>CEUN01182249.1_pt1 | contig 116183 bp, 108 predicted proteins | sample 361501 | NCBI WGS metagenome assembly CEUN01 (sample SAMEA2622801, study PRJEB7988) | marine metagenome | biome: marine biome (ENVO:00000447); feature: marine epipelagic mixed layer (ENVO:xxxxxxxxx); material: "saline water (ENVO:00002010), including plankton (ENVO:xxxxxxxx)" | depth 120 m | reverse complement strand
AAGGAGCCGCGCCTCTATGATTGGGACGCGATGAGTCGCAAAGAAGCTGCGGAATAGGCACTGCATTATGGATATGCGACCTACCGCCCGCCAGCAGGAGTTGATCGACTTGGCGGCGAAATTGGCACGCGAGAATTTTGAGCCACGCGCTGCCGACCTCGACCGTGATGCGCGATTTCCGTTCGAAGACTATGATGACCTGCGCGAAGCGGGACTGCTCGCGCTTTGCGTACCTAAGGCGTACGGCGGCCTTGGTGGCGATTTAGAAACCTACGTCCTTGTTGTTGAACAGATCGCAAAAGGCAACGCATCGACTGCGCTCACCTTCAATATGCATTGTCTCACGATGTTGATGATGGGCGAGATGGCAGACGCTTACGAGATGGATGAAGAGCAACGGGAGCGCCATGAAAAACACCGCGCGTTGCATTTTAAAGAAGTAGTCAAAGACGGTGTTTTCTTCGGCCAGCCGCATAGCGAACCCGTCGAGCAAGGGCAAACAGATACAGCGTTTCAGGTCGGTGGTCGGCGATTCGGCACTCAAGCCAAGAAAGTCGATGGCGGTTACCGAATAAACGGTAGGAAATTCTTCGTCTCACTGTCAGATTCGGCAAATTACTTTGCGACGCCAGCGATCCTGATTGGCGATGCGCCGTGGATCGAGCGCACTCTATACCTAAAAGTTCCGCGAGAAGCAGAAGGTGTTACTTTTTCAGGCGAATGGGATCCAATTGGCATGAGAGCCACGATGAGCCGCAATATGGCGTTGGAAGACGTTTTCGTACCGGACGAGGCCGAAGTCCTACCGCCGGGCGTATTCGGCGGTCTCTATCTTTCGGCGGCGGCGCATGGGCCCATGCTGTTCTCCGCAACATTTCTCGGCATGATGGAGCGCGCCTATGAATATACGCTCGACTATTTGACGGGTGGCATTGAAGGAGCGTCAGCGAAAGAGGATATTGGCCCGGTCATGTCGAATGGGATTTCTGATATGCTGTTTAAGATCGAAACAGCAAAGGCACTTTATTATCGGGCCGCTTCGGAAGCTAAACTCAAGCCGACCCATGAAATTCGCCAACGCGCGCGGGCAGCGCATATCATGGTGCAACGTAATTGCGTTGAGGTTACGCAGGAAGCCATCAAGGTTTGCGGTGGCCGGGCACTCCTCAAGCAGTTTCCGCTGGAACGGTTTTTGCGCGATGCCCAGGCTTCTTCTGTAATGCGGCCGTGGACACGGGAGATAGCAACCGAAGCGGTTTGGGAAAGTGCCATTCGAATGGCGAGGCGGCGAAACGGTACCTACGTGGAGGAGGAGAAGCTTTGAAAATTCTCTATTTTGACGATTTTAAACTTGGCATTATGCGAGGCAACGACGTTGTCGATGTTTCGAGCGTCGTACAAGATATCCCGCATACGGGGCCGCACGACCTCATCACCAACTTGATCGCAGATTTCGATAATTATCGCGACCGCCTCGAAGCCTTTGCGGCAGCTGGCGTTGGCATACCACTCGGCAGCGTGCGCATCCGGCCACCACTCCCTAAGCCCGGAAAGATTGATTGTATGGCGGTCAACTATATGGAGGACGGCACGCGTGATGAACCGGCGCCAATTAATGCGTTCCATAAAGCGCCAGAGGCCGTGATCGGGTGTGGTGATACTATGGTCATTCCAGATGTGCCCGCGACGGTGTTTGAAGGGGAAGCTGAACTCGGCATCGTGATTGGCAAAAAGGCGACGAAGGTTTCCGCTAAGGAGGCGATGGGCCACATTTTTGGTTACGTAAACTTTATTGATGGGTCGGCGCGCAATTTGCCGCCAGCTGGCAACACATTTTTCCAAGTAAAGTCGCGCGATACTTTTGCGCCAATTGGGCCCTATATCGTCACAGCCGATGAAATCAAAGATCCGCAAAAGCTGCAAGTACGACTTTGGAACAACGGTACTTTGATGCAGAACTTCAACACAGATGATATGGCGCACAAGATCCCACGCTGTATTGAATGGCTTAGTTCCATTCATACGCTTTCGCCAGGTGACCTCGTGGCAACGGGCACTAATCATCGGGGCCTCAATGCGTTTATGGACGGTGACAAAATTGAACTTGAGGTGGAAGGTCTCGGTCGATTGCATTTCAACGTGCGCGATAACCTGAAACGCACTTGGGCGAGGGATACGCGCTTGCAACATATGGAAATGGGTGGTGAAGGTGCACATACACCTCAACTGACCGGAAAATACGCATAACGGGATTTAGTGATGAAAATTCAAAAAGTTGGGTCATGTTTCGTTGGAGAAGTCTCCGGAATTGATCTTACGCGACCGCTCTCTAAAGATGAGATTGCGAAGATACATGCTGGAATGGATGAATATGCGGTTCTTATATTTCACGACCAGCGGTTCACCGACGAACAACAGCTTTCATTCAGTCGTAGCCTCGGTGAGTTGGAAAGCTATTTTGGTGCTAGTCTGCGCACACCGAATGAATATCGATTGCCGACTACCTTTGCGGATGTTTCAAACCTTGATCAGAATAACCAACCGTTTGCTTATGACGACCGTCGGCGACTTTTCGCCATCGGCAACCGGCTTTGGCATTCGGATAGCTCCTTCAAAGTGACGCCTGCAAAATATTCGATCCTACATGCCCGCGAAATTCCGTCGAAAGGCGGTAATACCGAATTCGCCGATATGAGGGCGGCTTACGAATCATTCGATCAAGAGACGAAAGAATTGATTAAAGGCTTGGTCTGCGAACATTCGCAGATGTATTCACGTCGCTTGCTCGGTTTTACCGATTTTAGTGAGGAAGAGCAGACGCGTTTTCAGCCGGTTAGGCAAAGTCTCGTGCGGATCCACCCCTCGACCGGGCAAAAGTCAGTCTACTTGTCGTCCCATGCGGGCGATATTCTTGGTTGGCCGCGCCCGGAAGCATTGTCGCTGTTAAGAGACCTTACCGAACTCGCGACGCAACGGGAGTTCGTTTACAGCCATGAATGGCGTCAATACGATCTCGTGATCTGGGATAACCGGCGTACCATGCATCGCGCAAGACCGTTCCCGTCAAAAGAACCCCGCGACATGCGTCGTACCACTCTAAAGGGTGAAGGGCCAACGGCCGAACAGGCTGTGGCCTAACCGTTAGCTGAGTCGAATAACCTTACCTTCGACGTGCGAGCGCTCCATGGCGTCGATCGTCGCGTGGCGGACGACGGCGTCATCGAAATCGGGTGAAATTTTTTTAATAGATTCAATTCCTTGGGCAAAGCGCGCATAGGCTTGTCCCACATTTCGACCAGGGCCGGAAGCCATATCTTTTGGAATAAGTATGTAGTTCTCTGGTGGCGTTAGTTCTGCAATTTCGTCGGCACCTTTGGCCATGAAAAGTCGACTCGGGCCAATATTTACGGAGTTGGAAGTCAGCTTTATGGTGCCTTTACGGCCATAGATCTCCATGCTGGTGCCACTTGCGTTATAAGGAACGCTCGCGACTTGATAGGCTGCTTCGGCACCGTTTCTGAGCACACCCGCTACTGTCACCGTATCCGGTGCATCGACTGGGAAATTTTCACCCGTCACTGCGTGCTTCCACATTGTGATGCGAGTTGTTACTCGGGCGCTGAGTTCGGCAAATTCTCCAGCGATATAGCAAAGTGCATCCACCGCATGGCCACCAGGAATTGTCATCGGGTTGGCACCATTAGCACGGATCCCCTGCCAGATACGTCCGTCACCCCGCTCTGGAATGGCGTTTACCATGACGCGCAGATTGACCGTCACAATTTCGCCGATTTCGCCATTCGCGACGAGATCGTGGGCATACATCACGGCAGGATCGCTCTGCGCCTGAAGGCCTACAAGACTAGGGACGCCCGCTGCCATCGCAGCTTCAGCCATCTCAGTTGCCTCCGCGAGATGAGCACCCAGTGGCCACTCGCAGCAAACGGGTTTATTCGCTTTGATGGCTGCCATGACTAATTCTTTATGCCAGGGCACGCGGACGACCACGGCGATTATGTCGACATCGGGATGCGCCACCATCTCGCTAATATCGTGAAAGGCTAAGTCCGCTCCAAATTTCTCTGCTGAGGCCTTTGCGGTATCTTCATGTGCCGTACATACAGCTTTTAATTCGTAGTTGGGCAGGGCTTGGAGAGCGGGTACATGCGCATTGGCGCCCCAACCGCTGCCACCTGGCGTCACGGTTGCGCCGACAATGCCGACCTTAATTTTTTCCGCCACAATGAAGTTCCTTTAGCTTTGGGTTGAAGAGTTATTCGATGGGGATGAAAAGTGAATGCCGCATTTTACCTCCTAGCGACTGGGAGAGATGACCCTTGCCGTTTACATCTTCAACCAAAATAATCTCGCCTGCTTTGATTTCACGCGCTTCACCGTCGCTTGCTGTGATTTTAACCCCGGCATCGAGGTTGACGATGTATTGGCGGCGAGGGGCGGGATGCCAATCTAGGTCATAGTCGCCAGAAGTCTCCCGAAAAATAATCCCGTTTGTAGGCATGCGGGCTGAGTATTTGCTGTAGTTTCGCTCTTCTTCCCATTCGATTTCGATGTCTCTAAAGTGGGATTCACCGCTCTCATCTTCGTATAAATTGTGTATGCGCATTGGCTAAGTTTCCCTATTGATCAGGTGCTTATGATTGTAGTTCCCGCCTTTGTGGACTGAAAAGAAATAAATTCTTCTCTAAAAGCATCCGCTAGAGCTTCTTTAGCATTAACCAGTCGTGCATCTAGGTTTTCAGGTCGTGATTTTAACACGCGGGCATCGAATTGTTTTGCAATTTCGTTTACTGCATTGAAAGCTGGGCCGTTGAATATAACAGTTTTCACCCCTTCACGTAGCGCGGCCATTGCATATCCCGCATAGTCCGCACAATCGAGTGCAGCTTGAATATCAGCGTCGGGGTAGCGTTCCCGGGTTTGACTAATGAGGGCTAAAAACCAGGCGGCTCCCATCGAGGCAGCGGCGGCAGGCGCGCTGAGCAAAACTAATGAAATATTGAGACCTTTCGCCGCTTTTGCAGCGGCTTGTGCTTGCGCGGCATTATAGATCGTAACCACGACTTGGGTTTCGTCAATCTTCATGATGTCGAGAGTTTATCCGACGGAGTTGCTTTTAGCCTAGCTTTGCCATGGCGACTGCCGTATCAGACATCCTGTTCGAAAAGCCCCACTCGTTGTCATACCACGAGAGAACGCGGACGAGCCTTCCTTCAATCACTTGTGTTTGCGTTAAGTCAAAGATCGAGCTGGCTGGATTGTGGTTGAAGTCGATAGAGACGAGTGGTTCGTCATTTGTGTCGAGAACGCCTTTTAGTGAGCCAGCTGCAGCTTGCTGAATGGCGCCATTAATCTCTGCGACATCTGTGTCACGTGAAGCGTCGAATTTGAAGTCAATGAGTGAGACGTTTGGGGTTGGAACGCGAATTGAGGTGCCGTCTAACTTGCCGTTCAGCTCTGGTAGAACCAGGCCGACTGCTTTGGCCGCCCCCGTCGACGTAGGGATGAGTGACTGCGAGGCCGCACGTGCACGACGCATATCCGAATGGAGCGTATCTGTCGTCCTTTGATCGCCTGTAAAGGCATGAACAGTTGTCATATAACCACGTTCGATGCCGATAGCTTGATTGAGGACATATGCTACTGGGGCCAGGCAGTTCGTCGTGCAAGACGCATTTGAAATAACCGTATGGCTTGGGTCCAATTGATCGTGGTTGATGCCGTAGACCAGCGTTAGATCGGCTCCTGAGGCTGGCGCCGAGACCAAAACGCGCTTGGCGCCCGCTTTTAGATGCTTAGAGGCACTTTCCTTGTCGGTAAAGATGCCTGTGCATTCCATTGCGATGTCAACGTTGAGCTCTTTCCAAGGGAGTTTCGCCGGATCGCGTTCTGCTGTGACCTTGATCTTGCCTTTACCGAAATCCATCCAATCGTCGCCGGTGCTGATTTCAGCATTTAGCTTTCCGTGTACCGTATCGTATTTCAGAAGGTGGGCATTATTCTTTGTGTCGCCAAGATCGTTGATGCCAACAAATTCTATGTCGTCACGGCCTGCTTCGATCGCCGCCCGCATGACTAAGCGACCAATACGGCCGAATCCGTTGATTCCTACACGCACTGCCATTTTTCGTTTCCTTATAATCGTTCGCGAATGGCGGCCTCAACCGCCGATGTTGTAATGCCAAAGTGTTGATAGAGTTCGCCCGCTGGCGCTGATGCGCCAAAACCATCCATGCCGACGAATCCGCCTTTGGGGCCAATATAGCGATCCCACCCGAGGCGGACAGCTGCTTCGACCGCCACGCGGGTATCCTCGGGCCCTAGGACCGATTTCCGATAGGCGTGGTCCTGAGCCTCGAAGAGTTCCTGACATGGCATAGAGACGACCGCCGTTCCAATTCCGTCCGACTGAAGCGCTTCGCGAGCGGTTAGTGCAATCTCCACTTCGGATCCTGTGGCAATTATCGTGGCTATGCGCGCACCGTCAGCTTCGGCCGCGATATAGCCCCCCCTTGCCGAGAGGTTTTCAGGTGAATGGATAGTTCTAGTGGGGGTCAGGCCCTGCCGTGTCAATGCCAAGACAGACGGCGTTTCCTTCGATTTAAGAGCAATTTGCCAACACTCAGCCGTCTCAATCGCATCGCACGGCCGGAAAACATTTACATTTGGCATGGCACGCAAGCTGGACAGATGTTCTACCGGCTGATGCGTCGGCCCATCTTCGCCCAAACCAATTGAATCGTGGGTCATCACATAGATAACCCGTTGCCTCATCAGCGCCGATAGGCGGATAGATGGACGACAATAGTCTGTAAAGACTAAAAAGGTAGCGCCATATGGAATAAGACCGCCATGAAGCGCTATACCGTTCATTGCCGCGGCCATTCCGTGTTCGCGCACACCGTAATAAATGTGCGATCCGCCGTAGTTTGCGGAACTTACAGCCTTCATGCCGTCCGCTAGTGTTAGATTCGAGCCTGTCAAATCGGCGGAACCGCCCACCATCTCCGGGGCAGCCTTCGTTAGTATGTTGAGGACCTTTTGTGAAGCCTGGCGCGTTGCTATTTTCGGCCTATCCTCGGCAAGCTCTTTTTTATAGGCGTCAACCGCTGCGTCAAATTCGGGAGGGAGATTGCCAGAAATCGTTCGCTTAAATTCGTCGCTTTTAGCTTTCGGAAGCGCAGATAAACGGTCATTCCAAGCCTGTCGTTTGGCGACAGCCCTTCTTCCGGCTGCACGCCAGGCGTTCAAAATATCCGATGGAACTTCAAATGCAGCGTGAGGCCAGTTGAGCTTTTGCCGGGCGCCAGCGATCTCCTCGCCCCCAAGCGGTGCGCCGTGGGTCGACGCCGTACCTGCCTTATTGGGTGCTCCGTATCCAATCATCGTCTTACAGGCAATTAGCGATGGTTTGTTTGAGTTTTGGGCCGCTTCGATCGCGCCGGAGATTGTATCGTGATCATGCCCATCAACCGTCAATGTTTCCCAACCGCTGGCCTCGAATCGCCTAAGCTGATCGTCGCTCACAGCCATGTCGGTCGGGCCATCGATCGAGATATTATTATCGTCGAACAAAACAATTAATTTACCAAGTTTTAGATGGCCGGCGAGTGAAATCGCCTCGTGACTGATGCCCTCCATTAGACACCCATCTCCGGCAAAAACATAAGTATAATGATCGACGAGGTCGGAACCAAAACGGGCTTCCATCATTCGTTCGGCGAGTGCCATCCCGACCGCATTTCCAATGCCTTGCCCAAGTGGGCCGGTGGTTGTTTCGATGCCGCGCGCGTGTCCAAATTCTGGGTGCCCGGCCGTTCGACTACCAAGCTGACGAAAGTTGCGAACTTGATCGATATCGATATCCTTGTACCCAGTCAGGTATAGCAGCGAATAAAGCAACATCGAGCCGTGGCCGTTTGAAAGAACGAACCGATCACGGTCAGGCCAATCGGGCTCGCTTGGATCGAATTTTAGAAACCTTGTGAATAGGACCGTTGCCATATCGGCCATTCCCATAGGGGCACCTGGGTGCCCGGAGTTAGCCTGCTCAACAGCGTCCATAGACAGCGCACGAATAGCGTTTGCCATCTGCCGTGGATCTATTGTGGTGACCGAATTGTCAGTTTTCGTTGAAGACAAGATCATTTCCTCAAACGTAAAATTGTTTTCAACCGCTTGGTTCGCGGCAAGGCTCGAAACACGTCGCAACATGCCGACCGATTGCAATGTCGTCAATGCTGTGTGGTCGAGTCTAAATCGTTGTCGTAAGAAGACTATCCTACTTCTTTGATTCCACTATTGTTGACGCACCTCAGGGGCATGCGTATTTTGCCATTGTGGAAACGCTTTGTGAGTGCCCCGTCTCCGAAATCCACTCCGGAAAGTGAAAATGTCCCGACTCGAAGACGCCGAAAAACGTTTGTATGACGCTATTTCCCAGCTGGACCGGGCTCTTACGACTCGGTTCAATAAGGAGAAGGACCACATCACCGCTATTGAAAACTTAAAAATAAAATTAGAGCAGTCGAATACCGAACGTGACGATATCGAAAAGCGTTTGAAAACGGCAGCTTTGCGAGTCGGAGAAACCATTGAGCGACTTCGTAAGGTATTGAACGAATAGTGGGGCAGATATGAGTGATGTGAAGATCGAAATTAATGGTCGTTCCTACCAAGTCTCATGTGAGGATGGGCAGGAAGACCGTTTGCGACTGCTCGCAGCATTGCTTCAAAAGCGGTTGCAGGATGTGGTTTCGACTGTCGGACAAGTCGGACAGGACCGCTTGTTGTTGATAGCTAGCTTGTTGATGGCGGATGAATTGTCGGAAGCGCTGGCAGAAATTGATACTGCGCGGGCTAATACCGGTCCAAATGTCAAAAAGCAGTTACAAGACGAGGCTGAGGCAAAGGCCATTACCAAGTCGGCTCACATTTTCGAGCTGCTGGCTGAACGCATCGAATCTATTGCAGAGCGTATCGAAGCATCTTAGGTAAAGGGTGGGCGGTTTGCTGCGCAGTGCGATGGCTTCGTTATCCCGGGGGCTATAAAATCCTCTAGGGAGCTGTCACTGTCGGGATCGTGGTCTCGGCACACGGCACCCACCTGGTAACCCAGGCCCATGAGGATTAACAAACCAACGGCTGATGCGGCGCCGCCCACTTTTTACTTTTATAGAAATTTGAATGACCGACCTAATAGATGCGAAAAAGGAGCTACGCGTTATCGCGGTTACTAAGCGCGCCGAAGCAGCAAGGCGTTCGCCAGGAGCAGCTGATTTAGTTGTCGCTAATTTTCGGCGGAATGTTCGAAACTTACCGTGTGGCCCGGCTTCGGGCTTTGTGCCAATACGCAGCGAAATTGATCCAATGCCGCTTCTCGCATGGTTACACAAGTCGGGTAGGCAGACTGCATTACCAACCGTTGGCAAACGCGATGCGCCGCTGGTTTTTCGTCTTTGGGCACCGGGAGATGAGATGTATTTGGGACCTTATGGTATCAAAGAACCTAAATACTCCGCCGTTCAAGTACACCCATGCTTGCTCCTGGTTCCGTTGCTGGCTTTTGATCGGCGCGGGCTCCGGTTGGGCTATGGTGGCGGATACTATGATCGCACGCTGGCTGCATTGCGGGCCAAGAATAAGATTTTGGCCGTTGGTATTGCGTATTCCATACAGGAAGTCGACGCTATGCCGGTTGCTGATCACGATCAGCCGCTGGACTGGATCGTTACGGAACGCGAAGCTATCGAGATTGGAACCTAAATAATGCGGATACTTTTCTGCGGAGATTTGGTAGGGCGAAGCGGTCGGGATGTGGTAGTTGAACGTCTTCCGCGGCTTCGCCAGGATTTGAAGTTGGATTTCGTCATCGTAAACGGTGAGAATGCGGCACACGGCTTTGGCATCACGGAAAAAATTTGTGAGTCGTTGTTTGAGGCTGGGGCTGATTGCATTACCGGCGGCAATCACAGTTGGGATAAACCCGAGATTGCACCTTATATGGATGCGGATAGAAGGATGCTTCGGCCGATTAATTTTCCAGATGGAACACCCGGTCGAGGGGTCGCTGATTTCATAACGGATAATGGCCTGAAGGTAAAAGTTATTAACGTGATGTGCCGCCTTTTTATGGAACTCTTGGACGACCCCTTTAAAGCAGTCGAGCAAGAACTACCGGTCAGAGCGCCCAAGCCCGGCGGATATGCTGCCATTATTGTTGATGTACACGGGGAAGCGACAAGTGAGAAAATGGCGATGGGTCATTTGGCTGATGGTAAAGCAAGCCTGGTCGTCGGGACACACACCCATGTGCCGACAGGCGATGCGCAAATCCTTGAAAACGGTACCGGCTATCAAACCGATGCTGGTATGTGTGGCGACTACGATTCGGTCATCGGAATGGAAAAGACGGGCAGTTTGCAACGATTTCGTCGCCGCTTTCCGAGTCCACGACTCGCACCAGCTGAGGGAGAAGGGACTTTATGCGGGACCTTTGTCGAAACCGACGATGTTACCGGTCTCGCCAAAATGATTTCACCGGTGCGGGTTGGCGGGCGTCTGCAAGAACAACTGCCGCAAATTGATAATTAAACTGTTTGCCTAAAATTCGTCATATTTACCGGTTAGATGAGCAGAATAACTAGGCTTTGGATTACAATATCTGGTATAATGCTAGTTCTGAGGTACTCTCGATAGTTAACAATAAGATTATGAGACGATATGGCAGGTCACTCACAGTTTAAAAACATTATGTATCGCAAAGGCGCGCAAGATAAAAAGCGCGCCAAGTTGTTTGCTAAGTTGGGCCGCGAATTAATGGTTGCGGCGAAAGAAGGAGGGGCTGACCCATCTGGCAACCCAAGGCTCCGATCGGCCATTGCGACGGCACGGAGCAATAATATGCCAAAAGACAATATAGACCGTGCCATCGCGCGGGGGTCTGGCGATAGTGATGGCGCAAACTTTGAGGAGATTCGCTATGAAGGATACGGACCTGGAGGGGTCGCGCTGATTGTTGAAGCTTTGACCGACAATCGAAACCGCACGGCTTCTGAAGTGCGATCTGCTTTTTCTAAATTCAGCGGTAACCTGGCGGAAACAGGTGCCGTAAGTTTCCTATTCGACCGAATTGGTGAGATTTGTTACGGCGATACCGTAGGCGATCCGGATGCCGTCTTTGAAGCCGCTCTTGAAACAGGCGCGGATGATGTTGAATCAACTAAAGAAGCTCATGTAATCCGTTGTCAGCCGGAGAATTTACATGCGATCGCTGAGGCATTGGAAGGCGATCTGGGAGAGCCACAATCGACTCAACTCATATGGAGGCCTCAGACCACGGTTTCGCTCGACGAGGGAAATGCTTCTACTCTGCTCAAATTACTCGACACGCTTGATGATAACGACGACGTTCAGTCAGTTTCGGCGAATTACGAAATCGAGGACGATATAATGGAACGGCTGACGGCAGCTTGAGCGCGCATCGCATCATAAGGGTTATTGGGTTCGATCCCGGGTTGCAAAATACCGGTTGGGGTATTGTCGATGTAAACGGTAACAAGCTGACGTATGTCGCTGACGGGACGGTTCATTCGAAGCGCAGCGATCAACTTGCGGGGCGCCTGAGGTCACTTCACGAAGGTCTCGAAGACGTCCTGTCTTTTTACAAACCGGACGAGGCTGCGGTTGAGGAAACGTTTGTAAATAAAAATCCAACAACAACGCTCAAACTCGGCGAAGCACGGGGTGTAGTATTGTTGGCTCCCGCACTCTTTGGCTTGCCAGTGGCTGAATACTCGGCCAACCGCATTAAGAAATCCGTCGTAGGAGTGGGACATGCAGGTAAACCTCAAGTTCAAATGATGGTAAATCGGTTGTTGCCGGGCTGTAATTTTGAAAGTGCAGATTCGGCCGATGCGTTGGCCGTAGCCATCTGTCACAGTCATTTTGCCGGTACGGGCCGACGTTGGATGGATTCAAAAGTGACCGCTGGAGTGGGATCATGATTGCTTCCCTTAATGGTGTTCTAGAATCTGTTGGGGAAGAATTCGCAGTCGTCGCGGTGTCTGGTGTAGGTTATTTAGTGTTTTGTTCCGGCCGGACGCTCGCCAACCTGCCAAAACCTGGTGAGGCTGTTCGTTTTGTCGTTGAGACACATGTCCGGGAGGATCATATCCATCTTTACGGCTTTGCCGAGGAGGGGGAGCGGGATTGGTTCCGCCTTCTTACAACGGTGCAGGGTGTGGGTGCTAAGGTTGCTCTGGCTATACTCTCCGCGCTTGGATCGGACGAATTGATTCAAGCCGTGGCGGCACAAGACAAAGCAGTAGTCTCCCGCGCGAATGGGGTTGGGCCGAAATTGGCGGGACGCATCGTTTTAGAATTGAAGGATAAGGTTGGTGGTCTTGTGCCTTCGGCACTTCCGGCACCGGCGGTTGGCGCTGCGTCCTCCAGTGACGAAAACGAAGATGCGATTTCTGCCTTGGTCAATCTCGGGTTCCAAAGAACAGACGCTTTTACCGCTGTCGTGCGTGCCGGCGAGAAGCTCGGCGAAGAAGCCAGTATTGATAGTCTAATTCGAGTTGGACTGCAGGAGCTTAGCTAGTGAATGAGCAGGTTGACCGAATTATAGGAGCCGAATTCGATGAAAGCGATGGCAGCGACTTTACCCTGCGGCCGCAAACGCTCAACGATTTCATCGGTCAGAAAACTGTGTGCGAAAATCTGTCTGTCTTCATCCGCGCAGCGAGAGAACGTGAGGAGGCGCTCGACCACACTTTGCTCCACGGTCCGCCTGGTCTTGGTAAGACGACGCTGGCGCAAATTGTATCGCGTGAATTAGGCGTGAGTTTCCGCGCGACGTCAGGTCCGGTTATCGCTAAGGCCGGAGATTTGGCCGCAATACTGACAAATCTGCAGCCACGAGATGTTCTTTTTATCGACGAAATACATCGATTGAACCCGGCAGTCGAGGAAATCCTTTATCCGGCAATGGAGGATTTCGAGTTAGACCTGATCATCGGCGAGGGTCCTGCCGCCCGGTCCGTCCGTATTCCTTTGCCACCGTTCACTTTAATCGGTGCGACTACACGATCTGGCTTAATTACTACGCCGTTGCGTGAACGCTTCGGTATTCACCTTCGAATGAACTTCTATGAGCTGGATGAATTACGGGAGATCGTCTCACGTGGCGCGGGTCTGTTGGATACTTCTTTAGCTTTGGACGGAGCAACGGAAATTGCTCGCCGCAGCCGTGGTACGCCACGTGTCGCTGGCCGGTTACTGCGACGGGTCCGTGACTTTGCGATGGTTGATGAGGTTGAGCATATAGATTCAAAAGCCGCTGACGCGGCTCTACAGCGCCTTGGTGTCGATGCGCTGGGGCTCGATGCGATGGATCGCCGCTATCTGAGCTGTGTTGCTGAGAATTATGGTGGTGGCCCAGTCGGTGTAGAGACGCTTTCGGCTGCTCTTTCGGAGCAGCGTGATGTGATCGAAGATGTCATCGAGCCTTTTTTAATGCAGGAAGGCCTTATACAGCGGACGCCTCGCGGGCGCATGTTGGCGCGGCAGGGTTGGTCCTACCTCGGATTGGAAGCACCGCGTGGTGCGGTTGAGCAACTCGACTTGCTCGGTTCAATACTGACAGTAAAAGAGAGCGACTGAGATGTCGGACGCTAATGCGCAAAAGCATGTTTTCTCGCTTCGCGTCTATTACGAGGACACCGATGCTAGCGGTATAGTATATTATGCGAATAATCTTCGATTTGCAGAGCGCGCTCGCACGGAATATCTCCGCTCTGTCGGCGCAGATCACAAATCTATGATGGAGCAAGACAGTGTATATTTTATAGTTCGTCAATGCTCCGTGGACTATCTAACCCCTGCATTTTTGGATGATGCATTAGAGATACATTCGTGTTTTTTCGACTTGCGGGGTGCGAGTTTGCGAGCTGAGCAAGTGGTCCGCCGAGAAGAGGATGAACTCGCTCGTTTAAATATTAGGCTTGCATGTGTTGGAAATAATGGACGGCCATGTCGCATACCACGAAAATTGTGGAAAGCATTTGATGGCGGTATTGCAGCGATTGGAAGATGAAAAATAACAGGGAAATGGATTAATCCCCGAATGGAACAGGCAGTCATAGAAAGCGCGGTTGGACAGACGTTGGGTCATTCGCAAATGACATTAACGAGTTTATTGCTTGGCGCGGACTGGGTCGTGAAAACGGTCTTGCTATTACTTGTTGTGGCTTCGGTGTGGTGTTGGGCGATTATCTTCGACAAGATTTTGCGCTTCCGACAGCTCCAAAAGCGGGCAAATGAGTTTGAGGACGAATTTTGGTCAGGCGGTTCGTTGGAGGAACTCTACGACCGCATCGGCAAACGGCCAGAGGATCCAATGACGGCTGTGTTTGCAGCCGCAATGCGTGAGTGGCGACGATCATCGGCCAAAGGGTTAGTGTATAGTGACACGGGCCAGTCAAGTTTGCGGGATCGTCTCGAACGGGTAATGCAAGTGACGGTGGCGCGTGAAATCGAACGCCTTGAACGTTATATGATGTTCTTGGCATCGGTCGGCTCGACCGCACCTTTTATTGGCTTATTTGGAACAGTCTGGGGAGTGATGAATAGCTTCATGGCTATCGCCGCAACCAAGCAAACAAATCTTGCTGTCGTTGCACCTGGAATTGCGGAGGCTCTCTTCGCTACCGCGCTCGGGCTTGTGGCAGCTATTCCCGCGGTTGTCGCTTACAATAAGTTATCAAACGACCTTGGTCGCTATGCTGGGCGAATGGAGGTATTCGCTGGTGAATTCATCGCTATTCTATCACGGCAGATTGAAGAGACGGAGTAGGCCATGGCGGTCCAGGCGAATGCCAACCGGCGATTGCAAGGCAGCGACCAACGGGGCCGCTACCGTCCGTTGTCTGAAATCAATGTAACGCCATTTGTTGATGTGATGCTTGTGTTGTTGATTGTGTTTATGGTGACCGCGCCATTGTTGACAGTGGGTGTTGATGTCAATCTTCCCATGAATGAAGGCGACGATCTGCCCGATGGCAAAATTTTTTACGTCTCCATTAAAGAAGATGGTTCTGTCTATCTTCAAAACCAAAAAATTCCATTGGAAAAAGTCGCGCCGCGAATGAAGGCTGTGTTTAAGGCCAATCCCGAGCTGACGGTCTATTTTAGAGGTGATCGCAACCTCTCATATGGACGCGTCATGGATGTTGTTGAAGCTCTTAAAGACGCCGGGATGCAGAATCTTGGATTAGTCACAAAGCCAGAAGTTGGGTCAATGAAAGTTAGCAAATTACGAAATTTGGGCCGTAATTGAGGTTCGACTTGTATGCGCACCCCACTTGTAACTTCGATTGGTTTGCATTCACTATTATTTTTGCTAGCCATATTCGGTCTGCCGTTCACAAGCCCGAATGTTGTGATAGAGCATCGTGTTATTAGCGCCCAGGTGATCTCTGAGACGCAGGCGCCAAAACCAAAGCCTTTTCCGCAACCGTCACTCAAAAAGGCTGAGAGAGCACCTCTACCCCCACCGTCCAAAAAGGTAGCCGCCTCGCCACCGTCGAAACCAAAACCGGCGCCGCCGCTAGATCCACCTAAACGTAAAAAATCAAAAAAACCTAATCCCAAACCAGAGCCCAAAGTGGCAGAGAAGTCGAAAGCAGTGGCTCCGAAGTTTGCGCCGCGTCCAAAAGCGCGGCCGAAGCCGAATTTTGAGCAAATGATGTTGAAGACGGTAGAAAAATTGGAGGACAGTACGTCGATAAAATCAGAAAAGAAAAAATTTGATAAGAAGATGGCTGCATTGATGGAACGTCAGCCAAATTCAACACCGAAAATGCGGCAACGTGCGCCACTGGGCGAAAAACTAACAATTAGTGAGATTGATGCTATTAAGAGACAGATCGAAGGATGCTGGCTAGTGCCAGCTGCCATTGGAGCTAAAGATGTTGAGAAGATGGTAGTTCAAATACGTATCAAATTGAACCCAGACGGGAGACTACGTGAATCCCGTATTACGGATCAGTTTCGGCTTGAGACAAATGCAATCTACAAGGCTGTCGCGGAAAGTGCGTTGCGCGCGGTAAGAAATCCACGCTGTAGTAAGTTTAACTTACCGCTCGCAAAGTATGAGATATGGAGAGATATTGTGTTACAGTTTAATCCGGGTGAAATGGTAGGGCGATGATTTTCGAGCGAACTATCAAAAAATATTGGAATTTTTTCGCAGGCATTCTTGCGGGATCGCTTTTTTATATGTTGGCGAGCCAGGCGTCCGCCGAAGTTAGAATAGACATTACCCGGGGGCATGTGGAACCGTTACCGATCGCGATTGCTAATTTCTATGGGAAAGAGATGCGCGATTCAGAAGTTGGTTCAGATATTGCTGCAGTCGTTTCGGCCAATCTCGAACGATCAGGATTGTTCAAGCCTGTTGATAGGGGCGCGTTTCTGCAGAAGCCAAAATCTCTGCAGTTGCAGCCACGGTTTTCTGATTGGCGTGTAATCAATGCACAAGCATTGGTAAATGGTAGCGTAAAGTTGCAGCCTGACGGTCGTCTTCGCGTCGAATTCCGGCTTTGGGATGTTTTCGCGGAAGCACAGATGACTGGTTTGGCTTATTTTACGGAGCCGACCAACTGGCGACGTGTCGCTCATATCATTTCAGATGCTATTTATAAAAGGATTACTGGCGAGAGAGGTTATTTTGATACACGCATTGTTTATGTTGCTGAAAGTGGCCCACTGCGCCGTCGTGTAAAGCGATTGGCTATCATGGATCAGGATGGATCCAATATTCGGTATTTGACTAATGGTGACGCCCTCGTTTTAACACCGCGTTTCTCTCCAGCGGCGCAAGAGATAACCTACCTTTCCTATTTCAAAAACACACCGCGAGTTTACCTCTTTAATATCGAATCGGGTCGGCAGGAAATACTTGGTAATTTCAAAGGTATGACATTTGCTCCCCGGTTCATGCCAGATGGCAAATCCGTCGTCATGGCATTTGCGAAACATGGTAATTCCGATATTTGGCTAATGGACCTTAGAACACGCAAGTCTAAGCGTCTAACGACCCATCCCGCGATTGATACTTCCCCAAGCGGCTCACCAGACACTCGTTTTATTGTTTTCAATTCAGATCGTGGAGGAACACCGCAGCTCTATGTGATGAGTGTTGACGGGAGCAATGCCCGTCGAATCAGTTTTGGACGCGGTCGCTACGCAACACCCGTCTGGTCACCACGAGGCGACTTAATCGCATTTACGAAGCAGTCGCAGGGTCGGTTTTTTATTGGTGTGATGCGTCCGGATGGAAGTGGCGAACGGTTGCTCACCGAAAGTTTTTTGGATGAAGCCCCAACCTGGGCGCCAAACGGCCGTGTCTTAATGTTTTTTCGCCAACAACCCAGCAATTCAAAGGGACAGGGTGGTCGGACACGGCTCTATTCTGTTGATTTGACGGGATACAATTTGCGCGAGGTCTTGACGCCTGGCGATGCTTCGGACCCTGCCTGGTCATCACTATTGCAATAATTGTCGCTAAATTTTGTGTGGTATTTGTTTCCACTTACATGAATTTTATTGATCGGTGGTTGTATTTGCAGAATCAGCATGCTTATTATCTTAGCGTTGCATGGAATTTGTAGTTAATTACCTCGTATCCGACGCTTAAAGGTGGAATAATGCGCATGAAAATCTTGAGCATAGCTGCTACTTTATTACTTGTAGCGGCGTGTGCGTCTGAAGAAAAAGAAGTTGCAACGTCTTCTGGATCAGGTGCATCCCAAAAAAATTCGACGTCGTCGAGCTCGTCGTCGAACTCGTCGACGAGTGCGGCTAGTGCATCAAGCATATCCGCGCCTGCGCCTGGCACTGCCGAGGAATTCATCACAATAGGCGATAGAGTCTATTTCGATTTTGACAAGGCAGAAATTCGCGCTGACGAGACGTCTACGTTGAAAGATCAAGCCGCGTGGCTAAAGAAATACATGAACGTTACGATTGTCGTAGAAGGTCATGCCGACGAACGTGGTACCCGCGAATATAACCTCGCACTTGGTGAGCGACGAGCAAATGCAGTCAAGGAGTATCTCGTTAGTCGAGGCGTTTCGGCAAGTCGGATTGAAACTGTCAGCTATGGGAAAGAACGTCCTGCAGTTCTTGGTTCGAACGATTCAGCCTGGGCGCAGAACCGCCGTGGTGTAAGTGTTGTTCGAGGTGGCGGGGGCTAACCTTCATTTCCGCAATTGCACTTGAGTTATACAACGCGCGCCGCTATTAAATCGTCGCGCGTTGTTTCGTCATAGTCTAGCCGCAATTTAAGCGGAATATGTGCTGATGTCAGTTCGACCAATATTCATTCTAGGCTTTGTGATTGCGATCGTCTATTTGTCGTTTTTTGGGACCCCCGACGTGATCGCGCAGAACTCATCTTTTGTAAGTGAGCTTGAGCGCTTGCGCCGAGATATGAATACACTTCAAACTTATGTGTTCCGCGGTGGGAAAGGGTTTATAACCGAGAATGCCGCCGGAATGTCTAAGGAATCTGCAAGCCAAGATGCTGTTTCACAGTTGCAGTTGCAAATTCAAGAGATGCGTCGTTTGATGCGGGAGATGAATGGGCCGCTCGAAGAGCTACAGTTTAAGATGAAGCGCACTGCCGAACGGCTTGATAAGCTGGTGGCCGATGTTGATTTACGGTTGCGTGTCATTGAAGAAGGCCAGTCCACGGGCTCTGCTTCTTTCCACGGCTCCCAAACTCATGGGGCCACTGGCTTGGGACAACAAATTACAAAATCATCTGAAGATAGCGATGCTGTGACGTCTTCGAACACCGCTAATAAGTCAATTAAGCCGGGATTAAAACCAGGTCAACAAGCTTTTGGTGTGATTAGTACGCGGGATCTCAATCAATATAAGGAGGGCGGTACAATGGTGCCGGCTGCGGCGAACGAGGGGGTTTTGCCTCAAATGATGAAGTCACAACAGCCAATTAGCGCTGCTGGAGTTTCAGCAGCACCTGGGCCGGCGCCCGTGACATCTTCGGCATCTCAAACGGCAAAAACCGGAGCCAGTGTTCTCCCCGAGGGCACGCCCGAAGAGCAGTATAAGCATGCTTACGGTTTAATGATGAAGCGAAATATGTCTGAGGCGGAAAGCGTGTTGAGGGCATTCTTGGCGCGGTATCCCAAGCATGAATTGGCAGACAATGCTGGCTATTGGCTCGGTGAGACACATTATGCGCGGAAGGACTTTCAGGAGGCGATTCGTGTCTATTACGACGCGTATAGAAATTATCCGAAGGGTAACAAGGCACCAGCGGTTTTGTTAAAGCTCGGTATGTCACTTACCTCCATTGGGGAGAAAGAATCTGCTTGCTCCGCGTACGATGAGCTTGTTACCTCGCATCCCGATGCCAATCCACGAATTCTTCGGAAAACCTCGCGGATGAGTAAGAAGCTCGGTTGTAAATGAGTGGATTGGGCACTAAGGCTGACCCGATTACTCCCTGCGAATTTACCGGACTGATGCGAGCTTATGAGCCTTTCGAATCGGCTGCAAAGGTCGCCGTGGCGTGTTCTGGTGGGCCAGATAGCATGGCGCTGGTAGTTCTTACGCAAGATTGGGTAGAGTCAGTCGGAGGCAAGCTTACCGCACTGATTGTTGATCATCGTTTGCGAGATGAATCGACTGTAGAGGCCAATTCTGTCGCCGAGCGAGTGAAATCCCTTGGTGTGGAAGCCGTAATATTGACGCGTTCTGGGTCAGGCCCTTCAGCGAATTTGCAAGAGAGGGCGCGCGAGGCTCGATACCGGTTACTGTTTGAATGGTGTGCTGTGAATGCCGTATTGCATCTGCTGGCTGCTCACCATAAAGATGATCAAGCGGAAACTGTTTTAATGCGTCTGAATCGTGGCAGTGGTGATGATGGCCTTGCTGGTATGCCTGTCCTCCAGGAATTCGGCCCATTGCGGTTACTTCGTCCATTGCTTCCTATTACAAAGAGTCGACTGCAGGCAACTTTAGACGCCAGTGGCCTAAAATCTGAGAAGGATCCGTCGAATGATGATCTTCGATTTGATCGTGTCAGAATTAGGCGACGTATCAAGAGATCAAATTCCAGCGCTCGTTGGTATAAGATCGGCGCGAAGGCTTCCATAAGGCGGGCCGCGCGCGACGATTTGATGTCCAGTCATCTCGCTTTGAATTGTGAAATTTATCCTGAAGGTTACGCTCGCCTGCAAAGCGGTTTTTGGCGATGTGCATCCGATGAGATTACGTTGCGTGCTCTTTCAGCCCTTATCGCAGCGATTGGAGGCCGTTTACATCCTCTACGCAGACGCAAGATACGCGAATTGTATCTCAAGTTGGACGAGGATCGTTTAGGCGGTGGGGCTACGTCCGGGGGGTGCCGCATAGTGCCGGAACCTAATGGTAGCGTGCTTGTGATGCGCGAAATTGGTTTGGTTCGCGAATGTGCATCTGCCTGCGGGCGCATAAAGTGGGATGGCCGTTTTGATATCGACATGCCCCGGAAAAATTTGGATTATAAGATCCAAGCATTGGGTTCTTGTGGATTGCGCTCAATTCGGGACGTTCAGCCGAATATTGGGACGACCCACATCCCAAAGCTGGTGCTAGAAACATTGCCGGCTGTCTGGGGTCTTGAAGGTGTGATGGAGGTTCCCCACCTGTCTTACTTAGGCCAAGATTCAATTGGTAACGGAAAAATTGTGAGTAATATTTGCTTCGCTCCGACCCGTCCGATACAAGCAACGCGCTTTACAATTTAAGTTTCCGTGTTCAACACTATGTGTTTGAGGATCGTTTAGTCACGCACCGAAGACAAAACTTCGGAGCAAATAAGGGAAAAAAAAGCTGTTTAGTCGTAATCTCGCACTTTGGATCATAATCGTTGTTTTGATAGTTGGACTTTTTAATTTGTTCCAAACTTCGTCTGATCACAAAGCACAGACGGAGCTTCCATATTCCGAATTCCTTCGGGAGGTTGGCAATGGGCAAATCAAATCCGTCATTATTGAAGGCAGTGAAATAACCGGTTTCTACAAGACTAGTGGGACATCGTTTAATGTCGTTGCTCCGGACGACCCGAAACTCGTCGAGCGCCTTATGGATCAAGGCGTAGAGGTTCGTGCACAACCGACTAATGACGAAATGCCCGCACTCTTTGCTGTGCTGATTAATTGGTTCCCAATGCTGCTTCTTATTGGTGTTTGGATATTCTTCATGCGCCAGATGCAGTCGGGTGGTAAGGGCGCAATGGGGTTTGGAAAATCACGCGCGCGTTTGCTTACCGAAAAGACGGGGCGCGTCACCTTTGAAGACGTAGCCGGTATCGATGAGGCGAAGCAAGAACTGGAAGAAATTGTCGAATTTCTGCGGGATCCGCAAAAATTTCAAAAGTTAGGTGGCCGGATCCCGAAAGGCTTGCTCCTAGTGGGACCACCGGGAACAGGTAAAACGCTCCTTGCGCGCGCGATCGCGGGTGAGGCGAATGTTCCATTTTTCACAATTTCCGGTTCGGAATTTGTCGAGATGTTTGTCGGAGTGGGTGCTAGCCGAGTCCGCGATATGTTTGAGCAAGCGAAAAAGAACGCGCCCTGTCTGCTGTTCATTGACGAAATGGATGCTGTCGGGAGGCATCGTGGAGCTGGTCTTGGGGGTGGAAACGACGAGCGTGAACAGACGCTCAACCAGTTGTTAGTTGAGATGGACGGTTTTGAGACGAACGAGGGTGTAATCTTGATCGCTGCGACGAACCGCCCCGACGTTTTAGATCCTGCGCTTTTGCGGCCCGGCCGGTTCGACCGTCAGGTCGTGGTACCGAATCCAGATATCCGCGGACGCGAGCTGATTTTGAAGGTCCATTTGCGGAAAGTGCCATCTGCACCCGATGTCGATGCGAAGATAATTGCACGTGGGACACCGGGATTCTCTGGCGCTGATCTCGCGAATCTTGTCAATGAAGCTGCACTGTTGGCGGCCCGCAAGAATCATCGTGTCGTCTCTATGCAGGAGATGGAAGACGCCAAGGACAAGGTCATGATGGGTGCAGAAAGGCGCTCCATGGTTATGGGCGAAGATGAAAAGAAATTGACTGCATATCACGAAGCGGGGCATGCCTTGGCCACTGTTCATTCGCCGGCCTCGGATCCAATCCATAAAGCAACTATCATTCCACGTGGCCGCGCACTGGGAATGGTTATGCGTTTACCAGAAAAGGATGTTCTGGCGTTTGCCCGCGATCAAATTCAAGCGAACTTGGTGGTTGCAATGGGCGGACGCGTAGCGGAAGAGCTCATTTTTGGTCATAATAAAGTCACGACGGGGGCGTCCAACGATATTATGCAAGCCACGGAATTAGCGAGAAAAATGGTCACCGAATGGGGGATGAGTGATAAGCTGGGCCCGCTTCGTTACAACGATAATCAGGAAGAGGTTTTCCTCGGCCATGCCGTTACGCAGACAAAAAATGTCTCGGAGGCGACAGCAAAGGTCATCGATGAGGAAATTCGGCGGATAGTAGATGAAGCTGATGAAAGATGCCGTGGAATTATTGGTGAGAATGTTGAGCAATTGCATGCTATTGCAAATGCCCTGTTAGAGTACGAAACCCTGACGGGTGATGAGGTTCTGGCGCTTACACGCGGTGAGACCATCGTTCGGAGTGATCCTGATGATGATGATGAAACACCAAGTGCTGTTCGGTCATCGGTGCCGAGAAGCGGTGCAGTTAAGCCTGGCTCGGATATGGAGCCGGAGCCGCAGCCTGGAAGTTGACTTTTTTTTGACCTCTTGTAACGGAACGCCCTGGCGCGATCCGTTTCGTATTGCACCCAACCTGCCGCTCAAGTAAATACGAAGTATGACTTTTGGGTTATGCGGCGTGACTATCGTCTGGACGTTAACAGATGATGCGTAAATATTTTGGTACTGATGGGATCCGGGGTACGGCTAATACCGAGCCGGTCACGCCCATTACTTTGTTACGTCTTGCCATGGCCTCCGCTGAGTTGTGCCGTCGAGGCAAGCACCGACATCGCGTTGTGATCGGCAAAGACACCAGACTTTCGGGTTATATGCTGGAACCAGCGTTGGTTTCGGGGTTCATCGCGATGGGTATGGACGTAATGCTCGTTGGACCAATGCCGACGCCAGCTGTTGCTATGTTAACTCGATCCTTACGAGCGGATGTTGGTGTAATGATTTCAGCATCACACAACCCGTATCAGGATAATGGCATAAAGCTTTTCGGTCCGGACGGATACAAGTTGTCAGATAAAGAAGAGATGGCAATCGAAACCTTAATGGACAAAAAAGGTTTCCAATCAGCGGAAGGAACGGCGCTTGGTCGGGCGACCCGTCTGGATGATGCACCCGGTCGCTATATAGAGTTTGTAAAACACACGTTCCCAAAGAACTTGCGTCTTGATGGTATGAAAATCGTCGTCGATTGTGCTCATGGCGCTGCCTATAAAGTTGCCCCGACTGTTTTTCATGAATTAGGCGCAGATGTGGTTCCGGTAGCGACCCTACCGGATGGTATTAATATCAATCGTGACTGTGGGGCAACGGCGCCAGAGACGATGAGCCAACAAGTTGTCACGCATGGCGCGGATTTGGGGATAGCGCTCGATGGAGATGCAGATCGCCTAATCATAGCTGACGAAAACGGTCAGATTTTGAATGGCGATCAGGTTATGGCGACAATTGCGAGCGCATGGCATGCGACTGGCAAACTCCGAGGCGGTGGCGTTGTGGCTACTGTAATGTCCAACTTAGGCTTCGAACATTTTTTGGAAGGGTTCGGCCTGGAGTTAGTGCGAACGGCTGTCGGAGACCGCAATGTTGTAGACTACATGCGGACACACGATCATAACGTCGGCGGCGAGCAGTCCGGACATATCATCTTGAATGACTTCAGTACCACTGGTGACGGACTTATCGCTGCCTTGCAGGTCCTTGCCTCGGTCATAGAAAATAACCGGCCGATCAGCGAGGTTTGCCGACACTTTGATGCTTTGCCGCAGGTATTGCGGAACGTAAAATTCAACAGTTTGAAGCCGTTAGAAGACGATATAGTGACGGAAGCGATTCGTGAGGGTGAAGCCCGACTGTCTAAGGTTGGCCGCCTAGTTATTCGGCAGTCGGGAACAGAACCGGTAATTCGTGTTATGGCCGAGGGGAGTGATAGCGAACTAGTTGAAGAGGTGGTCGGAGATATAGTTGAGGCAATCGAGAAGGTGACGCAAAGGTGATGGCGAAAATTACTAAACCTGGGCGTGTATTGATTGTTGCAGGTTCTGATTCCGGAGGTGGTGCGGGAATTCAAGCGGATATCAAGTCGGTCACAGCGATTGGCGGGTTTGCGATGACGGCGATCACAGCGTTGACAGCGCAAAATACGACCGGAGTTTATGGTATCGTGCCGGTCGACCCGGACTTTATTGAACAGCAAATGCGCTTGGTGCTGGAGGATATTGGAGCTGATTGTGTTAAGACGGGCATGCTGCACAGTTCTTCGGTAATAGATAAGGTAGTGGACGTCTTAATTGATATGGCGCCAGATCGCCCTCTTGTCGCGGATCCAGTAATGTTTGCAAAGGGTGGCCATGCTCTTCTGGAGCCGGAGGCGATAGATGTCTTACGTGGCCGCCTAGTGCCGAGAGCATGTATCGTGACACCAAATATTCCCGAGGCCGAAGCACTTGCTGACATGACGATTTCTGGTGTGGAAGATATGAAATTAGCGGGCGAAGCCATTCGAGAACTTGGCGCAACAGCCGTTTTATTGAAAGGTGGTCATCTAGAAGGTGAAACTCTCACCGATGTTCTGGTTTCGCCTGATGGCATTGAACTCTTTTTCGACGAACGTATTAATACCAGGCACACGCACGGAACTGGATGCACACTAGCTTCCTCGTTGGCGGCAGGTTTGGCTTCAGGATTAGGAGTTTCCGAAGCGGTGCAGCGTGCCCGTGCCTACGTGCGGGCGGCTATAATTTCGGCGCCGGGTTTTGGATCGGGACACGGCCCGATGGACCATGGCCATCCGTTACGACGGTCTTAAGCTTTTCAGGAACCAATTATGTCTAAATTTATAGACCCGGTTACGACGTCGGTAATCCAGCACCGTTTGACGGGAATTGTTGAAGAGATGGGTGAGGCAATGCTCCGCACGTCTTACTCCCAAATTCTGAATTCCAGTCGTGATTTTTCGATGGCGATTTGTGATGAGGTCGGTGATCTTGTGTCGCAGGCCGAGCATATTCCAGTTCATGTCGGGGCCATGTCTTGGGCTGCGAAGGAAGTCATCGATTATTTCAAAGATGACATTCATAACGGTGACGTATTCCTACTTAACGACCCGTATTATGGCGGTAGCCATTTGCCGGACGTTACTGTCATCGTACCTGTTTTTGCAGAAGCAGGTTGCCGGTTCTGGACGCTAAATCGTGCACATCACTCGGATATCGGCGGTGCGACGCATGGCGCCTATAATGCAGCCGCGCGTGAAATTTGGCAGGAAGGCCTTCGTATTCCGCCGATAAAGCTAGATGAGAAAGGTAAGCGACGTGAGGACATTCACCGTATGTTGGCTGTTAATGTTCGCCATCCCAGGGATTTTGAGGGTGATCTCGCAGCTCAGATTGGTTCGGTTAAACTAGGTGAAAAACGCTTGGCTGAATTGATCCGGGAGTTTGGTGTTGAAACCGTCTCCGATGCGAAGGAACGCATCTTGGATGCAGCAGAGATGCAGGCCCGAGAGGTGCTCGAAAGCTGGCAAGATGGTGTCTATCTCGGGGAAGCGTTATTAGACGATGATGGACGTGGTAATATTGATATTGCTATCCGCGCGAGGGTAACGGTTAAGGGCAGTGAAATCGAAATTGATCTTTCTGAATCCGATCCTCAGGTTGAAAGCTTTATCAATTCGTCATTTGCAAATTCGCAATCTGCGGTTGTTATGGCTTATGCCTATTTGCTTGACCCAGGCATCGCACAAAATGCCGGCACAATTCGCCCACTCTCCGTAAAAATGCGGGAAGGTACAATTGTTTGGGCGCGGCCGGGCGCCCCTGTCACTTTGTGCACTTCGCACTGCAGTCAGGAAATCATCGAAGCGATTGTTGGTGCACTTGCGCGGGCCTGTCCGGAACGTGCGATGGCAGGATGGGGTAAACGTTTCAGGATTGCTATTAAGGGGGAAGATCCGAGAAGCGGGAAAATATTCATTTGGCATATGTTTCATGCCCGTCCGGGAGCTGGGGCATCCTCGGGTGGTGATGGATGGCACGGTAGTGGTGAGTGGCACTCGGCAGGGGGATTAAAGTTTGGTTCAATTGAAGTCGCAGAAACACGTTTTCCGCTTTACTTTGAACATCATGAATATCGCAGCGGTTCTGGTGGAGATGGGAAATTCGTTGGTGGCGCTGGCTGCGAGCTTCTTATGCGCCTTGAGACAGAAACGCCATCAGTGGTGAATACGGCGGGTGAAGGCACGCGTCACGCTGGTGCTGGTCGAGAGGGTGGTATTGATGGTGCTACCCATGAATATCGTGTTTTGAGCCCTGATGGTACTATTCGAGAATTGAAAACAAAAGAAGAAGGTGTCCCGGTGGCGGCTGGAGTAGTTTTTGACGTCCGGTCGGGTGGTGGCGGTGGCTGGGGTCCACCAACAGAAAGATCCCGTTTGAATAGAGAAGAAGATATACTTCAAGGTTTGGAGCCCCTGCGTCACAGCGCTTTGGGGAGCGATTGATCCAAATGTACCGTATCGGAATTGATATAGGTGGCACGTTCACCGATTTGGTTTTAGTTGATGAATCCGGCGAGGTGGTTTTCGGGAAAACGCCCTCTAATCCTGAAGATCAATCCATTGGAGTGATGGCTGGTCTACAGATGTTAGCTGAGCGCGTCGGCTTGGAGGTTGATGCGCTCCTAAGGGAGACAGAACGTATCGTTCATGGCACGACGGTTGCCACCAACGCATTATTGGAACGTAAGGGCGCAAAACTCGGTCTTTTAACGACTGAAGGACATCGTGACATTCTGGAAATGCGTGAAGGGTTGAAACCGGAACGTTATAATCTTCGTTTGCCTCGTCATCCAGCCTTGGTACCGCGGAATATGCGGTTTAGTGTTAAGGAGCGGGGGCGACATACGGGTACAATCGAAATACCATTAGATTTTGAATCTCTCGACGCATCTATTGATGCGTTGATTGCGCATAGTGTTGAAGCGGTTGCTGTTTGTTATCTCCATTCCTATGCGAATGCTGCGCATGAACAAGCGACGCTAGAGCGGCTCAAAAAGAAAATGCCGGGCGTATACGTTTCTTTGTCGTCCGAGGTCTTGCCACACATCAAGGAATATGAGCGAGTTTCGACGACAGTGGTGAATGCATATGTTGGACCGGTATTAAAGCGCTATCTCAGTCAATTGGAAAGTCGTTTACGTTCTGCTGGTTACAAAGGCCCAGCGCTGATAACGCTTTCACATGGCGGTGTCGCGCCGATTGACGAAGCTGTTCGTATGGCTGCTGGAACGGTTCTTTCGGGCCCTGCAGGCGGTCTCTCCGGCGCTAGGTATGCGGGCGATTTGCTCGAACTTGACCAAATGATCACATTCGATATGGGCGGCACGTCGTCGGATATTTCTTTGATTGTAGACGGTGAAGCGACATTATCGGCTGATCGCAGCGTTGCTGGCGAGAAAATAGCACTCTCAAGTTTGGATATCGTAACATTGGGGGCCGGCGGTGGTTCTATCGCTTGGGCGAGTTCCGGTGGATTGTTAGAAGTTGGCCCACAAAGCGCTGGTGCGCTTCCTGGTCCAGCTTGTTATGGTCGCGGGGGTAATCAGGCTACTGTAACCGATGCTAATGTCGCTCTTGGCTATCTAGATCCGACAAATTTCCTGGGCGGCAGCGATAATCTCGATATGAATGCAGCCCATCTCGCCTTAGATGCTCTTGGTGAAAAACTTCAGGTGGGGCGTTTGGCTGTGGCCGAGGGCATCTTCAGGGTTGTGAATACACAGATGTCCGAGGGTATTCGCTTGGCGACTGTCCGTCGGGGTGTTGACCCTAGACGATTTGCGCTTGTTGGCTTCGGTGGAGCCGCGGGCCTTCATGTAACCTCCCTCGCGCGTCTACTCGACCTAAAACGAGTGGTGGTACCGCGCGTGGCATCTGTTTTATCGGCATGGGGTATGTTGACAACCGATCTTCGGTACGAGGTGACGCGGACGCACGTTGGCGAAGTGGGCGAACTTGACCCGCAGGATATTCGTGGCTTGTACAATGAACTTGAAGGCCTCGCGGTCGGTGCGGTTGGCAGATGGTTTGATGGGCCGATCCGTGCCGAACGCAAAGCGGATATGCGCTATGGCGAACAAATATTTGAAATCGACGTCGATCTCAGGGATCTTGATTTTTACCGAGAGGATCTCACAGGTGCGATGAAGTTGGCTTTTGAAGCGCGCCATGAACAGCTTTACACCTATGCGTTATCCGATCGTGAACCTGTACTGGTGAACGCCCGTGTTGCCGCGATAGGGACATTGGCGGCAACGCCGACAGAGCCACCCATAGCGAGAGGTTTTGGTCTGCCAGCTGCCGGCAAGCGTCAGATCTATTTGGATGGTTGGATTGAAGCGAGCGTCTTTGCATTTTCCGACTTGCAAGCCGGACAGGTGATTGAAGGACCTGCGATTGTTGAGGGTGATACGACGACGGTACTACTGTTGCCGGCCGATAAAGCCGTGGTAACTGAGATTGGTTGGCTTGATATCGCGGTGGGCGTGTAGGGCTTCAATTAATCGCAATATTGCGCAAATCATTGCTGATCAGGATATTGGCGAGATTAGGAAAGGGGTATCAGTGAAACTAAATAATTTCGCTAATGCTAAATTTAGAGCTCCGCTGTATTCGTTATTTCATAAACTAGCGCGAACCTGTGTATCAACGTTGAAAATTCAAATGTCTTAATAACTGCTTATTTGGATGATTTAGATGTTCCGCAATCGAAGTTGAGCAGGGATGCTGTACGTAATTTGAGCGGCTCACCCATTTCACTCCGGAGAAATCAATGAGAATTCCGATATATCAAGTCGATGCCTTTGCGGACTCTGTATTTAGCGGAAATCCGGCGGCTGTGTGTCCGTTGGATCAATGGTTGCCAACGGAAACGATGCAGGCCATTGCAGAAGAAAATAATTTATCAGAAACAGCGTTTTTTCTACCTAACGGAAATACGTTTGATATTCGTTGGTTTACGCCAAAGGCAGAGATCGACCTCGCGGGGCATCCAACTTTGGCAACAGCCCATACGATTTTCACGTATCTTGATCCGGGTAGGCAGCAGGTCATTTTCAACACGCGTCTCGGCGATACACTTGGAGTTGTTCTTGAAGGAGACATTCTGACGATGAACTTTCCAACGCGGCCGCCCGCACCAGCGGATGGCATTGATCAATTGGCGGATGCGCTAGGCGCACGACCGAAAGAGTTTTTGGAAGCGCGCGATGGTTTTGCGGTTTTTGAAACAGAATTCGATGTTCAGGCGCTGGAGCCGGATATGAGCAAACTCTGCGCTACCGAATACCTTGGTGTCATCGCGACGGCACCCGGTGAAAATGTTGATTTTGTTTCACGTTTTTTTGCACCATCTCACGGCATTCCGGAAGATCCTGTGACGGGGTCTGCTCATTGTGAACTCATTCCCTATTGGGCAGCGCGTCTGGGTAAGAACAAACTCTTTGCCCGCCAAATCTCGAAACGGGGAGGCTATATTTACTGTTCATATCTTGGTGACCGGGTAGAAATTGGAGGAAAAGCTGTGACCTTTTTGCGAGGTGAGATCGAATTTTAAATTCGCTTTTTGATGTCTTCCAATGACTAAATCTATCTCTGAAAACGGGTCCGTACTCGCTGTCTTTACTGCGGGGCTTACCGCTACAGTTTTTTGGGGGTTGACGCCCGCTATGACGAAGTTCGTGGTTGCGGAGGTTGATCCATTTACTGTTGGCGCGCTTCGTACTGTCGTCGCAGGCCCGGTTTGTCTTGTTGTTGCGTTAATCGTCGGGCTGTCTTTGCCTAAATCAGGATCATCTTGGGTATTAATGGGATGTTCTGTAATAGGCTGCTATATCGGCTTCCCTGTGCTTTTTACATTTGGCCAAGCGGAGACTACGACATCACATGCAGCACTAATAATAGCGATCATGCCCATTTTAACTGGATTATTTGCGGCAATTACAGAACGCCGGATGCCGGTTAGGGGGTGGTGGATTGGGTCATCAACGGCCTTTTTAGGTGTTACTTTCTTGGTTAGTGCCCGTTTTGGTTATAGCACAGGGGGGGATTCACTGGAGGGTGATCTCTTGTGCCTTGCTGCCGCAATTTGTGGTTCAGCCGGTTATATTGCTGGAAGCCAATTGACCACGGAAATAGGTACTTGGGGCACGACTTTCTGGGGACTGGCTATTGCTGGTCTCTTCGGTGGCGGTGCTCTTTTACTCGGACCCGATAAAACTGATTGGTCTTCGGTTTCCGGATTCGGATATGCAACGCTCCTATATCTTGCTTTTTGTGGTTCGATTTTTGGGTACGTGGCTTGGTACTGGGCGTTGGCACGTGGCGACGCAATGCGTGTTTCTTCGATCCAGTTTCTACTGCCAATTATTGCGCTTGCTGTCGCTATTTTTGGTCTTGGTGAGGAGATGACCATACCTTTGTTAATCTCGACTTGTGCAATTGTAGGCGGAATTGCGGTTGCTCAACTTTCATGAGTTACCCTCTGTAAAACCGAATTCAAGGAATAGAATATGTTGGCAAACAAGGATGAGATTAGTGCCGCATCGGAGCTTGTCAGGCGATATATGCAGCCTACGGCGCAACACTGCTGGCCATTATTATCAGCGCGATGTAGTGCAGAAATTTGGGTAAAGCATGAAAATCATGCACCAACGGGGGCCTTCAAAGTGAGGGGTGGCCTGATTTATATGGATTCGCTTAAGCGTCGTGTCCCAAATACTTCTGGGGTAATAACTGCGACCCGTGGTAATCATGGACAGTCGGTAGCGTTTGCTGCACGAACCTCCTGTGTAGCCTCCGTTGTTGTCGTACCGCATGGTAATAGCTATGAAAAGAATGCATCAATGAAAGCCTTTGGTGCGGAGCTTGTCGAGCATGGGAAAGACTTCAATGAAGCGTTCGAATTTGCAAAAACTCAAGCAATAGAACGTGATTTGACTTTTTTTCCTTCGTTCGACTCGAATTTAGTTGCGGGTGTCGCGACTTATGCGATGGAATTACTTACGGCTGCGCCGGATTTAGAAACGATTTACGTGCCGATTGGTCTTGGTTCTGGTATTTGTGGTGTGATGTCCGCGCGAGATGCATTGGGCTCAAAAGCAGATGTAGTCGGTGTTGTTGCGGAGAATGCGCCTACATATGCGTTGTCGTGGGAAGCGGCAGAGCAGGTGCCTACAAATTCAGCGGACACGTTTGCTGATGGATTGGCGGTTCGTATTCCAGATCCCCGCGCACTTGAAGCTATTCTTGCCGGTGCCGCTCGAGTGGTAACGGTATCGGAAGACGAGATGAGAGCCGCAATCCGATATTATTACACAGATACTCATAATGTTGTTGAAGGCGCGGGCGCGGCATCGCTTGCGGCATTTTTGCAGGAGAAAAATGCGATGTCGGGGAAAAAAGTCGGGGTCATTCTATCAGGTGGTAATATCGACCGCAGCGTTTATCTAGATATTTTATCGGAGAGTTTGTAAGTCTAGGCTTCTATATTCTACGCCGCTAAATTGACGAAAAGGAGAATGTTTCTCTATGCGGTTTAGGACTTCAGTAACGATCAGCTTATTAGGGGATCCTAATTAAAGCTATACTCTGCCATGAAGATAAAATTCCACAAGAAATGGGCCGTAACGAAGTTCTTTCAACTTTAGTCTCATTTTGTTGCAAAGATTTAAATAAGATGGGATGCAGCGATGAGTGATAAAATGCGCAGGAATTTGGCATCATACGTTGATGGGGTGCGGATCGTCCGGGCAATCGAATACTTATCGGATAATTTCGAGATACAGACATCTCTCGAAGATGCGGCCCGTGAAGTAGGCATTAGCAGTTATCATTTTCAACGAATATTTACTCGCTTTGTTGGTATAAGCCCAAAAAATTTCGTTCAGCATTTGTCTTTGAAACGAGCCACGGAAAGCCTGGTTAACTCGATTTGTGTGTTGGATGCGGCTCACAGCATCGGGCGGTCCGGTCCGGGCCGTCATCATGAATTTTTGGTGACACATGAACACATGACACCAAGCGAATGGAAAACGAAAGGTGCTGGCAAAGAAGTCGTATATGGATGGCATTTGAGTCCTTTCGGAGATTGTTTAATCGTGGCTAGTGAACGTGGTGTCTGTGGCTTGGCATTCGAGTTAAAGGCAGGTCGGGAAGCCACAATAGAGAATTTGTTCGGTTCCCTTGGTGAAGTGCGGCGCCTTCAGGACGATGCTGCGACTAAGGGAATTGCTGATCGGGCCTTTGATGGTGGCCAATTGAATTTGGTACTTCGGGGCTCACCGTTCCAATTTAAGGTTTGGGAAGGCTTACTGGGAATACCGTTAGGAGTAGTCACGAGTTATGGGAGATTGGCTTTATCGCTGGGTACTCCAAAGGCGGTACGTGCCGTAGCGAGTGCGGTGGCGCGCAACCCAGTCTCTTGGTTGGTGCCTTGTCATCGGGTTGTACGGAATAATGGCACGATTAGCGGATATCGATGGGGCCCGGCTAAAAAACGATCCATGTTGGCTGTTGAATCGGCAATTTTAGAAGGGCTTGCGGATTAGTTCAGATTGTCGAAACCACCCCATGCAATAAAGTTGGGGTTTTCGTAGCCCGCTTTAGCATATTTGAATGGCTTGCCGTCCAATGTGCTCATGCGGCCACCGGCGGCTTCTAAAACGGCTTGCCCAGCGGCGGTATCCCATTCCATTGTGCGCCCAAAGCGCGGATAAATATCCGCATCCCCGGAAGCCACGATACAGAATTTGAGGGAACTACCGGCGTTTTGAATCTTACGGATACTCCGGCCTTCAAGAATTTCTTTGATCTTCTTTGGATCGCCATGGCGTCGGCTTGCGACGACGGTGACACCATTTTTAGAAACTTTACGAACACGAATTTTGTGCCGGTTATTATTTACATCCCTGCAATGGGCCCCTTTTTTTATATGTCCCGTATATGTTTGACTGAGCGCCGGGGCATGCACAATGCCGCAAACCGGACGGCCGTCTTCAATCAACGCGATGTTGACGGTAAATTCCCCGTTCTTTTCTACAAATTCGTTTGTGCCATCGAGCGGGTCGACAAGCCAGAAACGGCCGCCACTTATATCTGGCGAATGGCCAGAAGAAAATGCCTCCTCCGCTACGACAGGAATTTCTGGCGTTAAACTCGACAGGCCGGCAATGATAATCTTTTCTGCGATCGTGTCTGCTTCGGTTACCGGGCTATAGTCATCTTTGTATTTGGTAACAAAGCCTTCACTATAGATGCGCATAATCGCATTGCCCGCATTCAGGGTAAGGGACTCTAGCTTGGCGAGCATTTCGGCTGCATTAGTCATATGTTTTCCAGTAACGAGTGCAAAATCTGTTTCGGCGTTGTGGGCGAATTGTTTGCGCGAGGAATGCAATAATTCATGGACGTTTCGAAAAAAAGTTAAGAATATTTGTCAAATCCGGAACCCGTATTAAGGATTGGTCAACTCCTTGGATCTAGTGGACGTGAACATGTCCTTCTCACAATTATGGCTCGAAATGCTGAATGCAATTATTGACAACCGGAAAATCTAATTTCCTCATTAAGAGGATATTTGAATCACTATTAACTTCATTGGTGTGATGCAAAAATTTTACATCTTTGTGTCTTGGTAGTAACCAGCCCGGTTTTAGCAGAAAAGACCCCGGTCGACGAAACGACCGGGGTAGGGAGCCCAGGGGGGGGCTGCTTCCTCGGAAGGAAGAGGAATTAATCAAATGCTTCTTCCCAACTTCCGCGCGTTGCGGCTCGGGAATATTCTGTTGCACGGTTTTCGAAAAAGTTGGTGTGCTCAACGCCATTGAGCATGTCGTCCATCCATGGCAGAGGATTGCAATCTATGTGATGAATTGGGTTGAGACCGAGCTGGCCAAGCCGCCGGTCCGCGATATAGCGTATATATTGCTTCACATCCGAAGCCTCCAGGCCCTCAACACCACCCATCTCGAAGGCAAGGTCGATGAAGGCGTCTTCATGGTCGACGATGGTTGAGGCTGCAACATAGAGTTCGTGTTGCAATTTGTCGGTCCAGATATCCTCGTTCTCACTTATGAAGGTCTTGAATAACTGGATGATCGAATTTGTGTGCAGAGATTCATCACGTACCGACCATGTCACAATTTGGCCCATGCCTTTCATCTTATTAAACCGTGGAAAGTTCATCAGAATTGCAAAGCTGGCGAAGAGTTGGAGCCCCTCGGTAAACCCGCCGAAAACTGCGAGGGTCTTTGCGATATCCTCACGGGTGGAAACACCCCATTGTTGCATGTAGTCGTACTTATCCTTCATTGCCTTGTATTTGAGGAAGGCCTGATATTCGGTCTCGGGCATGCCGAGAGTGTCGAGGAGGTGCGAATATGCAGCGATGTGAACCGTCTCCATATTAGAGAAGGCAGACAGCATCATCTGAACTTCGGTTGGTTTAAAGACCTGCGAGTAATGCTTCATATAGCAGTTATTGACTTCGACATCTGCTTGGGTAAAGAAGCGGAAAATTTGGGTTAATAGGTTTTGCTCGGCCGGGGAAAGGTTCTTATGCCAATCCTTTACATCGTCAGCAAGGGGTACCTCTTCGGGTAGCCAGTGAATGCGTTGCTGGGTCAGCCATGCATCGTAAGCCCAAGGATAACGGAAAGGTTTGTAAATCGGTTTGGCATCGAGCAGAGACATGATCTTAATCTTTCAAATTTTCCGGCCCGTTACCCCCGCGGCAACCGGTTTTTTTAAATATTCCAATTATTGGCAAGCGAGACATTCTTCGTAGTCGATTTGTTCTGTCGGCTGGTCGCCACCATTGACTTTGCCAAGATGCGGTACGGCCGCCTGATCACCTTCGTGACTTGCTACTACTTCTGCACGTTGTATTGATTTGGAGCGGCAGTAGTAGAGGCTCTTGACGCCCTTCTTCCAGGCTTGCAAATGCAATTGATGAAGGTCTCGTTTGTGTATGTCAGCTGGTAGAAATAAATTGATTGATTGGGACTGACATATGAATTCAGAGCGGTCGCCTGCGTGCTCCACGATCCAACGTTGATCTATTTCGAAGGCGGTACGGAACACCGATTTTTCGTCTTCGTTTAAGAAATCGAGATGCTGTACCGAACCCTCACTGGTGGTGATCGATGACCAAACCTCATCCGTGTCTTTACCCTTTTCGGCAAGTAAAGCACGTAGAAATGGGTTTCGAACGTTGAACGACCCCGATAGCGTCTTGTGCGTATAGCTGTTCGCAGCAGCTGGCTCGATACCGGGTGAAGCTCCACCACAAATGATGGAAATCGACGCGGTTGGTGCGACTGAAAGCTTGTTTGAGAAGCGCTCCATAATCCCGAAATCTTCAGCATCTGGGCAGGCGCCCCGCTCTTCCGCCAAGAGGCGAGAAGCGGCATCGGCAGCGGTACGAATATGTTTAAACATACGCATATTCCAAACCTTCGCCATTGCACCTTCGAACGGGATCATATTGGCTTGAAGAAAAGAGTGGAAACCCATTACGCCAAGACCAACGGAACGCTCACGCATTGCCGAATATTTTGCGCGGCTGAAATCGTCTGGTGCGTTGTCTATGAAATCCTGCAATACATTGTCTAGGAAGCGCATGATGTCTTCGATAAAACCTTCATCCTTCTCCCATTCAGGATATTTTTCAAGATTTAACGAAGAGAGGCAGCATACCGCAGTGCGATCCTCACCGAACCGATCGATTCCTGTTGGCAAGGTGATCTCAGAGCAAAGGTTAGAGGTCTTCACTTCCAGGCCACCGAGTTTCTGATGTTCTGGTAGTGCTTTGTTAACATGATCGATATTAATTAGATATGGCTCTCCTGTCTCGACCCGCGACGTCAGTATGCGAATCCAAAGTGAACGCGCGGAAATCTTCCGCAAGACGGACCCGTCTTTCGGGCTGGTAAGTGCCCATTCAGCGTCGGCTTCGACAGCCCGCATAAATGCATCCGGTACTAAAACGCCGTGGTGAAGGTTCAAAGCCTTGCGATTGGGGTCACCACCGGTGGGCCGTCGTAATTCCACGAATTCTTCGATCTCAGGGTGATTTAAGGGGAGGTATACGGCTGCACTTCCCCGGCGAAGCGACCCTTGACTGATAGCTAGCGTCAGCGAATCCATTACGCGAATGAACGGTATCACACCAGATGTCTTGCCGTTATGGCCCACTTGTTCGCCAATCGATCGTAAATTACCCCAATAACTTCCAATGCCGCCGCCGCGGGCTGCCAACCAGACATTCTCGTTCCAAAGGCCCACAATACCTTCCAAGCTATCACCAGCTTCGTTTAAGAAACATGAGATTGGAAGCCCTCGTGACGTGCCACCATTGGATAAGACAGGCGTTGAAGGCATAAACCAATGCTGACTCATATAATCATATATACGTTGGGCGTGGCCGGAATCGTCTGCGTAGTGCATCGCGACTCGCGCAAAGAGGTCTTGAAAACCCTCATCGCGCATCAAATACCGGTCTGTCAGAGTTGCTTTGCCAAAAGCCGTTAAATAATCGTCGTGACGCCGATCGATGGTAACGCGGATACCATGTTCATTTTGCTTGATATCAAGATAATCTTGTTGGTTCTGGACCGAATTCCCGGAATCCGCCAACAGATCAGAATTTTCTTCATTCCGCCTATTGTCAGAGTTATCCACAAGGGCTCTATCCCGCAGAATTATTCCAGAACCGTCCATATTTTCTCCCCCTATCCACAGCTGTGGAATGAATATTATGTGAATAAATACCAGATCTCGTATATTATGTACGATAACGATACCAGATATGGAAACGTTGTCATCGTGAACAAAACACGAACACACATAATTTTCTAACTTCTTTTTAAAGGAAGTCAAGTTGGACTGAAAAGTAGTGGAATTAAAAAAATTGGTTAAGGGTTCCGCGAATTATTTGACGGCTGCTCCGTTAGGAGCGTAGGACGGAAGCATCGGAAATGTATCCCATTCGTTGGAGAAGCTAAAAAGATGAAGCTCAATCTCGGTTGTGGCAACCATAAAATCGACAACTTTATAAATGTCGACAAGTTCGTGCATTGTGAGCCGGATGAGGTGGTCGATTTGGAATCGTTCCCTTGGCCCTGGGTTGATAACTCGGCTGATGAAGTTGTAATGAGTCATATTTTGGAACATTTGGGTCAGGATACCAACGTCTATTTCGCTATTATTAAGGAGTTGTATCGCGTTTGCTGTGACGGCGCCGAAGTTCGGATCGCCGTGCCCCATCCACGGCATGACGATTTTTTGAATGATCCGACTCATGTTCGTGCCGTTACAGTCGAGGGGCTTGCCATGTTTTCGAAAAAGGCTTGCGACGATTTTGTTATTCAGAAGGCTGCCAATACACCGTTAGCTCATATCCTTGAAGTCGATTTTGAGATGGAGGATATGAAGTTTACACTCGAGCAACCCTGGCTTTCGAAAGTTCAGTCTGGTGTCATGGGGGATACAGAACTTCTGCTCGCGATTCGCCAGTATAATAATGTGATCAAAGAGACATCAGTGAAGCTTAGGGTGCAGAAAGATTAAAAAGCTTTTTTGCATCCGAAGACAAATCATGGCCACGCTTAAGCTCAATAGCGTTCTACTGTCGTTACCTATTACAAGGTGAATTAAATAACAAACTGTACTTTTGTTCCCCACAACCGGTGTTTCCAGAAGAAAATTGAAATTATCCATGCAGGTTTGGTCAGTGTACCTGCATAGACCTGTGAACAAAAAGAAGCGTTTCAAGAGAAAAGTCGAGAGGTACCGTCATGGCTATTGACCGTCCGAATGAACCTGAATGTCCCACTGGCATTGAAAACCCAGAAATGGGCTGGGGCAGCGATGTTGTTGCGGAGGTAATTCGACAGCTTGATATCCCATATATCGCGATGGTCCCGGGTGCTAGTTATCGCGGTTTTCAGGACAGTCTTGTCAATTACCTCGGCAATCGCGATCCGCAGATGCTTGTTTGCTTGCACGAAGAGCACTGCGTCGCCATTGCTCACGGCTACGCGAAGGTAATGGACAAGCCGATGGCAGCGGCTGTCCATTCGAATGTGGGATTGATGCATGCCACGATGGCAATCTTCAATGCATGGTGCGACCGAGCTCCAGTAATGGTTCTAGGCGCTACGGGTCCTGTCGACGCCGCCAGGCGCCGTCCCTGGATCGACTGGATCCATACGTCGCGCGACCAGGCCGCGTTGGTACGTGACTATGTCAAATGGGACGACCAGCCTGTTTCACCACAAGCCGCAGTCGAATCGGTTTTGCGCGCCAATCGTATTATGCGCCGTCAACCGCAAGGGCCGGTTTATATCGTACTCGATGTAGGTATGCAGGAAGCGAGACTTGATTCCCTGCCATCAATTCCTGATGTATCGCGTTTCAATGTCGAACGGGATCCGGCACCTACCTCAGAATCGCTTCGAGCGGCCATTAGCATGCTAAAAGAAGCTAAATTGCCGCTCATCATGGCTGGCCGCGTTTCGCGTGGTCAAGCCGACTGGGATCGCCGTATTGCCTTCGTGGAGGCACTCGGCGCGAATGTTATAACTAATCAAAGGACGGCAGCGGCATTTCCAACGCATCATCCTTTACATCCAAATCATTTGAACTACCAAACAACGGAAAATGACAACAAGCTGATCCGAGAAGCCGATGTTATCGTCAATCTTGATTGGCTCGATTTTGGCGGAACATTGCAATCAGCAGGTGGTACGAATGCACAAGTCATCAGCGTTTCGATGGATGATCTGAACTCGAATGGTTGGTCCTTCGACCACCATGTTTTGCCGGCTGTAGATCTACCAATTTTGACAACACCAGATAGTTTTGTCGCGGCGGTACTCCCAAAGTTACCGCCGGGTAAGAAGTTATCTTACAATTCCACACCGAGTTTAATGCCTTCGGGTGAAGGTGCAATTGATCTGGTCTCGCTTGGTACCGCAGTTGACGCAGCCATTGGCGAGCGTTCGTCCACTTATGTTCGTCTCCCGATTGGCTGGCCAGCGCCAACAATTCGGATCTGTGGGCCGCTAGACTATATAGGGAATGACGGTGGTGCCGGAGTTGGTTCTGGCCCGGGAATGGTTGTTGGTTCCGCCTTGGCCCTTCAAGGTTCGGGTCGTTTGCCCGTGGCGATTATGGGCGATGGTGATTTTCTGATGGGGGCATCGGCGCTTTGGACAGCGGCGCATTATGGCATCCCGTTATTGCTGATCGTCAACAATAACCGTTCTTTTGGTAATGATGTTGAACATCAGAAGACTATGGCAGAACGGCGGGGACGCCCGGTGGCGAATAAGTGGATTGGCCAGAGTTTGGAGAATCCGAGGGTCGATATTCCGGCGCAAGCGCGCTCCTATGGTGTTTTGGCCGGGGAGACGGTACGGGACCTGAAGGACTTAAAGCATGCTCTCGAAGCTGGGATTAAGGCGGTTGAAGCTGGAGAGTGTTTTGTCCTCGATGTGGAGACGGCGGACGATAAAGTTCTCTAGCCTCAGGGTAATGACTTATTTAAGATACCAAGTTCGACGCCAAGTATCTGGCGTGCCAGATATTTTGAGTAGATTCGGCATTGTGAGAATGATCCGCCGGTAAACCAAAGACCCGGTTGGCCGGTTTGTACCCACATGTTGTTTATTTCCTGTGTCTCCGGGTTAACATTCCATACCGTACCAACGCGATCAGCCACATGTTGTCCGTAAAATTTCGGTAAGTCATATGTCGGAGGATGATAACCGGTTGCTAATACTGCTAGGTTCGCCAATTTCGATGAGCCGTCTCTCATCTTAATACCAAATGCTTCAAACCGCTCAATATCATGATATTGGATAAGTGGGATGCTACCGTTAGCGATTAGGTCGGAACAACCAGCATTGAAATAATATCCGCCTCCGCGCGTGCGGTATTTTAGAGGCCAACCCGTGTTGTCTTCGCCAAAATCCAGACGGAACCCCTTTTTCTCGAGCGCCTGGAGTATCGGCTGGTCATTTTTTCGAACCTTGGCGGTGATAAGTTTGTGGTTCGCCTTGATTAGAGGCACTGGGAATGACGAATTAAAGAGGTCGAGGTCCTCTGTTCGCTTGGACAAGTCTAGGTAGGCACCATCATAGAGTTGAGCGCTCGGCTCCACATTGACAACCATCGTGGGACTACGTTGAACCATCGTGACGTCAACGCCATTGGTGTAAAGCTCTTGTGCGATATCGTGGGCACTTGTACCAGTGCCGAATACTAGTGCCTTTTCCCCACTCCAGGTGCTGCCATCATGCAATTGGCTCGAATGCATGACGGTGCCTTCGAATAGGTTGAGCGTTGGAATGTTGGGCAATTTAGGTGTACCACTGATGCTGGTTGCCATGATGATGTGCGCGGGACAAACCAAGCGGGTTCTTCCGTCCGACATTCTCAATCGTGCATTCCATTTCTCAGAATTTGCATCGTATTCAGCGCCTTCGAAAGATGTCTCAGTCCAAAAGTTGAGCTCCATGTGTTCGACATAGCTCTCAAGCCAATTTGCAATCTTGTCCTTTGGGATGTATCGAGGGAAGGTCTTCGGAAACGGCATGTATGGAAGATGATTAACTGAGGTGACGTTGTGTAGTTTGAGACTGTGATAGCGGAGGCGCCAGTTGTCTCCGATCCTTTTCATACTATCGACCACTAGAGCGTCGAGACCGAGTTGCTTTAATTCGACCGCGGATGCGAGGCCGGCATGTCCGCCACCAACGATGAGGACGTCAGGTTCCTTGTTGTCGTAGTTTCGCTCCTGGTTTCGCCGATCGAGCCAATTACCCGTTTCGGTAGAACGATTATGGTTGAGGTCTTCCTCGTCCTGGATAGGTGTATAATTATGGCCGTCTAGTTGCTCGATTGCTGTCATAAGTGACCACGCAACTGTTTGGCCGAAAATTTTCGGATCTTCCGCTTTGAAACGTACGACGCCAATACCGACGCCAATATCCGTTTTGAAACGCAATACCGCTTCGATTACATCTTCGCCCGCGACGGTGTTGAGACGGGGTGGATGTCGTTCAGAAAACAACTCAAAATTACGGGCATTTGCATCCAAGCCGCGTGCAAAAAGGGCGTCGATAATTTTTTCATGGCCGCTTACGGTATCGAAGACCCACGTAATACCGCAAATATTCCGCCAGTAACTATCTGATGCAAACAAATGGCGCAATGCATTCCTGTCATGCGTGGACATCGCTCGGTCCAGAGCCGTGATCCAATTTGCCGCGATTTCCTCAATGTCCGGTTGTGAAAATCCGTCCATAAAAATCCTCTTGTGAACGTGACTAGTACTATCGTTGGATCGACCCAGGACAGACCTATGCTATTTTGCCTTAAAAATAGAATTATAGTCGGAGTACCTTTAGGTCTACTAATATTCGGGCGATCATAAATTTGATGGAGTAAAAAGAACAAAGCTAGCATGAGCTACGCAATCTCCCCAATCTCAAAAGAGGGCGCGCGGGTTATCGGCGTTGCAGAAGGCTTGATAGGGCCGTTTCGCTCCCGCTCGTATGCGGCAGACCGTGCAAACGAAATCGATGCGGAGAACTATCGCGATATGCAACGTGTTGGGATTGCCGCGGCTTTTGTACCTGAAGAACTGGGTGGTTTTGGGCTACAATCTATCCACGACTGGATGTTAACCATCGTCACGCTTGCGAAAGGTGATGGCTCGGCTGCAATAGCGATCAGTATGCACCTTTCGGCAACACGCAGTTTGGCGGCGCTCTACCACCGGAGTAAACCAGGTTCGCCTGGGCACAACCGTGCAAAAGACATACTCGAAGCCGTTGCCAGCAAGGAAATGCTCATTTGCTCCACAACCACAGAGCGAGGTAGTGACAATCTGCACCCTTTTACGGAAGTGACCGCTTGCGAAGAAGGTTGGCGTCTTAACGGTGCGAAGAATTTCGTCACCATGTCACCTCTTGCAACACATGTCGCGACGAATGTTCGGATGCGTGATCGGGAGGGGGACTATATTGCGAACGTGCTGATACCGATGGACACGGAGGGCGTGGTGCAACTCGGTGACTGGGATGCTCTGGGCATGCGGGCTTCCGGTAGTCAGTCAATTAAATTTGAAAATTGCCTGATACCGAAAGATGCCATTCGAAAAATTGGACCTTGGGGTGCTTGGAGTATTCCGGTTCTGGTGAACCGTACACTTGCAAACGTGCCTTTGGTTGGCGCTTTTCTCGGCATCGGCGAGGCAGCTATGGAGCTCGCGATTGAGGGCCGGAAGAAGGCACCGGATACTACTTCTCGCCCCGGGGTCGCAAATACGCTCGCTGAGATGGAAATTATGCTGGCGACTTCGCAAAGTATTCTTGGTCGACACGGTGAATGTCTCGACCGCTTTATGCGGGAAACAAATGGGGGCGAGGAAGCAACCTTTGAACAAAGTCATGAAATTATGAAAGATTACCAAAGTGCTAAATGGGTCGTGAACCGCAATGCCATCGATATTGTTGGCCGTGCAATGGACCTTAGCGGAGGCAGTAGTTTCATGGCGCGTAACCCGCTATCACGCCTGCATAGGGACGTTCGGGCTGGACCTTTCATGCAACCGCACTCGCCAATTGATGCGCGCGACTACATGGGCAATGTGTTGCTCGGTATGTATCCGGAGGCCTAAGGGTCGGTTTTCAAAAATTCGACACTACTTAATAAAAGAGACACCGCGTCTTTTTGGTAGTGACTTAAAATAATATAGGCAGACCAATGTCCGAACTCGCCTTCAAGTCTGCGATACAACTCGCGGCTATGATTCAGTCGAAAGAAATCAGTGCGTTGGAGTTACTCGAGCATTATCTTGATCGGGTTGAACGTTTTAATTCTGATCTCAATGCGGTTATTGTGCTCGATGCCGACCGTGCCCGAACACACGCGGAAGAGGCTGATGTTGCCCTGGCAAATGGAGAGATTTGGGGGCCTTTGCATGGCGTGCCCATGACAATCAAGGAATCCTATAACGTTGCCGGTTTACCGACGACTAACGGGCGCCCTGAAATGAAAGATAATCTCGCCGAAACGGACGCCTTGGCAGTGGAACGTTTGAAAGCTGCGGGTGTAGTAATCTTTGGGAAGACAAATGTTCCTTTAAATTTGGCTGACTTTCAGACTTATAATGAGATTTACGGAACCACCAACAATCCATGGGATCTGAAACGTGGACCGGGTGGCTCATCTGGTGGCTCGGCCGCAGCGTTGGCGGCAGGACTGTGCGGATTTGAAGCGGGCTCAGACATTGGCGGATCCATCCGAAATCCGGCTCATTTTAGTGGCGTCTTCGGGCATAAGCCCACTTGGGGATTGATCCCTCCACGTGGACATGCACTGCCAGGTCTTTTGGTTCAACCAGATCTGTCCGTCGTTGGCCCGCTGGCCCGCAGCGCGGCGGACTTAGAAGCTGGCGTGTTAGCGATGGCTGGGCCCGATGAACTTGATGGAGTTGGGTTGAAAGTTGATCTTCCGAGGCCACGGCATTTGAAATTGGGAGACTATAAAGTCGCTCTTTGGGTGAACGACGGCATCGCGCCCGTCAGCAAAGAGATCCAAGACCGCGTCGTCGCTGTGGGCAGGACGATAACGGCTGCGGGCGGTAGGGTCGATTACGGTGCCCGGCCGAATTTTGAGGCGGCTGAGGCGCACGGTATCTTTCGGACGCTATTGTGGTCAACAATGGCGGCGCGAACGCCAGATGCGGATTTTGAAAAATTGTTGGATGCGGCGCATAAACTATCGCCTGACGATCAGAGTGGCGGTGCGCAAATGCTGCGCATTCAGACAATAAACTTTCATGACCATTACACGGCACATAACAAACGCATGCACTTGCGCTGGGCTTGGGATGCCTTCTTTGAGGATTATGATGCGCTAATTGCACCGATCATGGCAACGCCAGCGTTCGAACACGACCACAGTGCAATGGCCAAACGTAAAATAACGATCGATGGCGAAGAAAGGCCCTATTGGGAACAGCTCTTCTGGGCTGGGTTAGCCGTTTGCTGCTACTTGCCATCAACGGTTATCCCGACTGGACCTAATGAAGAGGGTCTGCCTATAGGTGTGCAGATAATTGGCCGCCAGTACGGGGATCTTGAGACAATCGGTCTGTCAAAATTACTGGAAGCCGAAGGATACGCTTTCACCCCTCCGTCAGGATACTCCTGAGGCTAAATTTACGTGACGTTAAACCTATTCAAGACGGGACCAGACCTCTCTCCTTTACTTTTGCTTTCATATAGGCATCGAGGCCGCCAGCCATGAGTATCTCATAAGGTGGGCTGCCTTCCTCCCAGGCTTCTGCCTGTAATTTTTCACCTGTATTAAGATTCTTTACCATACCGGTTACAATATTGATTTCTAGCCGTTGCCCCTCTTCCACAAAGTCCGTAATGCCGGGGGCGACAAGGGTTGGTAGGCCCGTGTTGACTGCATTTCGCAAATGAATTCGTGAGACGGATTCCGCGATTACTGCGGCAATACCAAGTGCATTTAGCGATTGCGAGCCGTTCCTACTTGAGCCACAGCCAAAGTTTATGCCTGCTACGATAATATCGCCAGGTTCGACCTGGTTTTCCGCCCAGCCTGGCCGGTTCGCCTCCATGCAAAACTTGGCAGCATCCTCCACTGATAGGTTTGGGTTTGCTAGAACACGGTGGCCCGGCATCATAAAGTCAGTACTAATGCGGTTGCCAAATTTCCAAACTCGGCCGGTTCTGGTAGTTTGCATTTGGGTATTCCTCTATAAGTATTCGCGTGGATCTACAATTTCACCAGCAATAGCCGATGCGGCGACTGTTGCAGGACTGGCCAACCAAACATGGGAGAGGGGGCTCCCCATCCGCCCTGTGAAGTTTCGGTTACTGGTTGAAATGCAGGTCTCTCCATCTCCGAGAATTCCAAGATGGCCGCCGTAGCAAGGTCCGCAAGTTGAATGTTCCACCAAAGCACCTGCGTTGACCAAAGTTTCGAGATATCCCGCCTTTAAAGCCTCCCCGAAGACGGCTTGTGAGGATGGGCTAACCAGCATTCGAACGTCTGGGTGAACTCTCTTTCCCTTTAAAATTTTGGCTGCGACCTCTAGGTCTTCCAAACGAGCATTTGTGCAGGAACCGAGAAAGGCTTGGTCTATTTTTACGTTTTCGTTTCTTACGGATTCGGCAGGTACTCCGTTTCCCGGGTCGCCAGGCCGTGCCACCATCGGCATTAAATCACTCAAATCGAATTCATATTCCATGGCGTAGGACGCATCATCGTCCGAAAAGATATGCTCATATGGGCGGTTCACCCTACCTTGCAGGAAGGCATCGGTTTTTTTATCTCCCTCGAATAGGGCAAACTTGGCACCAACCTCAACGCCCATATTAGAGATGGTCCAGCGTTGTGCCATGGTCATCTGTTTAGCGACTGGACCGACATATTCGACTGATTTATAGAGTCCGAAATCCGTACCGAGTTCGTTAGCGACTTTCAGGATAACATCCTTACCAACACACCAGTCAGGAAGAATCCCATTCAGGACGACGCGGACCGTCTCCGGTACCCGAAACCAAAGTTCTCCGAATGCTAACACATGCACCGCATCTAAATTCGCATTAGTGACGCAAGCATTAAAAACACCGCCCGCAGTTGAATGGGAATCGCACTGTGCGATGAGCTCTCCCGGCGCATACATACCGTTCTCCGCAAATACTTGGTGTAGTATGCCACCCCGCCCGTATTCGAAGAAATTCGTGATCTCATATTTCTTCATTAAGCGCCGAACTTCTTTCACCTTGTTTGCCGCTGCGATTGTCGGAGGCGGCGCTTGGTGATCGTCAACCATGAAAACCTTGTCTTTATCCCAAACCCGATCGACACCTAGGGCTTCCAAATCTCCTAGTTTATGGCCGCTGGTTGCATCAACCTTGCACCAGATATATTGGCCGGGTTTGACGGCATCAACGCTGGCGTGCGCAGCGAGAATTTTCTCGGCAATGGTCATTCCCATTTCAGTCTCCTATGCGTTTTCAGTCGCGTAGCGCTCTTCTAGTTCGTAGATTTCAGGCAGTCCTAATAAAGTAGTTGTGGCATTAAACCTTTCCGTATCTCGGGGTTCACCAATCCCGCTGCCTTCTTTCAACTCTAACAAAGCTTGCCGCACTGCGGCATAGGAAAGTGCATGTCCGCCTCCGGTGATCATCACCTTAAAGCCACGTTCATTAAGGTTTGACGCTGGCTGCAGTTGTCCGTTGTAAAGACATGGGATGCCTTGTTCGACAAGGCGTGTGGTGTAAATATCGAGATCATCGACAGTCTTAATACCGTCGACAAAGACCAAATCAGCACCCGCGGAACGATATGCCTCGGCTCGCCGAATGGCATCTTCCCAACCGTTGGGTGCGACGGCATCAGTTCGCGCTATAATGACCATATCCGGATCGGACCGCGCATCGAGAGCAGCGCGAATTTTTTGCACGTGCTCTTCCATAGGAATACACTCTTTGCCTTCGAAGAAACCGCATCTTTTCGGGAAAACTTGATCCTCAAGGTGCATTGCTGCGGCCCCTGAACACTCGTACTCTCCAACGGTTCGCTGAACATTTATGGCGTTGCCGTAACCGGTATCCGCATCGGCAACGACCGGAATGTCAACCGCATTGACGATATAGCCGAGATTGGCCACCATTTCCGCCATGCTAGTGAGGCCGACGTCCGGTAAACCAATTTGGGCGGATGTGCCATGGCCAGTCATGTAGACTGCCTGCGCACCTTGGCTGGCAGCAATTCGAGCGGTGAAACCGTCGTAGACAAATGGGGCGACGACTAGGCCTTCATCCATGGCTACCCGTAACTTTGCGCCAGAACTACTCATTGCACTTTCTCCTGCTTTAGGTCGTAACGTTGCTCAAACTCATATATTTCAGGAACGCCCAGAATGTCGTTAACGGTCTCGCCCTCAGGGGGTGGTCCGTATTGTGCGATTGTTTGCCGGGTCGTACCGCTCGAATTGAGTTCCTGCATTGCAGCGGTTGCGCTTTTAAAGACTGCGGCAAGCGATAAACCGGCCAGGATTTGGATTTTGAAACCTTTGGTTTCTGCCTCTTCGGCGGTAACTAGTCCGCCGTTATAAAGACAGGGTACCCCTTTAAGAGCGAGCTCTTTGCTATAGATGCTCAGCTCCTCTAGCGTCCGGATACCATCTACGAAGATCAGGTCTGCGCCAGCGTTGTGGTAGGCCCGTGCCCGAGTGAGGGCATCCTCCCAGCCATTTGGCGCCAAAGCATCTGTTCGCGCAATTACAACAGTATCCGGATTTGTACGCGCGTCGAGCGCTGCCCGTATCTTCTGTACGTGCTCTTCAAGTGGAATGACGGTCTTGCCTTCCATAAAGCCGCATTTCTTAGGAAAGACTTGGTCTTCGATGTGAAACCCGGCGACGCCAGCACGTTCGTACTCGCGAACAGTCCGCCTCACGTTGATGATATTCCCGTAACCGGTATCTGCATCTGCGACAACTGGCAATTCGGTGGCTCTGCAGATATGACGCAGGTTCTGTGCCATTTCTGTTTGTGTAATGAGGCCCACATCTGGGTATCCATAACGTGCCGCCGTGCCAAAGCCGGTTACATAAACTGCTTCGAAACCGGTACTTTCAACGGCTTTGGCGAAGAGCGCATTGTATACACCCGGTGCTAGGACCAAACCCTGTTTCATCAGTTGCCGTAGTCTTTTCGCTGAGCCCATGTCTCGCCTCCTCGCAAATGCTCTTTAAGAAGGAGGTATATCTACGATTAAGATTTCCACCTAGTCGAAATATTATTCCATTGCTGCGAGCTCACCGAGCGTTACCGGTTTTATCGGGGGGCGGAGACGGTAGTAGCCGATTTCTTCTGCACTCTTACCCTGAGCATCGGCAATGACTTCGGTGACAGAAAGGCCGCACATACGGCCTTGGCAGGGACCCATTCCGCATCGGGTATAGGCTTTCAATTGGTTGGGGCCGGTGGCTCCCTCTTGAATACATTTCCGGATATCACCTGCTGTAACTTCCTCACAGCGGCAGACAAGGGTATCATTATCAGGTGCGAGAATGTCTGGACTCGGATGGTAAAGCCGATCGAGCAACGGCCGAATACTGCCTATTCTGTGTTGTTCACGGCGGAGTGGCTTGGCTTGGACATCTCGCTGTAATTCGTTAATTCGACCAGCTCGGTAGGCCGTCTCTAGCGCTGCGAGTTTACCAGCTAGGACCGCGGCTTCGGCACCGAATATTCCAGCCCCATCGCCAGCGATCGCAAGTGTGTCGATAGACGTCGTGCCCCACATATCGATTTTAGGCCGCCAATAGCGTTGTGGCTCATACCATTCGTGCTCGGCTCCGACTTGGCGTGTGATCTGCACGTTCGGGACGACACCTTGATGAAGAAGCAGCACGTTGGCTTCGACTTCGTGTTCTAAAGAATGGGCAGTGTAAGTTATTTTTTGAAGGCGCCTGTCGCCATGTGCTGCGAGATTACTGATCGCAGACTGCACTTTCAGGCCTTTCTTTTTCAGGTTTTGCAAAAGTTTCGCGCCTTTCGAAAGGTACTCGTTAGCGCGCATTGCTGAGAAGGCGTAAGGTGCTGCGAAGACGTAGTCACGAAATCGGGTCGTCTCCAAAATTGCTGCAATTTCAGCCCCAGCGTTGTAAAGCTGGTTTGCAACGAGATATATTAACGGGCCGTTTCCGGCGACAATGGTTGGGCCGTCCGGCACCATTACCGCAGATTTAAGCATTATTTGTGCCGCACCGGCACCCATAACACTCGGCAGTGTCCATCCCGGAATGGGTACCGGTCGCTCCAGCGCACCTGTGGCAGCGATAATTCTTCCTGCTTTTAGAATTTGCGCGGTGCTGCCATCGGCCCAAGCGATGCTGCCATCTTGGTCGATATGCCAAACAGTAGAGTTTGGTCGATACTTGGCATCGGATGCCCGGAACGCTTCCGCAATGGCTCGCCCTTTTGTGTAGTCTTCGCCGAGATATTCTTCGAGCGCCTCCGCATCGAAGCTTTCAATGTTGCGATAAATTTGCCCGCCCGGTGCTGGCTGCTCATCGAGCAATACGACTGACAGACCCAACTCGGAAGCGAGGGTAGCCGCAGCAAGGCCTGCCGGTCCTGCGCCTATTACGGCAAGGTCTACGGTTTCGACCATTTCTGCATCTCCCGCTTGCGGTTTTGTCGGTTGATTATCATGCCATCAGTTACAATGGTCATGCAGGCTTGGCGATTCTCAACGCCATCGATCTCCATCAAGCACTCGAAGCAAGTGCCCATTAGACAATAAGGTGCGCGCGCTGCTCCGCTTACAACGGTCGTTCGCGTGTAGCCTGGATCATTGGCGAGTACAGCAGCTGCGACAGTCTCTCCGGCTGGGGCGGTTAAGCGTTGACCTTCAAATTGTATTGCTACCGTCTCCCCCTTGATGTCACTAGTACGTCGAAACATAACCGCCTTCTGCGTTTAATCGTTTGGCGCTGAAATTTTCAAATCCTGGGGCGGCCTCGTCGAGAAGCAGATGCATGCCACCGTTGTTACAGTGCGCGATATCCGTGCCACCGCACTCTTTCAATGCGGCTGTGAAATCATGAAAATGGTGTGTTAATTCGCGGCTCCAGTCATGAAATCTGGGCATATCCAAACCCTTGGATTGCACCCAGACTAGACTTAAATTTCCCCGGGCAGCTCGCAATTCATCATCCCCGTCATCCAGAACCACAGTATCCAAACCATGTTGACGAAGACCATAAACTGTTGCGGAGCCGAAACGCCCGCCGCCTTCGACAATTACGTCAGAAATTTCCATATCACCTTTGGCCTTGCACATTTTTATGTCAAAACCACCTTCAAAGGTGCTATTTGACCTCTTGGTGCGTCGTGTTGCAATGATTTGTACCTAAAAAAGACGCCGATTTTCATCTGGGATTAAAGGTTTTTGTTATGCGCCAGCAAATCGAACCTATGCCGACACCCGCCGACGGATTAATCATCGTCGCAAAGCGTGACTGCCCAACATGCACTATGCTGGAGCCGGTTTATGCTGCCTTGGTTAAAGTTGATGCGGGATTGACGATTTACTCGCAAGATGACCCGAGCTTTCCGGAGAGTGTGCTCGCGGTCGATGATCGCAATTTAGAAATCTCTTATCGTTTTGCGATCGAGACTGTTCCGACACTCATCCGTATGAAACAGGGTGAGGAAATTGGACGCGCGATCGGATGGAATAGAGGCGAATGGGAGGCGTTAACTGGTCAAGATGGGCTCGGTGATGGGCTGCCAGAAAACCAACCAGGTTGTGGCTCGAAAAGTGTTGATCCTGGTGTTCCGGAAGTCTTGGCTGTCAGGTTTGGCGACACGCCACTGGAAGCCCGTCGGGTCGAAGTTGGTGCGATGGATGATGAGATCGAGGCTTGTTTCCAGCGTGGTTGGTCAGATGGACTGCCGGTTGTGCCACCAACGCCTGTGCGCGTGCTACGCATGCTGAAGGGAACAACCCGTGACCCCCAAGAAATAGTTGGTGAAATCCCACCGAACCTGGCGCACTGCACAGTCGAAAAGGTTGCGATCAATGCCGTCATGGCTGGCTGCAAGCCAGAATATTTACCAGTCGTCCTCGCTGCGGTTGAGGCGGCGCTCGACCCGAAGTTTGCGATGCATGGGGTGCTTTGCACGACACACTTTGTTGGGCCGATAGTGGTTGTAAATGGGCCGATAACGAAGCGCATCGGGATGAACAGTGGTGTAAATGCACTAGGCCAAGGTAATCGTGCGAATTCAACTATCGGTCGCGCCTTACAACTTGTAATTAGGAATGTTGGTGGGGGCCGTCCGGGAGAGATAGACCGATCGACTATCGGTAATCCGGGTAAAGTTGGTTTGTGTTTCGCCGAGGACGAAAGGAAGTCAATTTGGAAGCCTTTTTCTGAAGAGCGAGGCATGGCAGCAGGTGCATCCGCTGTGACGCTTTACGCTGGGGAAGGTTTGATGGGCAATTTCGACCAATTGTCACGAACGCCAGAATCATTGACCCGCTCGCTCGCAATGTCGATCAAAGCCATCGGCCATCCGAAACGGGCGCCGGGACACGATGTAATGATTGTGATGGGCCATGAACATTTTTGTGTATATGAAAGAGCCGGATGGACGCGTAATAAGACGATGGAGGAATTTGAGAAAGCCTTGACCTTGCAGGCGGACGAGTTGTTGCGTGGCGTCGATGGTATTGCGGAAGGACTACCGGAGCGAATGGCTGGCAAGACTGTCAATAAAGTCAGGCCAGGTGGTTTGAATATTGTTCGCGCCGGCGGTGAAGCAGGGCTCATGTCTGCCTTAATCGGTGGCTGGGCCGCGAGTGGAGAACGAGGAAGTGATCTTGTAACTAAGGAGATTAGTACATGAGTGAAAATGTTACCCTTCTAGACCCTACGGCTGAGACGTCGCCCGCCATGCGGGAACGCCTTGCGCCGCCGGAATCGCTTAAAGGGCGTGTCATCGGCGTGCTCGATATTGGAAAAGTTCGGGGAGACGTTTTCTGTGATGAAATCTCTAAACTTTTGGGCGAGAAGGGATTCACAGTCAAGCAATACGCAAAACCGACAAACACAAGAACGGCGCCGACTGATCTTGCGCAAACAATTGCCACCGAATGCGACGTGGTGGTTGAAGCGCTTAGTGATTGAGGGTCCTGCACGTCGTGCAGTTTGCATGACATTTGGGACTTAGATCAAAGAGGAATTCCGGGCGGAATGGTTGCGACGACAGCGTTCGAGGAAGCAGCCAAGGCACAGTCTGCAGCATTGAATTTTGATCCAGCTATCGTATATGTCCATCATCCTATTCAGGATCGGACTGATGACGAAATTAAGGAAATCGCACGCAATGCTCTGGATTCTGTATTAAAAATGATTTCAGCGACGGACTGACAGTGGTGCGAGAGGATGGAGGTTAGACTTGGACAAAGAAGATGATGAGTTGGAAGAAAGGCTCGGTCCGGAAATTCCTGCGAATGCCCGGCCAAAGTCGAAGGATTGGGGATTTGATCTCGAGGAAACCCTAAATTCGGTTTTAGCAATCCGCACACATATTCCGGACGATGCCTTTACCGCTGATACATTAGGGACCGAACGGGGTGGAAATGCGGCGCTCATAAGCAGTGACGGCCTTGTTCTCACTATTGGCTATCTGATTACTGAGGCAGAAACCATTTGGCTGTTTGATAGTCAGGGACGGGCGGTGCCAGGCCATGTCGTCGGCTATGACCAGGAAACTGGGTTCGGACTTGTTCAGGCTCTTCAAAAGCTGGATGTCGCCCCTTTCGAAATTGGCAGTTCAAGTTCTTTGCGCGCTGGGGATCCCGTTATTTTGGCGGGCTGCGGTGGCGTCAAACATGCGGTGGCTGGGGAAGTTGTATCGCGCCGTGAGTTTGCTGGTTATTGGGAATACATGCTTGATGACGCCATTTTTACTTCGCCGCCACATCCATTGTGGGGAGGTTCTGCTTTGGTCGGTAGCGACGGCACGCTTCGTGGAATTGGGTCTCTTTATGTGCAGCAGTCGACGGATGGCAAGGAATCCATCGACGTCAATATGATTGTACCAATCGATATTTTAAAACCTATTCTTGAAGAATTGATGCGCTACGGGAAGACTAGCAAGCCGCCAAGGCCATGGCTCGGCATGTTTACAACTGAAGTCGACGGCCGCGTGGTTGTTGCGGGTGTCGCGGATAACGGGCCGGCCCAGCAAGCGGATGTTCAGCTTGGTGATATTGTCTTGGGTGTGGCTGGTCAGCCGGTCAATGATATGGTTCAGATGTATCGTAAAATTTGGTCCCAAGGACCGGCTGGCATTGACGTGCCTTTAAATCTTCAGCGTTCCGGCGATGTGGTCGAAGTCCACGTACAGTCCATCAACCGCGGTGCCCTACTGAAAGGACCTCAGCTGCATTAAATCGTCGGGCATTTATTCTGCTGCAAGTGTAGCCGATGAATCGTAGTTGCCGGCGACGAGAAATCGCGTCAAATCTTCGATGTCAGTCATTTTAGGTAATCGTCGAACAGCATCAGCTATCGCGGGAAGGTCTATTTTTGGGTCTACCATATTGATTAGGTTTTCAGCTTTTTCGAGAACGTCGTCAAATGTGAGCGGTCGTCCGGGTGAACCAAGTGCTTCAATCACTTCGGCGTGTTGTTGACGGCCATCGACGAAAGTAATGACGACACGGTTCGCCATGCGTTCTGGCAAATATCCATCGAGCTTTGGATCGTGATGCGCCTCGGTTTTGTCGATCAATGAAATGATTGTCGGATCCTGATGAAATTCACTTTCGAAAGCGCCATAGTTTTTTGGGCCGTAGACAAGTGTCGCTGCGGTGATATACGGCATGGAGTATTGCGCCGCCATGACTGAGTTCGGGCGTCGGATGGCGTGTTTTTTTATAGCATTTTTGGGTGAATAGACGTCGACCTTTTCAATTTCTTCCGGATTATGGCTGAATTTGTCTGTTGCGATTTCGAGACAATCGATCATTGAATGAAATTTTCGGCAGCAGGAGTACGGCTTGAAGCTTATATTGTGTATTTCAAGCTGCGCCCCATCCGCTCGCCGAAGGAGTTTCAAGTTTGGGTTAGAACTGTACAAATGATAAAAAGCAAGTGGGCCCTCTAAGACGTTGACCGGCGCGGACATCTCCAGCTTGCCTAGTTGGGCAGCAATAATTCCATGCATAGCTGGAATTCCCGCATGCATCCGTTTGACCATTGTCCCTTGAGGTTCGTGAGCGAATTGTGAAGAACCGCTGACCATCGAGAGCGCAAGGCCCCAAGATCGCGCTAAATCTGCTGCATCGAGCCCCATCAGCTTCGCGGCGGCGACGGCGGCACCGAACGGGCCAAACAAACATGTCGCGTGGAAACCGCGCTCTGTTACTTCTTGCGAAATGGCGGCGCGTCCGATGCGGGCCATTGCCTCATATCCAGCGGCAATGGCAGCTAAAATTTGGCGGCCGTCAGCATTTGTTTCTGCGGCGACGGCGAAGGCAGCAGTGATAACAACCGCACCTGGATGGCTGCTTGATGCCTCATGTGTGTCGTCAAGTTCGTAACCATGGGCGGCAGTGCCGTTGGCAAGGGCTGCCGTAACAGCATTTGTCATGTCACCAGACCCAATGAGGCGGACCTGGCCACGGGATTTCTGTTGTTGAGACCACACGCGCATTTTACGGCCCCAGGGCTGGGTAGAACCGCAAATAGCCACTGCGCAATAATCCAAAATAAGGCGCTGGAGTTGAGCCGTGTCGGTGGCTGTTAGGGAATCGGCGTTGAGAGCGATCATCTCTTCAGCAAGCTCTACGCTTGATAAAGGTAGGTCTGTCATCTTTCCCTCTCTGTTCTTCTGCTTAAATCTTTTAGATATTATCTGAATAGCAAAGAGCAATCGCTGATGCCGATGTGGCGTCGACGATCTAATGAGGGAGTGCAGGCGGTATGGAGCAATATCCGGCGGTCGGGTTCATGGTTCGGCATGGTGCAAAACTCGCGATTTTGACGGGACTAGTGCTACCCATTATCGGATTAATGGGTGTTTTTATCGCTGGATGGCATTGGATTTGGCTTATTGCTGGGATTGTATCGGGGATAGCGCTTTGGTTTGTCTTCAAAACCTTTGCCGAACTGACGCAAATAATCGCCGATATGTTATTGCCGCAGTAACGTTTCAAAGTCTTAAGAGTACAAATTTAAGGTAGGCGTGATCGCTAGGATATTTTTCCGGTGTTTTTAGCTCAACTCGTGCTTTCTAACTGCAAGCCTCTACGGGACTTTCTCAGAAGCTCTATCAGTCGATTTTTATTCCTGAATCCCTCTCTGCTGAGGCACTAGCGATATAGAGCTCGGATTCCACATTCGAATGGATGAAATAAAGACTATCCCCTGTCGTAACCTTTTGGCCTAATTTTATGGAAAGGTCGATACCAGAGGATTTGTCCATTGGTGCGCCTGCACGGCGTGCAATGCCAGAAATTCGATAGGAATCGATATTGGAAACATTTCCGCTGTGAGGTGCCTTTACCTCGTGAACTAAGTTACCGGGGCTGTCTGCAATTTCCTTGCGGCCCTGAGCATCGATAATTCTCTCCAGTGAACTTAGGGCCCGCCCGCTTTGTAAAATAGAATTGGCTGTTTTGCGACCTTGCCCACGCGAAATATCGGGGTCCCATTCAAGAATTGAGGCAGCAAACCCAAGTGCTTTTTCACGGAGGTCTTCTGGTGCATCCGACGCATTTTGTAATACTTTATACACATCTCGTACCTCTAGGGCCGGGCCGATTCCTCTCCCGATAGGACGGCTTCCATCTGTCACTCGAGCGATTACAGTCATGCCGATGCCTGCACCGACTTCCTCAAAAAGACGAGACAACTCTCGGCCTTCTTTCGCTCGTTGAACTTTTGCGTAGGGACCGACCGGAATATCGATAATCGTATGTGTAGCCCCGGCCGCAAGCTTTTTTGATAAGATTGATGCGACCGCCCACTTAGTCGAATCGACACCCAACGGGCGGGTAATCGAATTCATTACATCGTCAATAGCGGAGTGATTTAATCGTCCGTTCCAAGCGATGCATCCGTTGCTCTCGCTGACAGTTTTTTGGACTTCATCGGGTGTGAGTTCAACCTTAGCTACGGTTTCCATCGCGTCGGCTGTTCCAGCGGCGGAGGTTATTGCTCGGGAAGATGTCTTTGGGATAAGAAGGCCATGCGCAGCGACAATGGGGACCACGATCATCGTGATCCTACTGCCGGGGATACCGCCCATAGAGTGCTTATCCACGACCAAGTCGTTCCCCCAGTCGAAGCAGTGGGCAAACCCTGCGCGCGCGCGGGTGAGGGATTCCACTTCATTGATTGTCAGGTCCTGAGATGCAGCTACGAGAAACGCGGCAATTTCTTTTTCGGTATATCTGTCCTCAGCGATGTCGCGGATGACCATGTGCATCTCATCGTGCGAAAGTTCATTTCCGTTCAGTTTCGACCTTAATGCGTTCCCGCTTTTTGGCGACGGGGTGCGTTCAATAGTGACTTCGGTGTCTTCAGGAAGTCCCAGCGTTTCGAATGCATGTTGTGACAAGCCTATTTCGTGAATGCCGAGAAGTGCCGCATCGTCGATTATATTGACCTTTGATCGAATGCTTCGCCGCGCGCCGGATATGTCGACTTTGGCAGTTCCCAGATAGTCGTTGGCTACGTAGTGAGGACAATCACGATGGAGGAAACAGACGTTCTCGCGCCACGTATCGATTGGCAGTTGACGGATCCGAAGCGTATTTGGAAGCGAGCGTATTAGCGCCGATAGAAAACGTTTTGTTCCGATTTCGGGCGTAGAGTCGTTCTGAATTGTGAGGACATCCGCCTCTGGCGGATAGGGGTCTACTTTCCGGGCAAGGCGCCGCTTCAAATCATTTTCGGATTCCCGTCCGCGCGCACGTAGCCGCGCCATAAGAATTTCACGCGGCGCTTTGACTTCGATTACTTTCGTTGTCTGGTACCGCGCTAATATTTCAGGTATTGCCACTCGCGAGACATTAGCCAAGACATTCTTGCCAGCTGAGAGCTCAGTTTCCAACCCGACAGGTAGTCCGTAATACAGTTCGTGAGCCTGCCAATGCGCCAGAAAGTCGCCAACATCTCGGCGCCGCTTAAATTCAACAATATCGACGGCTTCGTGGTCTTCGCCACCCGCGTCTGCCGGCCGGGTGATCGCGCGACGCGCGAAGACAAACCTCTCGTCATCGGCGAGGTGAGCGCGCACGCTCGCCATTAGGGTGTCTTTACCTGCACCGCTTGGCCCAACAACGAGAAAAAGAATGCCGTTCATTTGTTTTTTCTGCTAGTGACCCCCGTTTAGGTTTCGACGTCGTCCAGGCCGATATCTACGGAGGGTGCGGACTGAGTGATTTTTCCTGTCGAGATAAGATCGACGCCGGATTCCGCTTTTGAGCGAACGGTTTCTAAGGTGATGCCGCCAGACGCTTCAAGCGTGGCCCGGCCGTCCACGATTTCAACTGCTTTCCGCATTGTGTCCGGCGACATGTTATCTAGAAGAAGCGAGTCGGCGCCGGCTTCAACGGCTTCCTTCACTTGTTCCAAGTTGTCACATTCAACTTGGACCTTTGTTAGGGTGGGGACCTGCGCTTTTGCTCTTTGGATCGCCGCAGTCAGTCCACCACAGACGGCAATGTGATTGTCTTTCACTAGGACACCGCCGTCGAGGGCGAGGCGGTGGTTCCGACCACCACCGCAAGTCACCGCGTGTTTCTCCAATGCGCGAAGACCTGGTGTCGTCTTACGGGTGTCAATTAATGTGGCCCCAGTTCCCTCGATTTCTTTCACATATTTCGACGTCAGGGTGGCGATCCCTGAGAGGTGTTGTAGCATATTTAGGGCGCTGCGCTCGGCGGTTAAAAGGCCGCGCGCTTTCCCAGAGATGCGCGCCATTGTCGTCCCATTTGTAATATTGTCGCTATCGTTCACCCTTGGTTCGAACGTGCATCCCGGCTCGCAACGCTTAAAAATTGCAGCCGCAACCGCCATGCCCGCAACGACGATATCTTCGCGCGCATTCACATCGAATACGCCTGTCGTGTGTTCGTCAATCATGATGGTGGACGTGAGATCACCAAAACCAATGTCTTCACGCAAAATTTGTCCAATTTGTTCTTCGATTAAAAGGGGGTCAATCACAATTTCGTCCTCCGTTGGAGACGCCTACTGTCAGCGGCTTTCATATGCGGTCAATGTTTTGGAAATATTGATTTCAGAGTTCTCGACGATCCGGATTTGACCATCGCAGGCAAGTAATGCTGCCTCAATGCTGCCGCTACTCACCATCTTTTGTGCCCGCGAGACGCCGCTCTTTAGGGCAAGGTCGATTTTTTCTTTCGATAAATTTCCGCGTGCGATTGTAACGCATCGGTCGCCGAGATCGCTATCGGGATCTAATTCATTCGCAGGGGCCCGTATTACGGCAGGGTCGTCGATATCGACCGCATTCGCAATCAGAGTAGCGGCTACATCAGCCTCGGCCGCGGAGCGCGCTAAGACTGTAACAGCATCCGCAATACCAAAAGACAAGCTGCGACCGTCCATGCCACTTGTAGCTACGCCTCTAATCCGCGACGTCTCAGGAATTCGGATAGAACCGTCAAGGGTCGCAGTTCGAAGCGTGGTGACGAGACCAATCGATATACTTTCATGTGGTGACAGATGGAAGGCGATGTCGCCACCGTCGTTGACGTAAATCTTACGAATACCGGTGATATTGGAAATTTGAGTAATCATTTCGTCGGCTACGGCGCCAGCAACCGATGCCATCGGCGTCACGAACTCGTCATGATGCGTTGCGATGGCTTTTGCCATTCGGGAAGCAACACTTCCGTGAAACCTATGTGGCGTTTTTCCAATGGGTTGTCGCAAATACGTCAGTTCGGAGACGAGTTCACGGAGCAATCCATCGAACCTCCGCGCGATGCGTTCGTAGGCTGATGTGATGGCACCAGTATCACCTTCGGCGTCGATAACAAGATCGATAGGGCCTTCACTTAAGTGTAGTCGTCCATTCTTCAACGGCAAAACTTGTGCTGAACCGGAGACATCGTTTGATATGTGACACTCTGCTAACATGAATTCTATTAGGTCTTGTTTTTTGTGAGTGGCCAGGGATTGTCTGGGCGCCAGTTTTCGCGCCGTGCGGTCTCAGAAAACTCGGCTAAAACATCCTCAAGTGACGTTACGTGACCCGTATGGCCACCAAGTTCGGCATAATCCGATCGGGCCAAGGAAAATTCTATCGGTGCAACGATTGCGGGGGTGGGTACGTGACCGAAGGAATGGTCGGGCATCTGCATTACATCGACCATCGCGGTGATGCCACCGCCAGGCCATACATAGGCCGGTGCGCCGCCCATCGTTACGCGAGTTAGACGCTGTCGAACTGATCGTGTTAAGTGCACCGGATTGTCGGTGACGCCCGCGCGTAAGGAGCCGCCGGCACCTCCGATAAAGAGGACTGTGGAAAGCGACGGCTCACAATTTTCGCCGATCCGCTTGACGACGATTTCCAGTGGCTGTGGCATGTTTGTCTCTACTGGACGCAATTCTTCATCTAGGACACAATAAATCGCATCCTCACCGGTCGTGCTGGTCATCAGCAAACGCATACCGGGCCAAGCTACTTCTGGATCGAAGCCTTCTATGATCGACAATGGATCTTTGATGTCTGTGCCGCCCCATCCGGAGCCTGGTTCTGCAACCTGAAAGTAGCGTCCTGGGGTGGAACGGCGCCCGCTCATCTTGATGCCGCTTGGTGGCATCTTGAGAACCTTGCCCGCCTGATGTTCGGATAGAACACCGGTAATGTGGTCATCGACCACAACAACTTCGTCCGCTTCACCGAACCATTGTTTTGCGAAAATCCCAATGGCAGCAGAGCCGCAACCGACCCGCATGCGCTGTTCCCTAACACCGTTGATAATGGGCGCTTTACCCGCTTGGATTGTTAACGATGAGCCTTCGTCAATGGTGACTTCGATTGCTTCCTTGTTGCAAAGCGCCATCATTGTGCGACAAGTCACGTTGCCTTCTTTCTTTGTGCCGCCTGTCAGGTGATTGACGCCACCAAGCGACAGCATCTGAGAGCCATATTCAGCGGTGGTGATATGTCCAACATGCTCGCCGTCAACGCGGACCGCGGCTGTCTCTGATCCAATATGGCGATCCGTATCAATTTTTACTTTTACGCCGCAATAGCTAAAGATCCCCTCAGTCACGACAGTCACCGTATCTACCCCTTTGTAATCGCTTGAGACGATGAACGGTGCGGGTTTGTAGTCGGGATAGGTCGTTCCGGATCCAATCCCCGTGATGAAGACGTCACTTCCCGTGATTGGATTGCCATCCCAATTGGGTTGGTCCGTAAGAAATGGCACTATCTCGCCACCTTCGTTTGCATTCCGTGCCGCTAAAACAAGGGCATCTGTGCGGATCAATCGGCCGTCTTCGTTAGCATAACGGCTGCAGGCACCGGTCCGTCCAGGGCGGATACGGCATAATACTGGACATGCGTCGCAGCGAATAATTCCACCATTGCCTTCACGGGCACCAAATATCTCTGTCCTATCAATTCCCATCTTCGGAGTTGCTCTCGGCCCAGTCATGGTTCGTGATCCTTTAGCGCTTCCAGCTCGGCTTTTAAACGATGGGGTAGCAGCGGGATTTGTGAGGCCCGTACGCCGGTAGCGTGGCGAATGGCGCCGAAAATGGCGGGTGCGGTCGGAACAAGGGCTGGCTCACCGATACCCTTAGCGCCATAGGGCCCGTGAGGTTCTGGGTCCTCGACCAGGATTACATCAATATCCGGAACGTCGCCGAAGGTGGGGATTAGGTAATCGTGAAGGTTTTCAGTCCGGCCCGGTATGTATTCTTCCATAAGAGCTAATCCGATTCCTTGTGCGATGCCACCGTGGATTTGGCCTTCGACCAAAGTTGGATTAATGGCCCGGCCCAGATCATGCGCAGCGATAATTTTTCTTAGATGCACGGTACCAAGTTCGCGGTCCACCTCCAAATCGGCAATTTGTGCAGCGAAACCGAACGTCGCATAGGGGTTTCCTTGGCCATCTGCGTCAAGGGGTGTCGTTGGAGGATCAAACGTCCCTTCGGTCTTTAGAACGACATTGTCGCCGGTTTGGGTCGGAAGGGTACTAAGATCAAGACTTATGGTCCGGCTGTCTTCTTCGACGATCACACGTGCGCCTTCGAGGTGTAGCGAAGCGTCGTCACCTGAGTTGGCTAGGCGGAGAATTTCTGCTCGCATGGCCCGTCCGGCGTTAAACGCCGCTTTTCCAGATACGAAGGTCTGGCGCGAGGCCGATGTCTTGCCGGCATCCGCTGTGAGGTCAGTATCCCCGAGAACCAATGAGAAGTTCGACGGCGGTAAACCCAGCGCATCGGCACAAATTTGCAACATTACAGTATTGGAACCCTGTCCGATATCAACCGCACCACTGAACAAGGTAAGCTTACCGTTTCGTTCCAAAGTGACATGCATCGTAGACGGATTTGACATTGAGGTGTTACCGCAGCCGTACCACATACAGCCAACACCAACGCCGCGGCGGCGGGGCGTGTTGTTTGTTGCGTTTTGGCGGTCCGCATCCATTCGCAGCTTGTTCCAGTGCGGTCGCAGCGCGTCCAAGCATTCCACAAGGCCGACACTATGTGTTAGAATTTGACCGGTTGCCGTTGGAACACCGGCACGAATGGCGTTCCGATATCGAAATTCGAAGGGGTCGAGCTCCAGTTGCTCGGCTAAATCGTCGTACAGTCGTTCCTGCAGAATGGCGGCCTGCGGGACGCCAAACCCACGAAATGCCCCCGACGGCGGCGAATTCGTGTAGATCGAACGAGAATTGACTAATATATTGGGTACTAGATAAGGTCCTGTAGCGTGGACGGGCACCCGATCAGCCACTGTTGGTCCCCAGGATGCATAGGCACCGGTGTCGAAATCTGCTTGCATTTCGAAGGCAGATAGAAGGCCGTCTCTGTCGGCTGCTGCACGGGCTATAATCGTTGCGGGATGGCGTTTCGTACTTGAAGCCATCGACTCTATCCGAGTGTAAATGGCACGAACTGGACAGTTAAGCTTCCAAGCTGCTATCGCCAATGGCAATTGGATGGATGCGTCGAGTTTACCGCCGAAACCGCCGCCACAGGCGGAGGGAATGATCCGCACCGCATCCCTTTTGACGCCCAAAACCCGCGCGCACTCAGCGAGGTCCATATAGGGAGCCTGTGTACAGGCGGTTATTTCGATCCTGTTACCCATGCGTTCGGCAAATCCCGCTTCGGGCTCGATATACGCATGCTCTACAAAAGCCGTCTGGAGGTCACCCGAAGCGACTGCGCCGTCTTCAAAGGCTCCCTCGACACTGCCTTTTCTCAGCCGGCCCCGTGTCAAAACGTTGTCCGGCGTATTATCGTGAATCGCGGTAGAAGTATCCATCAATGCTGCAGCGACATCACTGATCGGATCTTGGAGCTTCCAATCGATTGGTATATCAGCGAATTTGAGAGCATCCACGGCGAATTTGGTGCCGACGACGGCTAAAACGGCTTCGCCACGATAGCGAACTAATCCATCAGCAAAGACAGGTTGGTCTTTTAAATCCGGATAAATCCCAAAACTATTCTCACCGGGCACATCCCTAGCAGTTAGTATTGTTTCTACACCGGGATTAGAAGAAATAAATGCCTCTATATTGTTGATCTTAAAGGTCGCCCGCGCATACGGGGACCGGATAACGCGCAGCCAGAGAGCATCGGTCGGGGCTTGATCAGCGGCAAACATGTCATCACCGGTAACTTTGGGTTGACCGTCGACGCGCTTAAGCCGGGTACCGACTCCGCTCGCTTCCAAATCTTGGGTGACATTTGCGCCCACAAATTGATGCGCGTTTAGCACGGCGTCGATAATTTTTCGGTAACCGGTGCAACGGCATAAAACTCCGCCAAGCGTATCTTCGACGGTCATACGGTCCGGTTTTGGATCATGCGAGAGAAGCGACGCTGCGGCCACGAGCATGCCGGGTGTACAAATTCCACATTGTGCGGCACCGTAATGCAAAAATGACTTCTGAAGGGCGCTACCGAGCTCAGAGGTCTGGATATTTTCAACTGTTTCGATATCGCAGTCTTTAGCCTGTGCCACAGGAATAAGACAACCGCATGCCTGCTCTTTGTTAATTAGAATGGTGCAGGCGCCACAATCTCCTGCATCACATCCTATCTTGGTGCCGGTGAGTCCAAATTCATCTCGAACGACGTTTGCTAATCTGTTAAACGGGTCCCCGGTATATGCACGGGTCTCGCCGTTAAGGTTGAAGGTAACCGTTGCTTCACGCTTTGTAGGTGCATTATTCAACATCTGGTCCTCAAATCGTTTAACGCTCGCCTAATGATGACGGCTGCAGCGTTTAACCGATAATGGGCGTCGGCCCGGATGTCGTCGATGGGAGAGAGGTGGGACAACATATCTGTCTTAAGTTCGGCTGCAAGATCGGTTCCTGTTAATTTTCCTTTGAGGGCGTCTTCAAGGCCGTAAAGTCGACAAGCAACTTCAGAGCAAGATCCGATTGCAACTCTTGCATCCTGGATCGTATTGGAATCATCAAAATCAATCGTAACCGCAACCATGGCGATTGAAATGACGAGGTAGCGGCGCGCGCCGAGTTTGAGGAACGTCGCGTGTGACGTTGATTGGCGTTTGGGGATAAAGAGGCCAGTGACCAACTCGCTAGTATCGAGGGCCGTTCGGCGATTACCTTTGATGAATTTAGAAAGCGGAAGCTTGCGGGAGCCGTGGGCACCGGCAATTTCTACGATGGCGTCTAGTGTTAAGAGTGGTGGCACGCTGTCCGCGGCAGGTGAGGCATTGCAGATGTTACCTGCAACTGTACCTCGATTTTGGATTTGTAAACCGCCAACTTCCCGGGCTGCAAGCCGCAGGCCGTCGAAATAAGAAGGTAAATTTGCCCTTGTGATATCGCTCCATGTGACACGGCTACCGATCCAATGCCCGTCCGCCTGAGATCGTATGCCGTTCAATTCATCGACATCCGTAATGTCGAGTAGCCGTTGGGGACCCTCGCGCCCCCAAGCGAACGCCTCGGTTGCCATTGGGTATACGTCTGTACCGCCGGCGATTACCGTCCAATTGCCCTGGGCTAGCAAGCCTAGGGCATTATTTAGCGAATTTGGTCTTTCATAAGCTTCAGGCATCGGTTTATTTTTGTTTGTTCACAAACAAAAATACATGTTCTGAATGTTGCGATCAAGCCAGCTTTCGTAGCAGATAAAGAAAGGTGCTGCGCTCGCTTTTGCTAAGGGGTGCAAGTGTCTGCTCGGTAATTTGTTCGGCAATTGGAATTGTTGCGGTGACAAGTGTTCTGCCAGTTTCCGAAAGGCGCCATAAACTTCGGCGCCCGTCGTCAGGGTCTGGTCGCGCATTAATGAGCGCGCGTTCCTTCAGGCGTCTCACAACGCCTTGTACAGTCGCGGGATCCATTGCTGCTAGCCGTCCCAACCGATTTTGAGAGACTTCTTTTTCATCACCAATTTTTACCAAGACTGCAAATTGCATCGGCGTGAGTTGTTGGCTGTGCAACCCTTCAAAGAAGATTGCGGCGTGACGCTGATTGGCTCGCCGCATGAGGTGTCCGACTTGGTCCTCAAGATTGTACTTCGTCATGGGCCCTCGTATTTTTTACTTCTATGCGCTCCGTAATGCGGTTGTGGCCTGATTATCGACGGCTGTGAGGTTGTTCGATAAGACAACGCCAAACATATCGCGGGCTTGTTCGGGAGTATAGTAACCGCGTTTGACATCTTGCAGGACGAGTTCTGGTGATCTTTTCCGTGGATCGCCAAAACCGCCGCCGCCGGGCGTACCGACTGATACAATATCGCCAGGAGTGATGGGAATGTCCTGATCTTTCGAGAGATGTTTCGGAATATACTTCTCGCCATTGCGATAGACAGTTACCGCATTGGGCATACCGTCTTGGCCCCCAAGTGCACCCTGCGGACCAAAGCGTCCATGATCCATCACGAACGAGGCTTGCGCCTCACCGCGCAGCAATTCAACCGTGTAGTTGATGCCGAACCCACCTCGCTTCTCGCCAGGGCCACCTGATGCCTCTCTTAAAGAGTATTCGTGAAAGAGAACGGGGTAGTATTGTTCCAGCACTTCAATTGGTTGGGTTTTCGAAATTCCGATCGTTGAGCATCCATTCGTTAATCCGTCATGATCCGCATTGCCGCCGTATCCGCCGCCGCTGATCTGATACATGACGAACGGGCGATCCTTTTCTGGGTCATAACCGCCGAGTGCAAAATTTCCACTGGAACCGGCTGGCGCCGCAGTGACGATATTGGGTAATGGTTTTACGAGCGCGGCGAACACTGCTTCGGCGACCCGTTGGGAGACTTCGGCGGCGCAGCCGGAAACTGGCCGGGGGTATTTAGCAAAGAGAAAAGTTCCTTTGGGGTCCCGTATATGCAAAGGGTCGAATGTTCCTGCATTTATAGGAACATCTGGGAAAATGTGTTTCATGGCCAAATAGACCGAGGAACGGGTCGTTGCAAGAACGCTGTTCATTGGGCCTTTGCAAGGCGGGCTAGAGCCCCCGAAATCAAAATAGAGATCGCCATCTTTTTTTTCGATGTTTACGGCGATCCGTAGCGGTTCATCGACTACGCCATCGGAATCGACCCATGCTTCGCCATGGTAGGTGCCATTCGGTATAAGGGCGATTTTCGCACGCATCTGATGGGCGGCTCGGGCGCGCCATTCCTTGATAGCATTTTTGACAGTCGCTACACCATAGCGGTCGAGTAAGGCCGTCAATTGACGGGCGCCGACATTCAAGGCAGCGATTTGTGCTTTTATATCGCCAATCCGTTGATCGGCGATCCGGATGTTAGAGCAGATTATGGCATAAATCTCAGTGTCCATTTTGCCCCGTTTGACTAATTTGACCGGAGGCAGTCGCAGGCCTTCTTGTTCCACTGCCGTCGCATTGGCGGAGAAACCACCCGGGACGGCGCCCCCAATGTCGGGCCAATGTCCCGTATTTGAGAGCCAGGAAAATAATTCGTCCTGATAATAAAAGGGCATTGCGAAACGGACATCCATTAAATGCGTTCCGCCGAGATAAGGATCGTTGACGATATAAATGTCGCCTTCCTCCGGTGGAAGCGTACGGCCTTCCCGAATAAAATCAATGAGCGTCATGGTGGAAAACTGCATGGTGCCAACAAAGACGGGCAGGCCAAGCTCCCCCTGTGCGATCAACTCGCCACTTTTTGCGTCGTATATGCCATCAGACCGATCGTCCGCCTCGGCAATGACTGGGGAGAAGGCAGAACGCGAGAAGGTCAGGTCCATTTCGTCACAGACCTGCTGGAGACCAGCTTGAATGACACTTAGTGTAATCGGATCGATAGTGCTCATTAGGGTTTTCCGATCTTAATTAATATGTTGCCATCCTTGTCCAAGGATACGCTATCGCCTGGCTCGACAACGGTTGTGGTGTCCATTTGTTCAATGATTGCTGGACCTTTGATTGTACTGCCAACAGGAAGACGTTCGCGGTTATAAATCTCCGTATCGTGCCAAATGCCCGCGAACCAAACTCGCCGTACATCCGTCTGTGCTTCCTCCAGCGACGCAGCGCGGGCGGCCGGGTCAATAATTCTGCCCAGATCGAAAGTTGGCCGGACGCCAATAACTGAAGTCTTACAATTGACTAAATTCGCGCGAATTTCAGGCAATTTGACTTGGAACCGATTGAAATAGGCTTCTTCGAAAATGTGCTGTATCTCTTCCTTAGAGGCGTTGAGAGAGGGTATTGGAATGGAAATAAGGTGTGTTTGCCCAATAAACTGCATATCGGCGCCATGTAAAATATGGGTCTCGTCGAGCGAGATCGTTTCGCTTTCGATAAGACGTCGACCTTCTTTAATTTGATCGGACAATAATGCGCGCAGATCTTCTATTTTCACGCTATCGAGTGGGCAGTTTACGGTACGAACGAAATCGTGCCGAATATCGGCAACAACACAACCGAGCGCATTCGTAATGCCCGGGCGCGCAGGTACTAGAATTTGAGGAATGCTAAGTTCTCGACCGAGAGCAGCGGCGTGTAGCGGACCCGCCCCGCCAAAAGCGAAAAGCGTAAAGTTGCGTGGATCATATCCTTTCGATATAGAAACTATACGCACAGCGCCTGCCATCCGATCGTTGGCGACACGGATGATCGCGCCAGCCGCTTGATCAACGTCTATACCGAGTGGGCCGGCGATTTTTTCATCGAATATGGCGCGAATTTTATCGATTGAGGGTGTTTCCGATGCAGAAAGCAGTTTTGATGCGTTGAGCCGACCCAGGAGGAGATTAGCGTCTGTGATCGTTGGGTTTTCGCCGCCCCGTCCGTAACAAATTGGCCCAGGTGTGGCGCCCGCGCTTTCCGGACCCACCCGCAACAAGCCCGCATCGGTAATCGAGGCGATTGAGCCGCCGCCGGAGCCGATGGTCCGCACATCGACCATGGGCACGTGGATAGGCATTGCGTATTCTACGTCGAGTTCGTTGCTGACGGCGGGTACTGCATCCTTGATCAAGGCAACATCAGTCGAGGTACCGCCCATATCATAAGTAATAAGGTTCTCGATATTGGCGCGCTTGGCAGCATTGGCTGCTGCCATGACACCGGATGCAGGGCCGGACATAACGGTTTTTGCCGATTCCTTGTCCACAAGACGGGCTGAGACCATTCCACCGTTGCCGTTCATAACCAGGAAATCCCGCGCAAACCCTTTGCTATTCAGCTCGTTCTGCAGTCGGTCGATGTAGCGGTGCAGGATAGGACGGACGGCGGCATTGACCGAAGCGGTCACACCGCGTTCATATTCGCGATATTCCGACAAAAGCTGGTGTCCGGCTGTAACATAGTCATTGGGCCAAATCTCTCTCAGAATTTCTAAGGCGCGCATTTCATGTGTTGGATTGGCGTAGGCGTGCAAAAAGTGAATTACAACGGATTCGCATTTCAAGTCGCGGAGTAACTTTACCGCCGCATGCAATTCCTCTTCGATCATTGGTGTCAGGATACGTCCAGCTGCGTCGATCCGTTCTGTTACTTCCAAGCGCAATTCCCGCGGGATAATCGGTTCGAACTTACCAAACATACCGTATGGCTGCGGTCGGGTTCGCCGTCCGACTTCGATGACGTCGCGAAATCCCTTGGTAGTGATCATGCCGGTTTTGGATAGCTTTCGCTCGAGCACAGCGTTTGTCGTCGTCGTCGTACCGTGAACGATAGCATCGATCGACGCGAGGTCCATTTCTGTCTCTTCCAGTGCCTTCAACACACCAAACGCCTGATTATCAGGGGTCGTCGGCGTTTTTATGACGCGGACGCCGTCGGGACTAACCAACAGTAGGTCTGTAAACGTGCCGCCGACATCAATTCCGGCGACAATGGAGTTATCGATCGGGGCGTCTGCCAAATCTGACCTCGAAACTAACTAATTTGTTTGTAGACAAACAAATTAGTTAGGGCACAGGCGACTTGCAAGCTGAATTCGCTGTGGCCAAATTTTAGATGGGCAACTTACGTTCGTAGAGATCCGGTAGATCGTTTTCCAAAAGAACAACATCGCCGGATTTCGCGTTTTCTTGCAGCCAAATATCCGCCTCTGCAAAGCCAGGGAAGGTATGGAGTTCTTCTTGTGCGCCGACAGCCTCTTGATAGGCGGAGACAAAAGACGTGATTCGTTCTGGTGCAATCGCAAGGACGACATCCGCATACCTGGCGGTAATCGCGCCAAGACGCGCATGTTCCTCGTCATGGGCCACACCTAGTTCCACCATCCCGGGCGTAACGACAATGCGTCGCCCATTTTCGCCAACTAATAGGTCAAGCGTTTCGAGGGCAGATGTGAAGCCTTTTGGATTTGAATTATAAGCATCGTCGATGAGGACAGAGTCGTTAGGACCGCTTTTGATTTCCAGTCTGTGCGTGATCTGGGGTGTTGTTTTTAGGGCGAGGGAAACCGTTTCCGGCTTCGCGCCGTAAGTACATGCGGCGGCAAAGGCCAGAGCGATGTTTTCGACGTGATGCAGTCCGAACAGCGGGACTGAGAGCTCGTGAAGTTCTTCGCGCCATTCGATTGAAATCGAGAGCCCATCGACGGTTTGCGCCTCACCGATTATCCGCAGGTCGTTGTCTTCACTGCGGCCACACACGACCATAGCATCAGTATGCCGGTCGGCAAACGCTCTAGCTGGTGCGAAAGACAAAACGTCTTCTGTTACTATCACCTTGCCACCCCGTGAGACGGTCGCCTCCGCAAGCTCGAACTTAGCTATTGCAACAGTATCTAGCGTCTTAAACCGTTCATAATGGGCCTTACCGACCGCCGTAATAATGGCGAGGTCGGGGGGCACCAACTGGCAGATGCGATCGATTGAGCCGGGGCCGTAAGCGCCCATTTCGGCGATTAAGTAACGGTGTTCTGGGCGCAGTTGCTCGCGCATGATCCTTGCGATTCCCATCGGTGTATTAACGCTGCCGGGGGTGGCCAGGCCGTTGGATACGTTCTCCAATACATGAAAGAGAATGTGCTTACTCGATGTTTTGCCGAATGACCCGGTAATGCCAATGACCTTTGGTTCCAGTCGGGCAAGTTTTTCGTGGGCCTCACGCCAATACTTGCGCTGTATAAAGCTCTCATGTGGAGCCAAGGTCCAGACGGCGAAAGCCAGTGTCAAAGGCATCAATTGGATTGGGATGATCCACCAAAGTGGACTGAGATAGAGAAAAGAGAAAGCGAGACCCATACCGGCGGCATAGAGGAATGCGACGGCGTAGATGCGCTTTGCGCGCGGTGTCATAGAAAGTTTCTTCTTTACGTTTGATAGTGGTTTTCGCTCGCGCCACGCGGTCGACAGCAACAAGCCGGCGACAATGGCAGTTGCAACCCAGCCAACTTGAAGCCGCGGCAGAAATTCGGCTAAGACGGCCAGCAAGGCGATGAAAATACTGACACGCCGGTCGTAGTTTCCGCTCGTCACAATCCAGTTCAAGAACCGGGGGGCGTCGTATTCCTGTTGCTGAAAAAAATGAAGATAAAGGCGCAGCCGGTACCAGGCGAATGCCAGGAACATGACCCAAATGAATAGCCAAAGAGGGGCGCTCATGCATTCTCCTCCAATCCATCGACGAATTTTTTGAGTTGGAAGGCGGTTTGGTGCCGACCTTCATTGAGAACCGAATAATGATCCAGATCGTCCAATTGCACGAATAAGCCGTTTGGGATGAGTTGCGCCAATCGCTTGCCAATCTCGGGTGGCGTTTCGTCATCCTGGCTGCCATACACAAGTTTTGTTGGAAGACTTATCGTCTGCGCTTGCGATGAGAGGTCTTCATTCACGACTTTTGTCAGGATGGCGCGCATATCGCCAGCTGCTTTGTAATCTGCACTGCCAAATCGTTCGAGCAACTGGTCTTTATCTCCGAAAGGAAGGGCGCGGAGACCCTTGTATAGGGCGATCTTGGATTTTATGCGAAACTGCGACAACCTCGAACGTCGGCGTGGCAAGCCGGCCGCGGCAACGAGAAAGAGTGCGTCTATTATCTCCGAGTGGCGCGCGGCTAGTTGAATACCGACGCGACATCCGAACGAATGGCCGACCCATATGCGGTGCCCATTGGGCAGACTTTCTAGAAGGCCAGCGCTCGCATCGGCGTAGTCTGCCGTTCCCCATTCAGCAACGGGACGGGGCGACTCCCCAAATCCCGGAAAGTCGATCAATATGTTATAGGCGTTAGCCGCCCAAGACCCTGCGAGTTGTTCGAAAACACGATGGTCCTGTCCCCATCCATGCGCCCAAATGAGCTGACGATCGGCGGCCTCGTGTCCAAGCGTCCAATAGGCGATCTTTTCACCATTTATCTCGAATTGCCGGGAAATAGTGGACATCCGGACCCGTTTCGCACAATCTCAACATTAGATGGCGATCCGAATTGGGTCGCTATCCACAACAGCATTTAAACGATATTTTAGGACCTTGAAAGAACTTGCCATTCAAAACCCCTGTAAAGCCTTGTTGTCGCCAAGTTTTCGACAAATCCATTGGCTTCCTAGGAGGTCTAATAATGGCTGTTCAGTTAGTTTAAATGCGAATCGTGAAGGGTTTTTGTTATGACGGTGAAGCGGCGGGTCGCAGTATTCTTCGGCGGACGTTCACCTGAACACGATGTAAGCATTGTTTCGGGACTGCAAGCGCTTGGCGCAGTCGACGCGAGCACATTTGACGCTTTTCCCGTCTACATCTCGATGCAGGGCGAATGGTTCATCGGTGACGCCTTGCGGCACCGTGTGAATTATATTCCAAACGACGAAATTCGTCGTTCGCTTACTCAGGTTACGTTGGACGCAACAAGCGATGGCGAGGGTCTACTGGTCGCACGTAAAAATAGCTGGCTTGGACGAAATAAGCCGGTTGTATTCGACGTCGCCTTGCTTGCCTTACACGGCAATCAGGGTGAAGACGGGCAACTACAGGGCCTCTTCGAGATGGCGGGCGTTCCATACACTGGTATGCGCACTTTGGCCTCAGCGGCTTTGATGGATAAATTCGTGACGAAACACTTTTTGTCCGGACAGGATATACCACAACTAGAGGGCATCGCCCTGCGCCGCCCAGTTGATGGCACCGCTATGTCTGATGAGGCATTGGCAGAAGCGGTTGGTGAAGCACAGTTTCCAGCGTGTGTAAAACCCTGCCATCTTGGAAGCTCAATCGGCGTGGCTAGGGTGGCTGATAAGGAAGAGCTGCGCGAAATTTTACCGCAGATCTTCCGGCTTGATCCGGTCGCCATTATCGAGCCCTTCGTGCCCAATCTCGTAGAATATAATGTCTCCGTTTCCCGTTTTGGTGGGGAGGTGCAAACTTCAGCAATCGAGCGTCCAAAACGGGCCTCCGAACTGTTGAACTTTCGAGAAAAATACATGTCTGGGAGCGATGGGAAAAAAGGCGGGGCTAAGATTCCCGGTGCTGCGAGTGAGGGAATGTTGTCACTAACCCGCGACATCAATCCAGATATTGCGGCGGAATTAAAGGCGAACATAAGGAAATGGGCGGCGGCGGCATTCGAAAGCATTGGCGGCACAGGCGCGCCGCGCATCGATTTCCTCGGCGATTATCAGACTGGAGAATTATGGCTTAACGAGATCAACCCGTGTCCTGGCTCGTTTGGATATTTTCTCTGGGAAGCGGCCGATCAGCCGATCCTGTTTACGGAACTGCTGTCCAAATTAATTGAGGAAGCCATCGAGGAATTTCGTGCCTCACGACTGCCCGCCGATCCAACTCCTAAAAATGCTCGCCTTTTTAAACGGCCTTACGAATAATTGCGGTTGTCGGACCGTCTTTGACGGATACCTCCTTAACCTCCAAGTCCTTACTTTTAGAGTAACAGAGTACGCATATGACTGATAGCCCTTCCTATCGCCTCGGCGTTGATGTAGGCGGTACTTTCACTGATTTTGTGCTGCTAGATGAAAGCGACCGCGAAATCCACATCGCCAAGTCTCTGACGACGCCGGCCGATCCTTCCGTTGGGATATTGACTGGTGTGCGGGCCTTCGACGCCAATTGTTCAGGTCATATAGAAGCGACGCGGAGGATCGCGCATGCGACAACATTGGTTGCAAACTCGGTCATTGAGCGTAAAGGCGCGGTCACGGCATTGCTTACGACTAAGGGCTTCCGTGATATCCTCGAGCTTCGGCGCCACGTGCGCGTTACGACCTACGAGCTATTTGCTGACCCGCCTGAGCCACTTGTGCCACGTTGGTTGCGGCTGCCGGTGGATGAACGTGTGTTTTCCGATGGTGCCGTCCTAAAGGCGGTACAGCGAGAAGATATCGAACGGGCGGTTGAGGTAATACGGGCGGAGAACGTGACATCTGTTGCGATCGCCTTCCTGCATTCCTACGTCAATCCAGAAAATGAACAGGCTGCCGCAGCCTTTCTAAAAGAATTGATGCCGGATATTGCGGTTACGATTTCATCAGACGTTTTGCCGCAAATTAAAGAGTTCGAGCGCACGAGTACGACTGTCGTCAATGGTTACGTGAAACCGTTGGCGCAGCAATATCTCGCAAATCTCGATGGCGGGTTGCAGAGTAATGGTTATAAGGCGCCGCTGCATATTATGCTTTCAAACGGCGGTCTCGGCTCTACAACGACCGCAGGGGATTTTCCAATTCGGCTCATTGAGTCGGGTCCAGTCGCGGGGGCCATCGTCGGACGGCAGATGGCGGAGCTGATGAATATCCAAGATGTGCTATCCTTCGACATGGGTGGCACCACAGCTAAGGCTTGCCTTATCCGTGACCAAGCATTGCCGATTACCGATGAGCTTGAGGTTGCACGCTCAAAACGTTTCACTAAATCAAGCGGATTTCCTGTTGGTGTGCCGGCGGTCAATATGATCGAGATCGGTGCGGGAGGTGGTAGTATCGCGGCGGTCAATCAAATGGGCATCGTGCAGGTCGGACCCGAGAGTGCCAGCGCTGATCCGGGACCGATTTGCTACCGCCAAGGTGGTAATAGATCGACGGTCACGGATGCAGACCTGACGCTAGGCTATTTAAATCCCACTAATTTTGCGGGTGGGACGATGTCCCTGGATGATACTGGGGCCGCGGTTGGTATTGAACGCGATATTGGCATACCCCAAGGTCGCACAACCTTGCAGGCAGCTTGGACAGTCCACGACGTTATTAACGAGACGATGGCTGCTGCTGTCCGGATGCACGTTACAGAGCGAGGCGGCAATCCAGAAGCTGCGACCATGATTGCATTTGGTGGTGCGGGACCAGTCCATGCGTATAATTTGGCTCGTAAACTTCATATTCAGAGATTGGTCGTACCGCTGCGAGCTGGGGTTTTGTCGGCTCTCGGATTGCTCGTCGCTCCGCCAGCCTATGACGTTGTGCGAACCTACAAGGCACCGATTCGTACCTTAGATCCTGATGATATTACCGGCCAAATGGATGCTATGGAGAGGGAGATTAAGATACTGCTCGACGGTATCGAGGAGCCGGGTGATCGACGCTTCCGCCGGGCGCTCGATGTTGGTTATATTGGACAAAGCTATCAAGTAACGGTGCCGCTCGAAGGTCGGCCCGACGGTGACAACGTCTTCGAGACTTTCTCGCGCCTCTATCGTGAGAAGTATGGTTATTTTTACGAAGATGTACCGGCTGAAATTGTTAATTTACGTGTGCTTGGAGATATCGTTGGCGCTGGTCTTGATCTGACACGGCTTCCCATGGGCGATGGACAAACAGCAGTATCCTTGGGAGAGCGCCAGGCGTATTCGGCGTCACGTGGTGAGATGATATCTTTCGCCGTTTACGACCGAGCGAAACTTAGCCGTGGTATGGCCTTCCAAGGACCTTGCATTATCGAAGAAATTACCTCGACGACTATCGTCGATGCCGATGGCACTGTCGAGATCGATGACTTTGGGTCGTTGGTTGTCACATTGGAAGGGGTCTGAGGAAATGACACTTCGTAACACAGAATTGCCGCTCGATGTTATTTGGCCGCGCTTGATCGCGATTGCAGACGAGATGGCTACAACGATGTTCCGAACGGCCTTTAGCCACGACGTGGTCGAAGTTCACGATATGTCGACAGGTCTTCTGGACGATCGCGGTCATCTAATGGCCCAGACATGGCTTGGCGCCACTGGACATACCGGCTGCATGCCTGCCTTCGGTGCGAATCTGGTGGAGGCCTTCCCACCGGAGACCGTGAAGCCGGGCGACGTCTTTATTTGTAACGACCCCTGGCTTTGTAATGGTCAAACCGCGGATATATTCATCACGACACCGGCGTTTCATAAAGGCAAGCTTATCGGTTTTTCAGTTAATACGATTCACCACGTGGATATTGGTGGCCGAAAGGGCTCTGGTCTTTCGGAAGAGGTTTTCGAGGAAGGCCTAATCATCCCAATGCTTCGGCTCTACGATGCGGGCGAGCCAAACAAAATGTTGTTCGATTTGATCCGCCGCAATGTGCGTTACTCAGAGAAGATGATCGGCGATTTGCGGGCGCAAGTTGCGACCGGCTGGGCGGGTTGCCGCGAGCTAGAGAGGCTCTGTGCCGAATTTGATTTTCCAGATCTCCATGAAGTCTCGGATGAGATCACTGGTCGGACAGAAGAGGGGATCCGTGCAGGCCTTCGTGAGTTACCTGACGGCGAGTGGCGCGAAGAAATGATGATGGATATCGATGGGATTGACGAACCACAGCCGCTTGTCGTTACCGTTAAAATTGAAGGCGACCAGCTTTATGCAGATTTTACGGGAACCGCACCGCAAGTTCGTCGCCCAGTGAATTGCCCGATCAACTTCTCGCGTGCCTACGTGGCTGTGCCGGTCAAGATGATTTGCGATCCAAGTCTACCAAACAATCAAGGCACCTACCGGCCGATCTCGCTTACCGCGCCAGAAGGGAGTTTATTGAACCCGAGTTATCCGGCTGCCTGCTTCTGGAGACTGAGTGCTGGAATGCTGGTCGCTGAGCTGATGTTCAAGATTTTCTCGCGAATTGTACCAAATCGGGTGCCGGCAGAGTCAGGATCGCTGCCAACCTGGCAATTCTATGTAACTGGAAACAAGCCAGACGGCGAGGCTTACGCGCTGCACCAGCATTCTTTTGGCGGCATGGGTGGACGTCCAGGTGCGGACGGCCTGTCGGCTGTCAGCTTCCCCTACAACGTGCGGGATGTCTCAATTGAATGGTCAGAGCATGAGACGCCGATCCTTTATCACGCGCGTGAGCTGATCCCAGATTCTGGTGGGCCCGGTGCCTCGCGTGGCGGTTTAGGACAAGAGCTGATCTTCGAGGCGTATGCGCCGGGCACAGCATTGAAGCAGCCATTGGTATTCTCGGGTGCCGCGGGGCGGATGCGATTTCCGCCGCAAGGCCTTGGCGGTGGGAAACCCGGGGCCCTTGCGCGGATATCGGTTGATGATAAGCCAGTGGCTCCATCTAGTTCGCCGGAATTTCCTTTTGAAGTGGGCGAGGTTGTGCATCTGCAATTGCCAGGTGGGGGTGGCCACGGCGACCCTACCGATCGCGATCCTGTCGAGATCGATCGAGATTTAAAAGCGGGTTACATTACGAAAGAAGGTGCGAAGCGCGATTATGGCAGCAAGGTTTAAACGCTTCGAGAGATAATGGGAGAGTTAGCAGTGGTCGATTATCTTGGATACCGCGCGAAAATGGGGGTAACGACACCGTCGACCAACACGGTAGTTCAGCCCGAATACGATGACATGCGCCCGCCCGGCGTAACCAACCATCTGGGCCGGATGCATATTCAAAATATTGATACTGTTGACGACAGCAGCTTCGATAAGAGCATTGAGCTTATTGATGCTGGTCTCGACGGTGCAGTCGAGCGGGTGATGACGTGTGAGCCGGATTACCTTGTGTTGGGTATCTCGGCCCTATCCGTTTGGGGTGGCACGCTCGCTTCAGTCGAGGATTTGCGGAAACGCATGAAGGACCGGGCAGGAAGAGATATTGGAGTTACATTGGCAGTTGACGGAGTGCGCGAGGCATTGAAGCTTCACGGTATTAAGAAGAAAATCTCTATAGTCGAGCCATACTACAAGACCATCGAACCTAAAATGGAAGGTATTTTTGGGGAACTTGGCTATGACATAGTTAAATACAACCACTTGCAGGGTAAGAGCCCGGCAACGTATTGCCATTTAACGGACGAGCAGATCGTCAATGCCTTTAAGGATATTGACGACCCATCGGTCGAATGCCTGGTGCAATTTGGTGCTAACCTGCCGGGGGCACGCATTGCGGATGAGGCCGAACGTTGGCTTGGCAAGCCGGTTATCAGTATCAACGTGGTTACCTACTGGCACGCGCTCCGCAGCTTCGGCATCAAGGACCAATTCCGTGGGTTTACAAGTTTGTTTTCGAAGTTTTAGGGCTTGCAGGAGATAGGTTCTTAAGGCGGGACAGGATATCGGCAATTCGTTGCGGATTGGCAGTATCAGCGCACGATCCTATCCTCCTTTAAAAAATTGTTGGAAAATCGGGACAGGCGTCTTGATGCAGAACTTAATGCAATTGCATTGAAGCATATGTTCCGGATATTTGCCGAATTCGGTCCTTGGACCCCCCGGAATAACGATTTGACCTCAACGGACCTAGTGAAAGGCATTGTCCCTAATATATCATTCCCCAAGCAGAATTATGGCAGGAGAGAGATTGTGGCCAATTATTCGATGGACCAGTTTATTGCCGACGTGAAGGCCGTGCAGGCCGCGCATTCGGACGCGAAGGAAATTCTCCAGCGCGTAGCGCCGCTTGCGCAAAAAATCGCAGATCAAAAGGACTGGGTGAACGACAGTCACTACCGGGTCGAAGAATCTCAAGGCATCGGCATTACGGTGATCCACGAGGAGTCGGAAGACTTGTTGGTCGAGACTGTTTGCTGGTCGCCAGGCGGTGGGGTCCTACCGCACGACCATCAGACCTGGGGCTGTGTCGTCGGAATCGATGGGGCGGAAAAGAATATCACGTGGCTTCGTAAGGATGATGGCTCGAAGGACGGTTATGCCGATATTGAGAACTATCACGAGATGGTCATGCGCCACGGCGATATCTGCACCCTGCTGCCGGACGACATTCACAGCGTTCACAACGAAGGCGAGGTGCCGTCCGTCTCGCTGCACATTTACGGACGCAGCCTGGCCGTCACGGACCGTCACGAGTTCGACTCGGATGCCAAGGTCGTGCGGCCCTGTCCGAAGCGGAAACGGAACGATTAAGGTTTATGGCATCTCGCCCTTCGACAGGCTCAGGGTGAGGTAATGGGTACAAAATTCCTCGTGCTGAGCTTGTCGAAGCATGAGCCTAAACAAAGAACAGAAAGAGCAGCAACATGGCAAAGATCGGATTTATCGGGGTCGGCAATATGGGCGGCCCGATGGCGCGGAACCTCATCAAAGCGGGTCATGGCTTGAAGGTCTTCGATCTCTCGGAAGAGGCGGTGAATTTCCTCGTGCAATCGGGGGCCGAGCGCGCGGCATCTGTGCAAGATGCAGCCAAGGGCGTCGACTATGTGGTCACTATGCTCCCTGTCGGTGGCAATGTAAAAGACGTCTTTATGGACGATGGTGTGATCGGCTCGGCCGATCCTGGCACGGTCTTTATTGATTCCTCCACCATCGATGTAGAGAGCTCCGTCGCGGTCCACGAAGCAGCGAAGGAAGCGGGATTCGAAATGATCGATGCGCCGGTCTCCGGCGGCACGACGGGGGCGGACGCGGCGACGCTGACGTTCATGTGCGGTGGAGAGAAGGCGATCTTCGACAAGGCGCGTCCGATCCTCGAAGGTATGGGCAAGAACATCGTCTATTGCGGTGGGCCGGGTCAGGGTCAGGTCGTGAAAATCTGTAACAATATGATTGCGGGCTCCATAATGTTGGTGACGTCGGAAGCCTTTGCGCTTGGTGAGAAACTCGGCGTCGATCGGGCGGTACTCCAGGATGTGATCTCGACCTCGAGTGGCAGTTCCTGGATCGTGCAGCACGGCTGCCCCATGCCAGGAGCGGTGGCAGGCTCCCCCGCGAGCAACGAATTCAAGCCGGGATTTATGGCAAAATTGATGCTGAAGGACTTGAGGCTTGCCCAGGCGGCGGCGGAAATGGCAGCGTCACCGACGCCGATCGGTGCCGCAGCTGCGGCGGCTTTTCAGCAGCATGTGAACAATGGGCACGGCGACCTGGATATGAGTAGCATTTGCAAGCTGATAGACCCGGACGTCAAATAGCCCATATTGTATAGCAGGATTTGGAAATTGGGAGGGAACGGCGATATGAGTTATGACTTAATCATCAAGAACGGCATGATCGTAGACGGCTCCGGTGGGGCCCGCTATCGCGGCGACGTTGGCGTCAAAGACGGTAAGATTGCGCGGATCGGCAAGCTCGACGGTGAGATGACCGAGGAGACGCTGGATGCAGAGGGCCATGTCGTGACGCCCGGATTTGTCGATGGCCATACACATATGGATGCCCAGGTTTTCTGGGATCAACTCGGCAGCTGTTCCTGCTATCACGGCGTTACCACCACGGTTATGGGGAACTGCGGGTTCACCTTGGCGCCGTGCCGCGAGAGTGAGGCCGACTTCGTTTTCCGCAATTTGGAACGTGCGGAGGATATTTCCCGCAGTGCGATGCTAGAGGGCATTAACTGGGATTGGGAGACCTATCCCGAGTATATGGCCGCCGTCGACAAGATGCCGAAGGGCTTGAACTACGCAGGCTATATCGGCCATTCCGCACTCCGCACCTATGTTATGGGCGAGCGGGCCTTCGAAGAAGAAGCTAATGACGACGATATGGAGAAGATGAAGAACGCGGTGAAGGAAGCAGTGACGGTGGGGGCCATGGGCTTCTCGACCTCACGCAGCCCGAGCCACCTAACTTCTGACGACCGCTTCGTTGCCAGTCGCATCGGCGCCGACGAAGAAGTACGTGACATCGTCATGGCGATGGGCGAGACCGGGGCCGGTATCTTCCAGCTCGCCATGGAGCGGGGCGAGATGCAGAAGATGATGGGTGTCTACCGCAGCCTTGCGGACCTCTCGAAAAAGAGTGGCCGGCCTGTGACCTTCGGCTCCCTCAGCCGGAAGAAATATCCGGGTCAGTGGAAAGCCCTCTATGAGATTATTGAGGAGGAGAACCAGCAAGGTGCGCGCATCTGGACGCAGGTTCACAGCCGCGAGATTAATTCAATTCTCTCGTTCGAGACGGCGACGCCGTTCGACAATTGGGATGTTTGGAAAGAATTCCGCCAATTTCCGATCGAACAACAATTGCAAAAACTCAAGACCGATGCAGCCTTGAAGCAAAAACTTATCGATATTGCCGATAGACCCTACGAAGGGCCTGAGATCGTTGGGGCTGAGGCGCGTCCGCCGGAGTGGGAGATGTTCTACCACATGGACAAGATCCGCTTGCCGCACCCGAGTGTCGCCGAGATCGGACGCGAGCGGGGCATCACCCCGGCGGCGGCCATGGTGGAGATTGCCATCGAGCACGACTTCAAGGCCTTCTTCCGTCAACCTCTGGCGAACGAAAACCAGGACGATGCGCTGGCATTGATGCGCCATCCTCGTTCGAACGTCACTTTCTCGGATTCGGGCGCTCACGTTTCCCAGATCATGGATAGTTCCCTGCAGACGCACCTATTGAGCCATTGGGTGCGCGAGCGCGGGGAATTCACCCTTGAGGAAGCGGTTCGCATGATCACCTACGACACCTCGACCAACTGGGGTTTCCACGATCGCGGTTTGCTGCGTGAAGGGCTAGTAGCGGATATTACCGTCTTCAACCCGGATACGGTCGAGCCGCGCATGCCGGAAGTCGTCCACGATCTGCCATCAGGCTCGAAGCGGCTGAAGCAGTATGCGGACGGTATGCTGGCCACGGTCGTCGCAGGTCAGGTTGTGCTGAAAGAAAATGAGCACACGGGCGCTCTACCTGGGCAGCTGCTCCGCGGCCCACTTGCGCGTCAGTAAATCAATATTCGTTCCTAATCCTGAGTCTGTCGAAGGGTGAGGAACGGCGCGGATCTGAAACCTCGCCCTTCGACAGACTGAGGGTGGGGTTTCTATATTTGTGAAAGAGGAGAGAAACCATGAACGATATTGCCTTTCCGAAACCGTCGATGACGGCCAAAGACATATTTAAGGATCAAATCGCCGCTACGAAGAACGACGAGGTTACTACCTTTAGCTTGAAGGCGCAGATGCTGGATCAAGGCCGCACGGATACGGTGCTGGCCGCGACTGATGACCTCTCGGTACGCCTGAAGGTTTACGCGTCCGGTGGTGAGAACGGCCTGCACGCCCATGTGGACGAAGACCACGTCTTTGTTATTTTGCAGGGCAGTGCAAAGTTTTTCGGCCCGGACGAAGAGGAGGTTAATCTTGGTGCCAATCAAGGGATCATGATGCCAAAGGGCATGCTGTATCGCTTTTATGCGACGAGCGAGGACGAATGCCTCGTTATGCTGCGCATCGGCACGCCAAACTTCCAGAAGCAAGCGAAGCAGGATCGCGTCGACAAAGACGGCAACCCGATGGGCGGCGATTCGAAAGAGAATAAGGCCGTCCCGACCATCTTTAAGGACGGGGTGTTCTTCGGGCAGTAGAGTAGGGCGTTACCCTCACCGTCCCACCGCTAATATTGCGAATCTCTCTCCCGCGTACGGTATGGGGATCCGGGTGAGGGAGCATTTGAGAAAGGAGACGAAGCGATGGCAGGACGACTGGAAGGAAAAGTCGCGCTGGTGACAGGTGGGGCTTCCGGCATTGGTGCGGAAACTTCACGCATCTATGCGCGGGAAGGCGCTAAGATTGCCATCGCGGACATTAACGACAACGCGGGCCATGCGGTGGCGCAAGAGATTGGCGATGCTGCGTTCTATGCTCACCACGACACCCGGAATGAGGACGCGTGGCAAGCTATCGTCAAACGAGTGGTCGACACCTTCGGCCGCCTCGACATACTGGTGAACGCGGCTGGTGTTTCCGGACGTCGCCTGGACGGGACCTCGGCGCCAAACCTTGAGGAACAAGACCTCGCGGATTGGAACCGGGTGATGGATGTCAATTCAACTGGGATCTTTCTCGGCATGAAAACCGCTATCCCGGAAATGCGGAAGGTGGGTGGTGGCTCGATCATCAACATCTCATCGATCTACGGCCTCGTTGGCTCGGCCCATAACGCAGCCTATCACGCGTCAAAGGGATCGGTCCGCCTCGCCACCAAATCAGCGGCACTTCAATACGCTGAAGAGAACATCCGTGTAAATTCCGTCCATCCAGGTTTTGTCACAACGCCGATGACGCAATCCATGCACGATGACCCGGAACTTTCGACCCCTCGCCTCGTGAAGACTCCGATGAACCGCTTTGGCCAACCAATCGACATTGCCAATGGATGCCTGTTCCTAGCCAGCGACGAGTCTGGCTGGATGACCGGTGCGGAACTTGTCATTGATGGCGGTATGACGGCAGGCTAATGGCAATTTAGAAAGCAAAATACATGACAGGACGTTTAGACGGCAAAGTCGCTCTGGTGACGGGTGGTGCCTCGGGAATTGGGGCGGAAACCGCCCGCCTATTTGCGCGCGAAGGGGCTAAGGTTGCAGTGACAGACGTGAATGACAATGGCGGGCGCGGTGTCGTGGACGAGATTGATGACGTCGCTTTCTATACTCGCCTTGATACCCGTAGCGAGGACGAATGGCAGGCGGTGGTTAAACAGACCGCCGACACTTACGGCCGCCTTGACATTCTAGTGAACGCTGCCGGGGTCCCGGGGCGGCGCTCGGACGGCGGCTCCACCAAAATCGACGAACAGGACCTGGATGATTGGAACCGGGTCATGGACGTCAACTCGACTGGTATCTTTCTTGGAATGAAAACGGTGATCCCGGAGATGCGGACAGCGGGGGGTGGCTCGATCGTCAATATCTCTTCCATCTACGGTCTCGTTGGCTCGGTCCACAGTGCTGCCTATCACGCCTCTAAGGGCTCGGTCCGCCTCGCGACCAAATCAGCGGCGCTGCAATATGCGGAGGAGAATATCCGGGTGAATTCGGTCCATCCGGGCATGGTAACCACGGGCATGAACCGCGATGTCAATGAAGATCCCGTTCTCTCGATCCCTCGCCTTGCCAAAACCCCCATGGGCCGCTTCGGACAACCCATCGACATCGCCAACGGCTGTCTCTTCTTGGCGAGCGACGAATCCGGTTGGATGACAGGCGCCGAACTGGTCATCGACGGCGGGTATACAGTGGGATAGGCATCGCGCATTACGCCACCTTTGGTATCAACTCGTTCATCGCCTTGTGCAAATGGACGATGTAGGCTTCGAGGTTCCCGCATACGAAATGCTCGTTGGCCGCGCTGGGGGGCCTTTTTGGATTTCGACGATGATGTCGCGGTCTTCGGCGTTGCCGGTATTGGTCGCCTAGTCAGTGTCCTTCCTAACCATGGCCAGCTTCTCCATGTTGCCCCTGAGCCGGGAAGCGGTCGACACATTCCATACCGTCGCGCCATCGGAAGACGGCCGAGACTTTGGCGCTCCCGCTGCTATTCACAAGGCGTTGATGATGACCTAATGCGGTGTCTTCGTCCGCGATCCAGTTGGCAACTTAATAGAAGCGGTAACGTTTCCGCTCGATTGCCCAGAATTAGGCCGCGAGAGCTTCGCCTTCGATCGTGATGCGGTGCATCAGACGCCGCTCGCCGTGGTAATCGTTCACGGCATAGTGCCAAGTTGCCCGATTGTCCCAAAACGCCAAAGAGCCCGGTTGCCACTGGAACCGGTAGGTGTGTTCGGGCTTGGTGATATGGTCGTAGAGAATCTTAAGGAACGGTTCCGCTTCCGCATCAGTCCATCCTTCGATTCCGATGGTGAAGCCCGGGTTTATATAGAGCGACTTCTTGCCGCTGATCGGGTGTGTGATGACCAGCGGGTGGGTAGCATCTTGGGTCGCCGCTTCGTTATTCCCGAGTCGACCGGCGGTGTCTTCGCCTTTCTGTACGTAACGCGCCTGCGGCCCAAAGACATGACGGCTCGAATGCATGGCATTTAAGCCTTCCAGCACTTTCTTAAATCCGTCGGAGAGCGTCTCATAGGCCCGACACGTGCTCGCATACATCGTGTCGCCGCCATTTGGCGGTGTTTCGATGGCGTGTAGCATAGAGCCCATAGCGGGTTCCAAATCGTAGGTATGATCAGTGTGCCAACCGCCGCCAATATTCTTTTTCTGGTCCGGCTCTTTGAGGACCTGGGCAATTTTCGGATACCCGTCCACGTGAGCGAAAAAACGGTTGATATTGATTTCGCCGAATTTTTCGGCAAAGGCTATCTGATTGTCGGGCGTGAGTTTTTGATCTCGGAAATATAAGGCGCCGTGTTCGCCCAATGCGTTGCGCAATGCGCCGACAACATTGTCTGAGAGATCGTTTGCGAGGTTGATACCATCGACAAAAGCACCGACACCGCCGCCGGAGGCTCGAATTTCGAAGTTGCTCATGGTCTTTACCGCTTGTTCCGAGGCGCAAGGCCCACAATTGAATGTTAAAGCGACTCTATTCGGTCGCACCGTCCGGGGCAATACGGAGGTGGAATGGATGACGGAATCATGGCAATTATCGGCGAGCGAGATCGCCGGCAAGATTGACGCCGGTGAGACGACTTGCGTGGCGGTGACCGCGGCATGCATCGAGCGGATCGAAGAACGTGAACCGCAGGTCGATGCATGGATATATTTGAATAAATCTTTGGCACTAGAGAACGCGCGAGTGATTGATCGTATGGGGAGTGGCGGCTTGATCCGGGGCGTACCGCTCGGTGTGAAAGACATTATTGATACGTTCGACATGCCGACAGGACACGGTAGCCCAATTCATACGGAAAACAGGCCCGATTACGATGCGCCTTGCGTCGCTATGTGCCGCGCGGAGGGCGGCCTAGTGCTTGGTAAAACGGTGACATCCGAATTCGCACATCTGAATCCAGGCAAGACGAAAAACCCACATAATCCGGCCCATTCACCGGCTGGGTCATCAAGTGGGTCCGCCGCCGCCGTAGCGGATTATATGGTGCCGGTCGCTTTCGGGACGCAGACCGGCGGCTCCATTGTGCGCCCGGCTGCGTTCAATGGCTGTATCGGCTACAAGCCGAGCTATGGCGACTACAATCCGCTCGGCGTGCATGACAATACGCGCAGCGTCGACACGCTTGGGATGCTGAGCCGTACCATGGAAGACCAAGCCCTGATGCGGTCGGTCGTCTTGGGCATACCGTATAGGCCGATCGAACCAGTAGCAGTCGCCGACCTGAAAATCGGTTTGTGCCGCACGCCTCATTGGGGCGAGGCGGACGCGGCCACACAGGAGCATATCGAGGGCGCGGCGGACAGATTGTCGGCCGCCGGGGCGAGTGTGTCGGACTTCGAGTTGCCACAAGGGTTTGATGCGCTGGAACACGCATTTGATTTTGTCAGCGCCTTCGAATTCGCGCGCGCGCTGGCGTACGAGTGGCACAATCATCGCGACTTGTTAAGTGAGCGGGTGAAAGAGGGACGACTAGACCTCGGCTGGCGCGTCACGTATCCGGAGTATCGCGCCGGGATCGCAACCTTGCAGGATTATCGAAACCGTTTTTTTGCAGCCTTCGACGGTTACGACCTATTGATCACGCCGAGTGCTAACGGTGAGGCGCCGGCGGACCTAACGACCATTGGGCAAGCGCACTTTAATCGCGTATGGACGGCGCTTTATGCGCCGGGAATTAGCTTGCCGCTCTTCACCGGTAAGATCGGGTTGCCGATTGGTCTGCAAGTGATTGGACAGCTCGGAGACGACGAGCGGTTCCTCGACTCAACGGATGCGGTGTTTCGCGCTCTTGGCTAACCCTAAATCAGTGCAATAATGTGAAAAATATTTCGGGAGGACCGAAGATGACGACTCAGGCTCAAGTGAAAAAACGGGATTGGACCCTGCATCCGAAAGCGGCAACCACGCAGCCGTTGGTACCAATCAAACATACGCTTTCGGAGCTGACGGGGCCGGTATTCGGTCATAACACGGTGAAGAAGATGGAATCCGACCTCACTAAAAACGCCGCAAAGAAAGGCAAGGAAGCTATTGGCGAGCGTATGATCCTGACCGGACGTGTCACGGACGAGGCAAATCGTCCGGTACCTGGCGCTTTAGTTGAGATTTGGCAAACTAACGCGGCTGGTCTTTACGGACATAAAGGCGACCAGCACGACGCGCCGGGTGACCCGAATTTTTATGGAACGGGCCGTTGTGTAACGGATTCAGATGGTAATTATAGATTCGTAACGATTAGGCCCGGCGCTTATCCGATTACCCGTTTGGGCAATCGCTGGCGTCCGGCGCATATTCACTATTCGATCAATGGCGGCAGTTTTGCACAACGTTTGGTAACGCAATGCTATTTCCCAGGTGACCCGCTGCAAGAAGCGGACTTTGTCTTCCAAGCCGTTACAAACAAAGCGGCGCGCGACCGGTTGATCGTAGAATATGCGCCTGAGCATTCTGTGATGGGCTTTGCGGCTGGATATAGGTTCGATATCGTCCTGCGCGGTCAAAACGCGACTCCAATGGAGCAATAGTCATGGCGAAACAAACCGCATCGAACACCATTGGCCCCTTTTTTCATCACATTATGACGCCAGAAGATCACGACTGTGTTGGGATCACCGACAACCGCATGGCCGAGAAGTCGACCAAAGGAGAGCGAATTAAGGTCGAAGGGCGAATCCTCGATGGTGACGGTAAGCCGTTGCGCGCGGCGATGTTGGAGATTTGGCAGGCGAATGCGGCCGGGCGTTATAACGCGCCCCAGGACGCGCGAAATGACGTGAAACTCGATAAGAAGTTCACCGGATTCGGCCGCGTTTCCGCTGGAAACAGAGGTAAATTCGAATTCGAAACAATTAAGCCCGGTGCCGTGCCAAGTTCGGGGAATGCACCGCAGGCGCCGCATATCAACTTAACTCTATTTGCTGCAGCCATTCACTCGCATCTCTATACACGACTTTATTTCTCGGACGAGACGGATGCGAACGATATCGACCCCGTGCTCTCTTCCGTCGGTGAAAAACGGCGCGTTACGCTAATCGCAAAGAGAAAGAATACGAAAGACGGACCGGTATATCGTTTCGATGTTACATTAGGTGGTGACGGCGAGACGGTGTTCTTCGACGTTTAGAGTGCTTTCAAGACTTCGTCGATATAATCCCAGCGTTGCTGCAAGGATTCCTGCGACACCATCGCGTGATCGTCATCCAGCCATTCGATGCGGAAGCGCTCGGCGAGGCTTGCCGTGGCACCTATAGCGGTCTCGTCAATATACGGATCATTTTGTCCGAACTGCATCAAACAATTAGTAATTAGCCATTGTTTTGCAGAAAAAATAATATCTAAAGGTCGCATTTCATCAATTCTTGCGACTTCAGCTTCATTCGCAAGCGATTCCCGAAATTTGACGGCAGAAGCGGAGGCGCTTTGTTTTCGGTAGAGGCTGATTTCCGGTATGGCGCCAACCAATACAACGGCATTGACGGCAATTTTCCGCGCCAAGGCCCAAGCGAGCTGACCGCCGCCATTGTTGCGGCCGATCGCAGCGATCTGTGCACCTGGATTTTCATCTCGAATTGTTTCGATGGCTTCGACGAAAAGGTCGGCAACCGCATCGAAATGCGCTGTGCGATTGTCAATTGGGTGCCCGGAGAAGGGGGGAAGCGTCAATTCGTGGACTTCAATGTTGCGGCGTGCGGCTTCAGCCCGATCTTCCTTGAATGTTAGTGAGTCTGCGCCGGGAACCAGGACCACGAAGCGGGGATTGTTACCTGTCATGAAGCGTCTATGCTTTCTTTTAAAAATGACCGTATACGTCTCTACTATACTGGAGAGAGACGCGCAGAGGGAGGTTTGACGATGAAAAACCGAATGGTCGGCAATCTGCAGATTTCACGGGTGCACGAATTGTTTTTACGCGTGCCAACGGGGGACTTCTTCCCAGATACCAGTGCGGAAGAATGGGCTCCGCATAAGGATTGGTTGATTGCGGAGAAAGCGCTCAACCCAGAAGGCACGGAGATTGTCCTCCCGGTCCAAAGCTATGTCGTGCGGACCTCGCATCATACCATTCTAATCGACACCTGTGTTGGCAACGACAAAAACCGCCCACATCGCGAAGGCTGGCACCTTAAGACCGACGATACCTATATGAAGAGCCTCGCCGCTGTTGGATTGACGCCGGAGGATATCGACTACGTGATGTGCACGCATTTGCATCACGATCATGTGGGCTGGAATACGAAGCTCGTGGATGGTCGCTGGGTACCCACGTTTCCGAACGCCAAATATCTAATGTCAAAAATTGAATTAGATATTTTTAAGGCGAAGGAGGACCCCGCAGCATCACTCTCGTTGATTGACAGTGTGTTGCCGGTTGTTGATTCCGGTCAGGCAGAACTCATAACTAGTGACTATGCCCTCGACGATGAAGTTTGGCTTGAGTCGACCCCGGGGCATACACCGGATCACTTCGCCGTGCGCTTCCAGTCAAATGGCGCCGGTGCGGTGGTTGGGGGTGATTTAATGCACAGCCCGGTACAATGCCTTTACCCGGACTGGCGCGCGCGCCCCGATTTCGACCCGTCCATGGCCGTCGAGACCCGGCATAAGTTCATGGACACTTACGCGGAGACAGACACTCTCGTCTGCATGATGCATTTCCCGTTGCCGTCCTGTGGCGGATTCGCGCGGCAAGAGAATGGGTTCCGCTTCACCTACGACACGCAGAATTGGTAAAGTATCAAAGCCAACCGTCGATTGTGTGAAATACGCGCGCGCCCAATTCGATGGCCCCGCCACGGATACCGATGAAGGATTCTCTGGCACCCGGTGTGAAGGGGAAGGGAAGAGCGCTGGCCTCACCGGTTTTGAAATATTCCGCAATGGCCCGGCCAAAGACCGTGCCGGGGCCAATACCGCGACCGTTATAGCCGTAAATGGCAATTCCGTTCGGACCGACTTCCTTCAAGCGTGGTAAGTGGTCCTTGGTCATGGCGATCCGGCCGTACCACGCTTCGCTCCAATTGTCGTCTGGGATTTGCGGGAACATGGCGCGCAAACGACGCGTCGCCCAGGTCTTATGCATACCACCGCCCGCATCCAATTTGCCGATACTGCCGAAAATTAGCCGTCCTTCGGCATCGAGGCGGAATGACTTTAAAATCGGGTGGGTGTCCCACGTGCCCTGCTTCTCGGGGAGGATCTCAGCTAAAATATTATGACTGAGAGGTTTTGTTGCGCATTGGAAATAGAAGTATGGCACTGTCGAGTGGCACGCATGTTCCGCACCTTCACCATAACCACCGGTCGCAATTAAAAGTTTTTCGGCTCTTAATTGACCATTTGGCGTCTTAACCGTCCATTTGTCGCCGTCATGGGCGATTGATGTCGCCGGTGACTGTGTGAAAACATTTGCTCCGTGAGTAACGGCCGCTTGGGCCAATCCTCGCACATAGGAGAGGGGTTGGATCGTGCCTGCCCGCCGGTCGATCATGGCCCCGTAATAGGCTTTCGTACCTGTCATATTTGCAGCGGTTGTTTTATCGAGCATCTCGACAGGTGCTCCACGGCTGCTCCAATCTTCGCATCGTGCCACCAGGTCGGCGTAACCTCGCGGCGAATGTGCCATGTGCAGATTGCCGTTATTGAGTGCCTCGCATTTGATGCCGTGTTTGGCGGCGAGTTCGAATACGACGGAGGGAGCTTGACCTAGATCATTTATCATCCGCTCCGCCATGTCCTTGCCCAGTACTTTGATCATATCCGGCAGTGGCAACCAAAAGCCAGGATTGACCAAACCCGCATTCCGCCCTGAACCCCCGAAGCCAATTTCGTTGGCTTCGACAAGCGCGACTGTCATGCCCGCTTCGGCGGAATGTAGGGCTGCGGATATACCGGTGAAGCCCCCACCGATAATCGCGACGGAAATCTCAATTGACCGATTCAGGGCGGAGGTTTCTGGCGGTGGCGGTGCGGTGGCTGCCCAGAGACCATGGCTTTCAGGTTTGAGTTCCATTTAGAAAGGAGTGTCGCCTTTTACCGTTATTTTATGCACACAGCGTCGTGCACCCTGGTAATCGTTTAGCGCAAAATGCTGACAGCAACGGTTGTCCCACATAGTTAGGGTGCCAACTTCCCAACGGACCCGACAGATGAACTCCGGCCTTGTCGAATGTTCCATCAACGTTTGAAGGATGGGTTGGCTTTCGTCGTCTGTCATGCCGTTGATACGCACCGTGTGTGAGCCCACATAGAGAGATTTGCGGCCGGTCTCCGGATGCGTTCGGACAAGTGGATGTACAGAAATAGTCTGTACATCTGGATCTGGTTCTTTCTGGGGGGTAGTTGCCTGCCCGGTTTTGGCGAGTTCTGAGCGCGTCTTGCCTCGGAAGTTTTTGCGGCTGTTACCATCGTTTACGCCTTTGAGTTTGGCCACCATCTCTTTCATGCCGTCCGACAGCGTTTCATAGGCAAGGTATTGATTAGTAAACATTGTGTCACCGCCGTAGGGTGGCATTTCCCTAGCTATTAGGATCGTCGCCTTTGCGGGCTGTGCGGTATACATTTGATCAGAATGCCAAAGATTGCCGTTGTTGCGCTTGGCTTCTTCTGTCTTCAGGAGTTGCAGAATTTCAGGATAACCATCCATTGGGGCATTAAACGGATGAATGTGAATCTTACCCCAACGCCTTGCAAAGGCAAGATGGTCCTCTGGGGTTATTTCCTGTTTGCGGAAATAAATGACATGATAGGCGAGCCAGGCACGATGAATTTCCTCGAAGGTATCATCGTCTAGTTTAGCAATATTGACACCACTGATCTCTGCCCCAAGTGCACCTGCGAGTGGGGTTACTTTGATATGCGAATAGTCGTTTTGCGTTTTAGCCAAATTCGCACGCAAATTCATTTTATCATCTCCGTCACACATCGATATTTTTAATCTAGTTTGCTCTCTGGTAATTGAATAGCCTTCACGAAGAATTGGTTTCAATCCCATAATACCTTGCTGGGCCGACGCCGGATACTAACTCTCTTTTGCAGTGAGAAAATTCAATTGAGAAAGAGAAATCAATGGCCTTACCGGAGATCGGAAGCGTGGCGCCGGGCTTCACTTTGCCCAATCAGGACGGGCAAAATGTTAGCTTGTCTGACTACGCCGGGAAGCATGTTGTTCTGTGGTTTTATCCGCGCGCATTTGGCAACAATTGAACAAAGCAAATCAACGGGTTCCGTGATAGAGCCCAAGACTTTGCCGATAAAGATGCCATCGTTCTGGGGGTTACATTCAGTGCGACGGAAGATTTGAAGAAATGGCGCAATGAGGTTGGTCTGGCGAGTGAGTTGCTTTGCGATACAGAAAAGTCGGTTGCAATGGCCTATGGGGCGGCGGAAGCCATAGACCAAGAGAAGCCATCCCGTATCGGGGTGGTGATTGGACCGGATGGTAAAGTCGTCAACGCCTATGAAATTGATGACGCCGAAGGGCATGCGATACGTGCGCTCCGCGATTTAGGCTAACTGTTTCCTGACCCGCTCTTCTTCTAACCTTGAAGGAGAGCGGGGACAATTACGGCGTTGGTGCTTCAGCTCGAATCAGTTTTTCTGCTTTCAACTCTGCCCATAATGCATTTGGAATGTTGTGCTGCATGGCCGCAACATTGGACCGGACTTGTTTCGGGCTATTCGCACCGGGAATCACAGACGCTACCATTGGCTGATACAAAGGAAATTGCAGCGCGGCTGCCGTTAGTGGGACGCCATGTCTTTCGCAAATTGTCGCAATCATACGAGCCTTTGTCATGATATCATTGCTGGCTGGCTCATAGGCATATAAAGCCCCGTTTTTTGGACCAGTCGCCAGAATACCGGAAGCGAAGACCGCGCCAATTACGACCCCGACGCCTCGCTCCTGGCATAGAGGTAGGTCCTTATCTAGCGCCGACTGGTCAAGCAATGTGTATGGCATGGCCATAAGAAAGTAGTCGATGTCACAGTATTGCAGGAACCTAGGTATTAACCCGGTAAAGTTCATACCGACACCAATGGCACCGATCTCGCCCGACGATCGCAGTTCTGCTAATGCGGTAAAGCCGCCACCGTTGATCAGCTGATCAAAACTCGCTTTAAGCCCTTCTTCAGTCTTTTGGTGCTGCCAATCGAGATCGTGGATTATGAGTGCATCTACAGTATTGATGCCCAGGCGCTGCAGGCTTTGCTCATAAGACCGCAATACGCCGTCGCGCGTATAGTCAAAGCGAAGTTCAAAATCCAGTCCGCCTTTCCATCGTGGAAATTCGAACGTATTTGGATTTAAAGGGCGCGAGTAGATGCGCCCCACCTTCGTTGTCAATCGAAAGGAATTTCTTGGGCGCTGCCGTAGATAGTGACCAACGCGGTGCTCACTCTTCGTATTGCCGTACCAGGGGGCCGTATCGAAAAGCCGTATACCTTCATCGTAGGCTGCATCTAAAGTGGCCTCTGCTTGCGCTTCGGATATAATTTCGTCGGGGTCTCCAAGTGTGGCGCCGCCGAGCCCCAATTGGGTCACTTCGACGTTGGTTCGGCCTATCTTTCTTGTCGTAAAAGGATCCATTGGTTTAGATGTCGAGGCGGTAGGAATTTCCATCTTTCACTAGATGCCCGGCCGTAGGTGTGGCGAAATGCGTTCCGATGACCAGTGTTGGTGATCCCGCAAGTTTTTTATACATGGTGCGCCGCGTTGCGATTGCTTGTGGGCGGTCAACATCTGGTGAGGAACTCCACTCCGGGTGTACAAATTGGCATGGATGATGGAGAAAATCGCCCGTTATTAACGCGCTTTCGCCCTTAGATTTAATCATCACGCTGACATGCCCCGGCGTGTGTCCAGGTGTTGATATCAGACGTACCTCTGGACAGATTTGCTGATCATTCTTTACCAAATCCACCAAGCCAGCCTCGAATACGGGCAAAATTGAATCCGCAAGGAGCGGTCCGTAATCGCCCTCTCCTTCGCCACGCCAATGATTGAATTCTGTTTCGCCATAAAGATAACGGGCGTTTTCGAAGGTTGGTATCCATATGCCATCGATAAGCATGGTGTTCCATCCCACGTGATCCACATGCAGATGCGTGCACATGACGTTATCGATGCTTTCTTTTGGATAGCCGGCATCAGCTATATCGGAAAGAAATGACGTCTGAAGTTTATTCCACGCAGGGACTGCACGTTCCTTGTCGTTGCCGATACAGGTATCAACAATAATGTTACGGTCCGGCGTATCTACAATTAATGCATGGATTGCGCCGCGCATGCGGCCATCTGCATCGCAGAAATGAGGATGGAGCCATTCTATCTCACGGACGAGTTCGCGTTTTGCATCAGGAATTATCCGGCTCATACCTCCGGTTGCTTCGATTTCAACGACGCGCGTAATCCTGACATCGCCGATCTGCCAAATTTCACCCACCATAGCCGTTTCCTTCGGGTATTGTTTACTATTTGAATTAACATCGGTGGTTACATATCGGTTGACCAGCCTCTCTTGGACTTGCCCCCCAGACAGCAGGCCACACCATCATTCAAAAATATCTGATACTCTGACCGTGATGAGGACAAATTTATGAGTGCAGCCATCGGATTGTCTCCCTCTGAAGAAATACGTTCAAAGTTAAACCACCCCGTACTCGATTGTGACGGACATTATATCGAGTTCATGCCTTACTATATGGATTTCGTCGAAGAAGTTGGCGGTCTATCGATGGTTGAAACATTTCGCCAGAACCGTATTGGAGAAATTCGTTTAAATCCTTCAGCCTGGCATAACATGTCGCGCGAACAGCGCCAGCACCAGATGCGTTGGCGGCGCCCCTTCTATGCATTGCCAACAAAGCTCGTGCATGACCGTGCAACGTCAATGCTCCCCAGGCTACTATATCGCCGGATGGATGAGTTAGGCATTGATTTCAGTGTTCTTTATCCAACGCTTGGCCTTGATATGCTCTTCATAAAAAATAACGAGATCAGGCAAGTGGCCTGTCGTGCGTTAAATAAGATGAATTCGACGGTGTGGGCGGAATTTTCAGACCGGATGGCACCTGTAGCCGCCATACCAACAACGACGCCCGCCGAAGGCGTTGCGGAATTGGACTTTGCGATCGGCGAGCTTGGTCTGAAGGGCATTATGATTTCTGGCAACGTCCACCGCTATGTTCCGCAGGTAAAGAAAGAGGCACCTAAATGGGCGCGCCATGCAATGTGGTACGATCACATGGCGATGGATAGCAAGTATGACTACGACCCCTTTTGGGCGAAATGTGTCGAACACAAGGTGGCTCCGACATCGCATGCAGGACACCAAGGGGTCGGCAGTATGAAATCGATCTCAAGTTACGTTTACAACCATATTGGTAGCTTCAACCATGCCAATCATGCGTTCTGTAAGGCGGTTTTTCTGGGTGGAGTCGCGAAACGTTTCCCAACCTTGAAGTTTGGTTTTCTTGAAGGGGGTGTTGGTTGGGCGGTGAACTTGATGGCTGATATTATGGAACATTGGGAAAAAAGAAATAAAAATGCTATCTTAAACTACGATCCCAAAAACCTCGATACGGATGCTTTGGCCGACTATTTCCGAGAGTTTGGCAAGGAGATGATAGTTGGCAAGGAAGATACCTTTACAGCCTATTTAGACAGTCTGAGGGCTGATTTTGAAAATCCGGATGAGCTAGATGAGTTTGCTGGCTGCGGATGCGAAACCCGCGACGAAATTCGCAATCAATTTCGTAATTTTTTCTTCGGATGCGAAGCGGACGACACAATCAATGCTACGGCTTTTCAAGGTCAGAAAGATCAGCATTTTAACGCCATGTTCTCTTCTGATATATCGCATTGGGATGTACCGGATATGCGCAAATGTGTTTCTGAGGCTTATGAGCTTGTTGAGGGCGGCCATTTAAGCGATGAGGACTTTGAAGATTTTATGTTCAATAATCCTGCCCGCCTGCACGCCGGAATGAACCCGGATTTCTTTAAAGGCAGCCGCGTAGAGGCGGAAGTTGAAAAACTGAAATTAAATGGGCGATTAAATTAAAAAAGTATCCCCTAGCCTTTTCGTGTGATGGTAAAAGGCGATTGCAAGGGATCGAGAAAAAGAGGAATTGATGAAAGATTTTAACGGAAAGACTGTTGTGGTTACAGGTGCGGCGAGCGGGATTGGCAAGGCGTTGTCGCTTGCGTTTGCCGTGCGTGGTGCGAACGTAGTGCTGGCGGATGTGGAGGTTGATGCTTTGCAATCAGTTCTGTTCGAGGTTGAGGCTGCCGGTGCGAATGCGGTTGCTCTGACAACCGATGTGACAGACGAGAAACAGGTAGAAGCATTAGCGGATGTTGCTTGGGAACGCTTTGGCGCTGTTCACATAGTCTGTAATAATGCTGGTGTTCTAATCCGAGGTAATCTCCTTGATGCTCAGCGTAAAGATTGGGAATGGATTTTGGGTGTTAATGTCTGGGGTGTCATCAATGGCATCCGGGCTTTTGTACCTCGCATGCGTGCGGCCGGCGAAGAGGGGCACATCGTAAATACTGCTTCGGAAGCGGGTCATTTTGCGGGAGATGGTTATGGTGTTTATAACACTTCTAAATTTGCTGTTGTTGGATTAACTGAGAGCCTGGCGCGTGATTTGCGCAATACTAAAATTGGCGTTTCTATGCTGTGTCCGGGACAGGTAGAAACCGGTATTTTTACTAATACGAACCGTCCGCTTGCGTTTAAAAAAGATACTGAAGACGCGCCAATGGATCGCCGCATAGCTGACAACGTCCAGGCACCGGCGGATGTAGCTGAAAAAGTACTGGCCGGAATAGCATCGGGCACGCTCTACGTCTTCAGCCACGAGGATGAAGCTAGGGAACTAATAATGAAGCGCAACGATCGCTTGATACGTTCGGTTGGAGGGTAATTTGTGGGTACGACCCGAGAAATTGCCGAATTCATTGCCGACTTAAAGTATTCTGAACTGACGCCGTATTTAATCCAACGGACCAAGGATCATGTTCTCGACGATCTTTTGCGGGACTAAAGAATACGATTGGAGAAATAGAGGATGCACCGTTCTAAAAAGACGCCACGCTATTTTGAAGACCTTAAGGTCGGAGAAACTTGGGAGGCTCCTTCCCGGACCCATACCGAAGCTTTGTTCTACGCATTCCAATTGGTTAGCGGTGATAACCGTCCCCTTCACTACGACATGGAATATTGTAAATCTTTGGGGTTACCGGGCCTGTTGGCTCATGGTTATCAGGTATTGGTGCAAACCGCGCCGGGTGCATCCGATATGTCACGTGGTGAGTCAGAGGTCCGGATTGTTGGAATGCTAGAAACTAGTGCGAAGTTTCTTAAGGGTGTTTATTCCGGTGATACACTGTACCCTGCGTTGGAAATTGTTGAGTTGGTTGAACAAAATACGACTGGCGTGATGGTCCTTCGGACGACTGTTCATAACCACAAAAATGAGCTCTGTCTTGAGGGTCAGTTGCGAATGTTGGTCGCCAAGCGGTGCCGTGAAGAGGTCGCGTGAGCATCCAGACGAATGCCGACGTAATTGGTCAATTTCTCGGAGGGATGCCAGAATGTTGCTTGCCAAATGAAGTTATCGATGCCGCGAAACATTGTCTCGTTGATTGGGTAGGTGTTTCGATTTCGGGAGGCAGGGAACCGGTCGCGAAGGCGGTGGCTGTCTATGTTGGTGTCGACGAGTTTCATATCCCGCGGATTGGGCCTTTTAGCAATCCGGGGAATGCAGCACTTTTAAATGGTGTAGCCGGCCATGCGCTCGACTTTGACGATACGCATATTCCTACGGATTCCCATATTAGCACGGTCACTTGGGCGACATTACTGGCTCTGGCCGACCCCAGTCGCCATAGTGGATTTGATTTACTGCGTGCATTTGTCGCTGGTTATGAAGTGGCAGCTAAGTTATCAGGCCGTCGCTTTGGATTCAGTTTACAATTTCGCTGGTTCCATCCCACAGCCATTATCGGCCGCCTGTCCTCAAGTGCGGCGGCATCCGTGCTACTAGGCCTTCCCCGTGAACAGGCTATGCATGCGGTAGCGCTTTCGACATCAAAGGCATCAGGATTACGTGGTTCTTTGGGCGGAATGGGGAAACCGATTCAGGCTGGTGAAGCGGCAAAGGATGGCATTGTTTGTGCTCAAATGGCCGCTGCAGGAGTTGAAGCAGAGCTAGACCTTGTGTCGCCGAATGGTGGATTTATTCGCGCCTTTGTCCAAGATCAATCCGCGCAGCTGGCGAATTTATCCGAGACCGGACTAGGAACAGATTGGGCGATATTAAACACTTCGTTCAAACCATATGCCTGTCTCCATGGGATACATCCATCAATCGATGCTGCCCGAGAGGTCGCGACCAACATTGTGCTGGAGGATGTGATTCGTATTCGGATTTATGTGGCTCCAGGCGTAAAAAAGGTGGCAAAGTTTGTAGAACCGGCGTCGCCGCTGGAAGCGAAATTTAGTATTCACTTTTGTGTTGCTGCAGCTCTGTTGGGATCAACTTTGGGCGCTGATGCCTTTAATATGGAAATGATTAATAACACTAAAATTCGCCGCCTTATTTCATTGATAGATATCGTCCCAGAGGAAGGGCGCAAGATGCTTGATTCTGCCGTTGAATTAGAATTAAGCACAGGAGAAACTCGTAAAGGTAAAACCTCATTATCACGGGGGCATCCTGGTAATCCGATGAGTACGGCGGAATTGGAGCGAAAATTCATTGATCTTGTTTATCCTGTTCGAGGTCCAATCGGAAATGAACTACTCGCTGTACTCCGACGATTCGAAAAAGCCGGCGCAATTAACGACTTAGCGAGGCTTTGCCATAATCCCGCCGCGGTATAAATGCTCTGAGGTTGTTATTTGGAGTTTTAAATATGGAGCTGACAATTTTCGATTTAGTTGGGCATGTCGCTTTTCTACTGACGGCGATCTCCTTCTATTTAAAAGATATTTTATTACTAAGGTTTCTTGCCATTGTCAGTTCGTTGGTCGGTATTGGCTATAATTATTTTCTGGATGTAGGGCCGCTGTGGCTGCCTATTTTTTGGCTCAGCGTTTTCACGATTATTAATGTTTGGCGTATTGTTGGGATTTTAATGGAGCGCTCTGCGATCCAATTCAGTGACGACGAGAATGAATTATACGAAACGATTTTCCAGGGTTTTGCGCCAGTGGAGTTTATGAAACTCATGAGGATTGCTGAATGGCGCGTTGCTGAGAAGGGAGAAAAATTTGCGACGCAGGGACACCCCGTCGATGGACTCTTATTATTATTTAGTGGTGAGGTAAGTATCGAACGTGATGGAAAGGAAATAGGCACTGCTAGCGATGGAGCTTTGATAGGGGAAATGTCGTTCATTCAAGGCGGAGATGCCTCTGCGACTGTTACGACCAACGTTGAAAGCCGTTATGTCTTTTGGCCGGAGGAAGCATTGCGAGGGCTACTGCGCCGTAATCCTAATATCGATATCGCGATAAAGCATGTCTTTGGCTTGGACTTAACGCGTAAGCTGACGGGCAAGGATTCAGGTACCCTACGCACGGCCGGTCTAGAATGAGTGTGGCAACTCGATGGTTTACGCGGTATTTTTTGTAATCAAATCTTTATACAAGCTCTGTAATTTCCGAGTTATTGGACCTGGTAGTGAACCGTCTCCGATAAGATGACCATCGATTTCACCTACAGGCGTCTGCCCGCCAAAGGAGCCTGTCAAAAACGCTTCGTCGGCACTGTAGGTCTCAACTAGAGAATAATTGCGTTCAGATACAGGGATGCCGTTGGCCAAGCAAAGGTCAATCACATTCTGGCGGGTTACACCATTTAAACAGTAATCGCCTGTCGAAGTCCAAACTTCGCCTTTGCGGACGATGAAGAAGTTGCAGGCATTTGTTGTATTGACAAAGCCGTGGGGATCCAACATCAAACCTTCGTCAACACCTGCTTGCTCTGCCTGCAAGCAGGCAAGAACGCAGTTGAGTTTTGAGTGTGAATTTAATTTGGCGTCCTGACTCATGGGGAGCCCACGGATTTGAGGCACCGTTGCCAGTCGAATGCCATTGGGCTCAACTGTCGTGGCCGGTTTAGAATGTTCAATGATGATCACGACGGTTGGCCCTGATCGCGATAATGACGGATGTTGAAAAGGTCTAACTTTGATGCCGCGTGTCACCATTAGTCGACAGTGGGCATTATCGGTCATGCCATTTGCCGCCGCCGTAAGGTTCAGCGCATCGAGAATGTCAAGACGGTCCATCGCAAGTTTGATAGAAGCTGCTTTCAGTCCGTCGAAGAGGCGGTCCATATGCGCGTCGAAAAACGCCCATTTCCCATTATGGAGGCGCATCCCTTCCCACATGCCGTCGCCAAGTAAGAAACCAGAGTCATAAACCGAAATCTTCGCCTCGTCGCGATGGACGAGGTCGCCGTCGACATAAATTTTAATATCTTGATTACGCGGATCGTCTTCCGCATCGTGAGTTGTTTTAGGTGGCGAATTAGAGGCCCAAGTCGAGGTCGAATGTGTCACCGTTATTCCTTACTAATGGCGATCAAAACCCATTAATTACGCCGTTTTTAGAGAGTGTGTTAAGTTTTTCTTCATCGTACCCTAATAATTCCGTTAACACTGTCCATGTGTCCTGACCGATGTCGGGTGCGGTGCGTAACACGACGCCAGGCGCACGGTTAGATTTGAAGGGTGACCCAAGAAGTTTTAGGGGACCGCTAACCGGATGTTCAAGTTCGACGAGCATTTCCCGGTCCCAAGTATGGGCACTTTCCGCAATTTCTTCCATGCTTTGGACTTTGGCAGCCGGGATGCCTCGGTGTTCGCATTCGGATAGGGCACTTTTAGTATCACGGCAAGCCGCCCACTTCTTCAAGCATTGATCGAATTCTGTTTCCCGGAGTTTGGCGTCCTCGAGAGAACAGGCTTCGAGATTGAGCATGTCGATGACGGCATCCAATTGGAGTTGGGTCTCAACCTCAATGACGATCATGCCGTCTGCCGTTTCGTATAAATTTTGTGGTGCTAGGCATGCGTGACGGTTCCCTTGACGCTGCGGTCCTTCGGAGGTGCCGAGATGGGCCCAAATTGCACTCGACATCCAGCCTTGGACGTCATGCATTGAGATATTGATATGTTGGCCACATCCCGCGCGGCGTCTGTGGTGCAATGCTCCGATAATCGCCATTGTGCCGGTGGCGGCTCCCACATTATCTGCTGATGAGACACCAATTTTTGTTGGAGGATAGTCCGCTGTGCCGGTCAAGCTCATTACACCAGACATCCCCTGGATTACGGTATCGAAGGCACGCATGTCTCGATAGGGCCCGTCATGACCAAACCCGGAAAGAGAGCAGTAGACAAGTTTCGGATTGATGGCCGATAACTCCTCATAGGATAATCCCCAACTCTGCATACGACCGTAGGCGAAATTTTCGATTAGAACGTCAACCTTACGCACGAGATCGAGTAACGCCTCTTTTCCGTCCGCGACCATGGTGTCGATCGCGAGACCGCGCTTATTGAGATTGTGGACATGGAATATGTAACTTACGCCATCGATTTTGTATGCGAAGCCGCGGATGGATTCGCCTTTTAACGGTTCCACCTTGAGGACCTCCGCGCCCAGGTTGGAGAGATAGCGTGCTGAGAGCGGGCCCGTTGTGTAGGCGCTGAGCTCAAGGATCCGGACGCCGGAAAGTGGGGCGTTCATTGGGCGATTTCCCTGTGTTCACCGAGCACTGGTGCGCGTTTATAAATCTTGCCGGGCGTGGCAGTCATCTTGAATATGGAACCGGGAGTGCAATAGATCTTGCCATTCTCGTCGGTCATTTCCCACACCATATCGCGGGCGCGGAATTGTGCGTCCTCGATTAACTCTGGAAGACTGTAAATGGGTCCGGCGGGGACTTGTCCATCCGTCAGGAGCCTAAGGGCCTCTTCGGTTGTTTTATCGGCGAGGAAGTCAATGACGAGTTGATTCACTTCTGGACGAATTTTGTTTTTCACCCTCTCGTCATTGGTTTTATAGCGGGGATCGTCTGCCAGTTCGGCTTTACCGATCAAATTCAGAAAATTTCGCCATTGACGGTCGTCCGCCATACAGATTATCACCCATCCGTCCTGGGTTGGATAGTTGTCCCAGGGTGCAGCCATCGGATGTTGGTTACCTTGTGGGCCTGGCGCCTTACCGGAGATGAAGTAGCCTGGCATGAACGTATAGAGGAGGGAAACCATACCGTCGTATAATGACATGTCGATCTCCGCACCAATCTTGGAGATCTCACGTTCGAAAAGTGCCGCAAGAATTGAGCTACCTCCCATTAACGCAGCGTTATGGATGGCGAGTGGCGGCCCGGCTTTATGGGGTAATTGGCCCGGATGCCCGGTGGTGGCGATAATACCGCCCATGGCTTGCGCGACTAAGTCGCCTCCGAGCTTTCCAGCCAGCGGTCCCTTACGTCCATAGGGTGAGAAATGGCAAGCGACTAAACCGGGATTCGCTATTGCCCACGTGTCGAAATCGATTTTGAAACCGGCTTCCAAAACTGTCGTTTGATCAGTGATCAGGACGTCACATTTCGTGACGAGAGCGTCAAACATTTGCAACCCGTCCGGTCCGTTTAAGTTGAGGACAATGCTTTCTTTATTGGTATTCAGATTGCGGAAGCTGGCACTGCTAGACGCATCCCGGCCGGGCCCAAGCCGCCGGAGACGATCGCCCTGAGGCGGTTCAATTTTGATGACACGCGCTCCAAGCTCGGACAATAGCCTGCCCGCGACGGCGCCTGCACTCCAACCATCAGCGATCTCGATTACGAGCATATCCTCGATGCAACCGTTTTTACTCACGTCAGGCTGTCCTTTCTAATAGAAGATAAGATAAGCCGGACGGGGACAGGGCAAGGTTAAGGGCGGCCAAGCGCACACGTAAGTGGTTTTTTGTTTAGGCCTTTTAAAGGATAATGGGAGCGGTGCTAAATATCAGGGTGCTCACAGCGAAAGTATCAGGACTTGGTGTCGGTGTGGCCAGATCAATTGCGTCACGAGCGTTGCCACAGATTCATAAGTTGTGCCTGGTCTGAATGCTGATAAAACTTTCGTGGCAACGTAATTTTCAGTCGCGAATAGACTGTGTTTTGGGAACACCCGGATCTTCGGCTTCGGTGCCGACTTTGTCGCGAACATGGTCGTAATTCTTGCGCGAAAACCATTTCATATATTCGGTGTAGGTGATTGGTTCGTAGCGGGCTTGATTGTCTTCGCTGTTGCATGTCGGAAGGCAAGCCATCGGGAAATCGACATGTGCGTCAAAGAAAAATGGAATGGCGTATCGGTCTTTGCCAGGATTGTTGTTAATCGCTCGGTGCGGTGTAGAAAGAAAACGATGATTGGTCCACCGGCGCATGAGATCTCCTGAATTGACAACGATCGATCCACGAGGTGCCTCTACGAGGTGCCAATCGTGGCCCGGCAGTTTGACTTGAAGTCCTGGCAGGTCTCCTTGAGGTAGCATCGTCAGGAAGCTTGAATCCGTATGAGCCGAGACACCAAACTGATCTGGTTCCCCTAATTCAGCTGGTGGGTAGTGCGACATTCGAAACGAATAGGTCGCTTCCGCGAATGGTTCGCTGAAAAAATGCTCGGGAAGGTCAAGCGCGAGCGCATAGGCTGGGAGCATTTTCTGAGCGAGCTGCTCCATTGTCTTGCAATATGAAACGACGATTTCCCGAAAGCCGGGTAATGTATTGGGCTCAGGCCATTGGTTGGCGGGGCGAAATAGCTTATTCGCGCGTACATCCGGATGATCAGCCGCCAAGTCTCGCTTTACAAAAAAGGCTTCAACAAAGTTCGGTTGACTTGTTCCTTCTGCGTCGACTTGGGAGGCGCGCGATACACTGCTGTTAATCGCCATATAACCAACATTGTGTTCATTTCCTTTGAGAGCCATTTTCACGTCGAGTGGCAGCTCGTGAAAGCGTTTGATCGCATCCAGCGTTTCGGAGATCTGTGACATAGAAATGCCGTGATTCACGAGAATATAGAACCCGACATTCTCCATAGCGTTACGCAAATCGCCGCTCAAACGGCACAGCGCATCTGCTTCACCAGCTAGATACGGCCCGATGTCTAAAGTAGGGATAAGGTCCGATGTATTATTTGCGGGGTCATTCATAAAAGACACTATAGACCGAAATTCATTCTAAAGAATGTAATTACCCATTGTTTGAATAAAAACAATTGAGGTTGAAAATGATACTCTTGGGAAACGCAAATCTGCTTGTCTTATAAATACGGAGAAAAGCGAGAAGTTAAAGAGATCTATTTCCCAATCTCCCGCATTTGCAGCATCGCTTCTCCTGCAGCATCCAGAGACTGTGCAAACGGCATTTCGGTAGACTTTAAGAATACCCGTTTGGTTGTTCTAATAGCGCGTTGATTAAAGCCCGCGAGAGTTTTCGCCATTGAAATTGCTTCATCCAAAATTTTGTCGTCGGGTACGATACGATTGATTAATCCTAGCTCTAACGCCCGTTTGGCCGAAATGTCTTCAGCTAAAGTTAGAAGTTCGAATGCCGCTTTGGGGCCGATACGATGCACGAGGCCTGGCGTAACCATCGTTGCTGCGAGTCCGCGTTTAACCTCCGGATAACCGAACACAGCATTTTCGCCAGCGACCACCATGTCAGCGGAAATCGCCAAGTTACAGCCACCACCGAGAACATAGCCATGTACAGCAGCAATAATCGGTTTGTCGGTTCGGGAACCTAGTTCATAAATTGCTCTAGAATTATTAAAATGGAGGCGCGCTTCTTCGGCACTGTCACCATGTCGGGTCGCAGCCTCCTTAATATCGGCACCAGCCGAAAATGCCCTGCCTTCAGCATTAATAATGATTGATGTTATTGTCTCATCCGAGTGTGCATCATCGACGCCCTTGATGAGTTCTTGGACCAAAGCATGGCTCATGGCGTTAAGTTTATTAGGGCGATTAAGAGTTAAAACCCTCGTAGTTTCTTTATTACTGGTGAGAAGAACTGGCTCGTCGCTCATAACTTCTATTCCCGATTTTGATTAAAACGTTTCATTCTTCAACGGCATCGTACATTAGATCATGGATGCTATGTCGTGCTTTTATATTTTGAATTAACGGGCAGGTGCTAAATCTCAGTTCGATATTAATCATTCTTGGCAATTTTTATGTTGGCCCATTTCTCGTAGTACTTTACCAAGGCAACGCTTGGATCGTCACCCGTTCCCTGGTTGACGGCGAAGGTTAGGAATTGACGAATAGCAGCACCCATCCACATCGGCACGCCAAGGGCTTCGGCTTCTTCTGTGCAAAGGCGAACGTCCTTCAGCAAGAGGCGTTGCGCCATACTTTTGTCATAGGTGCCCGTAAGAACAGATTTTGGAAATTTATCTTCTGTCGCGCTGTTACGACCAGAACTGGCATTTAGTACGTCCAGCATCACAGCCGGGTCGAGGCCAGCTTTAACTCCGAGTGTAACGGCTTCGGCCGTTGCAACCGTTCCTATTGCTGATAGGAAATTATTTGCGAGCTTCATTGTTTGCCCGGCGCCGCGTGTCTCACCAATATAGAAAAGATTACGGCCAATATTCTCAAGAATGTGACGCACACGTTCGACAAGGTCCTTGGGTCCTGACATCATTAGGGCGAGCGAACCTACTTCGGCACCTCTCACTCCACCGCTGACGGGACAGTCTAGAACATTGACCCCTCGCGCTTCTAATCCGGCTGCGACTTTTTGGGCCATAACTGAACCTGTAGTCGAGAGATCGACAAAATCCTTAAGGTTTGATCCTCTGGTAAGACTATTCTCGCCGAGGGCAACCTGATAGACAATTTCAGGTGTTGGGAGGCTTACCAAGATTGTATCTTCATTATCCGCAACTTCCTTTGGCGTCTCGACCCTTGTCGCACCTTTTGCGACGAATGGTGCTACCGCAGATTCGCTAACGTCGCAGATGGTCAACGCATATCCAGCATCAAGCAAACGCATCGCCATCGGACCACCCATCGCGCCTACACCAATGAAACCAAGCTTCTTATTACTCATCGTTCGCCCCAACTGTTATTCGTATTGTGATTTAACCAGATAACACTGTCATCAATTCAACAATTTGATCCGCGGAGAGTTTGTCGAACTCACGGGCAAGTGAAATAATTTTTTCGCAGGTCTCTTCATTGTATTTAAGGGAGAGGCAATCGCGTACTTTCACGAGGTGATCTTCTTCTGGAATGGGCGGCGTTCCCCATTTACCGCGTGGCCCGTCGCAACGGGTTGAAACAGTTGTGCCATCGGTGAGTGTGGCCTCCGCCAGCACATACATTTCGTCAAAATTACCAGTGATATCATCGCGCATCTCGACTTCGATCCGACCAAGCATCGTCTCCATGTCATTTGAAAACCGTCGTTCATTAGTAAAACTGTCCATCACGACTTTGCCGTCGAGCAGCGCGCATGCCGTTGTGTATTGCCAGCTAAACTTGCCGTCCAAGCCATCGACGGGAAATGGTCGATCGATATACGCCATCATCGGCGTCGTAAGCTTAACACTTTCGATACGCGCTGGGTCGCCAACCTGCTTCCGTAGGTTTAAACCTGCGGTTATGACGAAATGCGTTCCGAACTGACTTGGAAACATCTTTATTGCATAACCGGGCGAGGTAACCCGGAAGGGCGGTCCGTAATTCAGTAGTTCATTTAATTTAAATCGATCATCAAAGTAGCTGGCGACATATCCGCGTGGGTGTTCGATAACGTCCGGATTGGCTGTAAAGCCGCATTCGGCAAGCAAAGCCGCATCAACACCTTCGCTGACAGCGTGTCCACAATTCGTTGATTTTGACATGGTACCGACATTTGCAAGAATACTACCCGCCCTGGAAGAAACGATGCCGATCGCACAACGAAGCTTTTCAACGTCGAGGCCGATCATATGACTTGACGCAACCACGGAGCCAAGTGGGCCGACGAGACCTGGGGGATGAAAGCGTACAGTCTTGATGTCGCTTTGATTTGAGGCCTCGCGGATCCAGCCCATGATTTCGATGCCCTTCACCATTGCGGTTAGGCAATCTCTGCCGTTTGATTTTCGCTGTTCTGCGAGTGCGAGAATGGCTGGTAACGTAGTTGAAACTTGATGGTTTGCGGGTTGCCACATCGGCTCAAAATCGAGCACGTGCATAGCAGCTCCATTCACATAGGCTGCTTCAACGGGCGAGGTTTTAAACCTAAAATTGATGACTGTTGAGTCTGGAGTTCCACCAAGTTTCTTCACATGTTTGGCAAGTACTTCTGGTGCTTCCTCCTGTATCGTACCGGCGACTGCAACAGCAATGCCGTCCAAAATTATTCGGCGCGTGCGATGGATTGCTTCGTCACTGAGGTCATTCCAATTTGTGGCAACGATTTTTTCACAAAGTTCCGCAGTAATTCCCATTTTAAACCTCATTTATTTGGCCAAAACGTTGAGCCGGAATAGAGTCTATGTCGCTCGGCACCGATGCCGAGGGTCGACCTGCGACCATATTTGCGACCGAATGGAGTAGTTGTATGAGTTATAAAGCCATCACTTACGAAATCAAAAACGAGATCGCGATCGTGACGATGAATCGCCCGGAGGCGCGTAATGCTTTGGATGTTACGATGCGAGAGGAAATTGCGGATGTGACGTTGAAAATCCGTGATGACGAAAGTTTAAAGGCAATGATTTTAACGGGTGCTGGCGGCGCTTTTTGTGGTGGTGGCGACCTGAAAGCCCTCACTGAGAAGCGGCAAACGGCGGTGAGCGGGCGTAAACGAATTCAAGATTTACACACCTGGTTACCAAAGCTGGTCAACTTGGAAATCCCAGTTATTGCCGCGGTGGACGGTGCTGCTTATGGAGGGGGGTTCAATTTAGCTCTTGTTGCGGATTTTATTTTGGCTTCGCCGCGGGCCCGGTTTTGTTCGGTCTTTGGCCGGATAGGTCTCGTGCCCGATGTTGGTGGGTTCTATCTATTGCCGAGAATTGTTGGGCTGCAACGGGCAAAGGATTTAATGTTTACCGCGCGTTCCTTCGGTCCGGAGGAAGCCAAAGATATGGGCATTGTTTATGAGATCCATGGGGAAGACGTCTTAATGGAACGGGCAATCGAATTCGCTGGACGATTCCGACATGCATCCCGTCAGGCAATTGGGCTGACCAAGAACGTTCTAAACCAATCATTGACGCTTGATGAGGGTGCCGTCGGTCAGCTTGAAGCATATGCGCAAAGTGTTGCCTTTACGACGGACTATTGCGGCGAGGCGATCAATAACTTCCTTGAGAAGCGTCCCCTGGAATTTGATTGGGATAAGATGGCGAAAGCAGCGAAGATTGAGGACTAATAAAGTTTTAGGCTAACGTTTCTGCAACTTCCGAAATCCCATATCATACTGTTAAAAAATCCTTACAATGTGATATGGGGAGAAGCGATCTACGTTTTGTGGGTTTAAGGGCATCATATAGCTGCGTTCATCCTCATCGTTCCATTAGCCCAATGTTTTGGATGAATTTTCAGTCTTAGTACTCCCAGTCCTGTTCAATTTCATCAATTCAAAATTCGTCAGTGCCTGTCCGAGGGTCCCATTCAGCCGGAAAATCGGTCATTGCATTGCGGCCATATTCGTATTGATATAAGAGTTTTTTCTGGCTTCGTCTTCAGGCGGAGCTTTGATAATTATAATATTGCTAAGTGTCTCCGTGCGGCCGTCGGCATGACAGAAGCGGAGATAATATTTAACTTTATAATCTATATACCAGCTACTCGTCTCATTAATTAGTACGATCTACAAACAGATTTGGGTCTGCTAACCGTGGCTCGGTCCGTCACTCAAAATTAAATTGCCGAAGCCGACATCAGTTCTATGGTGGTCTGTATTAAGAACTTGATCGTAGGTTTGGATCTTTAATGAGCCCCGTGAATGATCAATCGAGGATACGATAATGGCAGAATATCCATATACAAAGGGTTTACACGATCTTGGCAATGGCGCTTGGGCGTATTTGCAGCCGGACGGGTCCTGGGGCTGGAGCAATGCTGGGCTTATTGTCGATGGTGAAGAAACAATGCTTGTCGATACATTATTCGACTTTAAAGCGACAGCAGCCATGCTTGCGGAAATGCGGGGTGCGGTTCCCAAGGCTGAAACTATCGATACCTTGGTCAATACGCACTCCAATGGGGACCATACGTTCGGTAATAAATTGGCGGGGGCGGGTGAGATCGTTTCGTCGCGGACCTGTGCCGAAGAGATGGCCGAACGGCCACCAGAAAACCTAGCGTCGCTGATGCGCAATGCTGATAAATTAGGGGAAGGAGGGCACTTTCTCTATGAAGCGATGGGCCCGGCAAAGTTCAATTTTGAAGAGATTGACGAATATGTCCTACCGACGCGAACGTTCGAAAATGAACTGAAAATGATGGTGGGTGATAAAGAGGTTCAACTTTTCAATGTGGGTCCAGCGCACACGGGTGGTGACGTCTTGGTATATGTCCCAGAGGATCGAACAGTCTTTACCGGCGATATCCTTTTTAACGAAGGTCATCCGGTGATTTGGGAAGGACCTATTGAAAATTGGATTCGTGCCTGTGACATGATGTTGGATTGGGATTTGGAGACGGTTGTACCAGGGCATGGGGCAATTTGTGGTAAGGATGGTATTCGCAAAATGAAGCAGTACCTACTTTACCTCAATGTCGAAGCGCGCAAGCGTTACGACGCTGGGATGGAGGTTGAAGAAGCAGCGCTCGATATTTCGATGGCGGATTTTGACGGCTGGTTTGATGCGGAGCGAATTGTCATTAATCTTCACACACTTTTTGGGGAATACGCAGGTGAGCGCCCCAGTTTCGATCGAATAAAGCTCTTCGGAATGATGGCGCGTTACGCAAAAATGCGTCAGGGCTGATCATCACCACAGTCTGGATCGATAACTGCTTTCCAGGCGGCCCAGCTTTCTTCTGCATAATAGCGATGGCCATGCGGAGCGCAGACAGCAATCAATTTTTTCGAAGCATCCAACGCTGCGAAGGCGGGTCGTGCGCCTTCAACTACTCGTTCAGTCCCATTAAATGGGTATATGTGATCGCTTATGCCGGATAGGCCAACAAATGGTCGAGGTGCGATGAGGGCGACGACATCGTCGGCCTCGAACTCGGTCAGGAAACCGGGTATCAGTAACTCGCCATTTCCATTGCCGCGGGTCGCTAGGATCTCACTCATTCGTCTAACTGATCCGCTGGCAAGGACGCCGCAGATGCGGGGGTCGAGAGCAGCTGCGTATTGTGCGGTCGTTCCACCCGACGAGTGTCCGAACAGAAAAATCCTATTTTTATCGATACGGTAGGGTGTATCCGAGCCGTTAAGCCAATTAATTGTGGCACTTACATCCATGGCTTTTAAACCTTGGAGCGATTGGCCGAGTAACGCGGCATGCATGGCGGCATCTATGGTTCGGTCGATTGATTTCTTTGGCAGGTGACGTTCCTCGCGTTCGCCATAACCAATCTGCTCAATGCAGACGGCGAGATATCCTCGCCGAGCGGCTTGCCGTGCTAGATCCGCGCCGATTGAAAGACGTTGATGATCAATCGGCAGCTTGGCTTCGCCCCACCCAAGGTGAACGCCCGAAGTGGATCCTGTTAAGAGAAGGAAGACCGGTAATGGGCCGGATAATTGTCTATTTATAACAGTCGTCACGGGCACATCGGCATCGGGGCGGACCCTAAGGTAGTATGTCGTACGAATTAGATCCTGGTCTTTCGATGGAACGCCTATCGGACCACGGACCGCCACCAATTCGGGTGACTTGGTGTTTTGTTTATAGCCTGCCATCTGGGCTAATCGGTTTCTGGCTTTTGTCTGCCACTCGGCAAAACATGCTGTATCCAAACCGCTATTGCGCGGTGTTTCATCTGTTGCTGTGATTAATCCTTGCGAAGGACTAAGTTTAGTTCCAGCTGGTCGAGGCGGATATGCATCTGTGCACAAACCCAGAAGTCGCCATATCTTTCGGCGGGCTGCTGCGCGAAGAACTTTTGAGCGTGTCCCTAATTCCATAGGTCAGAAGCTTATATCCTAAAGTTTCCAGAGCGATATGTGTTCTACAAGGGCAGATAAAACCCTGATCGACAGGGGAACCTAATCCTTTATTATAGCATCTGATATTAGGGCTTACGCTTCGGCGCTTTGGAAATCAATCGTGTATTCAAGCCAAGCTGCGATAGATAGTCTCAGCCGCGCATTGCCAATAGTGCTGCAACACAGTAAGCGAAGCGCATTGATGATGGGAGAATGTAGTGATGCGCATAGGTGTTGAAGTTGGGGGTACCTTTACCGACCTAGTGCTGATTGATGGTGAAAATTTGCGAGTGGCGAAGGTGCCCAGTACGCCTAGTAGCCCGGATATTGGTGCACTCAATGCAATTGCGGCTGCTCAAGTTGAGTATGCGGCAATTGCTGATCTGGTTCATGGTTCGACCGTTGCGACGAATGCAGTGTTGGAGCGAAAGGGTGCTAAGGTCTGCTTCTTTACCACCAAAGGTGCGCGAGATCTGTTACTCCTTCAACGGCATGACAAAACAGCAATTTATGATCTGCATTATGTAAAACCGAAACCAGTTGCGGCTCGGCGTGATACATTCGAGATTGGCGAACGGATGGCGGCTAATGGCACAATTGTGCAGGCATTGGTGGAAAAACAGGCCAGATCAATTGTCCGGTCGGCGCTTGCGGCCGAGGCATATGATGCGGTGGCCATTTGCTTTCTGAACGGGTATCTCAACCCCGAAAATGAAATGAAGCTTGCCGAAATTGTACGAGGCATTAATCCTGATATCAGCATTACCTGCAGTCACGAGGTTACCCGTGAGTTCAGAGAATACGAACGTGCTTCTACCACTACCTTGGCGGCTTATGTACAGCCTGTGATCGAAGGTTATCTCGGCCGTTTTGTGACAGCTCTTGAAGAAAAAGGCTTTGATGGCCGTTTCAGCGTTATGCAATCGAACGGGGGCCGTATGCCTGCGAAAGCGATGGCGCGTAATGCGATTACTGCGCTTTTTTCAGGCCCAGCGGCGGGCGTCGTTGGGGCGTTGCGGCAAGTCGAAGCATCGGGAGTACGTGATCTCATAACCCTCGATATGGGCGGCACCAGCACCGATGTTTCGCTGATTTCCAATGGTTTACCTGACTTGGCGCCGATGACCAAGATTGACGGCCTGCCGGTGAAAACACCCGTTATTGATATTGCAACTGTTGGCGCGGGTGGTGGTTCCATCGGTTGGGTTGATGACGGTGGTTTGCTCCGTGTCGGTCCACAATCTGCTGGGGCTGAGCCGGGTCCGGCCTGTTATGGGCGGGGCGGTAACGCGTTTACTGTCACGGATGCGCATATGATCCGAGGTAGCGTGCGACCAGAGTCGTTTCTAGGTGGAAAAATGAAAGTCGATCCGTCCGCGTCGCGGGCTGTCGTTGCGCCCTTGGCAGATGAACTGGGCATGACTGTCGAAGAGTTGGCGGATAGCATTATTCAGATTGCCGAATCAAATATTGTACGGGCGATCCAACAGGTTTCAACCGAGCGCGGCCGCGATCCGCGTGTCTATTCCATCGTACCATTCGGTGGTGCTGGACCCCTGCATGCGGCGCGGGTGGCGGAGGAACTTGGTGTGACGAAGGTCGTTGTGCCACCACATGCGGGTGTTCTTTCAGCGGCCGGTCTCTTGATGTCAGACTACGTTTACTATCGGGTTCAGACACAGAAATTGCGTCTGGAGCCGAGTGCGATGGCCGATGTGAAAAAAGTACTGTTTGAGCTCGAGCGGGAGGTCGATGAATATTTGAAATCGCTTGGCGTTGAAGGTGAAGTCAGTTTCGATCGGGCGTTGGAAATGCGCTATGTTGGCCAAGCATTTGAAGTAACTGTGCCTTTGTTGGAGCAAGATATCCCAAAAATAGATACGACAGCGCTTTCAGCGTTATTTGGACGGGAACATCACCGGATTTTTGAATTTTCAAAACCACTGGATGACCCTGTGGAGATTGTCTCATTCCGGGTTGGTGCGAAAGTAGCACCGCTGTTAGTCCCGAATCTTGGCGGTGGCTTCGTGCAAAATCATACGGATGGCATTGAGATCGAGATGATGGACCGTGGCGAACAGCTGACATGCTGTGTCCTGCCTCGTGATGCCCTGCCGGACAAACCAACGCAGGGGCCCTTTTTAATTGAAGATGGTACCTCGACGATTTATGTGCCGCCTAGCTGGAAGGTAAGCACTGACCGAAATGCGAATATTGTTATGACTTTCGAAGAATGAAAATTTCCCTGTTTATCTTTACTGCGAATTCAGCAATTCCATATGCACGGCAGAATATCTTAAATTCCCAATATCGCATGCATGAGATTGAACGGGAATTATTGTGCAAGAAAGGCTTTTCTGATGGCGAATAAGGTCTCACACGTCGACCAAGCTGTGATCACACGAGCACTCTTAGCGGGCGCGCATGAGATGGGCGCGAAGCTAATTCGTTCTGCTCATTCACCTATCGTGCGAGAGGCGCAGGACTGCTCTGCGGCGCTCTTAGATCGGCGCGGCAATGTGGTAGCTCAATCAGAGCTGATCGCTCTTCAGCTTGGTTCGATCACGCATACCTTTCGTCCCTGCCTCAAGCTTTACAGCCTTGAAGAGATCGGGCCTGATGACTTCTTCATTAATAATGACCCTTTTCATGGCGGACAGCATCTGCCGGATATCTTCATTTTCTCTCCGGTTTTCTATGAAGGCGAACTGGTTGGCTTTAGCGCTACGGTTGTTCACCACATTGATCTTGGTGGTGGCGCCCCCGGTCTAAATCCGAAGGCGGGTGATATCCATCAAGAAGGTCTTGTTTTTCCACCGACGAAATACAGCCTTACCCGCGATTGGAATGGGGGTGGGCTGGAGCGCTTTATTGCTTCAAATGTTCGTATGCCGGAGGCGACTATCGGGGACTTGAATGCGCAGTTTGCGGCGAATGCCATCGGTGCCGAGCGCATTCGTGAGCTCTGTCGTAAGTTTGACCCAAACGTTGTGGATACGGCCATGGTCGAGATGCTGGATTACGCTGAGCGTCGTATTCGAAGCGCCATTCGCTCCGTGCCCGATGGGGTGTACACGGGTGAGGCGATGATAGATGACGATGGGATAGGTCAAGAGCCTGTGCGAATCAAAGCGACGCTGACTGTGTCAGATGACAGTATCGAGGTCGATTTTGGAGGCTCCGACCCTCAGGTTAAAACCAATATGAACAATCCCTTTGCTTCGACTGAAGCCGCCGCAATTGCATGCCTTAAATCAGTTTTGACCGATCCGGACGTGCCGATTAACGATGGCAGTACACGTGCTATTAAGATAACGGCACCCCTCGGAAGCATTTTAAATCCTATGCCGCCAGCGCCTGTCCGGGCCCGCCTTCTGCCTAGCTACCGGGTCTTCAACTCGGTAATGATGGCACTTTCAAAAGTGGTGCCTGAGCGTGTTATTGCGCCTGGTTACGACACGACTACGGCGGCCTGTCTTAGTCAGTTTAACGACGGGAAATATAACATCTATCTTGAGATTTTTGGCGGCGGCTATGGTGGCGGTGCCCATAGTGATGGTGTGGACGGGATCGACTGTGCGCTTTCCAACTGCTCGAATATTCCTCTGGAAGCGATGGAGCTAGACTACCCGTTCTTTCGTGTGGAGAACTATGCCCTGCTACCTGATTCTGGTGGTAAAGGAAAGCATCGTGGAGGCCTAGGTTTTGAGAAAAGTTATCGGATTCTTGAGGATGGCGTCACGTTCGCCACTTACGGTGACCGATTTCGCATCGCACCTCCCGGCCTTTTTGGCGGCGGTCCAGGTCGCCACGCCGCAAATTTAATTGAACGGGGAGACGAAACTATCGTGGTTGGATCCAAAGCAGGGCTGGAACTCAAGAAAGGCGACCTGCTTGTTATGCGCACCGGCGGCGGAGGTGGTTATGGCGAAGCGGAGGAACGGGACCCACGTTTAGAGGCGGAAGACTTGGCAGAAGGTCTAACGTCACAAGTGGCTGAGTAGGCGCCGCTCTAAACTCGACGGCAGAATTCGAATTTGTTAGCTGGATTAGTGCTGTCCGCAGTCTAATTTCCGCCATTGATATAAATTGCGGGGTAATGATGCCGAAAAAGGCGATTATATCTGGTGTTTACAACACCAAAGTGGGAGTGGTGCCGGGCTCGACGGCGATGTCGTTGCATGCAGAGGCTGCACGGGGTGCAATCGCGGATGCGGGTCTCAAACTGGCCGATGTCGACGGGGTGCTTTGTGCGTATGTGATTACTGAGACCTACCCGATGTTATCTTCGGCGTTTTGCGAGTATGTGGGCATTCAGCCTAATTTCAACGCGGGGGTGAATGCTGGAGGGGCAACGGGCGCCATTATGGTGATGCAGGCGGCTGCGATGGTAGAGGCGGGGATTTGTAAACACGTGCTCTGTGTGGCGGGCGATAATCGGGTGACGGGTATGACCCGCGATCGGGTTGTGGCTGCGTTGGCCGAGTTTGGGCATCCGCAGTTTGAGGTGCCTTATGGCATTTCGATCCCAACGGCTTATGCTTTGGTTGCTCAACGCTATATGCATGAGACGGGCGCAACCTTGGAGCATCTTGCGGCTTTGTCTGTGACACACCGCAAGCATGCTGCGATGCATCCGGATGCTCATATGACAATGCCAATTACTATGGATGATTGTGCCGATGCTAAGGTGATCAGTGCGCCACTGAGGCTGTTAGATTGCTGCCTCATCTCGGATGGGGCTGCGGCCTACGTCATCAGCGCGCCGGACGCGGCCGGTGATACTAAGACCCATCCGATTGAGATTTTGGGGGCCGGTCAAGGACATACTCACGAGCATATCGTGGCGGCACCCTCGCTCACTGATTTTGGCTGTAAACAGGCTTCGCAGCGTGCTTTCGCGGAGGCTGGCATTAGCCACGGTGACATCGACGTTGCAGAAATTTACGACAGTTTCACTATTACTTTGCTGGTCGAGCTCGAATCTATTGGCTTCTTTGGCAAGGGAGAGGCGGGTCCTGCCGCGCTAGAGGGCGCATTGACCCACGGCGGCGCACTGCCGTGCAACACCCATGGCGGGCTCTTGTCCTTCGGACATTCAGGTGCTGCAGGTGGTATGTTCCATGTTGTCGAAGCTGTGCGCCAGTTACGCCATGAGGCTCACTCGCGCCAGGTGATGGATGCAGAACTATGTTTCGTGCATGGCGATGGCGGCGTACTTTCCGCTCACTGCTCGCTTATTCTAGGAAGGGGATAGTCATGTCTGAGCATTCGATACCGAAACCCATCCCTCAACCTAACGGCGATACGCAGCCCTTTTGGGATGCATGCAATGCAGAGCGGCTGATTTTTCAAAGATGCACCGCGTGCGGATACGCGCAGTTTTACCCTCGTTCAGCTTGCGTGAAATGTGAGAGCGTTGAACTTGAATGGAAGGAAGCCCACGCGGTTGGTGTGGTTCACACCTTTACCGTCGTAAACCGGGCACCCTCACCGGCATTCCGGGGAGATGTGCCATACGTCCTGGCATTGATCGACATCACTGATGGATTCCGAATGATGATGAATATTATCGATTGTGATCCGGCAGATATTGCTATCGGCAAGTCGGTCCGCATCGTCTATGAGCAACGGGCAGGTCAGAAAGTGCCTCAGGCCGTGTTGGGAGAGTAATCATCGGTATGAAAACCGAAGCTATCCACAGTCTTATTGGAATGCTGCAGAAGACCTAACATTATGGGATCATGCTCAATTGCATTCACAAATTTAAAAAATTGAAATGCACTCGATATTTACGGCAAATTTAGAAAGATAGCAGCTACTTTCGTTTGTGGACTTTTGAATCTAGACGATATCATTTTTGAGTGGGCGAAATTTCAAATCGCCGAGGGGTCTGCGCAGTATAAAATTATTATCTCTTTTTTGATTTCTTGATCATCTGCTCTTTGCAGCTGTTTACTCATCTTTTACAAAGGAGCGTTGCTAAATGGGGCCGAATTAGTCGGGGCAGTAATGCGAACGAAAATGCACGTCAAAAAAATAGGCACACTTAAACTGATGTGTGACGATGTTTGGAAACTGTCATGCTAGAGGGCATATTTGACGTCTCTCAAGCGAGTGCATTTGTCCAAATTGTTCTTATCGACATCGTAATGTC
>CEUN01090678.1_pt1 | contig 117252 bp, 124 predicted proteins | sample 361501 | NCBI WGS metagenome assembly CEUN01 (sample SAMEA2622801, study PRJEB7988) | marine metagenome | biome: marine biome (ENVO:00000447); feature: marine epipelagic mixed layer (ENVO:xxxxxxxxx); material: "saline water (ENVO:00002010), including plankton (ENVO:xxxxxxxx)" | depth 120 m | reverse complement strand
TCGGCGGCTGCTTTCTCAGCCGCCGCCTTTTCGGCCTTGGCTTTCTCTGCTGATTCTTGTTCGTCGCACCGAATCAAAAATTGCTCCCAGTAATGCAAAACATACCCATGCCTTGAGGATGGCAGTTGTTTTCTGAAAGCGGCCATCCGCTGCTGTCTATGGGGTTCTTTACTGAAATAAATGGAGCGGACGTAATGCGTCTTCGCGGCGTGATCAAGTTTTGGCGTGCTTGCGCACGACAATAAAGACAATGTATCTTGAAATACGGCCTCATACTTTTCTTTAATGGAATCCCTACTGTATTTATTTAATTTGCTTTTTTTTATGTCATTTTCATATTTATCCAGTTTTTTCCGGCAATTATAATTTAGAAGGATTATAAAGACGCATTCAACGAATGTCGCCTCTTGGGCCCAAGTATGGTCCATGCCGGCTTTTGCGTTCCAGATTGCTTCACTATTTATGTAGGCTGCCAGACTCTCTAGGTCTGTCCTATTCACGGCGTCGTAGCCAGTCATGCCGGCCTCAACGGTCGCTTTCTCAAGCCGTTTGCGCAGCATAGTTTGCTGAAAGAAAGCCATCTAAGGTTTCCCTATTTTTTTAGAAGTGATGGGCGCACGCATTTGCGGGGGATTTTGACATCAATCCAATTTTTGTCTTTCTGCACCACGGTGCGTAGCTCTAATGATGAAGGATTTAACGCCCGCATTTTGGGCGGTTCGCTAGCCCAACGGTAACCTAAATGGTGAACGGTCATCGGATCTGATCTAAAGGGCTGAATTGAAAGTCATACCTCATAGGCCGTGGCGTTACTGCAAGATATATAGAAGGTGATTCCTATTGGTTTTATCACCCTCACTGCACCAAAAATTTATCTGTTAGCATTTCACGTTCGTCAATCCGCAACCTTACCATCCAACTGCCTTTAAGGGCTTTTACGCTGGCCCATGTCCTCCAATGCTCAGGGCTTTTAACAGGAAGCTTTACACACGCATATTTCGCTTTGTTTCTGTAGAAGCAAAACTCTGTATTCTGGACTGGTTGGGTGCAGTTTATTCGTACATACGCGGAAACACGGCTGTCTTTGACCGTGAACGTGTTCCGAACATCAAGCGGCTTTTTATTCTGCACCTTTGCAGAAATTTTCCAGTCGGTAACCACGCAGTCGTTGGCTTTAGAAGCTTCGGTGAATGTAAGTCCCACCACGAAGATGATACAGAGAAATATATTTCTCACTATTTTTTCCCTTCGCTTAACAGCTTCAAGGCTAAGTCTCCTTACCAAATTCCAGCCAACCTCAAAGGGATCGAACGTCCCGCTTAGGATTGAATTATACGGGCCTGACGACTTGTAATCTATCCGTTCCAACGCTTCACGCTGTTTTGTTACGCAGTCTCGGACTGCGTTAACATCAGAACGGTCGCCCCGTGCGCATGCAACTGGCGTCTAACAGCTGGTAACAAACGTCATCGCTATAACCCTTAAGTTCAAAAGCCCTTTAGGTATTTGATTTAATGAAATATTTCGGATCAAAACTGACAGATACACGAGTTATCTAGTTTAGATCCTCCCATAGCCTATGCAGGCCTTGACGTTTCAGTGTGGGGCTACACCTCATCGAAACTTTTTTGCCTTTTCGGCTACCTTTTTAGGAGGGTGGATTGAGCGCATTTTCGTACCGGTTCAACATCAACCCAGTTTTTGTCTTTATGCACCACGGTGCGTAACTCTAATGATGAAGGATTTAACGCCCGCATTTTGGGCGGTTCACCAGCCCAACGGTAACCTAGATGATGAACGGCCATCGGATAGGTGTACTGCGCTATCGGGCCTTTTTTTGAATAGTCCGAAACACTCACTTTCCGGTTTTTCACGTCAATAGCGATTAATTCGGTGCCACAGATAAAGGTTTGTCCAAAGCCTGCTGTCGTCAAGGCTCCAAGGCTCAGAAAAGCCAATGCAAGTATTTTCAGGTGTTTGGTCACCATCGCAGCCGCCTATTTGACGAGAAGTCCATTTCCCTTGTACCAAATTTGTACCACTAAAACCTATTTTCGCGCCTTTGAGGACCTACTAAACTAGCATCTGACTTTTGAGAGAAAGAGGAGAGAAGGCCAGCACGTAAAGCCACAAGGTCAGCAATCTACGACAGGCGATGGGCGAGAGCCTGCGAAGAGTCACAAGACTGGGCCGGTCACTCTTTGGCGGACTGAACGTGCCGCCCCGTACCGACTGATTGTTGTGGATGTCAGGAACAAACTGGTCGGAGTGAGAGGATTTGAACCTCCGGCCCCTGCCTCCCGAAGACAGTGCTCTACCAGGCTGAGCTACACTCCGACCGCGGCGGATTATATAGCCTTGGAGCCAGTCTACGGCAAGCGTAGACCAACTGTGCCTCGTTTCGTTTATTCGATCAGTAAGAGCGTTCAACGGCGAACCGGGCCGCTTCCGTAAGGGCCTGTTTATGCTCGCTATCAGGGAAGATTGAAAGGGAGTCCAGCGCTTTGCGGCTATACTCACGCGCGCGCTCTACAGTGGCAAGAAGCGCACCTGATTTTTCGAGGTATTGGACAGCGCGTTTGAAGTCCCCCTTTTTCTGTTCGAGGTCTTCAAGTGTGCGCCGCCAAAACGCGCGTTCCTCCTCATCACCCGCGCGGAATGATAAAACGATTGGAAGCGTTATCTTGCCATCCCGGAAGTCGTCTCCAACTGCTTTTCCGAGCGTGGTCTGTTGCGCAGAGTAATCGAGAACATCGTCAATTAATTGAAAGGCCATCCCGAGATTGTCGCCAAAAGATTCAAGTGATCGCTGTTCCTCCTCAGGGCGATCGGAAACGACGGCACCTATTTCGGCAGCGGCGGCGAACAGTTTCGCTGTTTTAGCCTGGATAACCTCCAGATAATCCTGTTCGGTGGTGTCTGTATCATTTGCGGTGACAAGCTGGTGGACTTCACCTTCCGCGATGACAGATGAGGCGCTGGACAAAATTTTGAGCACCTCCAATGAGCCGTCGGCGACCATCAGTTCAAATGCCCGAGAAAACAGAAAATCGCCAACCAGAACGGAAGCTTTGTTGCCCCAGACGGCATTTGCTGTTGCGGCGCCACGTCTGAGATCGCTTTCATCCACAACGTCATCATGCAGCAAGGTCGCCGTGTGGATGAATTCGACGCAGGCGGCGAGGCCGATATGACGGGATTCCGTATAACCGCACAGTCTGGCCGAACTCAATGTCAGCATTGGCCGCAGTCGTTTTCCGCCGGCTGCAATTATGTGGCCGGCAAGCTGCGGGATAAGCAAAACAGGGCTTTGCATTTGTTCGAGAATGACTTCATTGACGCCACTGAGGTCATCCGCAGTCAATGCAATTAAATTGTCAATGGACGGCGGCTTTTGCACGTCACGCTTGTCATTGAGATTGACGACAACTGTCATCGTTTTCTCTTCAAACCTTGATCCAAGAGGCCTTACAGGTGAGCATAGAACAACCCGTTAAAGGGTCAAGCCGTGTCACGGATAATTGTCAAATGGTCGCACCTAAATTGTGGTTTAAAAAATGAAAGAGCTCGTTCGGTCAAATGATCCAGTCCTCTTGAACTGGTTACAGGTTTTGCTCCGTGATTCGGGAATTGAGACCGTCATTTTCGACGCCCATATGAGTATTTTGGAGGGCAGCGCCGGGGCCATACAGCGCCGCCTGATGGTCGCAGACGACGATTACGAACAGGCACGTGCCCGCGTAAAGGATGCGGGGGAAGCGGACCAGCTTGTCTGATCAAATAGACCACGATTCGACTGAGGATACGTTGCTCGGCGGACAGGTGCGGCTTCGTCAACCGAAAGAAGGGTTTCGCGCTGCGATCGACACTGTATTGCTGGCAGCGGCGGTCCCTGCAAAATCAGGACAGAATGTTCTTGAACTCGGTGTCGGGTCCGGTGGCGCGACGTTATGTCTTCTGCATCGTGTTGATGGCGTGAATATTACCGGTATCGACGTCAATCCCACTATGGTGACGCTGGCTACCAACAACGTCCGTCTAAATTCGGTTAGCGATCGCGCAGAGATTTCTATCGGTGATGTTGCGAAAAAACTTCCCACAGAATTCGACGCCACCTTTGATCATGTGATGATGAATCCACCTTATCTTCCCGAAAAAACGGATCACGTATCGTCCAACCCCGATAGGGCGCTTGCGACAAAGGAAGCGGGTGCCAATTTGAAGCGTTGGCTTAAATTTGGGCATGATGCTCTGCGCTACAAAGGCTATCTGACAGTCATTCACAGAGCCGACCGTCTGGATGAATTGATAAAATCGCTGTCCCACAATTTTGGCGGCGTGACAATACAACCGCTTTGGCCGCGTGAAGGTGAAGAGGCAAAACGCATCATTGTGCAAACCCGAAAAGGCGTCGGTACTCCTGCGCGAATTTTACCCGGCGTCACCATCCATAGAGACGATGGCGGTTATACGGATGAAGCGGCAGCGATTTTGAAAGGCGCGCCTTTGCGTCTCTGAGGTCCTTGGCAGGGCGGTTTCGGATGCCTATGTTTCGGGTATGGATATCAATCAAATCAAAGAGTTCGCTGCGCGTTGGTTCTCCAAAATTCCTTTGCGCTATTTCAGTGACCCCGATCCCGTTGTCTCAGTCTTGCGTTTGTCAGGCGTGATCGGACAGTTAGGTCCCGCACGGTCGGGCTTGACACTGGAAGGCCTCGAAAAATCGATAGAACGGGCATTTTCGGGAAAACGGGTAAAAACAGTGGCACTGGTGATCAACTCGCCCGGTGGGTCTCCTGTTCAATCGGCACAAATTGCCCGTCGCATTCGCGAGCACGCCGAGGAAAAGGATATTCCGGTTGTAGCGTTTGCAGAGGATATTGCTGCGTCAGGAGGGTATTGGCTTGCTTGTGCTGCAGACGAAATTTTTGCCGATGCCAACTCAATAATCGGTTCTATAGGGGTTATATCGGCCGGTTTTGGTTTTACCGCTGCAATAGCGAAGATCGGAATTGAGCGTCGGGTTCACAGCATGGGTAAACGCAAAGGCATGCTTGATCCTTTTAAAGCCGAGGCCCCTGAAGACATTGCACGCCTGAAGGCAATTCAGATGGATATCCATGACAGTTTCAAACAAATGGTTATCGATAGGCGTGGCGATAAGCTCAACGTGCCGGATACGAATGAACTTTTCGAGGGTGATATTTGGACGGGGAGCCAGGCACAGTCACTCGGTCTAATCGACGGGCTTGGTGATTTAAGACCAACGATGCGGGAGATTCATGGCGAACGGGTGAAATTCCGGGCGGTTTCGCCCAAGAGTAATCCAGTCAAAAAATTGCTCGGGAGCCGGGAGGACAGGGCGCGCCAAAATGCTTTGTCAGCAATTTCCGTAATAGAAGAATGGGCTGCCTGGAACCGGTACGGAATGTAGCGCTGCATCTGCTAGACGCAATATGGTCGCAGCGGCACAAGACTGCAGTTTAGACCGCTGTCGAAAACCAGCCTCGAAGTCCCATTTGGGTTAAATAGAATCGCAATTTCAGATATGAGGATTTCTTGACCCATTTGTGGTTGCCCGCGTATGTTGCGCCACATCATTTTAATCGGGATTGAGTGCTCAAATGGAACAGCCGGGAAACCCGGAAACAGCGTTCCAAAACCTTATCTTGCGGCTCCACGATTTTTGGAGCGAGCAGGGCTGCGTTATATTACAGCCCTATGATATGGAAGTCGGCGCGGGGACATTTCATCCGGCGACAACGTTGCGGGCGTTGGGACCGGAACCTTGGCGTGCGGCCTATGTGCAGCCCTCCAGACGGCCTGCAGATGGGCGTTATGGCGACAACCCCAACAGGCTGCAGCATTATTACCAGTATCAGGTGATCCTGAAACCATCGCCTGCTGACAGCCAGGAACTTTATCTCGATAGTCTCAAGACGCTTGGCATCGATCCGATGACCCACGACATCCGATTTGTCGAAGATGATTGGGAGAGTCCGACACTTGGTGCAGCCGGTCTTGGCTGGGAGGTCTGGTGTGACGGCATGGAAGTCACGCAGTTTACGTATTTCCAACAGGTAGGCGGAATAGACTGTAATCCTGTTGCCGTCGAGCTCACATATGGGCTTGAGCGGCTGGCAATGTATATCCAGGGCGTCGAAAACGTCTACGACCTCGATTTTAACGGGCAAGGCGTCACCTACCGTGAGGTCTTTCATCAGGCAGAGAGAGAGTTTTCAGCCTATAACTTTGAACATGCCACTACCGATATTCTTCGGACGCAGTTTGAATACGCTGAACAGGAATGTGCCAAGTTGCTCGAGCAGAAATTAGCACTCCCTGCATACGATCAATGCATTAAATCCAGCCATATTTTTAATCTGTTGGATGCACGCGGCGCCATCAGTGTAACGGATCGGGCAAGCTATATCGCGCGTGTTCGCGCACTGGCCAAAGGGTGTTGTGAAGCGTGGATTGAAAGTCGAACTCCAGCGGTTGGAGAGGACGCTTAATCATGCAGCTTCTCCTTGAGCTCTTTTGCGAAGAAATTCCGGCGCGGATGCAAAGTCGCGCTGCTGACGACCTCAAAAACCTGATTTCCGACTGTTTAAAGGAAGCCAGCCTTTCTTTTGAGGAAGCGCGAGGGTTCGTAACACCCCGCAGACTGGCTGTTGTCGTTGATGGTATTCCCAGCGCCCAACCGGACGTTAGTGAAGAACGCCGCGGCCCCCGAACAGATGCGCCCGACAAAGCCATACAGGGATTTCTGAAGGGGAATGGGGTTACCTTGGAGGAGTGCGAAAAGCGCGACACCGGCAAGGGCGAGTTCTGGTTTGCGGTAATCGACCGCAAAGGCCAGGCCACGCCAGAAGTCCTTGTGTCGATTTTACCGGAAGCAATTCAAAAGCTTTCCTGGCAAAAATCGATGCGCTGGGGTGAAAGCAGCTTCCGCTGGGTACGGCCATTGCAGCGTATTATGTGTGTCCTTGATGGAGAATTGCTCCCGCTTGCGATTGCGGATGACATTCCTTGCGGCAATGTCACCTCCGGTCATCGGTTCATGGGACCGGAAGAGTTCGAAGTCGCATCATTCGATGAATATGAGAAAACTCTTCAGCAGAAAAAGGTCGTTTTGAATGCCGGGACGCGTCGGGAGCTGATTGAGGAAAAAGCAAAGACGCTCGCTGAAGCTGAGGGTTTTGTCCTCAAACAAGACCCCGCATTGTTAGCGGAGGTCAGTGGACTGGTGGAATGGCCAGTGCCATTGCTTGGTAAGATCGATTCAGAGTTTATGACGTTGCCAGACGAAGTGCTTACAACGTCGATGCGCAGCCATCAGAAATACTTTTCGGTTGTCGGGAAAGACGAAAATTTGGCTCCGCGTTTTGTCGTAGTTTCCAATATGGAGGCTGCCGATGGCGGGGCAGCAATAGTCGCGGGAAATGAACGCGTGCTGCGTGCGCGTCTCGCTGACGCCAAATTCTTCTGGGATCAGGATAGGAAAGAAAATCTGGAAACGCGCGTGCCGTCGCTGGCGCAAATGATGTTCCACGAGAAGCTTGGCACCCTCGAGCAGAAGGTAACCCGGATAGAAGCCTTAGCTTCAGAGATCGCCGAAGCAGTTGGAGCGGATGTTGAGCAAACCAAGCGGGCCGCCCATTTATGCAAGGCCGATCTTATGACTGGTATGGTTGGTGAGTTCGCCAGCTTACAAGGCGTCATGGGTCGATATTATGCCTTGGAAGAAGGCGAGGCTCCTGAGGTGGCACTGGCTATCGCCGAACATTATGCACCAGCAGGACCGGATGATATTTGCCCGAGTGCGCTGGTCAGTATTGCGGTGTCGATGGCAGATAAAATTGACACGTTGGTCGGTTTTTTTGGAATCGATGAACGGCCGACCGGCTCACGCGATCCGTATGGTTTAAGACGCGCGGCGCTTGGCATCATTAGGATGTCCCTCGAGAATGAGCTGAACATGCGGCTGTCCTGGATGGTAGATACGGCGCGTGCCCAGTATGACGACGACGGTGTTTTTGTATTGGAGAATCTCGAAGCAGCTCTTACTGAGTTCTTTATCGATCGCTTGAAAGTCCATCTTCGTTCTGAGGGTGTCCGTCACGATCTGGTGGAAGCTGTTTCCCGCTCGGGTGATGACAATGTCCTACGACTTGTGCAAAAGGCAAACGCATTGGCCGGTTTCCTCGGTACCGACAACGGCGAAAATTTGCTGACCGCGTACCGGCGGGCCTGCAATATCGTTCAAATTGAAGGAAAGAAAGACGGCAAACAATACGGCTCGGGTGCTGTGGATGTTTCCAAATTTGAGGCAGCAGAAGAAAGAGATCTTTGGCAAGCTTTAAACAAGGTGGAAAAGGCCAACCCAGGTGAACCGGATATGTCTGCATTTGACGAAATATTGGCGGAATTAGCGAATTTACGGGCGCCCGTCGACGCCTTTTTTGATAATGTGACCGTGAACGCCGATATTGCTGATCTCCGCGAGAACCGGCTTAGATTGCTGTCTGAGATTGAAAAATGTCTCAATAGAGTCGCGGATTTCTCCTGCATAGAAGGATAACCATGCCTGATAAGTCTAAATGGGTTTACAGTTTTGGGGACGGTCAGGCTGAAGGCGCAGCAGATATGCGCAACCTGCTTGGCGGAAAGGGTGCCAATCTGGCGGAGATGGCATCGCTGGGTTTGCCGGTCCCGCCAGGATTTTCCATTACAACCGACCTGTGCACAGCCTATTACGATAATGACAGGCAATATCCCGATGATTTGAAATCTCAAGTCGATATGGCGCTCACGGCAGTTGAAGAGATCGTCGGCGCAAAGTTCGGTGATCCTGAGCAACCACTCCTCGTTTCTGTGCGCTCCGGCGCACGTGTATCAATGCCCGGCATGATGGATACGGTCCTTAATTTGGGTCTGAATGACGTAACCGTCGAAGGCCTCGCGAAGCAGAGTGGCGATGAGCGTTTCGCCTGGGACAGCTATCGGCGGTTTATTCAGATGTATGGCGACGTGGTTCTAGGCGTTGATCATTACGAGTTCGAAGAATTACTGGAAAACCTAAAGGCCGACAAAAAACATACGTTGGATACAGATCTTTCTGCCGACGATTGGAAAATTCTGGTCGGTCAATACAAGCAAAAGATAGAAGAAGTCTTGGGAAGTTCGTTTCCGCAAGAACCGGCGGAACAGCTTTGGGGCGCTATCGGCGCGGTTTTTGGCAGTTGGATGAATGCGCGGGCCACCACCTATCGAAATCTGCATGACATTCCTCACGATTGGGGAACAGCGGTAAACGTGCAGGCTATGGTCTTTGGCAATATGGGCGAAGATTGTGCAACAGGTGTCGCGTTTACGCGCAACCCTTCGACCGGCGAAAATCTGTTTTACGGCGAATTTCTGGTAAATGCACAAGGAGAAGATGTTGTCGCCGGTATCCGGACGCCGCAGCAGCTAACTATTGCCGGTCGTGAAGAACAGAGTTCCGAATTGCCCTCGATGGAAGAGGTCATGCCGGACGTGTTCACCCAGCTTGATGATGTAAGAATCCGGCTGGAGGGACATTTTCGGGATGTCCAGGACATCGAGTTCACTGTTCAGCAAAGCAAGCTTTGGATGTTACAGACACGTTCCGGCAAGCGGACGGCGAAAGCGGCACTCAAAATAGCCTGTGATATGGTCGATGAAGGGGTAATCAGCGAGGCAGAGGCAGTATCGCGTATTGATCCTGAATCCCTCGATCAGCTGTTGCACCCCACATTGGACCCGGATGCCGAGCGTGACGTAATCGCCCGCGGCCTTCCCGCATCGCCCGGAGCCGCGTCCGGTATCGTTGTCTTTACCGCCGACGAAGCGGAGAAAATTGCAGCCAGTGGCAATGGTGTTTTGCTCGTCCGTATTGAAACGAGCCCTGAAGATATTCATGGCATGCATGCGGCGAATGGAATTTTAACGAGCCGCGGCGGCATGACTAGCCACGCAGCCGTTGTAGCCAGAGGCATGGGCACGCCATGTGTTGCGGGTGCCGGTGAATTGCGGATTGACTATGAGACCCAGAGCTTTATGTCTCGCGGCGTTACAATTAGTGCAGGTGATCTAATCACAATTGATGGCACTTCGGGTGAGGTCATGAAAGGGGAACTCCCGACGTTGCCGGCGTCCCTTTCCGATGAATTTACCCGGATTATGGGATGGGTTGATGAAATCCGTGACCTCGCTGTCCGCGCGAATGCGGAAACGCCTGCCGATGCCGAAACAGCGGTTCGATTTGGTGCCCAGGGGATCGGTTTGTCACGAACTGAGCACATGTTTTTCGATGCGGAACGCATAATTGCCGTCCGGGAGATGATCGTTGCGGAAAACGAAGAAGGTCGCCGAACAGCGCTTGCCAAGCTCCTACCGATGCAACGAGAAGATTTTATTGACCTGTTCCGGATAATGGACGGGCGACCGATTACAATTCGCCTGTTGGACCCGCCACTACATGAGTTTTTGCCTCATACAGAGAAAGATATCGATGAGGTCGCTGCCGCCCTGGGCACCGACCGCGAAACCGTACGAATGCGCGCCAATGCATTAACAGAAGCCAATCCGATGCTCGGCCATCGCGGCTGCCGGCTCGCAATCACCTATCCCGAAATTCCTGAGATGCAGGCGCGCGCAATTTTTGAGGCGGCTGCGCACGTGATGGAAAAGGACAAGATAGACGTCAGCCCCGAAGTAATGATCCCACTGATCACGACCCGGCGGGAATTTGATATTCTCAAAGACGTGGTTGATAAGGCGGCCGCTGCAGTCAAAGAAGAAACAGGTGTGGATTTTCCCTATATGACGGGGACGATGATAGAATTGCCTCGGGCTTGCCTGATGGCGGCGGAAATCGCTGAGGCTGCCGAGTTCTTTTCATTTGGTACCAATGATCTGACGCAAACAGTCTTTGGGTTATCGCGGGATGACTCAGGCAGCTTCCTAGGCGATTATGAAGCCGCGGGAATATTTGAAAAAGATCCGTTCGTATCCATCGATCAGCCGGGGGTGGGAGAACTGGTCTCTGTTGCCTGTGAACGTGGTCGTTCAACGCGTCCCGATATCAAGCTCGGCATTTGCGGGGAACATGGGGGTGACCCAAAGTCAGTCGCTTTTTGCCACGGTGTTGGCCTCGATTATGTTTCGTGCTCACCGTATCGCGTGCCTATAGCGCGTTTGGCTGCTGCTCAGGCTGCTCTATCCGCTGCTGAAAACTAAGAGGCTTATTCTTGGGGAATCGACACCGTAATTGTCGTACCTGTTCCTACCTCACTATCAATCGACAAATCTCCGCTGTGCATGTCGACCATGGCCTTAACGAGGGGTAGGCCAAGCCCGGTACCGCCATGTTGGCGTTCAATCGTTGAATCGACCTGCCGGAAGGGTTCAAAAATAATATCCAGATTTTCCTGACCTATTCCGATGCCGGTGTCGGCAACAGAGATCAGAAAATTATTTTTGTCGTCGAGTTCAGTTTTTAACGTGATCGAACCGTTCGCAGGAGTGAATTTTATGGCGTTCGACAAAAGGTTCAAAATGATCTGCTTGATCATTTTTTCGTCGGCAAACACCGCTGGCATGTCTTTAGCTAATTCGGTCTTAAAGTTTATCGATTTCTGACGCGCCTGCTCAGCTGTCATGCGCACACATTCACCTGCTGTTAGCGACAAATCGAATTTTTTACGTTTGGGATTGGAATAACCGGCCTCAATTTTGGACATATCGAGTATGTCATCAATGATACCCATCAAATGATAGCCGGAATGAAGAATGTCGTCCGCATACCCAACGTATCTACGCTCTTTAATAGGGCCCAGGGCTTCGCCCTTGATCAACTCCGAAAAACCAACAATTGCGTTCAAAGGCGTCCGCAATTCGTGACTCATATTCGCCAAAAATTCTGATTTCGCCCTATTGGCTTCTTCCGATTGTGTTTTCGCAATCAATAGGCTGTTTTGCCGGTCTCTAATTTCGTCGAACATTCTCGCAATGCTTGAATGAAGGCTCGCAAGTTCTTTAGGGCTTTGGGGTGGTAATGGTGCAAGTTCCGCATAAGCATTCCCGTTAGCAATTCTTGTTGCAGCTTGCTCGACAATGACAATTGGCCGAGCGAGGAATTTTGCCAGCCACCACGAGATCATGACAGCAACCAATATTCCAATGCCCGTTATAGCAAGTGTCAGAACACGCACTTCTGTCGCTTGGGCTCTGAGTTCTTTCATCGGTTGGGGGACCATGACACCCCATCCAACCCGCGGAACAATAGTGTGGCCCGCGATCATATCGGCCTGCATCGGCGGCGAGTAAAAAGTCATCACGCCAGAGTCGCCCCGCATCATTTTTTGTACGATCGATATTTTCGAGGCGTCTTGGGCAACGCGTTCCCATTCCTTTTTAGGATGGGCGACGACACGGCCCTTTCTGTCGACGATCATGGAATGCCCGCGATCACCGAAAACAATTGCACGCTGAACGCTCCGGATAAACTCGGTGGACAATACGCCGACGGCGAGATGACCGTGTCTAAGCTGTTTGACGAGATAAAAACTCGGTGTGCCATTATCGACAATCAGGTCCGATATCACGATGCCTGTGTTATTCCCGGCAACAAGATCACGGAGTTTGACCCGCGTACTTCGGGAAATTCCCTGGGGTTTAGATACTTGAGACTCGTCCATTAACGACTGAACAACCGCATTGTTGGCATCGAGAATACAAACGTGATTAAAGCTCAAAGATCGCAAAAGGCGCCCCATCGCAGGATGTGCGCCTGAACTGTCCGCGGTTGCGACGACTGCTCTAAAACCTTCTTCGACGTCTGTGATGTATCTATCAAGAACACCGCTGAGATTGCGCGCGATCAATAGATGTTTTTCCGTCACCGTCTGTACTTCGCGTTCAACGCGGAATGCTGAACCCAAGCCTCCAGAAGCACGACAGGAACGGCGGAAATTATTACCAATGCTGCAAACAAAATGAATTGAAGCTTGTGACCCTGGGTTCTTTTAGGCTTTTCCCCCCGGGTATTTGCAGCTTTAGGCATGCTGCCTGACGCAGTATTGCCTTCATCCGCTGTGCTAGCGTGGGATGACACCAAATTCACTCCAGTCCCCGGTCCTGCGTTGACACGAAAGATCTGCGCGTCAACTTGTTTTAAATATTATCGAGAGTTAATTGCTTAGTCTCGAAGTTTTTTTGCGTAAATGGTTGTGTTTATTACAACTTTAATGACCAATCGGCGAGACGTTCACCGACTTCAGCTTTGATTTCTGTCTGCCCGATCAAAAAATGTGTAGCATTCTTGATGCGATGAAATTCCTGCCGTTCTCCCAGTGCTTCCGACCACATCGCGATATCGCTTGGCAAAGCGTTTGTATCAGCTGTGAATTCGAGGTTTAAAACAGGTATGGTTGTTCGAGCGATACAATCGGGGCCGTGCGCCCTTGATTCCAGTGACCATTGGCTCATCCATGAGGTCAAGGTGGTGAACCGTGCAATGTCACGGGGACCATAATTTAATCGATAAGGATCGCCCCAAACCATCCCTATTTCGCGGTCATTACGGTCCAGGGACAGATCGAAAAACCTTGGGTCCGCACAGGTGCGATGCACAATAAATGCCTCATCGCGTGGGCCCTCCGGGTTTGCCCGCAATGTCTCAATTCTTTCCTGGGTTCGATCCGTTATGAATTGGGACCTGCGCAGCTGGGCGTTGCGAACCTTGGATACGAATTGTGGAGAATATGGGGGGCCGTTTTCAGGATTAAAAATGTCTAGTCCAGGATCGATCGAAAGCGGGTCATTTTCATCAGTAACTGAACCGTCGATCCAACGAAGAAGGAGAAGGGCGCGTCCAGGATGAGCGCCAAAAAGAGCGATGCCATCTGCAGGTGGCAGGTTTTGCGCAGATAAATTGACGGGGTCGCCGGTTAAAGTCTCGGTAATAGTCAGGTTTTCAGCTTCTGCCTGATACAAGGCGACGGTCGAAGCGCCGCCGGAATTTCCCAGCAAGACAATCTTTTTAAACCCTTCATCGCGAAGAAATCGAACGGCTGCACCAACATCATCAATAATCCGTTCAAAGAGCAGGTGAGGATCGTCATTCAAATAACGCGTGTTCAGCGCTAACAATGTGACGCCGCGCTTGGGCAATTCCTCCATGAGATAGTGGTCAAAGAAATTGCTCGAGGGGTGAACAATTAAAGCGGCGCACTTTTTATTGTTTGCGCGCCTGATTGCGCCATAAATTCGTGGACCCCGATCAGGGTCAACATCTATAGAAACCAGTTCAGATACAGACATCCTTTACTCTACTGTTACTCCAACGCCATCTAACTCTTCGGATGATCTGCCAACCACTGTTTTAAATGTTCATGTGCCTGATCGGCATATTTTTGTGTTTCTTCGGGTGTTGCCGTATTGCAGGTGATTTCAAGACGTAGATTGTTTGGGTCGAAAAAATAAATTGATTGGATAAAGCCGTGATCCGTCGGTCCTATGACCTTGATTCCTTCAGCGACTAAACGGTCTTTCATCACCATTACCTCGTCTAGCGTGTCGACTTCGAAGGCAAAGTGATTGACCCATAATGGGGTCCCGGGATCAGGTGTATACTGGCCACCATCCGCTAAATCAAAGAACGCAATACAGGAGCCGTTTTTCATGCGGAAGAACAGGTGCATGTAAGGGTCGTTCTCTCCAGTTGATGGCACAAAATCCAACGCAATCGTATGGACCAGGGGGAGCCCCAGTATGTCTTCATAAAAATGGCGTGTTTCTTCAGCGTCCCGGCACCGCCAGGCAAAATGATTTAGACCGGTAATCGTCGGTATTACACCGGTATCATTGGATGTCGCCGTTAAAGGCGTTGTATCGTCTGGCATTTATGGCCTCACCATTATGGTGTGTGCTGCACTACTTTTTGGTCTATCGCACCAAAAATTGACTGCCCCTTATTATCCACCATTTCGATGCGAACTGTATCACCAAATTTCAAAAAAGACGTTTTCGGCTCGCCATGTTCAATTGTTTCAATTGTCCGCACCTCCGCAAGACAGGTTGAACCTCGGCTCCGGTCGCGATTGGAAATTGTGCCGGAACCGATAATCGTTCCCGCGCCAAGTGGACGCGTTTTCGCCGCATGAACAATTAGCTGTCCAAAATCGAAATACATATCATCTCCCGCATCAGGATCGCCGAGGAGTGTTCCATTAATCTCCGCTGAGATCCGGCCCTGCAACTTGCTTCCGTTCCATTTTTCGCCCAACACAGTTGGTGTTACAGCGACAGGCGAAAAGGCTGTCGGTGGTTTGGATTGATAAAATCCGAAACTCTTGCCCAGCTCACCCGGAATGAGATTCCTCAAAGAAACGTCATTGGCGAGCAGGATTAGAACGATATGCTTGGGTGCCTCTTCTGCAGAAACACCCATCGGGACATCATCAGTGATTACAGCGACCTCAGCTTCTAGGTCGATGCCCCAATTTTCGTCGATTACCTGAATTTCATCGCAGGCACCAAGCAAAATATCCGATCCGCCCTGATACATCAGTGCATCTGTAAGAAAACTCTCCGGCATTTCGGCGCCGCGTGCCTTTCTCACAAGCTCCATATGATTGAGATAAACACTGCCATCCGCCCAGTGATAGGCGCGAGGAAGTGGTGCGGCACATCGCGTGGGGTCAAAAGGAGTGCCTGAATTTTTGTCGCTATTGAGATCAGCGCAACACCTCTCAAGGTCAGGAGCGAGAGCCGCCCATTCATCCAGGGCATCTTGCATCGTTGCGGCAATGCCTTCGGCAGAGGCCATACGCTTTAAATCGTCGCTGACAACAACAAGTGCACCGTCGCGACCGCTTTTTAGAGAGGCGAGTTTCATATCGGCAATCTAGGGCGCAGCACCGATAGGGTCAAACCGTCTGGCTTTAGGTGCTATTTCAACCATTTAGATTTTTGAGATCCTTGAGTATAGGCATCTCGTCCAAATCTTCTTCAGACAAGCGATCCCATAGTATTCCGTCTGGTGCCGGAAAAGGCTCATCAACTTCTATGGTTTCATCAGGGGTGACCACAACGGAAAGAGGAAGATCAATTTCATCGCGGGGGAAGTCATCGACGACTGAAATCTGATGGACGGTTGTCGCGACCGGTACGGGTTTGTGGCCAAGTTCCCTCAGGATGGCAAATTCAATATCGCTATAGCCTTCACCCTTGCCACAGCGTTTTCCAAGGCGGGTCACGGCAACCGAGCCAGCAACGATTGCATCTACTTGAGGCATGTCTTCCAAGGAGACCTCTTCCGCCCAGTCATCACTTGTTGAAAGTGCGGCAGCCTTTGAAAAATTCTCGGTGCCGATCTTTGCCGGGTCAAATCTTTTGAACCCCGCTTTTAATCTTGGTGTCGGCATGAAGTAGGTAATGCCACGTTTTAAAGCCTCCAACCGCACGGGACGTTGCGGTGAATCCGGGTTGATTTTTATATACTTGGCATCTTTCCAGGGTGAGAGCTCGAACAAACGGCTCGCTGCCGCCTCGGCGCGTTTAAAGTTTGGTATTCGTCCGTGGATTGGAAAGGGAAACCGTGCTTCGCGCTGGTCCTTGAGTGTATCCCAAACATGCGCCCGCGCGGCCTCCTTTGAGTTAAAGGATGTCGTCACAGTCCCGCTTTGCCGGAGACCATTAGGGCGAAACCATAGGAAAGCGCGACTTCCTTTAGCCGGTCGAATCTTCCCGAAGCACCGCCATGACCGGCTTCCATATTTATCCAGCACAGAATCTGATTTTCGCCGGTATTGTGATGACGAAGTTTGGCGGCCCATTTTGCTGGTTCCCAATAGGTGACTCGCGGGTCGGTGAGGCCACCTGTCGCCAATATGTTGGGATAAGGTTGGTCGCCAATATTTGTATATGGGCAATAAGAAACCATGTCACCAAAGGCATTTTCATCGCGAATTGGGTCACCCCATTCAACCCATTCCGGCGGCGTTAAGGGTAGTGATTCATCTGACATCGTGTTGATGACGTCGACAAATGGAACTTCACCAAGAATGCCCTTGAAGAGATCGGGACGCATGTTGGCGACGGCACCCATGAGCATCCCGCCAGCAGAACGGCCTTGTGCCACAATTCTACCTTTCTCGGTAAATTGTTCGGCGATCAGGTGCTCAGCGGCAGCGATAAAGTCTAGAAAGGTGTTTTTCTTCTTTTTGAGTTTGCCGTCTAGATACCAGCCATATCCACCCTCGGTACCGCCGCGAATGTGGGCAATCGCATAAACCATACCACGATCAACCAAACTGAATACGTTAGGAGAGAATGAAGCCGGCATCGCATAGCCATATGAGCCGTAACCGTACAGAAGTAGGGGTGCAGAGCCGTCAATTGGTGTGTCTTTATGATGTAGGACGGTTACGGGCACGTCGACATCATCATGACTGGTTGCCAGTAGGCGACGGCAAATATAATCGCTGGGCTCATGCCCTGAAGGGATTTCCTGCTCCTTACGCAATACCCGTTCACGCGACTTCATATCGTAATCATAAATGCGCTGAGGGGTTGTCGGTGACGAGTAGGCGAACCTAAGCGTTGTAGTTTCAAATTCGTATCCTGGATGCAGAGATAAATCGTAAGCTTCTTCGTCGAACTCGATCTCGTGTTCCTCTCCCGACGCAAGCTCCCGGATGACAATACGTGGTAAGGCCGTTTCGCGTTCATGACGGACTAAAAAATTTTCAAACAAAATTGTCGAGCGGATCAGGCATCCCGGACGGTGCCCAACGACATCTCTCCATTGCGAAGGATCGGGGTTCCCGAGTGTTGCCTCAACGATTTTAAAGTCGATTGCCCCATCGATATTGGTGTGAACAAAAAAACGATCACCTAGATCGCTAATGTCGTAACTGATGCCAGTCTTGCGTTCAGCGATCAATCGCGGCTCGCCAGCGGGATTGGCGGCATCGATAATATGTACTTCGCTGGTATCTGCATGATCGTGGGCGTCGATCAAAATAAAACGCCCACTTTCGGTTTTTCCGACACCGATAAAAAATCCGGGATCGGTTTCCTCGTAAACAAGGCAATCTTCCTCCGGCGCAGTGCCAATCTGATGCCGGTAAACTTTATTTGGACGGTGATTGTCATCCAGAACCGTATAAAACAGGAATTTCCCATCTGCAGAAAACGCCATGTCGCCTTGGGCATTCTCCAGCCGTTCGGGCAATGTGTTCCCGTTGTTCAGGTCGTGGATTTCGATAATGCAATATTCCGAGCCGTTTCTGTCTATTGCAGCGCTGAGGAGAGAATGATCAGGACTATGAGTTGCTCCCCCTATGGCAAAAAACTTTTCACCTTCAGCTTCCTTATTGCCATCAATCAGAATTTGTTCGCCGCCTGATGTGTCAACATTTCTCGGTCGACGGCAAAGTATCGGATACTGACCGCCGATTGCGAAGCGCCGATAGTATTCCCAGTCACCATCAGGGGTTGGTACTGACGCATCATCTTCCTTGATGCGCGCTTTGAGCTCGGCTGCAAGTTCTTCCCGCAAATTCTCGATGGGCTTTAGAAATTCGTCCGTAAAGGCATTTTCTGCTTCGAGATGGTCGCGAATGTCGGGTCGCAGCGTTTCTGGCTCACGCATCACGCGCTGCCAGTCAGGGTCCCTTAGCCAGGCATAAGGGTCAACGAGGGTGCGACCAAACCGCTCCGTCTTTTCCTCGCGACGGTCAGCGGTGGGGCCACGCCCTATTTGGTCAGAAGGAACCACGTACGCTCACCGCGTTCTCGCTTAATCGTCGCCCCGCTCGCCTTCACCATCGATCAGGATAAAGGCCATCGTGCAATATTCATCAGATTTATTGACCCAGGCATGGTTGGTGCCGCGCTGAACCATGACATCACCAGCATTCATAACGACCTCTGAATCGTCGAGATACATCGTCATTTCACCAGACAGACAAATCGCATAGTCGACAGTCTCTGTACGGTGCATGAAGGAATGCTGTTTCTTTTGCTGATCACCCTCACCATGCTGAAGCGCACCGTCTGCACCATATTCCTCGAAAGCCTTCTTGGCGGTTTCCTCATCTACCTGTTCCACCTTGGCTTCCGGTGGAAACTCGATCAGCCGAAAGGTTGTCCCTTCTTTAGGTGGCGGCAGTGGAAGGTCTACGCTGGTTTCCTCTTCCGGTCCGTCATAGCGGGCCGGCGCTGATTTAGTGGTCCACATATTATGAAAAATCACACCGGGCCGGTTCGGCGTCGTTTTAACGCCAGGGGTTGGCCCGTCCGCGATTACAATGGCTTTACCGTTTTCATCATGACCCGTCACAATGCGGCGGATACCTACAGGTTGCTTATCGCTCATTGGTCTCGTCTCTTCGTTAAAGATTAAAGGCTGTTCAAAAAGCCAGTGAGGGCGGCGTTGAAATCCGCCGAATTCTCTATGTTGGCGATGTGACCCGCATTGGGGACGACGTGCATTTCCGTTCCCGCCACCATGTCCAGAAGCGGTGCCATAAGTTCTGGACCGGCAGCTGAGTCCTCAGCGCCTGAAATAAACAGCGTCGGGACTTTTATCCTGTCCAATCGTCCATGATAATCGATGGTCTGTAGCGCCCCAGAACATCCAAGAAAGCCATCCAGTTTCGTGCTGCTAATCATTCCAAGCATCTTGTCCATAGCAGCTTTATTAGCGGGATCGGTACGGAATTCCTCGGTAAACCAGCGCGTTGTTGTTGGCTCAGCCATGCCTTCCATACCGTTTTCCTTTGCCATTGCCTGACGCTGGTTCCAGGCATTAACAAATTCTTCGGGCGAGTGGTGGGGGAGATCGCAGCCTATATATGCTGCAAGCCTGTCGTCGTGATCGATTGCCACGCCCAACCCGGTCGTGCCACCCATAGAAAGGCCGCATAACACGCTCCGTTTGACACCAAGGGCGTCCCACAGCGCAACCAGGTCCTGAACCAGCAAATCGAATGTATAGGGTGGCGTTGTCGCATCGGTGCCGCCGTGCCCGCGCTGATCGTATCGCAAAATTCGCCAGTCATTTGACAGCAGGGCCGTCTGTTCATCCCACATAGTCAGATTGGTTGCGAGCGAATTAGAAAACGTAATCCAGGGTGCTCCTTCTGGACCGTCTATCTGGTAATTGAAATTAATTCCGTTGGCCGAAATTGTCGGCATTGTATCTCCCTCCAAGTGGGTTCGCTGATCCGGTTTGTCGGATTGATTTGATACGGGGTTTGGCGGTTCCGGTCAATTGGCGGCTTCGTGCTCTATCGCAATGCTCACGCCGTATTTATGATCCAAGCAAAGGAAATTAATAAAGGAGACTTGTGATGCCTAGTGGCAAGATGAGTAAGGCTTTTCGCGATTTGTTGGCCGGGACCGAGGTGATTGTTAAGCCCGGTGCGCACAATGCATTGAGCGCAAAAATAATAGAGGAGGCAGGATTCAAGTCGTGCGGTATTTCCGGTTATGCCGTTTCTGCAACACTTCTGGGTAAACCCGACGTCGGGCTGGTCACCTTGAATGAGATGGTGATGATGTCGCGATACATCGCAGGGGCAGTCAACATTCCGGCGATTGCAGATGCGGACACCGGATATGGAAACGCAATCAATGTTATCAGGACTGTCGAAGATTTTATCGGCGCTGGAGTGGCTGGCATTCACATGGAGGACCAAGTCGCTCCCAAACGATGTGGTCACGTCGCCGGGAAACAGATAATCCCCACCGAAGAAGCTGCGGGAAAATTTCGGGCCGCTGCTCGTGTAAGAGATGAGCTCGATCCCGATTTCGTGTTGATCGCTCGTACGGACGCCCGTGGTGTTGCAGGGGGGTCGGTGGACGCGGTCGTTGAACGGTCCAAAGCCTATATCGATGCCGGCGTCGATATGATTTTCCCCGAAGGCCTGACAACGAAAGACGAAATTGCTGAGGTTTGCGACAGGGTAGACGCGCCTATTCATTACAACCGTACGGGTGTCTCTCCGATGTTAACAATGGCGGAGTTGGAAGAGCTGGGCATTGCTATGGTCAGCTTTGCCACCGGCGCTTTGCGGTCTAGTGCACGCGCAATGTGGGATTTCATGCATCAGTTTAAAGAAGAAGATGTCGCACACCAGACGGCATTTCTGGAGGAGATAAAAGACCATCCAGTAGGCGACATTCACGCCTTTATGGGTTTTGATAGTATTCGCGCACTAGAAGAAAAATATTTGCCGAGTGAAGAAGTACTTGCAAAATACGAGGGCTCGGTCGGATTTATGCCTACGACAGAGGGGTAGGGTTGCCTGCGATGGGGATGACCGCGATAGAAAAAATCCTGGCGAAGAATTCTGGCCAGGCGATTGTAAAGCCCGGCGATCTTGTCGTGGTTCAGGTCGGAACGGCGGTTCTATATGATAACAATTTCGCGCCTTCGATCTGGCGCGATATATTAAAAGTTCAAAACCCTGAAAGCGTGGTGGTCGTATTTGACCACCGAGTGCCAGCCAAAGACATCATTAGCGCGACAGCTCAGAAAATTGGTCGCGAATTCGTCAAAAAATTCAATATTGAACGGTTCCACGACGTTGGGCCTTCACAAGGAATAAGTCATGTGTTGGTTGCAGAGCATGGCTATGCCCTACCCGGTACGGTGCTCGTTTGTGGTGACTCCCATACCTGCAGCGCCGGTGTATTCAATTGTGCAGCCCGGGGTACAGGCGCACCCGATATGTTTTATGCCGTCACCAAAGGTGAAACCTGGTTTCGGGTGGGAGAGACAATTCGTTACGATTTGACAGGAAAATTGACGGCACCGGTCTCCATGAAAGATGTGTTTTTGCACATCGCGGATACCTACGGGTCACATGCCAATTTGAACGTCGAATTTGGTGGTCCGGCATTGGCGAACCTTTCGATGAATGCACGTCGGACGATGACAACAATGTGTGCGGAATTGTCAGCGGAATTCGCGACCTTCGAGCCCGACCCGTTATTGCTGGATTATATCAGGGAGCGCAACCCAGAACCGTTTGAAGAGCAGTATCCCGACGAAGATGCAAACTACCTTGATCGTCGGACCATTGATTTGGACAAGATGGAACCGTTGGTGGCACTGCCCGATACCGTCCTCAACAATTCCCAAAAAGTTGGCGATGTCGTCGGCACAAAGATTGATCAGGCTTTTATCGGTTCTTGCGCCAACGGAACCTTGGACGATTTTGCCGCTGCCGCGGCCGTCCTCAAGGGAAACAAGGTCTCTTCCGAAGTTCGGCTCATTATTACGCCGGGTACCCAGAATATTTATCTTGATGCCTTGCGGCAGGGCTATGTTGAAACGCTTATTGAAGCCGGTGCGGTAGTAACCAGTGCGACCTGCGGCGCCTGCGGTGGGGCACATCTCGGAATTTTATCAGCGGGTGAAAGTTGTATCACCGCGAGCACAAGAAATTTCAAAGGCCGTATGGGTGACCCAGACTCGAAAGTGTTTATGGGGTCACCGGCGACAGTGGCGGCATCTGCAATAAAAGGATCGATTGCCGATCCGCGCGAAATTGTTGGTTAGGGCGTCGGAGTATGGAATTCACCGGAAAAACCTGGAAGTTCGGCGACAACATCAACACCGACCTGATCCTTCCGGGGCGGGCGCAGCTCTTCACAGAAGAGGAACAACTGCGCTGTGTTTTTGAGGCAAACCGACCTGGCTGGATCGATGAGGTTGCGAAGGGCGACATTTTGATCGGCGGTTTCAATTTCGGTATGGGATCTTCACGTCCTGCCGCCCGTTCGCTTCGCAATACAGGGCTTACCTGTATGATAGCTGAATCAATTAACGGGCTGTTTTATCGCAACTGCGTGAATTGGGGGTTTTTGGCCCTGGAATGCGAAGGTATTTCGACTGCGATTGAGGAAGGTGACGAGGTACAAGTCTCTTTCGAGGATTTTAAAGTAAAAAATAACCGGACCGGTAAAACGCTGCAGGCGCGCGCCATTCCAGACGTCCTGCTTAACACGATGAAGGCGGGTGGTGTCTTGCCTCTGCTCGAGAGTGAAGGCCTTATTGCGGCGCCGGTTTGACGCTAACTCTGATCTTCAATTGACGGGTCAGGAATGATCTCGACAACGACATTGAGGTCGCCAGGTTCTGCGCCACCAAATCCCTCAATTCCGAAACCTGGGATCGTGATCACCTTTCCGTTTATGTGTCCGGCTGGTACATCGATGGCCACGGTTAGACCGGTCATGGTTGCAACGAGTTTGCAAATGCCTTCACGAGCTTCGGATTCCGTCACTTTTAAATTAGCGGCGACGTCCTGACCTTTGACTTTCATTGACGTTGCTGCGGCCCCTTTGACGCGGCCAAGGCGCGTCCCCGCAACATCCCCGTATAGGTCATTGATTTTTTCCCCCGAGGTTTCATCTATCTCAAAGTCGTACCAGATTCCGCCTTTCTCCCAAGGTGCGCCATAGGCTGGGGGGCCATCTTTTTGTCCTGCGTTGCGGTCATATTCCGCCCGTTTCTTTGCGTCTGCCAATAGATTATAGGCGGCCGTAATTCGTTTGAATCGTTCAGATGCATCTTCATTCCCCGCATTGACATCGGGGTGCAGTTCCTTTGCAAGGTTCCGATAGGCGCGCTTGATTGTGTCCAAATTAGCGAGACGGTTGATACCGAGTAGTTCATAGGCGTTCATGATTCAACACTACAATTCGGGAGTCCGGAGCGTCGTACAGTTGTCGGCAATAACAAGATTTGCACCGGTCATGTTCTGCAGTTCTTCTTGCGAAATACCTTCGACGATTTCTCGGACGACGAAGGTGTTGTTCTCAAGGTCGATTAAAGCATGATCAGTGTAGACGCGACTGACGACGCCTTTGCCCGTAAGGGGATAGGTGCAGCTTTCAAGTAGCTTTGGTTGGTCATCTCGCGTGCACTGATCGGTAATTATAAAGACGTCCTTTGCACCGAGTGCGAGGTCCATCGCACCACCGACGCCCGGAGGACGGGAATTGTCCAGTGTTGCCCAGTTTGCGAGGTCGCCCCTTTCAGAAACCTGAAAAGCGCCTAATACGCAAATATCAAGATGCCCGCCCCGTATCATCGCAAAGGAGTCGGTGTGATGGAAAATGCTGGCACCATTTACCAGCGTGACTGGTTTTTTTCCGGCATTGATGAGATCGGGGTTTTCTTCGCCCTCAGGAGGAGTTGGACCCATGCCGAGCAAGCCGTTTTCGCAATGGATGATGACTTCACGGTCATCCGGAAGATAATTGGCGACGAGCTCTGGAGCACCAATCCCAAGATTAACATAGGTACCATCCTGAATATCTTGCGCAACACGCCAGGCGATTTGCTTTCTGGATAATCTGGCCATGATCAACCGCCTTTCACTTCAATGATACGGTCGACGTAGATACCGGGTGTTACGACCTGTTCCGGGTCGATGTCGCCAAGTTCGACAATTTGATCAACCTGAACGATCGTTGTATCCGCAGCCATTGCCATCGTCGGGCCAAAATTTCGAGCCGAAAGATTGTAAGTCAGGTTGCCCCATCGATCAGCTTCACGTGCTTTGATAAACGCGAACTGCGCCGTAAGCGGTCTTTCCAGAACGTAGTCGATGCCTTCGAAACTCCGCGACTCTTTGCCTTCGGCTAACGGCGTATCAACCGACGTTCGCGTATAGAACCCGCCGATACCCGCGCCCCCTGCGCGCATTCTTTCGCTGAGAGTGCCCTGGGGCACTATTTCTAGTTCCAACAATCCCGCAGCGTAGAGTTCCTTTGTAATTTCTGAATTTGAAGATGTTGGAAAGGAGCAGATGACCTTGGCAATCCGTTTTTCTTTCAAGAGTTTGATAAGGCCGCGTTCGCCTTCGCCAGCATTATTGGAAATGATGACGAGATCGCGGAAACCGCAATCCAGAACGGCCTCCAAAAGCTCTTGCGGCGCACCCGCCGCTCCAAAACCGCTCGACATAATCGTAGCGCCGTCAGCCATCCCTTCAAGGGCCGCATCGAAGTCATACACGCGTTTATCGATCATTGGTGATCGAAATGTTTGAAGAAATATGCAAGCTCATCAGGTAATATTCGGCTTTTCGAACTCCGCATGCAACTCTTCCCAAATTCAACTGAGCGGCACTGTACCCACATGACCTGCCGGGTTACGGTCTAGTCAATATATAGGGAGAGGGTGTAATGGCCGGCGCGGCAAATAACGGGGGTTATCCAGACTTTCACGAGCATTTAAGGAAGCTCGATGACACCGGGTTGCTGACAACAATCGATGCACCGGTAAATAAAGACACGGAACTGCATCCGTTGGTCCGATGGCAGTTTCGTGGTGGAATTCCCGAAGAAGAACGCAAGGCGTTCAAGTTCACAAATGTGACGGACAGTCTTGGGCGTTCGTATGACATGCCTGTCGTCGTTGGAGCATTGTCCACCAATGCGGAGATGTATTCGGTTGGAATGGGAGTGCCGGTTGAGGAAATTGGTGGTAAATGGAACGACGCCATGGCCAATCCGATCGACCCGGTGACGGTTGAAGCCGGTGTTTGCCATGAAGTCGTTTTGACAGGCGATGACCTTCAGGGCGAGGGTAAGGGGTTAGATGGGTTGCCTGTGCCAATTTCAACGCCGGGCTATGACAGCGCGCCCTATTTGACAGCGACCAATGTAACGACGCGGAATCCCGAAACCGGTACTCAAAACATGGGAACCTACCGCGCCGGCCTCAAGGCGTCTGACCGCATGGCCGTCCGTATGGTGTCGCGACCCGGCGGTGCTGAAGGTCACATGCATTGGGAGCTGTACAAGAAGCGCGGCGAGAAAATGCCCTGCGCGATCGTCGTCGGTTGTCCTCCAGCTGTCGCCTATATGGGGCCGCAAAAGCTGCCGGTCGGTGTTGAGGAAATGGCAGTCGCCGGAGGCGTCGCCGGCGAGCCCATTCAACAGGTCAAATGTAAAACCGTTGATATTATGATCCCGGCCGAGTCCGAATTGGTCGTTGAGGGGTTTATCGATACCGAATATCTCGAGCCAGAAGCGCCGTTTGCTGAAAGTCACGGCCATGTGGCTCTGGAAGATTACAATGCCTCGATGGAGGTGACAGCAATTACCCATCGCAAAGACGCTGTATTTACATCAATCATTTCCCAACTTACGCCGTCAGAATCGAGCGTCATCAAGCGTGTTGCCTATGAACCTCTCTATCTTTCTCATCTTCGCGATAGCCTGGGCATCAAAGGAATCAAGAAAGTCTATTTGCATGAGCCGCTGACCAATCTTCGAAAAGTCCTTTTCGTTCAGGTGGAGCGCGGCTTGCCGACCACAGAGATCTGGCGCGCTTTGTATGGAGCATCGTCATTGGCTGCCGCAATCGGAAAATATGTCGTTGCCGTAAATGAAGATATCGATCCGACTAATGGCGATGCCGTATTTTGGGCGCTGGCCTATCGCGCCAATCCTGCGCTCGACGTGCAAATTCTCAAACATCGGGTTCGATATGGCCCAAAGGACCCACGTACGGTCAACGGTGAAGAGTCAACTTTGCTCATCGATGCGACGCTGAAATCAGATATGCCGCCCATAGCGTTGCCCAAAAAAGAATATATGGAACAGGCCGCTGCACTTTGGGATGACCTCGGCTTGCCGCCATTGGCACCTGAGTCTCCCTGGCACGGATACTCGCTTGGCGATTGGGCTGATGAATGGGATGAAATGGCGAAACGAGCCGCCGAGGGAAATTACATGGAGAACGGACGCCGCAGTGCTCAACTTCGCCGTAACGATGTTTTTCCAAACACCTCGATAAGAGACATTCCCGGCAACCCGTTCGAGGACAAATAAACAGTGTCAGCTGTCGCAACCGGAATAGGTGCAGCACTTCCGCGAGTGGAAGACCGACGCTTGTTGACAGGCCAGGGCCAATATAGCGATGACATCAGCCGCCCAGATCAAGTTTATGCGGTGATGGTACGTTCGCCGCATGCGCATGCTGAACTTTTCGGTGTGAATGTCGATGAAGCCCGCGCCGCACCGGGTGTCCTGGAAGTTTTGACCGGAACCGATTGGCGTAGTGACCGGCTCAACCCAATGCCTGCGTGGGGAAACCCCAAGGACGTTGAACTTAGTAATCGCGATGGTTCTGACATTTTTTACACGCCCCTTCACCCTGTTGCAGTTGATCGAATTCGCCGTGCCGGTGAGGTCGTCGCGGTCGTGGTTGCTGAAACGGAAGCGCAGGCCCGAGATGCCGCAGAGGCGATTGATATCGACTGTAAGGTTCTCGGCAACGTCACTGATGGTGTGTCGGCGATGGAAGATGGTGCGCCTGAACTTTGGGATGAGGTTCCGCAGAACTTAAGCGTTGATGATGTAAAGGGTGACGAAGACGCCTGCGATATGGTCTTTGCCACGGCTGCTCACATTGTGAAGCTTGATACCTTCAATCAGCGCGTGACCGGTGTTCCGATGGAGCCGCGTGCCGCGCTTGGTGAATACGATGTCGATTCAGACTCTTATATGCTTGAAGCAGGCGGGCAGGGTGTCATTCGTTTTCGTAATGAGTTGTCAGCAACGTTTGGCGTAGAGCCGAGCCAGATGCACGTGATCTCCCGTGACGTCGGTGGCGGCTACGGTACCCGCAACCATACCTATCCCGAATTTGCACTCGTCCTCTGGGCGGCGAAACGCGTTGGTAAGCCGGTAAAGTGGGTCTGTGATCGGTCGGAGGCGTTCCTAAGTGATTATGCAGGACGCGATCTGGTGACACGTGCTCGTCTGGCGGTTGACGAGAATGGCAAATTCCTTGCGCTAAAAACCGAAAACATTGCAAATCTTGGCACCCACACAGTTTCGTACGTGCCACTGGCACGAGGGCCAACGGTTTATAACGGTGTCTATGACATACCGATGGGTTACGCGGTATCTCAGGGTGTTCTCACCAATACCACTGCGACAGCAAGCTATCGAGGTGCGGGACGTCCGGAGTCGATGTTTGTGATTGAGCGGCTGGTCGATATCGCCGCCCAGCAAACAGGCTTCGACCGAATTTCGCTACGCAAGCGCAATATGATTCCTGACATTGCCCTGCCTTATACAAATGCGTTCGACGTCACCTATGACAGCGGCCGGTTCGCGCTCAGTATGGAGCGTGCGATGGAACTGGTCGACTGGGATGGGTTTTCTGCACGACAGCGCGCCGCCAAGAGTGAGGGCCGTTTACTCGGCATTGGTCTTGCAAATTACATTGAGACCGCGACGGGTTATCCTCAGGAACGTGCCGAGATGGAAATTCTGCCGGGCGGCAGGGTGGACATTATTCTTGGAACACAATCTTCGGGTCAAAGCCACGAAACCACCTATGCCCAGGTCGTGTCTGAGTGGCTTGGGGTGCCGTTCGACTGTGTCATATTGCGAACCGGCGATACCCAGTTTGTATCGAAGGGGTCTGGCTCTCACTCCTCGCGTTCAATGCGACTGGCGGGTCATTTATATCGGCAAACCACTGACGAAATAATAGCGCGCGGAAAAGAAATCGCCGCATTTGCACTCGAAGCATCAGTACGTGACATTATCTTTAAGGATGGCCGTTTTTGTATCGAGGGTACGGATCGTGCACTGCATATCTTTGATGCTGCGGCAGCGGCGGCGAGCGAAGATTTGCCCGATGATCTGTCTGGTCCGTTAAAAGCGGTGGCGGAAATCAACGATTCCTTGCCGACTTATCCCAATGGCTGCCACGCGTGCGAAGTCGAAGTTGATCGCGATACCGGCGCGGTAAAAATTTTACGCTACGCCGGGGTCGATGACGTCGGCCGCGTTATCAATCCAATGATCGTCGATGGCCAGTGCCATGGCGCGACCGTTCAAGGTGTTGGCCAAGCATTGGGCGAGGACTGTATATACGACCCCGAGAGTGGGCAGCTGCTCGCCGGTTCGTTTATGGATTACTATATGCCCCGTGCTGATGAAGTGCCCTTTTTCGTGACGGAGAATAATGTCGTACCGGCAACGAATACGTTCCTTGGTGTTAAAGGTGGTGGCGAAGGCGGCACTACGGCGGCACCGCCGGCATTGATAAACGCGATTGTTGATGCATTAACCGAGTTTGGCGTGACCCATATCGATATGCCTGCGACGCCGCAAAAAATTTGGAGATTAATCCATGGTGCGGAGCCCTGATTACATGGAGGTGGGGTTATGAATATTTCCGGCATTCACTCGCTCATATATGGCTGCGAAGATTTGGAGACCGCGAAACGATTTTTTTCCGATGTTGGAATGGAGTCTGAAGATGGCGAAACCTTCGGCTTGGCTGATGGCACTTCAGTGGTTTTGCGGCGTGTCGACGACAATGCCCTCCCATCTGCACCGGTAGGCGGCGATACGGCAAGGGAAATCATTTGGCGGGTTGATAGCGACGAGACGTTACAAGAGATCGGCGAAGAGCTGTCCACGGATCGAAACGTGTCGCAGTCCCCAGATGGCGTTCTTCACGTCGCTGATGACCTTGGTTACGCATTAGGCTTCACTGTAGCAACGACAAACCAAATCGAACTTGCCGCGCCCGTTACCAATACAATTGGTTCCCGCAAGAGGTTCAATACACGTGCCGACGGAACGGAAGTTAAAGTTCCGAAATTGCTGCGTACCGCTCATATCGGATGCTGGGCACCAGGCGACGTAGATGAAAACAAAGCGTTTTACGTTGATCGCTTGGGTTTCCGGGAAACCGACTATGTAAAAGATATTGGTGTTTTCCTGCGCGCACCTGGGTCCTCCGAACATCATGACGTCTTTTTGTCGAAACGCGGAGACCGCGCTGGCTTTCAACATGTCGCATATGAAGTACGTGATTTTGACGAGGTGATGTTTCTCGGAAGTCATTTGGAGGAGCAGGGATGGGAAACGCATTTTGGTCCCGGACGACATATCTTTGGGTCGAATATTTTCTGGTATTTCTGGAATCCGGCCGGCGGTTTGCTTGAAATCACTGCGGATCTTGATTGCATCGATGATGATTGGGAAATGCGTTATCACGATAGCTTGCCAAAAGGTGCGGGTACCTGGTTGGCACGGCCGGTTGATCAGAAACGGATTCCGTTTCGAACCCGCGAACAAGATCAGATTATTGAATAGGGGAAGTACAATGGCGGACAAAATTCTGTGCGAAAAGGTAGGTGATGCGACACATATTACGCTGAACCGAGCGGATTGCGGCGGCTTGGTCAGTGATCCGATGGCCACTGAAATGGCGAACATGATCGATGCGGCAAATGGCGACTCCAAATACATTGTGTTTCGCAGCGCGGGCGATGATTTTTGTCTTGGCCGTGATCCAGAGGGGCGTGAACCAGGTAAGCCAGGTGATGCCATGGATGCCCGTCGTCGCAGTGAAGTTGTGTTCAATTTTTACGGTGCTTTCCGGCGTTCGAAGATTCCTGTCATTGCAGCGGCGCAGGGGCGGTCACTTGGCTTTGGCTGCGCCATCGCCTCCGTCTGCGATATTACGATTGCAGCTGAGAGTGCGCGCTTCGCGCTACCGGAAATGGGCCACAACATCATGCCGACCATGGCCATGTCATCCTTGGTAGACCGGGTCGGGCGCAAGGGAGCGCTGTATCTGACCTATTCGACGGAAGAAATCGACGCGCAGACTGCGCTGTCCTATGGTTTGGTTAGCCGGGTTGTGCCGGATGAAAAACTCGAAGATCAGCTTCAAATGGTCTGTGCGGCGATCGACAAAGCACCGATGCCGGCCGTTCTTTCGGTCAAGGAATACGCGACCAATGCGCTTACCATGTCAATCGAACAGGCGTCGGATTTCGCTCGCAACATGCACTCGGCGGTAAACACCTCAAAAGGCATGATGGGGAATTAGAATTCAGTTTGTCGTTGCGTCTTGAATTGCTTGCCACACACGGTGCGGCGAGGCCGGCATCTCGATATCTCTGACCCCAAGATCGTAAAGCGCATCAACCACAGCATTGATGATGACGGCTGGTGCGGGTGTCGTACCGCTTTCACCGCCGGATTTTACTCCTAGCGGATTCTGCGGGCTCAGCACCTCATGATAGGTGACAGAAAATGACGGCATGTCGCTGGCGCGGGGCATGGCATAATCCATGAACGATCCGGCATAGGGTTGCGCGGTTTCCTCATCAAAAAAACAGCGTTCCATCAAGGCCTGACCGGCGCCCTGGACGATGCCGCCGTGAATCTGCCCGTCGACAATTAGCGGGTTAATGACACGTCCTACATCGTCAACCGCCGTGTAACGCTCCAAGACTACAGTACCCGTTTCGGGGTCGACCACGACCTCACATACATGACAACCATTTGGAAATACTGCCTCATGCATGACGTTCTTGAGCTCGGCGTTGAGTCCGCCCTTAAGGTCATCAGGCAAATCATCGCGTTCTGCTTCGCCGGCCAGCGCGAACCAGTCAATTGCGCGATCGGTTCCCTGAATTCGGAACTCACCGTCGGCAAATTCGATATCTTCAATTGCTGTTTCCAGAACGAAAGATGCCAGTACCTTGCCTTTTTCGATGACCTGGTTGGAGGCAAGAACAATTGCGGTGCCGGCCATGCGCATCGAGCGCCCCGCATGTGATCCATTACCTGCTTTTGCGACATCCGTGTTGCCCTGTTGAATGAGGACTTTGTTAAAGGGGATACCGAGCCAGTCGGCCGCGACCTGAGCGAAGCTCGTTTCGTGTCCCTGTCCGCTCGATTGAGTCCCAACAGCAACGTTCACACCATTCGGCAGTACACTAACACTGGACCATTCCATTGGCGCACCCGAGGAGGTTTCAATATAGGGTGCAATACCGATGCCGCGTTTCATTCCTGTAGATTCTGTAGCATCGCGGCGTTGGTCAAAATTCGCGTAATCAGCTTCTTTGAGAGCGATATCGAGCGCGCGTTCGAATTCCCCGCTGTCATAGAGCATACCCTGGGGGTTCTCATACGGAAGCTGATCAGGCTGGATCAGGTTCTTGCGACGTAACTCGACGCGGTCAAATCCAAGCTCCCGCGCAGCGGTATCGATAATTCTTTCGAGCGCAAAGACACATTCCGGGCGTCCCGCGCTGCGATACGGGTTGGTCGGCGGTGTATTAGTGACGACAGCCTTAAGTCGAAGTGTTGCCGGTTGGATATCGTACGGCCCGGTTGCGATACCTGCACCCTTGGACAACGGCGCATAAGCGACCGTGTAGCCTCCCGTGTTACTCGTGTTTTGACCACGTAGAGCGAGGAATCTACCTTCCTTGTCGAGCGCAAGGGACAAGGCACTCGTCAAGTCGCGTCCTTGCAGGTCGCTCAACATGCATTCCGTACGATCGGCGGTCCACTTGACCGGTCGACCCAAAATTTTCGCCGCGAGCAGGACAAGTGGAAATTCAGGATAAACGCGATTGCGGGTTCCATAATTGCCGCCGACATCACCGCATATGACACGCATTCGTTCATCCGGCACGCCGGCCAGCTTCGCCAACTCCGTTCGATGACGGAGCGCACCGCCGCCGCCTGCATAGAGTGCGTAGCTATCCTGTTCTTTGTCATACGTCGCCAGTGCGGCACGCGGTTCCATTGGGACGCCGGTCACGCGCGCGACGTGAACCGCAAGATCGACAACGTGATCTGCCGCCTCGAAGGCCTGATCCACGGCGCTAGGGTCGCCGAGGTTGCTGTCGACGCAAAGATTTTTCTCCAGATCGTCCCACAGGAGAGCTGCGTCTTCGGCCTTGGAAGAATATGCATTTGCGCCAAGCGGATTATAGGTGATCTCTATTGCTTCGGCGGCATCGCGTGCTTGTCCGGCGGTTTCAGCAACGACCATCGCTACAGCCTCGCCAGTAATATGAACACGGTTCAATGGCAGGGGGTATTGTTCCCGGACATGGGGCAGTCCGCCGTCCGGGGCAAAAAGAGTGGGGTCTGTTTTGGCGCTGGGGATCGGGTTGTTTTGTAAGGGTGGCAGTCCAGTTTTCTGCCAGTCCTCGCCCGTCATTACCAACAGGACGCCCGGCATTGTTTCGGCGACAGCCCGGTCAATATTCTCAATGATGGCGTGCGCATGCGGCGACCGCAGCATGGCGGCATAGGCTTGCCCATCCTGATTCCGGTCGTCGCTAAACTCTCCTGTGCCCGTGATCAGGCGTAGATCTTCATTGCGGACGATAGGTTGGCCGATGCTCTTTGACATGGCGTTTAGCGTAGAGTTTGGACTGGTGCTGGGCAACTGGCGGCAGGTTGACGATGTAAGTTTTGATTTTTAAGGTTTTGTCACGCGATGGTTGCGGTTGGGAGATAAAGGATATGGCTCGAATTTTTGCACTTTGTACAGTTCTCTTGTTGGCAACCGGCTGCCAGACGACAGAAGAAACACTAAAGAAATATCCTGTCGGTGCCACTTATAAGAACGTTGTTTTCGTTGGAAAAAAACAAATTCCACTTCCAAAAGGTGAGTGGGAGATATTTGCGACGCGGCCAACCACGACCAGCAATGGAACCCCTCTACTCCATTTAGTATTTGGAAATAAGGATCGCGGTGCGTCCATATTGGCGATACGCCTGACGGCAAATTTAGGTTCGACCTCGGGCTATGGATGGAACCAGCTCAAAGCGTGCAGTCGCACTAATATGCATCATGTTTATTTTAACGAAGGCGATATAGGCGACGATCAAAGGTGCTGGTTTGCCAATCACTCGCGTATGACACGTGGCAGTAGTCGCGTGAGTTCCATGACGATGGCACTCGACAGGGCGAAAGAACTCGGGATCAAACTGCCGGTAACGTCGATTTATGCCGGACTGAGAGTCACCGATAAATTTGATGTCATCATGATGCGCGTTTATTTCAACCCCGAAGCAGATGGTTTTGATCCTCCTCAGCAATCGGCCTGGGCCACCAACGATTGGCATAAAGACCGGATATATACTGATAAGAAAAAGGTTGCCTATGTTGAAAGGGTAAAGAACTGGACGGAAGAATTCTTTCCGAAAGTGGAGGCAGGTTTCAAAGGCAAACTAGTCGCCGCTCAGACAGTGCCTAACTAGCGAAGTTACTTAATTAAAGAGGTGCGCTTCGCTTCGTTTCTGCCTTAAACTCCTCGCTTCAGCAATAAGGACAATCTGATGGCGACGAAACTGTTTCGTAATTCATCGCACTGGGGTGCATTTCTGGCAGAGGTGGAGGAAGGCCGTGTTACCGCCGTTCAACCCTTCGAGGAAGATCCCCACCCGTCGCCGATGTTGGATGCCATTCCGCACTCCGTCCATACGGAAACGCGAGTCATGCGGCCCTTTGTGCGTGAGGGTTGGCTCAAGAACGGGCCCGGCAATGGCGAGGGACGTGGGCGCGAACCCTTTGTTCCCGTCAGTTGGGAGAAAGCATTCGATCTTGTCGCCGGAGAAATGAAGCGCGTTAAAGACACGTACACAAATGATGCCATCATGGGCGGTTCCTATGGTTGGTCGAGTGCCGGAACATTTCATCACGCACGGATTCAGCTACGCCGATTTTTATTTTCGTTTGGCGGCTGCGTTGATCAATCTTCGAATTACAGCTTTGGCGCCGCTTTAGCATTTGTACCGCATATCGCCGGAGATATGCGGACCGTTACGGGGCCCATAACGTCTTGGGCAGCGGTTGCCAAACACACCAAAAACCTGTTGGTGTTTGGCGGCATAAATCCAAAGAACAATCAGGCGGCACGCGGCGGAAATGTTGCGCATGAATTTATGCCGTCGATGAAGAAAATTGCCGCCGCCGGCGTAAACGTCGTGAATGTCAGCCCATGCCGAGACGATGCTGCCGAATTCTTGAATCCGACTTGGCTTGCGATCCGACCCAATACCGACACCGCGATGATGCTCGCTTTGTCCCATACGCTGATTACCGAAAATCTACACGATCCCGATTTTCTCGAGAAATATTGCGAAGGGGCTGACCGGGTTCTGCCTTATGTTATGGGTGAATCTGACGGTGTGCCGAAAGATGCTGAATGGGCAGCGGCGATTACAGAGATCGACGCGGACACCATTCGGAGTCTCGCGCGACAAATCGCTTCGGGTCGAACCATGATGTCTGCGACTTGGTCTCTTCAGCGTGCCGATCATGGTGAACAACCATATTGGGCATTGATTTTACTGGCGTGCACGCTGGGTCATATTGGGTTGCCAGGTGGTGGGTTTACATTTGGATACGGTTCGACTGGCGGCTTGGGAAATGAGCCGCCGCTCTTTAATCCACCCTCTCTAAGCGCCGGCCGAAATCCGACGAATTATGCCATTCCTGCGGCCCGCATTACCGATGCGCTCCTTAATCCAGGCGATGTCATCGAATATAATGGCAAGAAAATTACTTATCCTGATATCAAGATGATCTATTGGGCTGGCGGAAATCCCTTTCATCATCATCAGGACCTCAACCGCCTGCGGCTCGGATGGCAACGGCCCGATACTGTGATCGTGCATGAGCCATGGTGGACGGCCACAGCAAGACACGCGGATATAGTGCTTCCCGCGACAACGACGCTGGAGCGCAATGATTTTGGCAGTGCCGCCCGGGATCCTTATCTCGTGGTCATGGAAAAAGCTGTCGAGCCGGTCGGTGAATCAAAAAACGATTTTGATATTTTGCGGGAATTGGCCTCGCGACTAGGATGTGAAGAAGCCTTCACAGAAGGACGCGATGAAAAAGACTGGTTGCGATTTCTTTATGATAGTTGCCGGGAGGGTGCAAAGACCGCAAATGCGGCGATGCCTGAGTTTGACGAATTTTGGGAAAATGGATTCTACAGGATTCCCGATCGAGAGGAAAATTACACCCTGTTTTCCGATTTTCGCGACGACCCCGAGGCTAATCGCCTAAAAACTCGATCCGGCAAGTTTGAATTGTATTCAAAGAAGATTGAAAAGTTTAACTATGACGACTGTCCGCCTCACGTCACCTGGTTCGAGCCCGCGGAGTGGCTCGGTTCAGAAAAAACCGCTCAGTTTCCACTCCATTTGATGTCCAGCCAGCCAAAAGACAGATTGCACAGCCAAATGGATGACGGGCCAGTGAGTGGCGCCACCAAAGTTGCCGGTCGCGAGCCGGTGGAAATAAACCCGATAGATGCGGCTGCACGGGGAATAGATGCAGGTGATCTTGTACGAGTTTTCAATGATCGCGGGGCGTGCCTAGCTGGTGCTGTCATAAACGATGACATCCGGCCAAGTGTTATCCGCCTTTCCGCAGGGGCATGGTATGACAATAATGGTGGAGCATCAGGCGCGTTGGAAATCCACGGCAACCCAAATGTATTAACACGGGACAAAGGAACCTCGCAGGTCGGACAGTCGCCGAGTTCCACGACAGCGCTGGTGGATATTGAAAAATTCGAGGGTGACGCCCCGGAAATTAATGTTTCCCGGCCACCCGAAATTGTGTCCATCTAGCCGGGTTTGAAATCGTACCACGGCTGTTGTTTTTGATAAGTGTTCTCATTTGTTACGACTTATTCTGTAACAAAATCGTTATTTTTTGTTGATTCGAAGCCAGTCACATCTGTCGTGATTGTGGAAGAAAATATAAAAGATAAATGAAAACAATATTTTATCCGGTGCGGCAATTGATTTGGGTCTTGCAAGTGCGTCGCGCTGAGCGCGATGGCAACCAGGATCAGGTGAGACGGGACGCTCTAAAGCGTCGTGCGGCCGTCACGTCGCTTTTACTATGTTTTGTTTTCTCGTTTTTTTACAGCCACCACCTTTTTACAAGCGTGTCATGAACGCCCGGGTTCTAAGACGCTTTATTATCCTTATGTGCATAGCGACATTTGTCGCCTTTACCGGGTGGTTCATCATTGGCGGCATAAGAGATCAGGAGCCGGGGGATTTTCACACCCGCGCCGGTGATATTTTATTATCAGACCAAAAGTTCGATAAGGCGCTCGCGCGATTTGATGAGGCGCTGCGGGAGATGCCCAATCATCGCGGTGCGCTTATGGGACGTGCAATTGTTTTCATGCAGACTGGCAATTATATTGAGGCGGCTGGCGAATTGACCTATCTGATCGAGTTTTTGAAGAAGACCCTTAAACCAGATGATCCGACCGGTCGCGGCGTACTGGCCGCCGCTTATGCAAATCGTGGAATTCTTAAAGATCGCCAGGGCAAATATAAGGCGGCACTCACCGACTACATTGAAGCCCTTAAAATCGATGAAGAAGTCGTAGAAGGACCAGGTGTAATCGACAAGATTCTTTACAGCTCAGGACGGACGTCTACCGTGCGAAAGCGTGCGCAATATATTTATAAGCAGTTACAAAAACCGGCTCATAAACGTGTGTTGAAAATACCTGAGTTGGATGCGCAGCAGCGAATGCACAAGCCGTAGAAGCGGCTAAAACTTTACAACGCCGAGAACGTCCTGAAACAGGACAAGGCAGAAGAAAACGGCGGCAATACATCCAAACAGCAGGTGAACATAGTCGGCGTTGCCGTCGGGGTTACGCGTTCGAATACCTTTCCAGGCAATAAAACCTGTGATCGCCAAAAACATAATGTTTACCGGCGTTTCAAGCTGAGGTGAAAGATCGAGAAATTCAAGCATGCTCGACTATAACCGTTTGCGATAAGACTTGAAACATCACGGTGTTGGGTTGGGCCCCTGATTGATGTTTTTCATGGTTTCATCAGAAAAATAGGGTGGCAGTACCTGGCTGGTTTCCGCTGTCGTCAAATGGCTGAGCCAGATGCCTCCACCGATAAAGAAAACGATTACCGCCGCAGCACCGCAAAACCGCTTTAAACCATCCGGAATAAATGTGCGAAATTCAGGATCGTAACGATGATAAATTGGATCTCTATCATCGAGCATACCGATTTGATCCAGACTGATGATATGCCTCGCATAGTGACGCGCCCAGGCTGGTACCTGATTATAAATCATATAAGAGCCAAAGATGCGGTCGCTTTCTCCAGCAGGCATGTCTTTTCCACACCAGTCGTTGTAGGCGAGCTGCAATAGCTGAAATTCCCCGATCTGGAGTAGATTGGCCGCGCGTGCCACTTCAGCCCGTTCCGGGTGCTCTTCATGCTGTGGGTTTATGAGTGTTTGAAACAGGCCCATAACGTGCCTACATTGGTTTGCGCCTCAGTACACACGTTGATAATGCCATTTCTCAATAAAAGTGGCTAATAAATTGCCGGTGATTTCAAAGTTGTTCAGATTGTGGAGCAGGCGCCGGCTCGGGTCCCTTATCTCCGTGTTTCTCAGCAAACTTGATCATGCGTTCAAAGAAAGTGAAAAACTGGTTGAACACCTCTTTCCGCTCGGCGCGGCGTTCCTGGCGTCTATCTGAACGTTTCTTTTCCAGTTGCTGTGGCGTTGCAGCCGGCATTTTTGTTGCATTTTCGCTACCGGCACACACCATGTGCTCGTCGCGTACCTGGCACATGGTGATAACGCCGGTTTGGCGATCAAGGGTCCAACTCGCGCCATTCTCGATCTTAATGATCTCATATCGGGGCGCTTTCAGTGCTTTGTCAGAATCAGCTGTCGCTGTTTGAACCGGTCCAACTGACGTATCCGGTAGCACTAGCGCCGCTACGACGATTGCGATGGCGACCAGTCCGCTTCCGGTCAAAATGGCTTTACTCGGGGACATCCTCAATTCTCCATAAACTATCGAGCTTTGGTGTGCCCCCCAGCACCGCAGCTTGCCGTTCTTCCAGATATAGGGTCAATAAAATCTAATTCAACGGATATTATTTCTGCAGTAATTGTGACACGGTATAAGCATACAAATTGGCAACATATTAGGAAGGAAATTCAATGCTTTATATGTGTTATGGCGTTGATGGGCCAGACGGTGCAGCGCGGCGTGAGACCGCTCGCGACGAGCATTTTGCTTACTTAAAATCAAATGAAGATATTTTGGTGTTGGGCGGCGCAACTCTAGCTGATGAAAGCGATGCTCGATTGGGTAGTTGCTTAATTATCAATGTGCCCGACCGGGCTGCCGCAGACGCATTTGCTGACGGTGAGCCATTACGTAAGGCGGGCGTATTCGAATCCTATACGGTTGTGCGCATGCGGCGCGGACAATGGAATCCGGATGCTGCCCCAAACACTGCTGAAGGCAACTAGCGCCAACGTTCCCCAACCAGACAAAAGACTTTAGCGACCGTAAGTCGTCTGCGCAGTTGTCGCCCGACTTGCGGGAAATCATTGCTGTTCACGGAGAGCCTTTCTACACCCCGGCCGATGCTATCGCTACGAACGCCGGCCTCTTTTAAAATTCCGAGCAAGCTGTCGGGCGTCGAGGAATAGGAGCGCCCACGACGTGGTGCACCTGCAACATGCACGCCAATTATTTGGCCGTTAGCGTTTACCCATGGCCCACCGCTAATACCGCCCAGATGGGTGCCTCGATCGGGCACTCGGCGAATTTGTGTCCAGGCAACCACCGGTTCTCGTGTCGAATAACGGCCTTCCACTGCCATCGTGCGCCGGCCAATAACCCTTGCATGTACGTCACCAGCGTCACCCTTGGGAAATCCAAACGAGTAACCGTCCTGGCCGCGGGAAATCCGTTTTTCAATTCCGGGCAGGGGCGGTGTTCCGCCATTGGTTTTTAGAATGCTGATATCCGCGCTTGGATGATGCCAAATGCGGCGAACGGCGACGATCGTTCCCTCTGATTTTTGAAGTCCGATCTTGTCACAACCGTCTGCAACATGACGTGCGGTTACCCATATACCGTTTCGATCAACTGAGAAGGCTGTTCCCGTCGATGATTGTTGTTTCTCCTCCAATGAAATTGACACCACAGGGTCACGTTTATTCAGCGGCGGAGAGGGTATTACAATTCGCGGCTTGGCAATTTCAACGGGGGGACGCCGCTTATCCGACCCGTCGTCACCGGTCCCTGAAAATTTACCTATAGCGGCGACCACCAAAAGAATTATCAGCGCCAGGATATCCCATATGCGCATTGCGCTCTTGCCCTTTTATCCTGCGATTGCCGCCGCATTTATCATCGCGACAGCAAGTTTTACCGCTGCAACAAGGATTGCTGCGCCAATCTCTCCCTCTTCGATTCTTTTTGGCAGGCCTCTCAAAAGGAAATCAGCTAATCGAAAGGCCAGGAGTTGGATTACAAGGGCAACAACACCCCAAATAACAATGTCGAGTATGCCGACACTAGTCGCCATACAAAATGCGAGTGGGATGGCGAGGCCCAGAATCGCCCCCGAGAAGGAAGTCGCCGCCGCCGTGTTGCCGGCGCGGATTAACTGCATTTCATGGAGAGGTGTAATGTGCTGATAAATCCAGATACCAGCGCCCAGCATCGCAAGTGTCACCGAAAAGTGCAGCAGTAGAGTCGGAAATCCGTTTAAAAAACTCTGTAAGATTGGATCCATTGTGGCCTCTATCCTTCAAAAAAGCGGAACGCAAATTCATCGCCGGCGGTGATCACTTTGCCGACTGTTGTGCCTGGAAAATGTGCCGGAATAAGCAACGTGTCCGTGTCCGCGCAGTCTTCCAATATCTTTCGGCGGCTGACGATGGCGAGCGCGCGATCCGCGCATTTGACTGTGCTCCAATCGGGTTCATAGACTTGAAGCGGGTGATGAAGTGCGTCGCCGGCAAATATCGCTTTTGTACCATTGGAATTAAAATTTGCGCAGCATTGTCCTGGCGTATGGCCGGGTGCGGGAGATAGGTGAATGAGATCGTTTAATTCGAAATCATCATCGACCAACACCGCTTTGCCTGCTTCGACAATTGGCAATACGCATTCCTCGAAAGAGGGGCCGGATGATGCTGGTCCGTGTTCCGCATTCCATTCAAGCCAATATTCGTATTCTTTGCGTCCGATAATGTATTTCGCGTTGGGAAAGGTGGGAACCAATCGGCCGTCAACAAGCCTGGTGTTCCAACCAACGTGATCGACGTGTAAATGAGTACAGAACACATAGTCGATATCTTCGAATCCGACACCTGCCCCACGAAATTCAGCCAGCCACCGGTCTTTGGGGTAAAGTAGTCCTTCCCGCCGGTTTTGATGGTCGCCGACGCAGGTGTCAATCAGGATGTTGTGTTGTGGGGTTTGCAGCAAAAAGCTTTGAAATGTCATACAAATCTTGCCGCTCGGCGGGTCGAAAACGAAATCCGGCAGGTCGTCCAGTGCTCGTCCTACCTGATCCTGGGTTGCTTCGGGAAACATCTCATAGGGGTCATGATAGGGACCTTCACGCTCCACGACCCTTGTCATCAAGCTGTCTCCGAGTGCAATCGTATTTGATCTTGTGATCGAATCCATCGCTTTGACGTTCTTTGCACTGTTAAAATATTCTGCTGAATCCTATTGTGCATCTGCCGTGGCGTCCACAGGCCTGGCGCGCTAAATTATAGAGAAATACAGGAGAAGTAGTGATGGCACTCGAAGGCGTTCGGTTTATTCCTTACAAAGACACGCTTGATCTTTTGAGCGTAGAAGAAGCGATGCAGATTTGCGAAGACGTTTATCGCATGCATGCCAATGGTTCGGTTCAGTGGTCCGAACCCTCTTCATGGAAGCTTGATGCCGATGCGCCATATCATAATCACTGGCACGTTAAAGGCGTTTTGCTTAAAGAAATACCGACGACCGGTGTTCGGATGTACAACTATTTTGACGACGGGGTCCGAAATACCGTCGGACAGCTCGAATGTGCACGCTATATTGTGCTCACCGACCCAATGACCGGGCACTCCAAAGCCATCATCGAAGAACATTGGTCCTACGCGATCAGGAGCACTGCCGCAGCAATCCTGCCGCTGAAATGGATGGCGCCAACGAATCCCAAAGTTCTCGGGCTCGTCGGTATCGGAACCATGGGCGTGAATTGCCTTGCCTGCCTGAGGACCATGTTTGAATTCGAAAAAATTGTTTGTACGTCGCGACGTCCTGAAACGCGGCAGGCTTTTGCCGAAAAATGGTCTGCGGAACTCGGCATTCCCGTTGAGCCGGTCGATACGATTGAAGAGGTCGTTCGAGCATCGGATATCGGCATTGGCGGAACGACGTCAGAAGATATCATCGCGCGCGAAGATTGGGTCAAACCGGGGGCAACCTATATTTCGCTTGCAAGGCGCGAAATGGATCCCGCAGGTTGGGCCGCATTTGATAAAGTCGTTATCGATGGTTGGGACGTGAATATCGTCACCAAAGAGTTCAAAAATATGATTGAAAGTGGAGAGTTTTCACGGGAACAGCTCCATGGTGAAATATGCGATTTAGTGACCGGCAAAGTCCCAGGACGTGAAACAGACGACGAACGAATTTTGATCCATACTACCGGCCTGGTTTCGCAGGATGTAGCCGTTTGTCACCATATATATGAAAAGGCTAAAGAACGGGATGTAGGCTTGGTATTGCCTCCAACAGATGCTTGATAAAACCGTTTTCGGTTTACTATTCTGCGCTTCCTATTGCCTGAGAATTTCCTGAATCTTGGGCCAGGCTTCAGATCCTTTTTCTGCCATTAGCGCGCAGAAGGCATCGTTTCGCCAATCTAAATACGCTGCCGCAAAACTAGGGCGCGATTTAATGCGCTCATAAAGGTTGGATATATGCGGGCGCTTATCCATCCACGCCCATAGTTGCAATTCGTCGAGGCGAATTAGGTAAGGGGTATAGCCAATTTCGGCGAGCGAAAAGGACTCACCTGCCATCCACCTTGTTTGAGCCAGCTGTTCTTCGAGATCAGTGAGAAAAGAGTCAAACACGCCAACAGCATCAGCGAATTGTGGGGCATCCATCCCACGCTCAATTTGCTCGCGTTGGCGGGCGCGCCGTTTGGGGTCGGGGATATTTGCGATATAGGCCTTTAACTCATTCGCGGGTCTCGCAAGATGTTGATAGCGAAAGGCAATCGAGCCTGAGAGAACACCGGTATAAAAGTGAAGAACTTCATCGAGCCGTTTGGTCCATTGACGCATCGTCGCCCGTGCCAATGGTGCTTCAGGTTTTAACGCAGGGTCGGGATAGGCATCATCCAGATATTCACAGATAACCGTGGATTCGATGACAACCTGCCCATCATCCACCAATGTTGGAACGACCCCGTTCGGATTGAGTTTTAAATAATCCGGTTGGTGCTGATCACTGGCCCTCAAATCTAGGAGCTTGCTGTCCCAATCCAACTGCTTTTCAGCGAGTGTCATTCTGACCTTTTGGGCGCAGGTCGACATGGAGGCATGATAGAGCTCAATCATCGTTGCCCTATATAGTTTAGCTCACGGGGATTCGCTCGGTTGAGAGAATTGGATGTCCTAGGGCTTCAGCACGTGCGAGCTTACGGCAATAATATTCCCAGAAAACAGGTACATTTTTATCCTGACCCCGGATCTTCCGTTCTTGTTCCTCATCATCTGGATATGACCAGTCAAAATTCCCACTGGCGGTTTTGACAAACTCCTCGCAGGCTGCTTCCTGTGCCATCGCGATTACCAGCGCGTGCTCGATAGATGTTCCACATGCGACTACGCCGTGATTGCGTAGAAACATGCAAAAGCTGTCGCCCAGGGCTTTTGCCATTACGCGGCCTGTCTCCATTTTTACGATTAGCTCTGACGAACCCTCATAACGCGGCGGCGGTTTTGGGAAGAAAATCTGCTGGTATCCGACGGGGCGCATCGGTTCTGTGCTGGCGGAGACGACACAGCCGTATAAAGGGTGAGAGTGAACCGCGGCATTAATATCAGGCCGTGCCTCGAAAATGGCTGCGTGGATTGGCCATTCCCCATGACAACGACCCTCACCGGAAAATACTTTTCCGTCGAGCCCAATATGGAAGAAATCCCTATAATCGAAAACTTCTCCGAGTGCGATATAGGATCGCTTGATCCACATACCGTTGCCATGCGGGTCCCGGACGCTCGCGAATCCCAGTGTGCGGTCGCCATGGCCTTCGATTTCCAAGACGCGGCAAAGTTTAATGAGTTTGTCGAGTTCCGCCCTTACCTCACTGGTTAAAGCAGGCGTTTCAGAATTACTGTTCATTCTCTTCCTCCCAGCGCCGCAGTCTGAAAAGAGATTGTCAGCCTGTCAATGTGGAGGGGTTGCCTTGCTTCATATTGGAGAGCCGGAGATAATGCCGACAACAACATAAGTAGTTCAATCGATTGGGAGCGAGGAATGGGAAAACTGACCGTTAGTTTGGCATGCTGTAACTATGACCGTACGCGGGCACTTTTTGATGGCACGGTAGGGGTCGATGGATGTGAGGTTGTCGCCAGCGCCATGTCTCCTGAAGAGGCATTTCATCGGGCTTTTAAATATCAGGAGTTTGATATTACCGAGCTTTCAATGTCGAGCTACATGAATGTCCAGTCCCGCGACGGCAGCCCCTACGTTGGAATTCCGGCCTTCGTATCGCGCTTGTTCCGACACTCTTCGATTTATATCCGCACTGACCGAGGCATCGAGAAACCTGAAGACCTTGCGGGTAAGACGATTGGGGTTCCGGAATACCAGATGACCGCAGCGCTTTGGGTTCGGGGCATCCTGGAGGATGAATACGGGGTCAAAGCGTCTTCCATCCATTGGCGGAATGGCGGATTGGAAGAGGGTGGGCGCGAGGAACGTGCGCCACTGCATTTGCCGGATGAGATTGATCTTCAGAGCATACCGACAGATGAGACGCTGGCGGAGCATCTCGATGACGGAAAACTCGATGCCGTAATCTCTGCGCGGGCCCCTTCTAGCTATCACAGCAACGAAAACATCGATCGGTTGTTTCCCGACTATAAGGCCGCTGAAGAAGCCTATTTTGCAAAGACGGGCATGTTCCCGATCATGCATATGATTGGAATTCGGCGGTCGATCGTTGAAAAACATCCTTGGTTGCCTGTGAATGTTTACGTGGCGTTTCTCAAAGCAAAACAGCATTGCTATGAAGAGATGGAACAGGTCGGGCACTTGGCGCACACGATGCCGTGGCCGGTCTACGAACTTGAACAGGTACGTAAACTGATGGGCGAGGACCATTGGAAATATGGCGCGATTGAAAATGAGAAAGAAATTTCCGCGATGACACGATACTCTTTCGATCAAGGAATTTCAGCGCGAAAACTGGAGGCCGAAGACTTATTCGCTGAGGCAACTTTTGAGCTGTTCAAACTTTAACGAGATTAATTAGGGAGACGACTATGGCCGAGGCACAAATTTCGCAGCCCTGGATTGGCGGACAATCATATGCTGCGACAGGGGGGAAAACCGAAGAGTTGCGATCCCCCTGGGATGATAGCCTCGTCGCCACCGTGGCGATGGCGGATGAGGCAACCATCGATGCGGCTGTCTCAAATGCACGCGTGGCTTTTCTATCCAATTTAAGCGCGACACCCGCTGAACGGGCAGTGTGGCTTCGTAAAGCCGCCGATGAAGTTGATGCGGTGAAGGACGAGATTGCAGATATCACAATGCGCGCGCTCGGTAAGCCGAAACGCGCCTGTGGTTTTGAGGCCGGCCGCGTTTCCCAGTTGATGCGGCTTTGCGCGGAAGAGCTTCTGCGTATGGAAGGTGAAGTGTTGCCGCTTGATGCTTTGCCGATGGGCGCGGGCCGGTTTGGATTTACCCGTCACCATCCGCACGGCGTGATAGCGGCGTTTACGCCTTTTAACGCCCCTTCCAACTTGCTCATGCAGAAGGTGGCGCCGGCAATCGCTATGGGCAATGCGGTAGTGGTCAAACCTGCCTTCGAAGGTATAGGTGAAGCGCTAATGATTGCTGAAGCGTTCACGCGTGCCGGTGTTCCCGACGGATTGGTCAATGTTGTCGCCTGCCGGCGCGATGTTACGGGCTATTTCGTCGCGCACAAAGACGTTGCTGTTGTCACTCTGACTGGTGGTACGGCAGCGGGTGAAGCGCTGGCGAAAGCAGCTGGTGCAAAACCGTTCATTGGTGAGCTTGGCGGCAATTCTGCCAATATCGTTTGCGCCGACGCGGATGTTAAAGACGCCGCATTGCGTATTGTTCCTAGCGCCTTTGAGGCAAGCGGGCAGCAATGTATTTCGGCGCAGCGGATTATTGTTGAAGATTCGGTGCTCGATGAATTTTTGGAGCATTTCGTGGCAACTGCGGAAGCCATGAATGTCGGTGATCCAACAAAGGACGACACAGACGTTGGGCCGATGGTCAATGTGGACGCTGCAGATCGCGTCGAAGCCATGGTCGAGGAAGCGGTAGCCAATGGCGCCAAGGCCGCACTACCGTTGAAACGCGACAACGCGATTATCTATCCGACTATTTTGGTCGGTCCGAAGTCAGATGCACGTGTCGTTTGCGAGGAGATATTCGGGCCGGTTGCTGTGGTTATACCTGCGACAGATATTGATGACGCAATCAAAATCGCCAACGACTCCGAATTTGGTCTCCAATCATCGTGCTTTACGTCGAGTCTGGAGACGGCATTCAAAGTATCGGAAGAGTTACACGTCGGTTCCGTCTGGATAAATGAAGGCAGTCGTTTCCGCATGGACACCACACCTTTCGGTGGCGTTAGATCATCGGGCTATGGCCGGGAAGGTGTAAAATACGCCATGGAGGAGCTTTCCTACGTCAAATTCACCGGAATCCGCTTTCCGGGCCGCGAGTAAGTTTCTTTTTTAATTGGTGAGCGGTTGCATTTTTGGCCAGACCGGGCCAATCTTTGGGTTCTCAAATAGAGGATGAGAGATGAACGAGAAGACAGCTAAATCCGAAGTAATTGTTGTAGAATCCGGGCGCAAGTTTATGCCTGCGATTACCGCTATATTACTCGGCGCTTTTCTGGTCATCGGGGTCGGTTTTGCTCATTCCGACACTATCCATAATGCGGCCCATGACAGCCGTCATTCCTTTGCTTTTCCCTGCCACTGAACCTGTGTAGCGGGCCATGTTTCGGCGTATTTTTGCGACAGCGCTTCTTGCCGGATTTTTTGCCGGTCTCGGAATTTCCGTTGTCCATGAATTCACGACAACGCCAATCATTCTGCATGCGGAGCAGTTTGAAGGACAACCTGCTGCTGATGGCCAAAAGCAAAGTGCGTATAAAAATCCTTTATTGATATTGGCCCATGGCAAGAGCGGCGGTGATGCAAAGGATGAACATGAGGCCTGGGGCCCTGCGGATGGTTGGGAACGAACGTTCTCCACAACTCTTGCAAATATATTATTGGGAATAGGTTTCTCCCTAATTCTGGTTGCTTGTTATTCCCTGAGTACCGGAACCATCGACGGTCGGGTGGGGGTTATTTGGGGTATGGCCGGATTCGGTGTGATATCTCTGGCGCCAGCCTTGGGCTTACCCCCTGAAGTTCCAGGCGCACTCGCGGCCGAACTTGCACCGCGACAAGGCTGGTGGGTTCTATGCGTTGCAGCGACGGCGGCTGGGCTATGGCTACTGGTCTTCCGGAAGGGAGCTGTTTGGGTAATAGCCGGTATTGTCTTGATGGCATTACCTCACATTATCGGTGCGCCGCAACCAGCGCGTATCGGGGGGAATGTGCCTCCGGAAATTGCCGGACATTTTGCTGCTGCGTCTATGGTTACAGCCGCAATTTTCTGGGCAATGCTCGGTTGGTTATCAGGGACGTTCTGGCAGTGGTTCGAAGAACGAAGCTGATAAACTCCTTAGTCGGTGCAATTTAACCGACGTTGTATTTCACCTTCATCTCGTCGAAAAAGCCGCTATCTAACAATTCCTCATGGACTGACTGATCCATATAATCGTCAATATTGTCGCTTTTATTCTCGGCCTCGACTGTTCCCATAATGTTTTTGCCACCTTCAACGGTAGGTTCAGCGTTTAAGGGCGTATAAGTCTTGAAGTTGTCATACGTGATATCGAGATTTTTTGGGTCTGTGATCTCGAGAACCTCCGCCATCACCGGTTTCGCGCGTTCCGCGTCAGCCACTGCAAGATAATTGGCTTCAACAGTCGCGCGCATAAACCGAAGAACAGCGTCACGGTTGTCTGCCAAATATGACTTGTCGACGACGAGGCCGCTGTATAGCCATGGCATTCGGTCCACCAACAAATCGCATAGAACTTTCATATCTTCGCCCAATGCCACGCTGCGGAGAGGTTCGCCTAGCATGGTTGCCTTGACGGTTCCGTTTTTGAGATGAGAAAGCCTCTCGACACCAATTTCGCGAAAAGTAATGTCGTCGCGAGTCAGTCCCAGTTTCTGGAGCGCGACGACGGTCGAGAGCTCACTTTCCGAGCCAGCACTGCTTATTCCAACATCGCCGCCTTTGACATCATCAATGCTGCCAACGCCCGGCGCAGCGAAGAGCGTGCTGCGGATGACATTGCTCAGTGAGCCGATAGTTGTCACATCGAATCCAGCAGAATTGGCTCTGACGACGGACGACATACCAATATGCATTAATTGGATACGATCCGATGACAGCGCCGGACCCGTTTCGCTGCCGCCCACCATTTTGACAATTTCAAAATCGAGGCCGTTATCTTTGTAAAGACCGGCTGCTTCCGCCATCCAAATTGCAAAAAACGTATTCGCGGGCGAAGCCTCGCCAACCTTAAAAGTGATCATTCTTGATTCCTAATTTCTGTCTATTTCCCTGCCAAACCCCGAACAGCGCTGGATAGCTCGCTTTCGGGGTCAAGATATTGATTTATTGTCGTAAAATGGTGTTTCTCTTCCATGATCCAACACTCGACGTTCATCCCTTTTGCGGACCAGGCTTCCGCCAGATCAGAAGTTTGTCTTACGAACTCGTCGCCTTCCAAATTGCCTGCAACTGCAAGCAGGGGGCCGGGATGGATCGGGTCCATAAACAGCGGACTAAAATCAGCCGCTTCCTTCTCCCCAAGTTGCATGTCGTCATTTTGGGAAGAAAGTCTGACCGGTTCCAGGTCACTGACGCCACTAATACTGCAGCCGCCTTTTATCAGGTCTTTTGGTAATCCCTCACCGTATGACGGCCAGTCAGTTTGCATCATCATGGCTGTGATGTGACCGCCCGCGGAGTGCCCCGAAATCGTGATGTTGTTCTGGTCGCCGCCGAAACGCTCCGCATTGCGCCATGTCCATTCCAATGAAGCACGACAGCGATCGATCAGCGTGTCCATGCGCACTGAAGGTATTAAGGGATATTCGGCCACAACCGTTGTAATTCCATAGGGGACGAACGGCTTGGCAGCAAATCCAAAATCATCTTTGGTGTTCGATTTCCAATATCCGCCGTGAAAGAACACGTGGACAGGATGCGGTCCATTCCCGTCGGCTAAATATATATCGAGAACATCCGCGTCCCCGTCACCGTACCTGATATCTAGGCGGCATTCATAATCAGCCTTAGCTTCGTCGGAACCTTTTGACTGGGCAGCCTTGCGTTCGTCGGTATCGGGGAAGCGGTTTCGATTGTCATAAAGTTTATTTAGCGTTTCCTGGTCGTAGCTGCGATAAATGCTGCCATCCATGTCGTTTCCCCCTATTTCAGTGTTGAATGAAATATAGAAGGCGCTGGATTGTCGGTCAAAGGACGAGTTCTGTTGACCAGCCGACGCAATATGGGAAAATGCGTGTCACAAGTTGGGAGGTGCTTAATATGGCAGATACAGACGATCCGCGCCGGGGTTATCATGACATTGGCGGTAAGGATTACGGTGCTATTGATCCAAACGCCACGGAGATGAAACCGTGGGAACGCATGTCTACAGCGATCAGCAATGCATTGGGTGCTGCCGGTCGGCATATTTATGTGACTGATGAGACCAGGCGTGCCCGTGAACAGATGGGTGAGCCCCTCTATAGCGATCTCGACTATTACGAACGGTCCACAGAGTCGATGAAAATAATCCTCGTTGAAAAAGGTTTGTTTACTGAAGAAGAGCTGGAAGATCGTATGAAAGAAATTGAGCAACGTATGGCGGAGGCAAGAGAATGAGTGGGAGTTTCGCACCAGGTGACGCAGTCCAAGTCATTGCCACCCATCCGCCGGGACATCGGCGCACACCTTTTTATATTCGTGGCAAAGTCGGGGAGATCGAACGAGTTTGCGGGGATTTCGCTAATCCCGAAGAACTCGCCTATGGTTTTGACGGTTTGCCGAAAAAAACGCTCTATCGTGTACGGTTCAAACAAAGTCATGTCTGGCCAAATTACTCCGGCCCCGAGACTGACACCGTTGATGTGGATATTTACGAACATTGGTTGTTACCCGCATAAATCGGGACGAAAGGAGAGAGAAAATGGCTGAAGAACGCGGAACACATGAGCACGATCATGATCACGACCACGATCACGATCTGACTTTCCAGCCCAATATCGAGGATTCAGACCCAAGCCGGTATGAGTTAATGACCTATGCCATGCGGGAACTTCTTATGGAGCGCGGTCATTTGACACCTGAAGAGTTACGGGCAGCGCAGGAAAAAGTTGAGTCTTTGGAGAAATCCGATGGGGCCAAGGTAATCGCGAAAGCCTGGACTGACCCAGAGTTCAAACAACGCCTGCTTGATGACGGGAATTCTGCTCTCGCAGAGCTCGATATCGATGCGGGCGCTGCAAAAATGACGGTCGTCGAGAATACCGACGACGTACAAAACGTCGTGGTGTGCACGCTTTGCTCCTGTTATCCGCGGGCCGTGCTTGGTATGCCGCCCGATTGGTATCGCAGCAAGAGTTATCGTTCGAGAGTCATCATTGAGCCAAGAAAGGTTTTGTCCGAGTTTGGAACTGAAGTTCCCGATGACATGACGGTAAGGGTCCATGATAGTCTGGCTGATTTGCGCTATCTTGTAATCCCACGCAGACCCGAGGGCACGGATGACTGGACTGAGGAGCAGCTCGCGTCCATAGTCACCAGAGATACGATGGTAGGTGTATCCAACCCGACTGCATCCTGATCGTTATTCGCGCGCGTAGTAATTAGAGATCGGAGTTAGTTCTATGCCCGACACCTTTGTCGGCAAAAAAATGCTTCGTCTTGAAGACGAAACCCTGTTGGCGGGCGAGGCAACATTTATCGACGATATTCAAATGGAAGGCCTGTTGCATCTTGCTGTAGTTCGCAGCCAGGTTGCCCATGCAAAAATATCATCGATAGATGTATCAGCCGCTAGGGATGTTCCCGGTGTGGCTGGCGTATTTACCATCGACGATTTGCTGCCCGTTCTTTCACAGGAACGCGTGCCAGAGAATTTTCCGAACCCTGGTGAACGCGTAGATGTCGGACCCTACATTCTTGCCCGCGATGAGGTTTGTTACGTTGGCGAGCCGGTCGCCGCCGTTGTTGCGGAAAACCGCTATATCGCAGAAGATGCCGCACAGTTGGTTATGGTGGAATACGACCCATTGCCGGTACTTTCAGACCCAAGGAAAGCTGCGGAACCAGATGCACCGCCGGTAAATTCACGCCAAACCGAGCCCGGAAACATCGTACATGACCTTCAGTTCGGCCACGGTGATGTTGAAAAGGCGTTTGCCGATGCTGCATTCGTAGTCTCTTCGGAACTATACCAGCATCGCGGTGTATCGAACTCGATGGAATGTCGCGGCAGCATCGCGCGTTATGATCCGATCCGGCAGACTTTCACGATGTGGAGTTCGTGCCAGGCGCCACATTCGCATCGCAGTGTGCTCGTTTATCTGCTTGGACTTGATGAGTCCCAGATTAGGGTAATCGTACCAAACATTGGCGGCGGATTTGGACCCAAACTTCTATTCTACCCCGAAGACGCCGTTATCAGCGCTGCTACGATGCTACTGGAGCGACCGATCAAGTTTGTAGAGGATCGAAGGGAACATCTCATAACGACGACGCAGGAGCGTGATCAGTTTTGGGATGTCGAGATGGCGGCTGATGCCGATGGCAGAATCCTTGGCCTTCGTGGCCAAATGTACCATGACCAGGGTGCCTATACGGCACGAGGGTTCAATATCCCTTTCAGTGCGGCAACGACAATCCTTGGCCCCTACGTTATTCCAAATTACGCGTTGAACGTCGTTATTGCCCATACGAACAAAGTGCCCTCGACCTCGATGCGTGGTGCAGGGCATCCGCAGGGTTGTTTCACAATGGAGCGGATGGTCGACAAAATCGCTGATGCCGCCGGGCTTGATCGAACAGTGATGCGGGAGCGCAATCTTATCCGACCGCAAGATATGCCCTATGAGCACCCCCTAAAAACACAGGCTGGGCAGCCGATCATTTATGACAGCGGCAATTATGAGAAGTGTCAGATTGATCTTCTCAAAGCCATGGATTTCGAAAATTTTTCTTCGCGACAGGAAAGTGCCCGTGCAGAAGGGCGCTATCTCGGCTTTGGCATGGCCAATTATGTAAAGCCCACAGGCCGCGGACCCTTTGAAACCGGCATCGTACGGATTGGTACGTCCGGAAAAATTTCTGTCTATACCGGTGGCATTGCTATGGGGCAGGGCTTTCAAACCGCCATGTCGCAGATTGTTGCCGATCAGCTCGGTGTTAGTCCGGATAAAGTCTCTCTTGTTCATGGCGATACTCAGAACGTTACGCAAGGGTTTGGCGGTTTTGCGAGCCGGCAAACTGTTTGTGCTGGCTCTTCTATTCATTTGGCCGCAACAGCCGTACGCAAAAAGGTATTGGCAATAGCAGCGCATCTTCTGGAAGCGTCTGGAGAGGATTTGGAGTTACGCGACGGCAAGGTATTCGTTAAAGGAGTGCCTGATATGTCGGTAGATTTCCGTCAGATTGCCGGAGCCGTTGCAGGTGTCCCTGGTTATGCGCTGCCCGAAGGCATCACACCCGGCCTGGAGGCTGAATCTAGCTTCATGCCTGACAATGTCGCCTATGCGAACGGCGCGCATGGTGCGGAGCTGGAGGTCGATATCGGAACCGGACATGTGCACATAAATCGCTATGTCATCGTGCATGATAGCGGCACGTTGATTAACCCCATTATTGTCGATGGACAGGTTCATGGCGGTGTTACGCTTGGGTTGGGACATGCTTTATTCGAGAATATGATTTATGACGATCAGGCGATGCCGCAATCGACAAATCTCGGCGAGTATCTGATTCCCACGGCGCCCGAAGTGCCGAATTACGAAATCATACATCAAGAATCTGCGACGGATCGTAACCCCATCGGTGTGAAAGGCGTTGGCGAGTGCGGTGTTATGACAGCGGCGCCGTCGATTCTGTCAGCCATAGAAAACGCCCTTGAACCCTTCAATGTGCAACTCAATAAATATCCGATCACACCCTCGGATCTGATAGAGCAAATTCAAAAGGCAGGCTGAAAGCCGCCGTATTTATAGGAGTCTGGTAAATGGCACGCTTGGTTGAAACGCCGCGCGACGAAATGACAGTTGAACAACAGAAGGTTTATGACGACATCGCTGGCGGTCCGCGCGGTGGTGTAAGAGGGCCGTTTTTGGCGTTATTGGATAGCCCAGAGTTAGCAGATAAAGTTCAAAAATTAGGACAATTCGTCCGGTATGAATGTTCGATCCCCTGGGATTTAAGAGAAATAGCTATCCTCGTGACTGCCCACCATTTGAAAGCGCAGTACGAATGGTTTGCTCATGAGAGTGAGGCATTGAGAGCGGGCGTTTCGCAGAAAGTGATCGACGCCATTCGAATTGGCGAAGAGCCAGCATTCGATAATCCGGCTGAACAGGAGATTTACCAGTTCAGCAAGGAGCTCTACGCGAGTAATCGCGTCAGCGACGAGACGTTTCAGAAGGTTGTTGACCGGCATGGACAACAGGGCGCAGTCGATCTTGCCGGCCTACTCGGCCACTACAATCTGATCGCCATCACCCTCAATATCTTTGATATCGAAGTGCCGGGCGGCGCAAAACCGCTTGGAGATTAAAAGCTATTGCAGAGGCGAGAAGCTTACAGGCCGAATGAGCTTGTCGGTTTGCTGCTTTAACGCGCCAAGTTCGGCACTACGACGTCCAAACTCCGCCCAGCCTGGATCAGCTTCCATTTCCGCGCGGCGGCGCTCGCGATCACCTGCATCTTCAAAACCCCACATAAAGGTTACCTGATTAATCGGACCAACTTCGGTGGTAAAAAATCCGATAAAGTTGCCAAGATACTTCTTTTGCAAGGGCAGAGCGTATTCTTCGTAACAGGCGATCCACGCCTTCATTTTACCTGGGTGAAAGTCATAGGTGCGGTGGTCGATAATCATAGTTTTCTCTCGTGTAGTTTAAAAAGTTGCGTCGGATGCCAGCCAGGCATCGACAATTTCTTCCGCAGTTGCGAACCAGACATCATCATGGCCCTGAATATAATCGAGGGCAGATTTGAGCACACCGATACGATGCGAGACGCCGATTACAAAGGGATGAAGGCAAATTGCCATTACACGACCGGAGTCGGCTCCTTCTTCATAGAGCGTGTCGAACTGTGTCCGGATCATTTTTTCAAATTCGTCGTTCGAACGCCCCGCCCGAAATTGCGGCAGGTCGTTGATTTCCGTCGAATAGGGCAGGGAGACAAGTTTCTTTTCCCCAACGGTCATAAAGTAGGGTTGATCGTCATTGGTCCAGTCGCAGATATAATCCAGCCCTTCTTCTGCGAGATAATCCAATGTATCCCATGTTTCTTGCAGTCCGGATCCCAGCCAGCCGCGCGGTTTTGTTCCCGTGCATTCCGTAATCCGCGCGAGTACGTCCTTAATCATTGCGTGATCGTTTTCGGGAGGCGTCGACTGAAAGGGCCGGGAATTGCTCTGATTGTGGCCCATAAAATTCCAACCCAGCGCAACGGCATCTTCCATCATTTCCGGATAGGCGTCGCAAACCTCTGAGTTGAGCGTGCAGGTCGCCTTGATATTGCGCTTCGATAAGACGTCCATAATCCGAAACACGCCGACCCGGGCGCCATAATCACGCGTCGCCCATGAAGAAACTTCCGGCGTATAGCTATAGCGAGAGCCCGGAATGGGCTCATCTAGGGGGAAAAACTCCAGATTGGGCGCTATCCAAACTGCAACGCGGGCACCATTAGGCCACTTGAGTTTGGGTCGTCGATTGATCGGGGTGTAAGGAAACGGTCCATAACGACTGGGTTCCATCAGCTCGCCTCTTTCAGTCCGGCGGTGTCATATAAATGTTCAACGATTTCATCGACATGCATGACGTCGGCATATTTATGGTGGAGATCAAACAGATTGACCTTGTGAGAAAGAATATGCCGGTCATAGACGCATTCTTCGGCGATGGTTACGTGTATTCCGTTGGAATATCCGTCGACGACACTCGCGCGGACACAGCCACTGGTGCTCTCGCCACACACGATAAGGCTATCGACACCCAAACGGTTTAACTGAGACACGAGCGGTGTTCCCGCAAAGGCGCTCGCACGTTGTTTGTAAACAAGCAGATCACCTTCCTGCGGCGCAAACTCCTCCTTGATTTCCCAGACATCAGGCGCCACCTGAACTTTCTGGCGGTTCGTTGCATAGGCATGGGCGATATTGGCTTCAGCACGTGTTTCGGTCGTTGAGTAAATGATCGGAATTCCCACTGCCCGTGCCGCTTTAAACAACCTCTCCGTGGGCGGAATGGCGTTCCAGGCATTTTCTCCGCAGGAACTTGGATAAATATCGACCAACTCCTCCACCGGTTTGGGGCCGCCTTGGTAGGCAAGTTTGTAGAGATCTATCGCCAGAAGTGCGGGTTTTTCGCCAACATAGGTTTTACGTTCGTAGTGTCTGTAAATGTTCAGCGCACTTTCCGAGACAACGTCTTTCCAACAATGATCTTCAAAATCAGATGCCATTTTGCCCTCCAATTATTTGTTTAGGAGACTGTATTACAGCCGGTGGAGGGCGGCAACGGACGCTAGAGACTTATCCGTAACAGTTAGATGGTTGTCTAGCTGATTGTTACGCCGATGCTATTTGGCGGGCGGCTTCTTTGATTTGCTTGTAGCGGATTTTCCAGTGCATTTACCGACTTTTCCGTCTGGCATTTGAGCATTGCAGAAGTCAGTACCAATCTTAATAACACTGGCGATATGAGCACCTTTCAGATTTGCGTCTATGAACTTGGCACCTTTCATATTGGTGCCATAAAGTGTTGCCTTGGATGCATCAGCACCCGTCAGATTTGCATTTAACAAAGTCGAATAGCTGAAATTTGCTCCCGTCAAATTGGCACCGCGGAGGTTGGCATCCCGCAAATTGGCCATGCTAAAATCGGCATTCGCCAGATTCGCTCCAGCAAGATTGGCACCTTCAAGATTCGCGCCCCGAAAGTTTCCCTCACTCAAATCTGATTCCTTTAGGTTTGCGCTACGCATCAAAGCACCACTCGCGAAAACACGTGGCATTCGAACCTGCGGCATATTGGCAGCGGTCAGGTCCGCGCCGGTCAATTCTGCAGCTTCCAAATACGCTTCTTCGAGGTCTACAAATATCATACGGGCACCGCGAAGGGTTGCCCCATACATGGAAGTCTTTCCCAAATTGGCTTTTGCGAGATTTGCGTTGGTGAGATCGGCTCTTTCAAATTCCGCGAGAACCATAAAGGCGCTTTCAAAATTCACCGAAACAAGACTGCTTCTCGTGAAATTGGCGTTGAACAAATAAGACCCATGGAAATCAGAACCATCGAGTTTGGCGCCCAGGTAAGAACGATAGCGAAGATCGCACAAACTACAGGTCTGCGGTCCCGATTCTTTGACGCCAGAGCCCAAATTTTGCGCGCTCGCAACGCCCAGGTTGATTGCCAGAACTCCGCCTATAAAGAGGGTCAACCACCCGAATTGATTAGCTAAACTTCGCATTGGTGTTGACCTCATCGTTAATAAAGCAGGAACTCGAGCGCTTTTTTCAGACGACCTTCATGGGTAATCTGAGTATCCCAACGCTCCAAAGCGACATCACCAGTACGGAACTGGCGATACAGGCTATTTTCCTGGAGGTGATGGAATACAGATGCCCAGTTTGGATAGGGCCGGAACCAGTCTGAATAACGGGCTTTGAGTTCATTCAAAACTCTCCCGCCATCAGTCGATTTTGCTTCTTCTTTCTCCCTGATTTCGCGCGGTCGGAAAGTGTATTCGGGAATACGGGGCGTGAGCAAAATAAGGACGGATTTATTGAAATCTCTCGTCGTTTCATTTGAGAAAAGATATTGAAGCCCTGGCACATCCTGAATTCCAGGAACACCACTTCGAACATTCTCTGTTTCCTTTTCGCTCAGGCCACTCAGAATCAAAGTTTCGCCATGGTTCATTAAGACATTGGCGTTGACGGATTCTTTGGTAGTGCGGATCTGGTTCGTATAAGTTACATTTGAGCTTGTGCTCGTCAAAAACGTCCTTTGGACTTCTACCAGCAACTTCACGCGACCATCCGCAACAAATGACGGGGTAACGCCTAGTTTCACGCCGATATCTGTATCCACTTCCGTGGAGCCTTGTTGTGCGGTCGTCGAAACGGTCGCTGCCTTAATATTTTCGCCAGAAAAGAACTCAGATTTTTGCCCCGATATTGCGACAAGACTTGGACGCGCCAAAATTTCGTTTCGGGTGGCACCCGAATTCATGATGTTCAATGAATTCGTAATGGACGGTAGAGTAATCGTTTTGGTTAGTGTTGTTACAATTGTGTCGGTGCCGGCGTTAAACTGATTGCCGGTATTCACAACACTTCTGCTACCACTGAATTGAATCGTGAGACCGTTCAAAAGGTTTATGCCCTTTGAGGTCGAAATATCTTCCCGTGAACTGATGATTACGACATCGACAACGACCATTTTCTCGCTTGGGGATTCGGATTCGCTCGTTTGGTCAGATGCTTGGCTACTGTCGGATGATGACGAGCTTGACTCAGACGAGGACCCAAACGGGCTGGAGCCGGAACTGGAATCGCCAAACGGCGACTGTGCTAATTGTAACGGGATATTCCGGGGTGCTTCCGCCACCGGTTTGCGAAAACTTGCTTTTTGAACTCTGGTATGAACCCTGTGCCAGTCTGTTAATCTGCGCGTCAGATGTATCAGGCGAGATTGCCGAGTTAGGTTCCAGTTCACGTAGCCTTTTTAAAGCGCCGGCCGCTGTTTCAGGGTCTCTCGAATAATATGAGGAAACGGCGAGATTAAAGAGGATGTCGGGATCATCGTCTTTGTAGAAAAGGGCATCAGCAAATGCTTCTTTAGCTAAACCAAATTTCCGTTGGTCACGGTGAAGAAGGCCCAACTGATAACGCGCGATCCAGTTCGATGGATCGAACTTGATAGCGAGATTGTATCCTTGCTGTGCAAGAGAGAAGAGCGTCGTATCCGATCTGACGGCCTGCATGTGATATGCCATGCCGTTTAACAATTGCAGATAGGAGTTTTGGATATCGATCTTTAGTGCCCGATTGAACAGCTTCGAGGCCTTTTTCAGCTCGTTTTTACGTAAGGCTTCCACCCCTTTTTTCGAGATCGCCTGTACTTCGGTTTCAGGCGCCGGCAAAGCCTGTTGCTTCTTGTTAACCTCGGTGCCGTCAAAATCTTTGATGAGTTGGTCCAATGTGACGCAGCCCGATATGCCGCCCAATGAAACGGCCAGGAGTGATCTTGCAATTATTTTTGCCGATCTGGATTTCCATTGCTGCGACCCGGGAAAATTACTGTTTCTCATGCCAATGCCCATTGATCATCTTGGCGGCCGCTTGCCTGCCAACAAGTTGTTCTGCACATAATATTGCTTTGCTCCCGAATGGATCGGGACATGAATTCCTTCGCGAAGCATAGTTTTTGTAGACGAAAAACCGAGCGCCGACTGGGATCTCTGAAAGCTCTTTAGATCGGAAAACACCGATTTTGCGACAATACCAATTGTCTTTGGATGAACCCGTTTCAAGGTCATCAACACGATTTTTGTGCCAATCGTCTGAATATCCCCCTTCGCGTTGGGATTCAGTTTTTTGGGAAGCGTGTACTTGTAAAAAAAGCGCCCTTTCTTTTCATAGGCACTAATAACTTTTGGCGGCAACGCCATAAATACGCCATCGCACTCATAGGTGACCTGATCATACAGTTTCGCCGGAAGGCCAATTGCTTCCATCATTACGTCGATTTCTTTGTTACAAAACGCCTTCGCCATCGCTGTTGTTCCAAGTTCCGTAACCTTGGAAAACATCTTCTGTTTCCAACCCATAATCTTGAATATTTCGTCCGAAATTGTGCGCTTGCCCGACCCTTGATTGCCGATATTGATCCGGCGTCCTTTGAAATCTTCGAAAGATTTGATGCCGTCGCCCTTGCGTACTGTGACGACGACCGGCGTGTCGTATAAATTAGTGACTGTGCGTAGGTCTTTGTTGCCACCGACCTCGGAAAATTGTCCGGTTCCCTTATAGGCTCTATAGGCCAGGTCGGCGCGGGTAATCGCCAAATCCAACTCGCCGGACACAAGTGCCTGGATATTGTACACCGATCCACCGGTGTTGTAGGCGATACACCGGACCAAATGGTCAAGCCGACCAGCATTTATGAACTTGCAAATTGACTTTCCAACCGGGTAATACGTGCCCCGTTTCGAAGCGGTACCGAGGGCGACGAACTTGTCGAATGCGAGAGCAGCATTTGAGTGAATAAACGCTAAAGCAGAGCCTAAAATCAGGAGCTGGCGTGCTTTCATTTTCCCCAACCGATCTTGATCATGTCATCTGTCAGCAATTTGAAAAGGCCAAACGCCCGATGGCTATAATGATTGTACCGATTCTTATGAAACGCCCTCACACGCGCCATTTACCGATCGTAAAACAACGAAAATAAATTCTCCCAATATTATTGGGGAAAGAGTTAGAATTGAGCGGTCATTTTGACTTGAGGAGATAGATGGGTGAGCAAGAACCCCGCTATAGATATCAAGAAAATGAAAAAGGTGCTGGTTGCCCGGCGAAAGGAACTTTTATCCATTATCGAGTCGGGTGAAGAGACCAAGACCGACACTGATCTCGATCAGCAACGTGTTGGCCGACTTTCTCGCATGGATGCAATGCAACAACAGGCGATGGAAGACGAAACAGGTCGGCGGCGGGATAAGGAGCTCCAACGAATTGCGGCTGCTCTAGATCGCATCGATTCCGACGATTACGGTTACTGCACGGCATGCGATGAACCAATTGCCGCCAAGAGGTTGAAAAATGATCCGGCAACGCCGCTTTGTATTAATTGTGCCCAGAAGGCGACCTAGGTGCCGCCTATTTCACAAACAGCAATGCAACGCCATAGAGCGCGCCCAGCAAGAGAATTGCTTGCGTGATGAACGCTACAATGAGCCCCGGACCGCGTTTCTTCGGGTTTTTTAGATAGGCGATAGCGTAGGCAATTCGTCCGGCAATCCAAAGAAGCCCAAGGCCGAACGCCCAGGTCGCATCGACTGTATAGGCGAATAACCATAGCGCCGGCAGGAAGACCATCATGTGTTCGAGCGTATTCATCTGGGTTCGATACGCCCGTTCATAACCCTCATGCCCGGTAACCGCCGGTGCCGCAATGCCATATTTGCCACGGCATCTGCCGGCGTTCATCATGAGGACCGAATATAGAAAGACCGCCAGCAACGTGGCGAGTGCAGGATAGGCCATTGCCGTCATGGTTTTACCTCCATGGTGAAGAGCGAAAGCAGGTTCTTCGATGTCATATCGTGATTTGCCGGGGGAATGGCAAGAAAATTAGGCGAGCGCGGCGGCTTTGCGCGCCTCGCGTTTACGATCATTGGGGTCCAAATAGCGTTTGCGAAGTCTGATTGATTGCGGTGTAACCTCGACCAGCTCGTCATCGGCGATGTAGGCAATCGCCCGCTCGAGTGTGAGTTTAATTGGCGGCGTCAGGAGAATTGCATCGTCGGAGCCAGATGCTCGAACATTCGTGAGCTGTTTTGTCTTCAAAGGGTTGGCGTCTATGTCCTGTCCCTTGTTGTGCTCACCGATCAACATGCCGCAATAGACCTTTTCACCGGGCTCAACAAAAAGCGGTCCACGCTCTTCAAGATTCCAGAGCGCATAGGCGACAGCATTTCCCTGTGACGTTGAGATGATGACGCCCTGATGGCGGCCTTCAATTGACCCTCGATCTGCCTCATAGCTGTGAAATACGCGGTGCATAACGCCTGTGCCACGCGTATCGGTCAGGAATTCTCCGTGATAACCAATCAACGCGCGCGACGGCGCATGAAACATGAGACGTTGCTTTCCACCACCAGATGGCCGCATTTCAATCAGCTCGCTGCGGCGCGCCGACAATTTCTCGACCACCACACCCGAATAGGCTTCATCTACATCGATAACGACTTCTTCAATAGGCTCTACCCGTCCACCCGTGTCTGGGTCGGTGCGATAAACAACACGCGGACGACTAATTGACATCTCATACCCTTCGCGGCGCATGGTCTCAATTAGGACACCCAGCTGCAGCTCACCCCGGCCGGCAACTTCATACCCATTTCCGTCGCCTGCATCAGACACCTGAATGGCGACATTGCCTTCTGCTTCACGCATAAGACGGTCACGGATCATTCGCGAGGTGACCTTGTCGCCTTCCTGTCCCGCATAGGGCGAGTCATTCACGGAAAACGTCACCGCAAGCGTAGGTGGGTCGATGGGTTTTGCTTCAAGGCCCTCGGTAACAACGGCATCGCAAATCGTGTCTGCAACTGTTGCCTTTTGAAATCCGGCAAGTGCTACAATATCGCCGGCGTCCGCGCGTTCCAGTGGCACGCGTTCCAGGCCCCTATAGGCGAGTATCTTGGTAACCCGCGTCTGTTCAATCAATTCGCCGGTTTGCGAAATAGCCTTCGCGTTGCCATTCGCTGTAATTGAACCGGACAAAATCCGGCCTGATAAAATAGGCCCCAAGTAAGGGTTCGCTTCGAGTGTCGTGACCAACATACGAAATGGGCCATCCGGATCGACCGATGGCGGGGCGACGTGAGACAAAATGAGATTAAATAGCGGCTCAAGAGATTCCTTGGGGCCGTCGGGGTCTTTTGCCAGCCAGCCTTCCTTCGACGAGCCATATAGTACGGGGAAATCGAGTTGATCTTCGTTTGCATCCAGTGCCGCAAAAAGATCAAAGATCTCATCGAGCACTTCATTAGCGCGCGCATCGGACCGATCAACTTTATTGATAATCACGATGGGGCGTAGGCCCTGAGCTAAAACCTTTGAAAGAACAAATTTCGTCTGCGGCATCGGGCCTTCAGCAGCATCGACCAGCAGAAGACACCCATCCACCATCGAAAGTACACGCTCGACCTCGCCACCGAAGTCCGCATGACCCGGGGTGTCGACGATGTTTATTCTTTGTTGCTGCCATTCCACAGACGTACATTTGGCAAGAATGGTTATGCCGCGCTCACGCTCCAGATCACCGGTATCCAGCGCCTGTTCCTGTATCTGTTGATTATCGCGAAATACGCCCGATTGCCGCAGCATGCAATCAACCATTGTGGTCTTGCCATGATCGACGTGCGCGACGATAGCGATGTTTCGCATGTTCTCAACTTCAGAGGACATTTTCCTATGCCACCTGTTCTTTGGTAGCCAGGAAGTTGATATCCGGCCAATCTTCACCGGCACGATCGAGGTGCCATGCATTTCGGGCAAGAAAGACAGGGTCGCCCTTATGATCGTCGGCAAGGGCTGCTTCATTTGCGCGGATGAATTTCTTCAACAAGATGTCGTCGCTGGTATCAACCCAGCGCGCGGTGATGAGGCTGGTTGGTTCGAACTGAACAGGAATGTCATATTCGGTCCGGATACGGTCGGCCAAAACCTCAAACTGCAGAACACCCACAACACCGACGATCCAGTCTGATCCAACGCGTGGCTTGAAGACAGCAGCGGCACCTTCTTCGGCCAGCTGCTGTAAAGCGCGCCCCAGGTGTTTGGCTTTCATCGGGTCGGCCGGACGCGCAGCCTGCAAATGTTCGGGGGCAAAACTTGGGATACCCTTGAAGCGCAGTGTTTCGCCCTCTGTCAAAGCATCGCCTATATGCAAATTGCCGTGGTTGGGGATGCCTATAATGTCTCCAGCCCATGCTTCTTCCGCCAGTTCCCGGTCTCGGGCCAAAAACAGGACAGGATTATGAAGCGCCAATTGCTTGTCGGTGCGGACATGACGCAGCTTCATGCCGCGTTTGAAATGTCCCGAACACAATCGTAAAAAGGCGATCCGGTCGCGATGTTTCGGATCCATATTGGCCTGAATCTTGAAGATAAATCCCGCGACCTTGTTTTCATCCGGCGTGATTTCCCGTTCGACAGTTGGTTGTGATCTTGGCGACGGCGCATTTGCAACCAATCCGCTGAGTAATTCCCCTACGCCAAACGAATTAATGGCGCTGCCAAAAAACACCGGCGTCATATTGCCTTCGAGATATGCATCTAAATTGAATTCGGGACAAAGGCCGCGGACCATTTCCACTTGCTCACGAAGTTCAGCGACAGCGTCGGCTGGCAGGAGTTCGTCGAGTTTTGGGTCATCCAGCCCTTTGCAGGTTTCTGTCTGATGAGGTTTCTCGCCCCGGCCGGCTTTGTCCATCAATACAAGCTGGTCATTGAGGAGGTCATAACAACCGAGAAACCGCGATCCCATCCCGATAGGCCAGGTTGCCGGTGTAACCTCGATCTGAAGGGTTTGTTCGATCTCATCGAGAAGGTCGAACGGGTCCTGCGCTTCGCGATCCATTTTGTTGATAAAGGTTGTAATAGGCATGTCGCGGAGACGGCAAACTTCGAACAGCTTCCGTGTTTGGGCCTGAATACCGCGTGCGGCGTCGATGACCATCACCGCCGAGTCCACGGCGGTTAATACACGGTAGGTGTCTTCGGAGAAATCCTCATGGCCGGGCGTATCAAGGAGATTGAACGTCTTTTCTGCAAATTCGAAAGTCATAACAGAGGCGGTGACAGAAATACCGCGCTCACGTTCGACCTTCATCCAGTCCGAATGGGCCCGGCGCTGTTCGCCGCGCGATTTTACCGCGCCGGCAAGCTGGATCGCACCGCCAAACAACAGCAGTTTTTCAGTGAGTGTCGTTTTACCGGCGTCGGGATGCGAAATGATCGCGAAAGTGCGCCGGCGGGCGACGGGATCGGGCAACGTCGTCATATAACTTCACAAATTAAAGAATGCGCCGCGCTATGTCGCACCGCACAGCGGGAAGGTCAAGCAAGAAGACTAAACGCCGCGTTTGCGACCCTGGTCTACGCTCAGGAACAGGTCGTCGACCGACATTTTGTTTTTCATCAATGCCTGCTCGTGTGAGTAATTGATCATATTCTCAAGAGTCTTGCGGTTTTGTTCCCCGAGGCCATATTCCCACGGGTCTTTTCCGAGCAATTGTTCCTGTTCCTCCCAAGTCTCCCGGTACCAGGCCAGCGGCACGATGCGTGGGTTAACCATCTGTTTCATGGCGACGGCTTTGGCTTTGTTCAGCGCGTGATACATGTTTATCGGCACCCAGGGGTGCTGCTCGACAATTTCTTTCCTTATTCCCGTGATGTGCATGATGGGAAACATGCCGGTCTTGCCGAAGAAATCGACTTCTTCCTGTTTAAAGTCAGGAAAAAGGCGTGCCACCCGTGGATCGCCATTGAGAAACGGTTTGATGATGGAAGAGTGAATACAGGCATCCAGCTCGCCTTCCGCCACCATGTCCGCTACCGACTTATCGTCTGGTAAAGTTTGCAACTTGATGTCATCCGGCATCTCTACGGGGATATCCTGATCTAGTTCCTGATACCAGTCGATGGAACGGTGCGGCACACCGTACTCGTGCTCGAGAATGCCTTTCATCCAAAGTATCGCGGTTACCTGCCAGTGTTTGATCCCGACCTTCTTGCCAATCAGGTCTTTTGGCTCCTTGATCCCTGCATTGGTATTTATGAATACGAATCCATGCCGAAACCGGCGATGAAGGAAGACGGGAATGGCATCAAATGGTCTGCCCTGATCCTTTGCCACCAGATAGGTTGAACAGGACGCTTCGGCTATGTCGAAATCTTCATTGTTGTAGAACCGCCAATGCCGGGTCGTTGAATCCATATCCGTGAGTACGGTTAGATCGATACCGTCCGGTTTGACGATACCGTCAATCAACGGGCGGGTAATCGCGTAATCGCCGCAGGCGAACGTCAGTGGAATTTTTTTGGACACCTCAATACCTTCTTTTGATTAGTCGACAGGACCTGGGTTGCCGGTGCCAGTAAAGGGAAGGCGGATGCCCACGCCTTTCTCCAATGCCTTTTCGTAGACGTAATGGCACATGGCAATGTCGTGTGCCACCAATCCCGTTGTGTGGATCAGGTTGCGTTCGGTGTCGCTCTCGCGCCCAGGTACTTTACCGCGAACCAGTTCATGTATTTCTCCGTGCAGGTTTTCGCGTGTAAAAATGCCTGCTTCGGCTGTAGCGCGGAAATGCTTCATCAGCATGTTCATTTCCCAGCTATCGACGACGACCTTATCCATCAGTGGCCAGCCTTCGGGGTCGAATTCCCGCCGGGTAAAGGAGACGTATGTCGCCCCCGGTTTAAGCCATGGTTCTCGGCACATAATCTCGTCGCTCGTAGTGCCGCCGACACCAATGTCAGCGTCTGTAACCACTTCTTCGATAGAATTCTTGGGGACGACATTGATGCCGAGTTTGGCGGACCATTTCTCGGCAAACGCTTCGCGGGTCTGAGGACTGCGTGAAGTACAACGAATTTCTTCTATCCCATCATAAAGTTCGACCAGGCAGCGCAGAGCATTCGTCGACATCGTGCCGACGCCGACCAGCCCGACGACCTTGGGGTCTTTTGGCCCCAGCCATTTTAGGGACAGCGTTGTTGCGGCGGCGCTTCGAATAGCATAAGTCCAGTGCTCTTCTACGATTGCTTTGTTGGTACCTGTGTTGGGGTCGGCGAGAATGATATAGCGCCCGCATTCGAGTTGTCCGACGGTATTCCGCTGACCGTCATCGTAATAGTTATACAGCCGGACACCGGTAATGGGCGTTTCCTTCAGGAGCGCACATTTGACGTGCCAGTGATTGTGGAACGGTTCAGCGATATCGAGTTTAAAACTCGGAGGCGTTGAGGCCATGATCGAGCCTTCGCCTTGCATGCGATAGACGTCTTCGGCGATTTCGAGTGCTTCTTTTGCGCTCAGCAGATCAACCGTATCCGCATAGGGAATGAATAGGACGCCTTCATTGTCTGACATAGTGAAATCCTTAGTTTTAATTAATCCAACATGGCGATGGCTTCGATTTCCATAATCAGCTCACGCCGCACCATGGAGTCGACGACGACACAGGTAGCGGCGGGGTAGGGCTCTTTAAAGAATTTCGGACGCCATTCCAGGATCGATGGAAATTGCGAGAGATCGGTGAGGAAAATATTTATTTTCACGATATCGGTCATGTCTCCGCCGGCTGCTTCGACCGCACTCTTGAGATAGCCAAAGACGCGCTCTGCATGAGGGCCTGGTTCCAGATTGCCGGCTTCCGCCTCAGGGTTTGCCGTCTGGCCGGAAATAAAGATCATTTTCCCCTTTTTTACGACATGGGTGAATTGCCCCGGTGCTGGTAGATCGGGGACTTCTATAACCTCAAAACCCATTAAATTTCTCCCTGACTGCGTACTTATTATTTAGGCCAAATTGGGCGAAGGCAACGCGTCTGTCAACGGCGGCGCCCTATCGAATATTGACGGTCTGGGTTATCTTCATGTGACGAAATCGGGAGGAACCAATGACCGACAAATCGAAGTTCCATAAGGTCAAAATCTTGGATGCACCAACACGACCGCTTGCGATGGGCCGCGGTACCATATTCGGTTGCGTGGATCCGGATGTTGGAGCGCAAAATGTCGATGTGCATGTCAATGTAATCAAACCGGGCGCCAGCCGGGGCGAAATTCATTATCACGCCAAAGCTGAAAATGTTTACATCGTGATGGATGGTCAGCTCGAAGTTTGTATCGAAGGCGGTCATCGGCATGTTCTCGACATAGGTGAGGTCGGGTTTATCCCCCCTGGCGTGATTCACACCGCTACCAATGCGCGTTCCGATATCGCATGCAAAATCATCGAGGTTTATGCCCCGGCGGGGAAAGATTTTCACGAGGTCGAGGATTGGCCGGAAGGAATCCAGCCGCCCGATCCACCTTAGTCGTCTAGAACAAAATCGAATTGTTCGCCAGCGGGTGTATAAATTTCAAAAATTTCGAAAGGTTCGTCGTAGACGTTGGTCAGCGAGTGTTTTTGTCCTGCCGGAATGTAGACGACGTCGTCCTCTTTAAGGATATAGGTTGTACCCTCAACGACCAGCTGTCCCTGACCCCTTTTTACGATATAGACGTTGTCGGCTTCGGTATGATGATGATATCGGCCGCCCGGCTCCTTGGGGTCGAGCCGGTTGAGGTGGACATCGACTTTCTTCGCCCCGACATCGGCATTAATCAGTCTTAGTTGTGTGCCACGGTCACCTTTCATTGGGGTCACCGGCGCATCTGCGAGATTAAGAATTCGGAAATCTGGCATAACGAACCCCCTATAGGCTGGTCAGCAACGCCGCGACGCTTGGCAAAGAATGGAACATCACGAAGAAACCGATCGCGGCTGTACCGGTTCCGATAACGAAGTTAAACCGTTTAAATACGTCAGTGCCTTTTCGGGCGCTCGCCATGATGGGCCATGCAATTACCGCGGATAAAATGCCCATACCAATGACCGAGCCTATACCAAACAGGACAACGTAAAGGAGCGCTTCGGTCGTCGATACCTGCTGGCTGACCGCGAGGAGTAGCAAAGCAGCCGAACCTGCCAGCCCATGCATCAAACCGATCGCTAGCGCCCGCGATGGCAGGGTAGAGCGATGATCGTGCTCATGTGCCGATGCATTGTGATCGGGTTCATCTGCATGGCTGTGAAAATGGATATGACTGCCGCTATTGCGATGGGAATGCGCATGGACATGGATGCGTTTGCGCAATATTCGCTGGATTACATCGATACCAAGCCCGACCAAAATGAGTCCCACGAGAAATTCGAGAACACCGACGATCCGTTCGGGAAAAGCGATGCCCGAAACAATAATGGCGGTGCATACCGTGAACAGCGTCAGCGTATGCCCAATACCCCAGGCGACACCGGTTTTAATGGTTTCGCCAATTGATCTGGAACGGGTCGCCAGTGCAGCAACAGCGGCAACGTGATCGGCGTCGAGCGTATGACGGAGACCAAGTAAAAAGCCAATGGCGAGAACGGAAAGAGCGGTCATGGTTGTCGCTTACTCCTGACCCGGGGAGGTAAACAGCAGCGATTTAATAATTAGCGGCACGACCTGCGTATCCGGCATAAACTCGCCGATATCCACAAAATCGAAATCGCGCAATTGAACATTGTCGACTGAGATCACTTCGCCGGTAACATTCAGTTCTTTGACGAGGATATTCCCGACGGTTCGTCCGGCATCGCCGTCCATCATAATAACAACCGGCAATTCGGGGTCGGCCACGGTTTTTGGCAGGCCTTTGCAGATGCCATCAGCTAACGCATAAAGACGGGCATGAAGCGGGTCGCCGCCCCAGCGAAAGGCGATGGCGACCCGATCTTCACCTTCAACCATATCGAGGCGTTTCATGGCTTCGCCAATTTTTGTTGACACATCTTCGGATGTGAAGTCACCGGAAAGGTCTATATCCAGGCTCGCGACAGGTACATTTCGAACCGGCAGTTTTTCTTTTTCCGATAGGAAGATGGTATTCCCGCTTACCTGTACGGTGAATTGCGACGCACCTACAACGGTCGCCCGAATGCCGTGACCAGGGTCATAGACGGTTTCGGGAATGCGTTTGTCAGCCAAGGCATGTCGGAGATCATGAGCGATTGATCGGCCGAGATCGCCCCGATCTTCTTCCTCTCGGCGATATACATATTCCGAAACACCGCCGGAGAAGGTAATCCCGTCAATAGCTGGCGTCGTCGGCAGATTTTCCGTTAGCAGAAGCGCTTTGCAGAGATCATCATCCGGCTTGCGCGTCGCATAAGAAACAATGACATCCACCATTCGGCTGACGATCTTCTTTCTGTCTTCTTTGGATAAAACTTCGCCGAGTTCCAGCTTGACGCCGACATCTTCGGCAACCTGCTCAGCAGGACCTTCAATGCGCGTCATTTTTCCATCTTCATCAAAGGCGATAAGGCGGCCACCCACCGCAAAGGCAGACGTCGCAAGCAGTCGACCGCCATGGCACAGACCAAGTTTGATGGTGCCGCCGCCAATGTCGATGTTGAGTATCGTTTTGTGATCCTGACCGGAAAGCTTAACGGCGCCGGAGCCATTCGCCGCCATCAGCGCTTCGAGGTTGTGCCCTGCCGAAGCGCATACGAACTTGCCGGATTCCTCTGCAAACAGATCGGCAATCGCGCGGGCGTTATTTCGTTTCAGTGCTTCACCCGTCAAAATAACGGCACCGGTATCGATATCTTCTGGTGTTAATTCAGCCTCTTTGTAGGCATTGCCAAAAAATTCTTTCAGCTCGTCCGCGTCTATTGTGTAGTCAGGACGATATGGCGTTAAAAGAATGGGCGAGCGCCAGAGCACTTGACGATTAACAACAACAAAGCGGCTTGAGAGACCCTCGGCGAGCCGTTGCAAATGGACCTTTGAGAACATCAGATGAGATGTGGAAGAGCCCACATCGACGCCCACCGTCGTCAGCTCGACGTTGTCCTGTTTCCAGATCGTCTCGGCAAGATCCTGTTCTTGCTCTGGCGTCATGCTGATGTGTTCAAAACCTAAATCGTGCACGTCCATTTCCTTTTACTCTCAGTCTTACCGGTCGCAACGACGGTCACGCCGCCGTTGCGTTCATTTTGAAATCGCCTGCGTCAGTCTTGAGGGAATGGCAGGTGGCTGAATTTATCTCGCATTTTCTGACGTAGCTCGTCGCTGATATCCACGACTTGCGGGAAGGTCCCCTTGAGGTACTGGTCATACGGAATACAGGCATCGATCAGGATACGGCTGTTGAAGTTACCCGGCTGAACAAGCGGATCGCGTCCGGATGCCCATGCTTTTTGGATGGTATCAACGTCGGTTATCGGATCGAAGCGCGTGCTCATCGCCCAAAGAACCTGATCAAGATCGCCGGCATCGATATCTTCATCGACGACCACTGTCCATTTACCGGCATAGGCGCCACCCTGACAGTTTGAAGCTACGTGGAGCACATTTCGTGCATGACCGGGATAACGTTGCCTGATCTGAATTGCTGTAAAGCGTGTTGCAGGACCACCTTCGTGGTTCCAGACCCCTTTGATATCGGGTAGGCCGCAGGCTTCGAGCGCCCGCATGATTTCTGCCGAGCCGGCGATTCCTTTCAGCAGACCGGTTTCATCAACGGGTTTATGTTGCGGTGCGCAACAGATGATTGGGTCGTTTCGGTGCAGGATTGTCTTGATTTCAACATAGGCGCGCGGAACCGAGTCATCTGAGTAATAACCCATCCACTCGCCAAACGGACCCTCCTGTTTCACCTTGCCGGGGCGTGCGACGCCTTCGATGGCGATCTCGGCATCGGCGGGGATCGGGAAACCTGTATAGGGGCCTTCAATGCATTCAATCGCTTCGCCGCGCAGACCGCCCGCGAAATCGAACTCGCAGACACCTTCGGGAAGCGGGCTCGCGGACAGCATATAGAGCAGTGGGTCTTCACCTACCAGGATGACAAACTTGCAATCCTCGCCGCGCTCAAAATATTTATCGCGATGAATACGGCCGTGTTTACCCTCAGTAATCTGACAGCCGATGGTTTTTGCATCATAAACCTGGTTGCGATATGTACCGACGTTGAAGGAGCCGTTATCCGGATCTTTCGAAATGACGCAATTGGCAGTGCCGATATAACGTGCTTGATCCTGTTCGTGATGGCGCGGGACAGGGAATTTCAGAACGTCGATGTCATCGCCCGTTAGAACGTTTTCCATAACTGGACCGGAGTCCACCATCTTTGGCGGGATCAATTGCATGTTTTGCATGCGGTCGTAGTAACGCTGGACAATATCGACCTTTCGATCATATTCGAGCGGCAGCCCCAAGGTGAGTGCGACGCGGCGTACAGAAGACAGCGATCCGTAGAGCGTGCGATAACCTTGTTCGTAGTCGGGAATGTTATCAAACAGGAGCGCGGGGGCATTGCCGCGGCTTTTTTCAGTCATCATCTGTGTGATGCTACCCATTTCGGCGTCCCAGCTGGCATTGTCGACACGCAGCAGTTCACCGAAGTCATCGACTTTCTCAATCCAGTCGCGTAGGCCACGATAACTAGCCTGGTCGTTTGCTATTGCCGAACTCCGTGAATCGTCCATCTTAATCTCCCTTGGCCTCCAATAAGGAATCCGGCACAGGTGATGAAATCAGCGTGCTGAAGCCCTTATTTATTGCTTGTTCAAGGATGGTTTTACACCACGATTTCAGGTCGCGCCAGTGGCAACGGATTCCCGCATTTTGCTGCACTAAATAGGGCGAAAATCCGTCGTCCATCCATTGACTCTGAGCGGGCTGACCTATTCAATCCGCGCCATCAAGGAAAACTACAACTGCTAAAGAAAGGGTGCGTCATGAGACATCAGGATAAAGTCGTAATTGTCACCGGTGCGGGCCGGAATATCGGCGAAGAAACAGCCAAACTCTTCGTCAAAGAAGGCGCGAAAGTAGCTGTCGTCGATCTGGATGACCGAGGCAAGGAAGCGGCCGACAGGTTGAATGCTGAAAAAGACGGCTGCGCGATTTTCATCCAAGCCAACGTCGCCGATGAAGAGTCAGTCAAAAATATGGTTGCCGAGACGGTAAAGGCTTTTGGCCGTATCGATATTTTGGTCAACAACGTTGCGATTTCAGACAATTTGACCATTCGCGAATGCACTTTGGCGGATTTCCAAAAGACGATAGACGTGACGCTTACAAGCCAATTCCTGACCTGCAAGTATGTTGGTGAACAGATGATTGAGCAGGGTGATGGCGGAGCAATGGTGAATATCGGATCTACATCCGGTTTCAAAGGCCGCAACAGCGCCGTTGCCTATTGCGCCGCTAAAGGCGGTGTTTCCAATCTCACGCGTGCTATCGCATGCCAGTATGCAGAATTTGGCATTCGCGTGAACTCAGTCGTTCCCAACCGTATCGGGTCTCCCGTTGGCAAACAGGAATTCGATCCCGATCGATTCGTGCAGAATATGCTGCATCGCCCCGGTCTTCCCGAAGAACTCGCGGCAGCGGTGAACTTTATGGCCAGCGAAGAAGCCTCCTTCATTTATGGCGAAAACCTATTCGTCGATGGCGGATACAGTGCAGAGATGACCGGATAGATACAGATCCACATCTTTCGAAATAATGTGAGGCGATATGTTTCTGGCCGGTCGTTCCGGTGAAACATGTCGCCTCTTTTTTTGCCGAATTGCCGCCGACAGCACGGGGTGCCGTGTGGATGTGTCTCGCGTGTGCATCGTTTGCCGCGATGGCAATGACGATACGACTTCTGGCGACGGACATTCCACCTATTGAAATTGGCTTCTTCAGGGCATTCTTTGCCTTCCTGCTCATGGTCCCCTACGCGATCCGCGTTGGCCCCAGTATTTGGCAATCTAAAAACCATAAAGTGTTTCTGGCTCGCGGCATGACCGGCGCCGGTTTCGTCATGTTCTTTTTTCCCGGAATAGCGTTGATGGAGATTGCAGATGCTCAGGCACTGACCTTTACGACGCCATTGTTTGGCATGTTGCTGGCGATGCTGTTTCTGCGTGAAAAATTTCGTCTCAACAGGGTTTTGGCGTTGGCTATCGGATTTGCTGGCGCCCTTATCATTATCAGACCGGGTTTCCAGTCGATCAGTATTGGCGCGATTTTGGTTCTTTGCTCCGCTCTAAGTGCATCCGGCAGCGGGACGTTGCTGAAATACGCTACGCGATCCGATCCGCCGGACACCGTTGCTTTTTTTCACGCCCTATACCTGTCGCCATTTGTCTTTATCGGCGCCTTGTTTGACTGGCATTGGCCAACACTCCGGGAACTATTCGTCATGGTGATTATCGCGGCTCTGGCGACGCTCAATCAAAGGTTTTTGGGCAGGGCTTTTGCATCAACAGATGCTACGGCCGTCTATCCGTTCCTGTTTATGCGATTGCCATTTGGCGCAGCCCTTGGGCTCGCCGTATTTCAGGAAATACCGTCAATTTGGGTATGGATTGGTGGTGTCGTCATCTTTGGCGCTGCCTTATATCTGGCCCGATCAGATACAGGCAATAAAAACCAGCGCTCTAAACGAAATCTACAGGAATAGGGATGGTAGCCATGGCGGTTCGTACCACAGCACAGGAACGATCTCGTTAAACATCACTAACAGGAATACAATGGCACCTATTGTGTAAATCAGGACCACTTTCCAACTGAATTTTCCCCATATCACCAGGTAAAGGATTACAAAGAGAAGGAGGGTCGGGAATTGCCCGATGAGAAGCGTCAGGGCAAAAATCCCGATAAGCCACCCATGAAAGTAAAGGCTCTTCAAAAAGTAGGTTCTGTCAACACCCACGACGTCCCGCCCGGCAGTTCCGGCTCGTAGTGCTGACAAACCTTTGAGGTCAAATGTCAGAGCCCCGATAGCCAAAATGAGCCCAACAACGGATACAGTCTGAGGAAACACTTTCGGCGAAAATGACCATGGAATGGCCTCGTAAAAACAATAAACGAACAAGAGAATTAAAATCGCGGAAATCGGCCAGGAAGCCGGCGGGCAAACCTTGCCGCCTTCTTCAGCGACCATAACTTCATTGTCGGCTAACGTGATGTCGTCTGCATTTGCAGCTTGCTCTGCACTTTTCCTTTTTTGCTTGCGCACCGCAAATATGACTGTGATTACGATGAGGGCGATGATGATGAGGACAATCGGTCTACTGAACGAGCCCCAGCCATGGACCTGCATGGACAGATTCATCGCTTCTTCCATGATTTTGCCGAGCACGAATCCCAAGACGATTGGCGGTCTTGGCCAGCCGCCGAGTTTCATAAAGTAACCGATTAGCCCGAAGACGAGCAGCACGATCCAGTTGCCGAGCGTGCCATTACCCACCCAGGCACCCATAAATACAACCAGCATGATTGCAGGAACGATAATATGACCTTGCAGATAGGTAATTTTTGATGCCTGACTGCCCCAGAGCAAAAGAGCGACCGCACCTGCAACATTCGCAAGAACAAGCGTCCACACCAAAGTGAACGTAATATTGAGTTCGTCCGTCAGCATTTGGGGACCCGGTTCCAGGCCCTGAATGAAGAAGGCGCTCAATAGAATCGCCATCGACGCGCTACCGGGAATGGCGAAGGCAATTGTCGGCAACAGCGCGCCGCCCTTCATCGCGTTATTCGCAGCTTCTGGCGCGATGACGCCGCGAACATCGCCCTTTCCGAAATTCTCGTTATTCTTTTCGCTCTGCGCCGCATGGCCATAAGCGACCCAGTCGACAATCGAACCACCGAGACCCGGCAGCATGCCGACGTAAACGCCGATTACGGTACAGCGAAGGCCAAGCCACCAATTTTTTGCAGCGTCTTTCATACCATTGAGAATTCCGCCGGTGGCGACCTCCTCTCTTTCGACTCTGGAAATCGACGTATTGCGTACAGCGAGTTCCAAGACTTCGGGTATGGCGAAGAGGCCGAGCACATAAGGGACAATGGGCAGGCCCTCAAGCAGGAAATTCTGATCAAACCAGTATCGACGTACGCCGCCAAATTCGGCGTAGCCGACTGTTGCGAGCATTAGTCCAAAGCAAGCCGCTGCCGTCCCTTTGAAAATCGATTTGCCGCTCAGGGAGGCGACCATTGTTAAACCAAGCACAGCGAGCGCAAAGAGCTCAGGTTCAGAAAAAGATAAAATTATCGGCCGAACGACGGGTATGGATATAGCAAGAAAAATTGCGCCGATGACGCCGCCGATCATTGAAACTGTGTAGGCGGCCCCAAGAGCCCGGGAAGCTTCGCCGCGCTGCGCCATTGGATAGCCGTCGAGAATTGTCGCCTGGGAAGCGGCGGTCCCCGGTATGCCGAGGAGGACTGAGGAAAGTGTGTCCGCCGTTGTTGTCACCGCATACATGCCGAGAATAAAGGCAAAAGCGACATTGGGTTCCATGCCAAATGTAAAAGGCAGAATGATTGCCATGCCGACAAGACCGCCAAGGCCTGGCACAGCACCGAAAAACATCCCGATTGCCACGCCGAGCAACATATAGCCAGGTGCCGGCCAAACGAGGACCAGTCGTAATCCATCCAGTACCGCTTCTGTGAACGTCATGGCGGTTTACCTTTATCGTGCATGGGAATGGGGGCGTCCGTTTGGACGCCCCCAAAATAGTCGTCAAAGAGTGATTAAATCAGCTCTTTGCCGCGTTTGCATAGTCCAGAAGGAATTTCTGGAGCTTCGGCGGCACGGTGATGATCTCTTTGATGTATTTCTGAGCTTCTGCACCGCTCTTACCGATATAGATGCTGCCATTGACTTTCTTGTATTCAGCAAGGAAAGCCTTGTCTTTGACAGTCTTGTCCCATGCAGAACGCATGATCTTGACCGCTTCCGGATTGGTTCCCTTACGGAAGACCAAAATACGAAGCATTTCACGGGTCGCTGCGATCCGGCGAATAGCGTTCCAAAGGTTTGCATTGGGACGCTTTCCTTTACCGAACTTGGCTTCATAGACATGCTGGAAGCTCGGAATATTTTTGGCAACGGAAGGCGAATGCAAGATCGTGTTGTTTGGACCAGGCGTTCCAACATGCCAGATCGGCACGGAGATACCTGGTTTGATCAGCTGTCCGACAACGCGGCCAAAATAACCAGCGAGCGAGTCAGCCGTCATATCCAATTCGTTTTTAAGGATCGCTGCGCGAATCTTGCCACCGGATTTGTATCCGCTGACATGCTTGAGCGGAATCTCAAGAGCTTCAAAGAACATGCGTGTGCGCAAGTCTTTACTGCTCGTTGGGCCATGTCCGCCGGTACGAATTGCATGACTGGTATTGAGCAGGTCTTTCCAGTTCTTGATCTTCTTTCCTGGAATTGCGTCGACCCGAATGTGGGAAATCGTCTGCTGACCGATAGCACCAACATAATGGAAGGCGGAGAGATCGGCTCTCAATTCTGGCGCACGCATTACCTGTGCCATGATTGGGATTGTGAAGACACCCATCATATAGCCATTGGTTTTGCCGGCTTCAGCCAGGAAGTTCGCGCCAACTGTGCCACCGGCACCGGATACGTGACGGAAAATCAGGCGTGGATTGCCAGGAATATATTTTTTCATATGGCGCATAACCATACGGCCCTGGATATCGGTATTACCGCCAGCACTATAATTGATAATAATATTTACGCGTTTGCCCTTATAGAACTGGGCATCAACCGGTGCACTCAGACCGACTGCGGCAACCGCAGCAGCTAAGGCACCAAACGCAGAATGCTTCAATAAATTCATGTTGCGAATCCTCCCTAGGAACCCGTTAGTGTTTCAAACCTGCAATCCAAAACCATCGCAGGGGCAGGAGAGTGAAAAAAAGCGAAATTTTGACTCCCTCAGACTAGAGGCTACGCCAAGCCAAATAGCCATGCAAGGGGTGAACCTGACATTCCACACCAAGAAATTTTTACCCAATTGGGTTGGAAATCAGAATATATCGACTTCTGGTGGCTGTGGATCGCCACCCATGCAGCGCCGCAAATGATCTGTGGGTGGGTCTGCGAACCCCCAACGATCCGGACCTTGCACTCTTTGCTTCCATTCTTCTGGCGTTCCGGTTTTGTAGGTGGCTTCGTCTACCTGTTCGACCTCGGCGGTGTATTCGACGACCATGCCGTTGGGTTCAAAGAAATAGCCAAAGACATTGTTCCCCGGACCGTGCCGCCCGACGCCCCATTGAACCGGGAAACCTTTTTGCTTCATCCGGCCTGAGCCGCACATTAACGCATCAAAGTCAGGGACTTCGAAGGCAGCATGGTTGAGAGAAGGTCCCTGATTATGGGCGAAGGCAATGCTGTGGTGATCGGGGCTGCACCGAATAAAATTCATGCGTTCCGTTCGGTCGCTTACGCGAAAGCCCAACACATCGCGATAAAACTCAGTCTGGTCATCGACCTTGTCAGAATTTAGAACGACATGACTAAGTTTGAATGGGCGGTCCGTTGCCATTTCCGCATCGCTGTGGGCGGTAACATCTGAGCTGATCCCATAATCAATGCCATCTCGATCAATGAAGCCGAAACCATAGCCGCCACCCGGAGTGTTAAGATCAGCCGGGTCACCTTTCATCGAAATCCCCAGTCCTGACAATTTTGCGTGAAGTGCATCAACAGTATCGCTGTCTGGCGCTGCAAAGTTGATCCGGTTGACGCCTACGTTGCTGCTTTCATGAAGAACGACGATATGATGCTCCGATCCTGTCGCTCGAAAATAATGTGAGCCTTCATGCTCCGCAATTTTCTCCAGACCCCAGCAAATTTCGTAAAAGCGGGAAGTCTTAGCGAGATCGAGAACATCGTATTCAATGCTTCGTAAGCCTGTAACTTGCGGGTCGGTCATTTTTTCCTCTTTCGACTGTGCCGGCGATGGTTCCGGTATTTGGTACAAGGCTAATCCGCAACCGGTCCTGTGCCAAGAAAGATTCCACAGCCAAAAATATCTTGAGGGCGTTTTCTTTTGCTCAAAGCGCTGATTAAATGACAGCTGAAACAGGCGGGGAACCTAATCGGTTCCAATAAACAACAAGATAGGGAATGAGAAAATGAAACTGTGCCGTTTTAACGAAGATCGGCTTGGTGTGGTGGTCGATGGCGCTATCCGGGACATCACCGATGTCCAAACTGAAATCCGCGCAAATGCCCGATACGACATGAAGGGCGATGCGGTTATCGCTTCGCTTCCCGAATGGCGTAGCCGAATGGAGGAAGCGGCGGAAAGTGCTGAGCCAATTGATGTTGCGTCAGTCGATTTGTTGCCGCCGATTGCACGGCCCTGCAAAACGATGGCGGCACCGGTAAACTATGAGGCGCACGTCGCAGAGATGGCTGCGCAGCCACACGTCACAGGAGAGGACAAAGGTGCACAGCGTCCGTCAGGGATTCAGAACCAAGGAATCTTCCTAAAAGCCAACTCTGCAGTCGTCGGGCCCAGCGAAGGCGTTGCGATCCGATTCCCTGATCGCCGCAATGACCATGAGGTCGAATTTGTCATCATTGTTGGTAAGGAAGGAAGCCGTATTAAGCGCGAAAATGCGATGGACTATGTTGCGGGCTATACCTTGGGGCTTGATATGACGGTCCGCGGTATCGAAGACCGGAGCTTCCGGAAATCTTGCGATGGCTATGCTCCAGTGGGGCCGTGGATGGTAACTGCAGATGAGATCCCTGATCCCGGCAATGTACCCTTTACGGTGCACTTAAATGGCAATTTGCAGCAGGATGCACATACCAAAGATCTGATATTCGATGTGCCGCGGCTGATCGAATTCGCATCTGAATTTTACACCATTTATCCCGGCGATTACCTCTTTACCGGATCACCACCCGGTGTCAGCGAAGTGCACCCAGGGGATGTCATGCGTTGCAACTGTGAACTAATTGGAGAAATGGAAGTCGTCGTTCGCGAAGCTGAATGAAGGCGGCTTTATATAAAGAGTTCGGCCCGCCTGAGGTCCTTCGTTATGAAGAGGTTGAAGACCCTGTTGCCGGTCCCGGTGAAATCGTCGTTGAGGTACACGCCGTTACGGTAAATCGCGTACTCGATTGCGCTGTGCGGGCGGGCACGGAAACCCAACGCGGTGTGGTCCTGCCGCATATCGGTGGTGTCGACCCGGCGGGCGTTGTGCATCAGGTCGGGGAGGGCGTTGCAGAAGTTTCTGCCGGCGACCGCGTTGCCTTGCTTTCCAGGGCGCCGTGTCTCGAATGCGATCAGTGCAAGGCGGGCGAATTCAAGAAATGCCCTAAGAGCACGATGCTGGGTGTTGGGCGATGGGGTGGTGCGGCGGAATTCGTAAAAGTTCCTGCCTCAGTGGCCGTTAAACTCCCCGATAACTTACAGTTTGCGGAAGCCGCGGCTGTTATGCGCCATGGCCCGATGGCGCATTATCTATTGTTCGATGCTGGTGATCTTCAACCCGGCGAAACGGTTTTGGTAATGGGTGCCGCCGGTGGTCTTGGGCTCGCCGGAATTCAAATCGCCAAAGCTGCTGGAGCGAAGGTTATTGCCGCTGCAGGGTCGGATGAACGTGTTGCCGTTGGCTATGACTACGGTGCCGAATTTGGGGTTAATTATGTCAAAGAGGACCTGACGAAAACAGTTCTCGATTATATGGGCGGCGAAGGTGTGCATCTGGTGTTCGAAAATATTTCCAACCCAAATACGTGGCCTAAGGCGCTGAAATGTCTTCGAAAATTTGGCAGGTTGGTAACAGCGGGTGCACACGGGGGAGGGAAAGTCGAGCTGGATTGTGCCTTTCTATACCATGAGAACATTCGGATTTTTGGCTGTACCGGAAATACGGAAAAGAATGTCGGCGACACAGTATCTTTGGCAGGTGATGGACGGTTAAGAGCCAAGATCGAAAAAGTTTTTCCGCTTAGTGAAGCGACCGAGGCCCACCGAATGATGGAAAGCGATATCCTTTCCGGAAAAATAATTCTCGACCCAAGGGCAGGATAGCCCGTCAGCGTTTGCCGTAATTCATCCCTTTTGCGCGTGCTTCAAACATTGCCGGGTCGGCATTGAGACCGTGCCCCAAAGACAACCTGTTCATCATATTGAATCGCGCACAAATCCATATCGCATCGGCGAGAGCTTCCTCGTCCCATCCGGCATCAAAAACCGCATCGGCATCTGCCTGAACCATCTTGTGCGGTTCAACGGTTAGTTTGCGAACAAAGCGCAGTATTGGCTTGAGCTTGTCAGCGACCGGGGCTAGGTCGATGTCGTCGATAACGGACTCAAATATCGCCTTTTCAATTCCGTGTTGTTGGGCGATGGCGGAATGACCACCATAGCAATAATCGCAGGAATTGAGGGCCGAGGTGAATGCGGCAATCAGCTCGCGCTCGCCAATCGAGAAAACAGAGTCGTCTCTCATGACGGCTTCGGAAAATTTTGAGAAACCCTCCTTATGTCCTGGTTTAATGCTGAAAAGCTGACCGATGCCCGCATCATCAGGCAATGAGGGAAAAAACGGCATTTCAAGTCCTTTCGATTTACTGAGCCGAGTGTCGCGGGTAGTGTGTTGGAAATCAATTCCTGGAATTGCATCGAACAATGATCCGTAATTTTTTCGTATTTTTGGCGTTTTTGTTGGGTACGTCCGCTACCGTATTTGCTGCCGACGGGGTTATTACAGCGTCTGCAGCGAGCCTCGAAGCGCAGGCGGGTACACGCATACTAATAGACGTTCGGCATGTCACTGAATGGCGGCAAACCGGAGTTCCTGCAAATGCAAAGGAGATTACGATTCATGACCCCAACGGACTGACATCATTTGTTTCGAAAATTTCTGCGGCAGTCAAAGGCGATAAGAACGCACCGATCGCGTTAATTTGTGCACGTGGATACAGATCTACCAAAGCCGCTCAAATTTTGGCCCAGGCTGGCTTTAAAAATATACGGGATGTCCGCGAGGGTATGTTGGGCAATCGCGATGACGGACCGGGGTGGTTAAAACGGCGATTGCCGACGCAGCCGTGCAAATCCTGCTAAACGGAGGCAACCTATGACTGGGCAGTTGGAAAACAAAGTCGCAATTGTTACCGGCGCGGGCCGGGGCCTTGGTGCGGCCTATGCAAAAGCGTTCGCAGACGAAGGGGCGCGGGTTTGTGTTTCCGATGTCCTTGATACGGCCGATACAGTATCCGCGATAACCGGTGTCGGGGGTGAAGCGATCGGACTTTCTTGCGATGTAACAGACGTCGACACCTGTGAGGCGATGGTAAGTGCGGCGGAAGAAGCATTTGGCGGTGTCGATGTTCTGATCAACAACGCTGCGCTATTTGTCGATATTCCTCGTCGAACATTTCTGGATATTGATTCTGAGGAGTGGGACAAGGTTATGGCTGTCAACGTGCGGGGCAGTTTTAACTGTGCAAAAGCGGTGGTGCCTGCAATGCGAAAACGCGGCGCTGGCGCTATTGTAAACATCTCATCGAGCACCGCACTCAAAGGAATTCCCTATACACTTCATTACGTAACCTCCAAGGGTGCGATAATCGCGATGACAAGGGCGATGGCGCGGGAACTCGGTGACGACAACATTCGTGTCAATTCACTTGCGCCAGGTCTTACAATGAGCGAGGCGGTTGCCGATGCTGATGATATTTTTGCGCCTTATAACGAGGCATCGATCAGAGGGCGCGCGATCAAGCGGGAGCAGGTACCCGAGGATCTTATTGGTGCTGCTGTTTTCCTGGCATCTGATGCCAGTAGCTTTATGTCCGGACAAACAATGGTCGTCGATGGTGGCGACGTCGCTTATTGATCAATTTTGGTAAATAGACATGAGCAGATGGGACTCGGTAAACGTTGATGGCAGTGAAATGCCGATTTATGTCGGTGAGCCTGATAGCGATGGACCGCATCCAGTGATTGTTTTGACCTTTCACCGTGGCGGAATGGATAGCTTTACAACGGAAAGCGCTGACCGATTGGGGAAGGCAGGGTTTCTGACATTTGCTCCTGATTTCTATCATCGCAAAAAAGGAATGAATCCGACCGAAGCCGTTACGTTTCGACTGGACAATGATGTGATCGACGATATTACCGCAACCGTAAATCATATCGCGACGCTGGATAATGCCGACCCTGATCGCATGGCGATTATGGGGCACTGTATGGGCGGAAGAACCGCTTATTTGGGCGCTGCTGCGCTGCCCACGACATTTAAACTATGTATCCCTTTTTATAGTGGCGGAGCATTTTCCCCATGGGGCGAAGGTCCAAGCGTATATGATCGTTTCGATCAGTTGCAATGCGTCGTCTACGGGTTCTATGGCAATGACGACAAAAATCCTTCAACTGCCGATGTTGATAGGTTTGACGCCCGTCTGACCGAACTGGACGTCGAACACACATTTTATCGCTATGACGGCGCTGGCCACGCATTCCAAAACACTGTGAATCCCGATAACTTTCGAGCCGAGCAAGCAGAAGATGCGTGGGTTAAGGTTATCGGTCACCTTTCAGATCACTTGCTGAATTAACCAGTCGATATCAATAACCAGATACAGGGAGGAAATTGTGGTTGCTTATTTTGTTGCCGATCAAAGGGAAGTGACAGATCCCGAAACAATGAAAAATTATATCGCGAATGTCGCGGCAACCGTCGACCAATATGGCGGAAAGTTTATTGTCCGGGGCGGCGATCCGGAGGTTATCGAGGGGGAATGGCCGGTGCGGCGCGTAATCGTAATGGAATTCACGGATAGAGCAGCCGCAAGGGCTTGGTATGATTCACCGGAATATGCGGAGTTAAAAAAAATGCGTTGGGCCAGCACAACGACGAACCTCATATTGGTTGACGGCGCATGACGGCCTACTACATCACCCATCGTACGTCGGAGGGCGACCCCGAGGTTATGGCGCTCTACTCGTCCAAAGTGAACGCGACGATTGAAAAATATGGTGGAACCAAAATCGTTCGTACCGGCGATTTTAAAATTATCGAAGGCGACTGGGACCCTGATCGAATGACGATAATCGCATTCCATGATATGGCTTCTTTGGAGCGTTGGTACGACAGCCCGGAATACGCAGATCTCAAAGCAATGCGACATTCAGTGATGACTTCGAATGCGATTGCTGTTGAGGGAATCTAGCAGTTAAACAAATCGTGTTGGGGATGTTTGTTCGCTTGGGTCCGTAAAGTTCTATAATCCGTCCATAATTTGGACGTATCAGGAACGGGCGTCCAGCGGAATGGCCAACGCGGAAGAACCAGAACTAGACCTATTGCTGGCTGGCAATAAGGCAGCGTGGGATCGATTTGTTGAAACAACTGGACCAGTTGTTCTTGGTGCTATTCGCCGAGCGCTCTCTAAGTATGAAAACACGAGCGATGAAGCGGATGTCTTTCAAGACGTATTCCTTAGATTGTGCAAAGAAGATTTTCGCCTCCTACGTCAATACGACTCTCAGCGTGCAGGCCTAAAAACCTGGCTTAAAGTTGTTGCGCATAGCGCCGCAATTGACGCGCTCCGACGACAAAGACCGCCCACTGTTCCCCTCGAAAATGTTCCTGAAGCGGCGTTGGGCGAAGACAAAGAGCCTGTTGAAAGGATTAAAATTCCAGATGACTTGCTTACGCCACGGCAAAGATTAGTGATTACGTTACTCTATGAGCAGGACCTTGAAGTATTTGATGTTGCAGAACGTCTTGAAATTGATCCGCAAACCGTTCGAAGCACGCATCATAAGGCTATGACCCGTTTGCGCGAACACTTCGACGACAGCCACTAAATAAGTTTGTGCTTTCTGGGGATGAATTGGGCTTTCGGGCCGTAAAGACAAATAGGCGAATGAGTGAGCCGATGAAGAAAACATTGATTTGGATTGTTATGACAGCCTCTCTTGGTTTGAACGCGGCGTTTGTGGGCGGATATTTCTTCGCCGAAAAGCGCGCTGAAAGGGTGAGCCGGGGCGGCGCCGCAGAAATTGTTATGGAACGGCTGCGTTTAAACGAAGCGCAAAAGAAACTGTTTTTGACTTTGCGCGGAAAAGCACGTCTGGCATTTCGTCGATTGACAGATGAAGAATCTCTGACGGTCGAAGCCTATTGGCGGGAACTGCTTAAGCCAAAAGCCGACATCGCGGCTATTAAATCGGCTATCGAGAAAAATGCCGGTAAGCGGGTACGGTTCAATTTGGAAGTAAGCGCCCTGCTTCACGAGCTTTTGTCTACTCTCGATCCGGGACAGCGTGAACTTTTTGTCAGCACATTGCGTCGCCGCAACCTGTTCGCCGGACGGTTTTTGTTTTCCGGCGGATCGTCCCCCCGAGATTGACACAAGGAGGACAAAATGGTCCGCAATTCTATACTGACTATAGTTGCTTTGGGCATTGCCGCTGCACTCGCGGCACCTGTTGCCGCCCAATCGATCCCGACAAGAGATGACGTTCGCACGAAACGTGATCTGGAAATTGATCAACGCCGTGCGACGCGTGATGCAAGGCAGCAACAATTCCGGGACACCCGGGATTCCAGGCTTGGAACCTATCAGGGTAATTTTCAGGATAAGAAGCAAAAGTTTCGTGATACGAGGCAAACCGATCCCACGAAGGCAAATAGCTGGCGTTCGCAGAACGAAAATGCCGTTCGGACATCACGGCAAAATCATAAATCGCGCGCCCAGGGCTATAAACAAAATCGGCGTGTTCAAGGACAGAACTTCCGCCAGAACAAACGAGCTGGTGGACAAAACTTCCGTCAGAACCGTCGGTCACGCGCGCAGACAACGCGGGGACGTCGACGTTAGAATGACGGAAATGGCGGAAGGGTATGACTATGTCTGATAATGATCGGGATCGCGCGTTGGTTGGCCGTTCCGGCGTGACCCGGCCACAGGCTGACGATGCTCTTCCGCCGCATCCGAACGAACTGGCGGCGTGGTTGGAGGCGGACCCAAAAGAGCGCGAGAAAATACCGGAAATTGAGTTATTCCTTGCGACGCACCCGCAATATCTCAGCCTGTTAGAAAACACGACTGACGAACCTGAGGTGCCAACCGCAATGACTCAGGCGGCTCGATCATTGACCGGTGACAAAGTGCCAAAAACGCGTCGATCAACCGCCTCGTTGAGTTGGCTTATTCCGAACCCCGCCACGGGATTTGTGGCTGCTGCATTAATTGCGGCGTCGGTCTCCGGGTTTTCGATGGGTAGTGCAGCCAATCAGGCAGAAAAGTTTGTATTTAATGCTGTGGCAACCGAGATGACATTCGGTTTAGGAGGTGAGCTCGTCGCGCCAAAACCCAAAGGCTAATTGTCGACTATCGAGCACTTGTTAATCTACTTTTTTCCCTGCAGCATGCCGACCACTTCAATGTTGTCCGGGGTCTAGTGAATGAAACTGTTTACCTGGGGCATCGCGCCCAATCCTCGTCGTGTAGAAATATTTCTTGCCGAAAAAGAAATTCAGATACCGGTCGAAGAGGTCGGTGTGCCTGGCAAAGCCTTTCTCAAACCGGAATTCCTTGAGTCTCACGCCCATCGCCGTGTCCCGCTACTTCAACTTGATGACGGCAGTTATATTGGCGAAGCGATGGCAATCTGCCGGTATTTTGAAACTCTACATCCCGAGCCGCCCCTGATGGGTACATCGCCTCAGGAAATAGCCCAAATCGAGATGTGGGAACGGTTGGCCGAGCTGGACGGAATGCAGGCAATCGCTGAGTTTTACCGCAATTCGAAAGGATCATTCGCGGATCGTTCCTTGCCCGGATATTCGAATTCGTTACAACAGATTCCGGCATTGATTGAGCGGGGCAAAGCGCGCCTCGAACAATTCTATTTAAAGTTTGATGCGCAGTTAGCTGCGAACGAATATGTCGCTGGTGAGAAATTCACGGTCGCGGATATAACATCATTATGCGTTATAGATTTCGCGGCATTTTCCGAACTCGGTATACCCGAAGAATGCTCAAATTTGCAGCGCTGGTATCATGTTGTTTCGGAAAGGCCGTCGCTCAAAAAGTGACGTTTGATCATTATTTGTGGCCACGTGTGACTGTTTGAGCGTTTATTTCTATGTGTAAATTCGACCTATGACTGGCCGCAGTTCCAAGGACAAAAAACGTATGTCAGCTGACAAAAAGCACTTTATGTCGCCCACCGCCTTCAAGCAGTGGCGAAAGAGTCTGAATTATTCCCAGAAAGATGCTGCAGATGCGCTTGGACTCAAGCGGCGCGCGATCCAGTATTACGAGAAGGGCGAGCGCGATGGCGAGCCCGTTGAGATTCCAAAAGCAGTAAGACTGGCGTGCTACGCCCTGGCTGAGGGATGTCACGATTATAGTGGTCCTGCCGAAAGCCCGAAGGAGAAAGACTGATCGCTTACGGGAGTTACGTGGTTGTTTCGTCGGAATTTTCAGACTTTTTTCCAAATCTCCATCGGACAAAGAAGCCAAACGCCGAGCCTAGTGCCATAACAAGAAATGCCGCCGTCCATGCCTCAGCTGAATCTTTGCCCCCTGCAACCTGCAGGGTTGCGCCAATTGCGAGAGAGCCTAGAACGCCGCCCGCAAACCCCATGCTTGCATGCAATGCCATGGTTGCTCCCCGTACTTCAGGTTCGGCTGCAGAAACGGTTTCGGTATTAACGGTTCCGGTATCGGAATAGCTGATCATTCCATATATCAGGGCCATGACCGTTATCACCCAGAGGGGCGAGTCCGTTGTCGCGGCGACGGCCATACCAACAAAGACCGAGATAATCATGCTCGCCCTTATGATTGGCTCACGGCCGTAGCGAACGGCTAGTTCACCGCAATACATCGAAGCCGGCACGCCAACGAGTGCAATCAATGTTGCCAACCACGTCGTTGAAACGATGAAATTGCCCGGCTGCGCAGCTTCGGCGAATACCAGAAAGGTGACGATCCACACACGATTTGAAAAAACCTCCCACAAATGCCCAAAATAAGAGGCGATATTGACCATAAGGCGTCGGTTCCTAAAAACACGTTTGAAGTCAGCAATTTGGCTCTCCGTACGCTTGGTGATCTTTCCGGGCGGCAACGAAAAGATTCCAATGAAAAGCGCAACGCATATACCGAGACCGGCAACGAAGAACGCATATTGCCACCCCCAATATTCCGTGACGTATCCGGCTGAGAGAATGGAGACCGCCGTACCGACCGCATAAACCGATGTGTAATAACTTGAAGCGCGGCTCCGTTCAGGCTCTTCCAGACTATCGACGATCGCCTTGAGTGCAGGCATGTAGGTTCCGGCAACTCCGAGCCCCGTCAGCATGCGAAAGATCACGCCCGTCCATAAATCATGCGCGAGATAGGCAAAGCTAAAACAGGACGACGCCCCGACAATACCCGCGAAAATATAAATCTTCTTGGGCATGATCCGGTCGGTCAGCGTTACTAGCACCGGAACAGAGGTGACATATCCTATAAAGAAAGCGCCTCCCAATAACCCGGCTTCGGTTTCCGAAAGATTCCATTCAATAAATAACACCGGCAAAACCGGTGTGATGGTCATAAAGGCCATCGTGTTGAGAACAAGGGATGTGCAGCTTAAAAAAACAAGGAGACGGAATGACATTGGAAAACCGGTTGGCAAGAATGGACTAGCTATACAGCGGCATTCGCTATTCGTCATCCGACATGAATAACCGGACGGGGGGTCGATTTTATATGATGTTTGGTTTACATCACCGCCATCGATTTCCAACATTGAATTGAGTAACAGTTAAAATGTCATTTGAAATTCCTAAACCCCGCGAAACCTTCGATCTGACGATGGGCGACGGCGCTAACATCCGTGTCCGAATGCATGGTAATCCAGATGGTCCGCGGATCATGCTCGGAAATGGAAACGGATTTGCGGCGGATGGGTATTATCCATTCTGGCGCTTGTTTCAGGATGATTTTGAGTTGGCGATTTTCGATTTTAGAAATCATGGTCAGAACCCGACAGCGGCCTCTGGCTTGCCTGGTCACAGCTATGCGCAATTAACTCTCGATTTGGATCGGGTATTTCGCGAAGTGAATGCTCGTTGCGGCCAAAAAACGAACATCGGTATATTTCATTCAATGTCAGGCCGAACCGCGATGAAGCACGCCTGTGAGCTTGGGTTTAAGTGGGACGCCTTGATATTATTTGATCCGCCGAATGTGCCTCCTCAAGGCCATCGTGAGTATGAGCGCATGGATGTTTTTGAGCAAAGACTCTACGAATGGGCAATGGGTCGACCTGATCGCTTCAAGGATCCTGCGGAATTAGCGCAGCATTACAAAGATACGCGCGCCCATGCGACATGGGTTGACGGTGCGCATGAACTCATGGCGCGGTCAGTTCTGGTAAAAGATGACGACGCAGGTGATTGGAAGCTTTCGTGCCCGCGTGAATTCGAAGCCTCCATATACATACAGGCGATGACATTGAATTTATGGCCGACGGCCGAAGAGATCGGTGGTGTTGTGAAATTGTTTGGTTGTGACCCCGAAGCAAAGGGAGCGCCAGGACCTGCGTTTGCCAATAAGGCATTGGCGGAGGACGGGGGTTATGAATATCAGACCGTTGCGGGAACGGGACATCTAATGCAAATCCAAAGACCCGAAGAATGCCGCGATGGAGTCTTGGCCTTTCTTGAGGAAAAAGGCATCCTTTAGTAGGTAAGGCATTACGAGTTTGGACGACTGGAGTAGTTGCGGTGGCGCAGCAGGCAGAAATCGAAAAATACGTCGGGCAAAGTGTAGAACGCGTCGAAGATAGTCGTCTGCTGACCGGTCGGGCGCGATTTGCGGATCACTATCCGGTCCCGCGCGGTACTTTGCATGGCGCAGTCCTCAGGTCTCCGCATGCGAGAGCGGAAATTACCGCCATAGATGTCTCAAAAGCGGAAGCTCTGCCAGGCGTTCGTGCCGTTTATACTGGTAAGGAAATTCAGGCGATTTCCGATCCCTTTCTTGTAATTGTAAAGCAGCCACTCGATGAATGGGCACTTGCGGTTGATCGCGTTCGTTTTGTTGGCGAAGCCGTTGCGGTTGTGGTTGCCCGGGATCGCTATATCGCGGAGGACGCACTCGATCTGATCGACGTCACCTACGAGGTAACATCACCGGTCATCGATGCCGAAGCCGCTGCCGCAGAGGATGCGCCGCTCGTACATGAAGATGCCGGTACCAACATAATGTCGGATCGTAATTTTATTTACGGTGATCCCGACAAGGCATTTGCAGAAGCCGATCAAACAATTTCGCTAAAGCTCGAATATCCGCGTAATTCCCTGACACCCATCGAGGCTTTTGTTGCCATTGTCGAATATATGCCGGATGAGGATGTCTATGATGTCCTATCTAATTTCCAGGGCCCTTATACCGGGCATCCTGTCATGGCACGGTCGTTCCGCGTTCCCGAGAGCAATGTAAGATTAAGAACGCCGGCGAATTCGGGAGGTAGTTTCGGCGTAAAGCAAGCCGTACTTCCCTATATCGTTTTGATGGGGCTGTGCTCAAAACTCACCGGCAAGCCGGTTAAATGGGTAGAGGACAGGCTCGAACATTTGACGGCGGCGTCATCAGCGCCAAACCGTGTCGTAACCATCGAAGCCGCGGTGAAGAACGATGGCGAAATGATCGGCATGCGGATCGATCAGCTTGACGATTATGGAGCATATCTGCGCTCACCAATGCCGGGGCCGTTATACAGAATGCATGGCGCATTGAGTGGCGCCTACAAAGTCAAAAATCTGGATGTGACCAACCGGCTGGTAATGACGAACAAAACGCCCGGTGGTCTCGTTCGCGGTTTTGGCGGACCGCAAATGTACTTTGCAATTGAGCGACTGATGCACAAGATAGCGGTAACCCTCGACATTGACCCGCTCGATGTCATTCGAACCAATCTGTTGGATTCGGGCATATTTCCATATCAGACACCGGCGGGTGCTGTTTACGATTCTGGTGATTATCCCAAAGCGGTTGAGCAGGCGATTGAGGAGGGCGGGCTCGCTGACCTTTTGAAACGCCGAGATGAAGCGCGTGCGGCAGGCAAAATATACGGAATCGGATATGCCGCGGTGGTCGAGCCGGGGATGTCCAATATGGGCTATCTCAGCACGATCGTGCCGGTAGAAGAACGCCGCAAGCGCGGCGCGCAGGACGGCGCAATCTCCATGGCCACCGTCAACGTTGATCCGTTGGGGTCGGTTAGTGTGACCAGCGATACCACACCGCAAGGGCAGGGACATGGGACTGTTCTGTCCCAGATCGTCGCCGATCAGCTTGGGCTCAGACCCGACGATATTCGCGTCAACGTCGAACATGACACTCATAAGGATCCCTGGTCGATTGCCGCAGGGACCTATTCATGTCGGTTCTCACCAGGAACAGCAGTCGCCGCACAATTGGCGGGCAAGAAAGTACGCGACAAGCTCGCGCGTATTTCGGCACAGCACCTTAATATTCCTATGGAGCAGGTGGAGTTTGGTGGAGGGAAGATATTTGATCGGGAGAACCCTGATAACTCATTGAGCTTCCGTCGTGTTGCGGGTGGTACCCACTGGTCGCCTGGTTTATTGCCCGACGATATGGATGCAGCACTGCGCGAAACCGCGACATGGGCACCGCAGGAATTAACGACACCAGATGAAGATGACCGGATCAACACCTCGCTGACCTATGGTTTTGTGTTTGATTTCTGTGGCATTGAGATCGATCCCGATACCGCAGAGATACGCATCGATAAATACGTGACCATGCATGATGCCGGTACCCAGATGAACCCGATGATCGTCGAAGGTCAGGTTTATGGTTCTTTCGGTCAGGCGATTGGCGCTGCGATGTACGAGGAATTCTGCACGGCTGAGGATGGCAGCTTCTTGTCGGGAACCTTTGCCGATTATCTGGTCCCAACTGCAATGGAGGTGCCTGAACCAACATTGTTGCACATGGAATCACCATCGCCCTTTACGCCATTGGGCGCAAAAGGAGCGGCTGAAGGTAATTGCATGTCGACGCCGGTCTGCCTGGCGAACGCCGTCTGCGATGCTTTGAATATCGAGAACATTGTTGTCCCGTTAACACCGGCAAAAATCAGCGAGGCCATGCACGGAGAAGAGCCTGCCGCGCCGGAGGGACTGTCTGTTGCGCCGCAGGTAGAAGGCGCTGAGGCGGCGCTTACCGGTGAAGGTGACACCTTCGTTCCTGCCGATCCGCAGAAAGTCTGGAATACGCTTCTAGACCCTGAGGCGCTGGCGGCGGTTATTCCGGGCTGCCACAAACTTGACCTTGTCGGGGAAAATGCTTATCGCGCCGAAGTATCGCTTGGCGTCGGTCCGGTACGTGGCCGGTTCGTTTCCACGGTCAATCTTTCCGATCTCGACGAGCCGAGAGCAGCCACAGTTTCAGGAGGGCTGGAAGGTCCGCTTGGTGCGTCGGCTGGATCCGGCAGAGTTACGTTGGAAGAACGCGATGGCGGAACCTTTGTCCAATATAAATACAGCGTAGAAATCAGTGGCAAAGTCGCTGCAATTGGCGGGCGAATGCTTGAAGGGGCAGCGAAGATCGTTGTTGGACAATTCTTTGAAAGGCTTACCGCTCAGGTTGGCGGCAAGCCCGTTCCTGCATCCGGCGGCGGTTGGTGGCAAAAGCTGCTTTCGGCGTTAGGTCTTAGAGGCTAGCGCGCATGGCGCTTCCTGATCTTCAAGAAATCCAAACCAGCGAATACAGCATTTCCTACCGAGAGCGAGGAGAGGGGGAACCCCTGTTCTTTTTGCATGGTATGGGGTGCGGTTCGGTGAACTGGGAGAGTCAGTACGATCAGTTTTCTGATCGTTATCGTGTTATTGGCTGGGATGCGCCGGGCTACGGTAAATCCAGCGACTTTGATACCGATTTGCCGTCGGTTGCGGACTACGCCATGGCGATGGCGGGTTTTCTCGACGCCCTTGGCATTGAGAAGGCACATCTGGTGGGCCATTCCTATGGCGGGATCATGGTGACCGCATTTCATCGTGCTTTTCCCGATCGCGTCCGCTCGCTCACTCTGGCGCAACCAGTTGTAGGTGGTGGCATAGACAAGCCAGAAGATCGTGAAAAAGAAATCAAAGATCGCGTCGAACAGGTCGAAAAATTAGGGATGGCGGATTATGCCGCTATTCATGTTCCAAACTCCTGCGCACCCGACGCAGCTCCTGACGTTTTGGCCAAAGGGATAGAGCTAACCGCCGCTATGCCTCAGGCAGGATATCTAAGACAGTTCCGGTCCCTCAAGCATGCCAATATTTTCGAGTGGACGAGTGCTCCTATAGTTCCGTCGATGATTGTCTCCGGTGAACATGATCGCACCGCAGCCCAAAAAATGGTCGAGGACATCGCGAAAGAGATGCCTGGTATCCGTTATGAAGCAATTCCCGACATCGGACATATGATCTACCTGGAATTTCCCGACCGATTTAATGCGCTTCTCGAAAGTTTGCTTTCTGAGGCTGGATAACCGGTCAAATTCATTGCGTTAGGCGGCTCGATTTGCGAACGTGCTCTGGGGTAAGGGAGTGTCGGTTTTCGGATAGGGAACGGTTATGAAATACGGAATAAAGTTCAGTTTGGGCAGCACTGTTGTATTGGCAATGCTCGCTGTTTCTACGGCGAAATCACAAAGTTTTTTGGATCGTGGACGCGATCTTTTGAAAGGGCTCGGGGGCGGATCGACCTCAGGCGCCTCGGCTTTGTCAGTTGGTGAAATTGCCGGTGGGCTGAAAGATGCCTTGCGGGTTGGAAGCGAGAGGGTTGTCAGCACACTGGGTCGTGCCGATGGTTTTAATAAAGCGGCGGACGTTCATATTCCCCTACCGGGAACTTTAAAAACCGTTCAATCAACGCTCGCTAAGTTTGGCATGAGCGGTTTGGCCGATGATCTGGAATTACGATTGAACCGGGCAGCGGAGGCTGCTGTACCAAAAGCGACAAAGCTGTTTGGAAATGCGATAGCCCAAATGACCATCGATGACGCCAAGGCAATTTTGAACGGCCCCAAAGACTCTGCGACAAAATATTTTCAGAGCAAAATGTCGGTGCCGCTGAAAGGTGAAATGAAACCGATCGTCAACAGTCAGTTGTCCGAGGTCGGAGCGATTGCGGCTTATGACAAAATGATTGGCCAATATAAAACGATCCCGTTTGTGCCTGACGCCAAAGCAAATTTGACCGATTACGTCCTCGATAAAGCGATCGCGGGTGTTTTTCTATATTTGGGGCGTGAGGAAGCTGCTATTCGGGAAAATCCAGCTAAGCGAACAACTGAACTGCTCAAGAAAGTTTTCAGTAAGTAGCGCGGCTGATCTAATTGGCGCGATAAATATAGCTTCCCCTAATTGAAGTGCATGGCATAATTGTCTCAATCCGTTTTAGAGGAGGAAAACACTATGGCTTATACGCTCGAACAACTATCGACCGATTGTCATGCTGCGATGGCAGAAGACTCCGGCAAGGCCGGACGCGAAAAGGTTCGTGATTTCATCGCCAAGGCTTGTGCGGATGCTGATTTTGTTGCTGAACATTTTGAAAATCCGGGGCAGGGAGAACGGCACGTCCTATACCAGGACCCTGATTTCGATTTTTGCATACTGGCGCACTCATACAATGGTGCGAAGGGCAGCAATCCGCATGATCACGGTCCGAGCTGGGCAATATATGGACAAGCAGTGGGCGAAACGATGATGACAGACTGGGAATGCATCGAGAAACCCGCTGATGGCAATCCAGGCAAGGTTAAGAAAGTTCGCGATTACTCGTTGAAGCCCGGTGATGCTTATGTCTATCACGAAGGCGATCTGCATTCTCCGAGCCGAGAAGACGATACCCGTCTTATCCGCGTCGAGGGACAGGATCTTGCAGGTGTTAAACGCGACCGCTACGAGGTAGCTGCTTAATCAGCATTTGAAGCACAAAATAAAGGGCCGGTTTTGCCGGCCCTTTATTGATTCTCAGTATTTGTTAAACGCCCGGACAGGTTTGTGTGACACCGCCATCGACAGGGAAATGTGTGCCCGTTACATGGGTCGACTCGTCTGACGCGAGAAACAGAGCAGCATAGGCGACGTCAAATCCGGTTCCCATACGTCCAGACGGAATTATTTCGTTACGCGCCGCGGCATATTCTTCCGCCGACGTATATCCTTTGTAGGTGTATGAAGGTTTGCCGTTGACCAGCCGCCGAATGAAAGGTGTGTCGATATAACCCGGGCAGATGCAGTTGGCCCGAATGCCGGAGCGAGCATGCTGAATTGCGATATTCTTCGTGAATTCGATCATCGCCCCCTTGGTGGAGGAATAAACCGCCGTATTGGCATTTAGATGACGTAATCCCGCAATGGACGAAATATTGATAATAGAACCGTCACCCTGTTTCTCCATAATAGGAACCACCGCCCTACAGGTCAGCATCGCCGATGTAACGTTGCGGGCAAAGGTGTCTTCCCAGTCAGGGACCGTAATCGTATCGAGGCTTCGTCCCACCCCTTGGCCACCGACATTGTTATGAAGAATATCGACCCGGCCCCAGGCTTCCATGCAGGCATCGACCATCGCCTGAACCGCATCTTCGTCAGTCACATCTGCCGAGAAGGCCATCGCCTCACCACCGGCATCTTCAATTATTTTGACGGTTTCTTCGGCTGCTTCGATGCGAAAATCGACGCAAAATGTCTTGGCGCCTTCTTTGCCGTATACATAGGCGGCTGCTTTGCCGTTACCCCAACCTTCACCGATAGAGCCAGCGCCTGTGACGATAGCGACTTTGCCTTCCAGGCGATTGCGGCTTGGCGTATTTTCGTCCGGTCCGATAGGCATATTAGCCTCCCTTTGCATTTGTTTCTGTTGCAGTGTTTGTCGCGTGTCCTTATTAGCCGGTCAAGAGCACAAACCAATTTGCGTTACTCTCTGGTTTGACTCGGCTGAACAGGGCACACTGCCTGCTGCCGAATTCGACTCTTCTTAAATTGTGCAGAATGTCTGAAATAGACCCTCAATTCCCGCACCGCCGCACACTTGTTCTTATTGGTTCCGTATCAATGCTGTTTGTAACCGGTGGTGGCATGTTCATGATTGTCGTTGCCCTGAAAGAAATGGCGACCGAGTTCGGCTGGCCCCGCGAAGTACCGTCACTGGCATTTGCCCTACAATTTGTAGGTTCAGGATTTGGTGGTCTGATCATGGGCCGCATCGTGGACAGAGTTGGCTTCGGAGCGCCGGCGTTGTTGGCTTCTGTGATGGTAAGCGCGGGTGGCATGCTGGTTTCGGGCATAAGTGAAGCCTGGCAGCTCTATACAATTTATGTCGTTATGTTTGGCCTTTCGGGGCAGGGGGCGTTGGCGGCTCCGGCACTCGCTAATATTGGGCGATGGTATTCTGAACACCGTGGTCGGGCGGTTGGGATTGTCTCAAGCGGGCAGGCTCTTGCTGGTATCGTTTGGTTGCCGGTATTTGGATACGTGATGACCGAAATTGGCTGGCGCGATATGTTCTTTTGGTATGGCGTATTTTCGCTCTGTGTGATGTTTCCGCTTTGTCTAATCGTTTATCACAAGCCGCCCCCGCCCAAATCTGCTCCCCGAGCTGTGAACGCTGACGGTTCAAAAAGAGAAGAACCGCCATTGCCAATCACACATGGTCGATTACAGATCGGGTTATGTTTTGCGATTTTCGGTTGTTGTGTCGCTATGGCATTACCTCTGGGACATCTTGTTTCATTCGTAACTGATCGCGGCCACCCAATTCAAAGTGCCGTGGAGGTACAGGCAGTAATGCTTTTATGCGCTTTTCTTAGCCGCGCTTTGTTACTCGGGGTCTTGGCGGATCGGTGGGGTGGAATGCGCGCGTTGCTTATTTTTTCAAGTGCGCAGGCGGTAATGCTGACGGTATTCACAGTGACGCATGAACTTTGGGCGCTCTATGTCGTTGCGGCCTTATTTGGCCTCGGCTATGGCGGCCTGTTTCCTGTCTACGCCGTTGCGATCCGCGACCATATGCCAATCATGGAGATCGGCAAACATACAGGCGTTGTTTTCTTTGTTGGCGCCGTAGCAATGGGTTTTGGAGGGTGGCTCGGTGGGTATTTATTCGATGTCACCGGTGCTTACACAACGCCCTATCTTATCGGTGCGGCCTTTAATGCCGCAAATGTCATTCTGGTATTGTATTTAATCTACCGCCTGCGGACAGTACTGCCTGGGAAACTTGTCCGGGCCTAATCAACTTACTTCCTGAATAGCTTTCCAGACCCGTTCAGGCGTCGCAGGCATGCCCAGGTTTCGCACACCAAGGGGCTCAAGTGCATCGTTTATCGCATTCATCACGGCCGCGAGCGCGCCAACCGTACCACCTTCACCTGCGCCTTTTACGCCAAGTGGATTGGTTGCGGTCGGGACCGGGTGCCGATCCAGTTTGAATTCGCAGAAATCTGACGCGCGTGGCATGCAGTAGTCCATGAAGGAACCGGTAATCACCTGACCGTCGGTGTCATAAATCATTTCTTCCATCAATGCCTGGCCGACTCCCTGGGCTATTCCGCCGACCACCTGTCCGTCGACCAAAATCGGGTTTAATTCGACGCCGACATCATGCACTGCTGAATATCGGACAAGCTGACTGGTCCCGGTGTCCGGATCGATCTCGATTTCACAGACGTGATAGGTGTTCGGGATGTTGGTTGTCTCCGGTGACCAACTCGCTGTTTCATACAAACCGAACTCCATTCCCGGCGGTACTTTCTTGGGTTCAAACGCGACATCGACGACATCGGCGAGCGTAACGCTGCGGTCAGTGCCGGCAACTTTGAATTCCCCACAGTCGAATTCGATATCGTCGTCGGCTGCTTCCATCATATGTGCGGCAATCTTTCGAGCTTTCTCGCGGGTCTTTTCGGCGGCCATAAGGACTACACTTCCGCAGATCGTTGCGGTTCGCGCTGCACCTGTACCGGACCCAAAGCTGTGCTTGCTGGTATCGCCCTCGACAACTCGAATTTTCTCGGCATCAATGCCCAAGGTCTCAGAAACAATTTGTGTGTAAATCGTGGCGTGGCTCTGGCCGCCAGCGGTTGACGCCGTCATGACGGTCACTGTGCCGCCCGGGTCAAAACGAAGTTGAGCAGCTTCAGGGGCCGGACTGCCTGACGGGTCCACACTTGAAGAAACGCCGACACCGTAGAGCTTTCCCCGCCTTTGGGATTCAGCACGGCGTTCAGCGATTGTGTCATACTCTGCCAGCTCAAGGCATTTATCCATAACGACTTCGAACTCACCACAATCGTAGGTGTCACCATTGGGAAGTTTTGCGGGCATCGCATCTGCAGGGATGTAATTCCGGCGCCTGATTTCAGAGGGGTCGAGATCAAGTTCTTTGGCCGCGAGGTCGATCAGGCGTTCCTGGACATAACTGCCGGGGGTCCCGGACGGTCCACGATAATTCGCCATCGGAACGGTATTGGTTAGCGTTGCTGTGGAATATCCGTGCACGGTCGGCATGTCGTAGGTGCTGCAGAGATAGCTCGCCGCGCCATTGGGGGTACCAAAACCGTTCATCGATAGAAAGGCCCCGACATTTGCATGCGCTCGCGCACGATAGGCGAGAAACTTGCCGTCGTCATCGAATCCAAGCTCTGCGTCGAAGAGGACATCACGCGCCTGATCGTCCGCGACGTGACCTTCACTGCGTTCACACACCCACTTGACCGGACGGCCGACACGTCTTGCCGCCCATGCGGTGAGTGGTACTTCGGGATAAAGTCCACCTTTCATGCCGAAAGACCCTCCGACATCTCCCGCAATTACCGTCATCTGATTTTCTTCGATGTCGAACATCTTCTTGGTCATCATGTTTCGCCATACGAACGGACGCTGCTGGCACGCATAGACGGTATAATGGTCCTGTCCGGGGTCGTAACTTGCGACGACGGCACGTGGTTCCATTGTATTGGCAGTTACACGCGTCACATTCATTGTGTCCTTGACGACATGAGGGGCAGCGTTGAGAGCAACCTCCGTAGCCTTTGCATCCCCTCTTTCGGAGATAAAGGATTCATTGTTTTCACAGCCATCCCAAAACTGGTCCGCATCTGGTTGGCTGCTCAAAACAGGATCGATTTGTGGTTGCAGAATCTCATATTCGATATCGATGGCTTCGGCGGCATCCTTGGCCTGGTTAATCGTTTCCGCAATTACCATCGCGACCAGCTGGCCGACATGCATCACCCTGTCTCGGGTTATAGGCTCGCGTGGCGGGCGGAAGCCCGGTCGGCCATCGCTGCGTTTTGGGGGTGCATTTCCCGCGACATAACCGATGTTGTCGTCCGCGACGTCTTCACCCGTTAGAACGTCGATGACTCCTGGTCGCTGTTTGGCGTCTTTGGTATCGATAGAAACAATCTTCGCATGCGCATGCGGGGAGCGCAGAAACACCGCATGACATTCAAACGGCAGTTTTACATCGTCTGTATAACGGCCTTCGCCTTTGAGGAGGCGGGGTGCTTCAACCTGTGTGACAGGCTGGCTAATCGAGTAGCGGGTCATGGTGCGCGCTCCGAAGAAGTGATCGAAAGCCAGTTTATCTTATGTTTTAGGATCGGCAATCGGCCCGGAAACCATGAATTCGGTTGACATAAAAAATCAAGTAGCCAACGGTATATTCATCTATGAGTTACAGGTGCAATCCTCTTTTCAGGTTGTTGCCTCTTTCGGTTTATTCAATATCGGTTTGCGGACCGCCGAACGTATACCCTGCGGTGAGGTATGTATTGCGGTATTGCGAGACCAAACAGATTTTTAAAATCGGGGTATGTCAATGTGGCAACTAAAATCTAAATATTTTCTGGCGATTGTAACCTGCAGCATAGCGGTAACGGCGATTGCTGAGGTTTCTGCTCAACAAAAACGCGGCACCAGACCTGCGCTGAGCGTTGTCGTTGAAGTAGTCAGGCAAAAAGTCGGCAACGATCAGGCTGAAGCAGGTTTTCCGATAACAATTTTATTGCGTCGCATTGTTTCCGCCGATGAAATTGTCGACAATCGCTCGAATTTAATTTCTGTATTTGGGAGATGACATCATGGCGGCCAGAAAAGCGGCGAAGAAATCGGCGAAAAGGGCAGTAAAGAAAACAGCGCGCCGAAAGGCGGCGCCCAATATCAAAGACCCTGTTTTTGAAACCGTCAAAATTGAGCGCGACAAGGGTATTACCTTTTTGATCATGAATCGGCCGGAGAAGCGGAACGCAATGAGCCCGCAACTTCACCTTGATATGAACGATGCCATCGATCACCTTTCAATTGATCCGTACACCGACGTTCTCGTGCTGACCGGCGCAGGCAAAGCGTTTTGCGCCGGCCAGGATATCCGTCTCTACTTCCGGGGCACAGCAGACGATCCCGCAGCACGGGCAAAAGCACGTCGGGCTTCAAATGACTGGCGTTGGCAAAAACTCTCCAAGTTCCCGAAACCGACAATCGCCATGGTCAACGGTTTTTGCTTTGGCGGCGCCTTTACGCAGGTCTGTGCCTGCGATTTTGCGATCGCCTCAAACAGTGCCGTGTTTGGTTTGTCGGAAGTGAACTGGGGGATTATTCCAGGCGGGATTGTGAGCTGGAATGTCGGCCAGGTTATGAATATGCGTGATGCGATTTATTACGCGACGACGGGCGAACCTTTTAAGGGCAAGCGCGCGATGGAAATCGGTCTCGTCAATAAATCGGTGCCTGCCGGCAAGCTGAAATCGGAAGTGATGAAGCTTGCACGCCTCATGCAGCAAAAGAGTCCAGCAGCGGTGAAATACACCAAGGAAGCCATCCGTTCGGTTCGCTATATGAATGAACCCGAAGCTGCCGATTATCTCAACGCCAAGAGCGACGCCCTTAAATACATCGACAAAGAAGACAGCCGAGGGCAGGGGATGAGCCAGTTCCTCGACGAGAAGAGCTATCGTCCCGGCCTTGGCCACTTTGAGAGAAGAAATAAGGGGTAACCCAAGGCATTGTCGTTGAGAATGGTGTCGACTAAGGAGTCTCGAAAACGCGTTAGCCTACGAGCCTAAAATCTTCCGTGACTATTGAGGACGCTCCGCGACCACCATCATACCGACGATCCGGCCTTCCTCGCCCGAGCGCACACCATTTGCCCGGCGCAGGGCTGAATCGGCGCCCATAATGATCGCCACGCCGTCCATTTCACTACTCGAACGCCCCCGGCTGCTTCCCGGCGTACGACCTTCGGTCTGGTTCTCGACAATCTTGAACCCAGCGGTATCAAGCAGTTCGAGAATAATTTCAGGCGTTTCCATGAAGCTGAAAGACGGATCCGCGGCCCATCCTAACGGATAGTACGGCTCACCATTCGGACCGTTAGCGGCATGGCTGAACGTAAATCGACCGCCGGGCTTCAGGACACGAAAGACTTCCGAAAACATGCTTGTCTTGTCTTCGACGTTCATGGTGACGTTCTGGGACCACACCAAATCAAAGCAACCATCTTCAAAACGTAAATCCGTAACGCTTCCCTGACTGACGGTAATAGCATCCTGCAGACCACACAGCGTATTGAGTTGCGCCGCGGCCTCGACAAATTCCGGCGTCAGGTCTACGGCCTCCACCTGGCAATTGAAGTGGTGAGCCAGATAACGCGCCCCGCATCCAACGCCGCACCCGGCATCCAGCACATGTGACCCCTTCGATACACCGGCGAGTTCCGCGAGTGTGATTGTCGAATTGAGACCGCCGCCATGTATCTGGTCCGCCAGATTGAGCGTCTCTGCCGTCAAGTTTTCAACGTCGTGCCCCGCATCCTTGAGGGCGCTCAGAATCCTGCCGACGATATCGTTCGAACCGTAATACGTCTTTATCGAAGTAACTGCGTCCGCCATACCGACCACCCTAAAAATTTTGTCAACGAGCGCCATAGTGGCACGATCTTTTCTATGAAAACAGTTTTGCGCCCGCTTAAACTAATTTCAAGCTGGCACGCATTAATTTGGAACCGTCCGGGGGGTTTTTCGAACTTTCGCCGCTTTCAGCGACGGTTTCGAAAATGGTGCCGGCTAGAGGACTTGAACCTCCGACCCCCTGATTACAAATCAGGTGCTCTACGAACTGAACTAAGCTGGCTCCGAATGCTGATAGCAGGGTAGGAGTCAGTTCCTCGACAAAAAGAGTTATCGACCGGGCCTCGGACATTTCGAGAGAAGAAGCATGGGTAAGTTATCAATCCTTTTCACAGCAGATTAGTTGTTAAACCGAAGTCTCGTCGTCCAAAAAGTTGGCATATTGTTCGAGTAGAGTCGTTCCGTCTTCGATCTTCTCAGTTCCACCTTTGAAATCAGCGGTATATAGACGGGCTGCTTCACCATTTTTGATGCATTCGGTAATTCGCTGTTTATCCTCGGTTGGCATCGTCGTGCAAAGATCATGTTTCTCGGTCTGTGGCTCGCCTTTTAGTATAAACCCTTCATGTGCCTGCCTAACCAAATCAATCATGATTGCGCAACAAAGGCGTTGTGATTTCTTTTTTATTTGACCTAACTGTTCGTCTGCTAAAACGGGGAGTTTATACCGTGCTATGATGGCCCCGGTATCGATACCGGGGTCGATAAAATGCCCCGTCGCCCCCAACGGAATTTGTCTTGCGACCGAATGCAAAAGTACACCGACGCCCCGTACCCAAGGCAAGAGCGCCGGGTGAACATTCAACACACCTTGGGTTGCCATTTGGATCGTTTCGTCATCCAAAATACCGCCGCCCATCATAATTATGTAGTCGGGAGCTAGATCGGAAAGATAATTTTTTAGCCGACGGCTATTCACTCGCCCACAGAACTTTCCCCTCACGGGATACGAAGGGAATTTTCTCTGACGGAGACGTCTCAATAGATAAAAGCCCGCCAGATGATCCCGAATCCAAATCGGTAGATAGCTCAGGAACGATCTTCGTCCTTTCTTGCGTCGAGGATGCGCAATCAAAACGAGGTCGTAGAGGATACCGGAACGATGCAAGATGCTGGCAACGCGTCGCCCATCTATTCCTCCCGACGTAAGGAGGACGAAACTGGGGGCAGTCGACCGATCCGTTACGTTTGCCATCTTTCCTCTCGGCACCATTTGACAAGTTCGCCGACGCTAGCGGTCCAACAGTTGGTATCGGCTGCAATTTCGCTGATTTCTTTCATTACGAATTTTGTCATTCCGGCCATGAACCCTTGCCACAGGCTGTCTGTGTGCCAGTCCAACACGAAACAACCCTTTGCATGTCGGACTTCATTTACACGCTTGCGGAAAGCTCCGACCCTTTCTTCATTTGTATTTCCACTTAAAAACAGGGACTGATCCATCATGACCGGGGGGACTTCCCAGCTATTACAATAATCACCGCTTTCGAAATCAAAGGGCCGATAAGGATAATTCAAACCTCGGCGATACCCATGAATCAAATTCATTCCGAGACATGACGACATTGTCATATTGGTAGTGGCTGCAACCCTCCGCATTGTGCGTTCGGGATTTGTACTATCCAATGACCAGCAATGTCCTCGATAAACACTTGGATAAAGACCCAACATGCGTTCGAGTAAATCACATTCAGCGTCATATCGATCTTCAGACCATGCATTTACGCTGTTATGAAGGCCAATCTCAGATCCCTGATTGACGAGTTCCAATACAGCATTCTTTAGATCGGGGTCATTGATCCGGTAGGGGACGTCAAGTTGGCTTGCGTTGGCACTATATTTGTTCCAAGAAGCGATAAAGTTGGTGGATCGAATTTCGTTTTCCCTCTCAAACGCAATCCAATTCTTCCAGGAGTTAATGTATGGGTCGGGTCCACTTTTCTTTAACTTCGAAGCAAATGCAAAAGTTCCTTTTCCGAAATTTAATGCAGCAGATTTAGGATCTAGGGCACATGTTGCGACGTAGCCATCCCGGAAAAAACTAGCCGTTCGAAATCGTTGAATTCTGTCGCAATCGTGAGTAACGCATAGTGCAAAGCATTTGCCTTTTGGCCATCTAGGTTTTGCGGGGATTACAGAAGTATTTTGTTCAACCAAATTTTTGATGTTTTCAGCAAATTCGTTGACCAAAGGGATATCTAGCAGATTCCACTCACTGATATCCGGTCCCGGTACTCCATGATCTTCTATTTTTCGACCAGCATATTGAGCGATATTCGGATAACGCTCGGGAAAGCCCGACAATAGTGTGTTGGCGGCTAAAACGATATCGACTTCGCTAGTATCCGGAATAATCGCATTTGATGGTATATGCGTCCTGTCGATTAATTTGGGTCTACAATTGGAGCGGTTTTTCCAGCCGTCCCTACCTGCGGATTTTAGGAACGAATGCGGGTCTGGTTTACTGAGGTAGACGAAGTCAGCTGCTTCCACTTCGCTGACAAAACTTGTTTTCCATCCCGCAATTTCGACCAACTGTTCAACTGTGCTACGCGCAACGTTATGGAACTCTCTAAAGTCTGGATCGATCCATATGGTGATTTGATCGCGCATAAATATAGCCGAAATTACATTGTCTTGGCCCGAAAAACTTGGAACACTAAGAAAATGGTGCCGGCTAGAGGACTTGAACCTCCGACCCCCTGATTACAAATCAGGTGCTCTACCAACTGAGCTAAACCGGCTCCGTATGCTGCGGGCAGCGGTTCTATACCACACTCGACGAAAAGCAAGAATAATTCGTTTCGTTGTTCGCTGTTACTTGCCGCTTGTCTGGTTTTCGCACTAGGTTTTCGGGACTGCGTATTTTTACAACAGGAAACCCCCGCTATGACACCCGAAGCCGCTGAACAGGCCGCTGAGATACTGCTGCAATGCCGCGATGAGGGCAGCAAGATCGACCAGCTCCCAGAATCGTGCAGACCATCGACCCGAACAGAAGGATATCAAGTTCAGGACGCCGTTCTGAGAGTGGACGGTACCTTCCAGGTCGGCTGGAAAGTTGCGGCGACAAATCACACTACTCAATCGATGCTCGGCATCAACCAGCCTTTCGCTGGCCGCCTGCCGAGTGCTGCTCTGGCGGTGAGTCCTCTTGATGTCCAGCAGGGAAGGTTTGCCAATCCGGCACTTGAAGGTGAATTTGCCGTCATGCTGGGTGCAGGGTTAAAAGGCGGAGACGAGCCTTATGATTCCGGTTCTGTCGCAGATGCCGTTGCGGCCGTGATCCCTGCCGTCGAAATTGTTGATTCCCGGATTGGTGACCGTAAGGCCGCGGGTGAAAATACCTTGATCGCAGCGGGCACGGTGGCAGGGTTAGTACTCGGAACGCCAAGCACTGATTGGCGTCAGTATGATTTGCGATCTCATCGTGTCGCACTCTCGATTGATGGTTCATTGAAAGGAGAGGGTGACGGCGCAGAGGTTCTCGGCGATCCGCTGAACTCTCTTGCCTGGCTAGCAAATCTTTGTATCGATTTGGGGTGTCCGCTGGCAGCAGGACAAATTGTGACATTGGGGACCTGTACTGGTCTTGCACCGATAGAGGCGGGCAGCGAGGGTATTGCAGATTTTGGGCCGCTTGGTGAAGTCCGCGTAAATTTCTAAATACAACAGGTCTTGATCTCGTTTAGTGTTACGCTACGTCAACGGTTAGGATAACAACCATAAGTTCTCAGAGGGATTAATTCATGGCACAGCTACAGCAAGAGCAGCCGCTTGAGCAGATACAGGCGACGGTCAGCTTTGTGGTCGATACAGGTCAAAAACCCGTCAATATTCCGTCGACGCCCGGCGGTGGCGAGTCTCAACATATTGGTGAGTACGAAGACAAAACGGTCATTGTCCGTGACGCCCGGCCGCTTGCTGCGGAACTGTCAGTGGATCGAGAAGGCTTTGCCCTTGTTCCGCTAGAGACGCAGGTTACCGACTTTTACGACAACGATCAGATTGAAAATATTTACAATCCGGAGCTTGTTGCGCTGTTGAAAAAAGAACTCGGTGCAAAGGACGTCTTCGTTTTCGACCATACGGTGCGTGCAGGTGATGAGAAAGTTCGTTCCGCAAAGAAAGTCCGCGAGCCAGTTCTGCGCGCACACAACGACTATACGGTCAAGTCGGGACCGGTCCGTGTGAAGGACTGGTTCGGTGAGGAGAAAGCAGCACCGCTCCTGGAAAGGCGTTTTTCTATCGTGAATGTTTGGCGCTCAATTGTTGGTGCCATCGAACGAAACCCGTTGGCAATTTGCGATGCACGATCTGTGCCCCTAGATGACATGGTTGCAACCGAGCGCAGGGCGGCGGAACGGGTCGGAGAGACCTATCGTTTGACCTATAATGCGAGTCACCAGTGGTACTACTTCCCGCTGATGCAGCGTAACGAGGCGATGTTGATCAAGTCCTATGAATCAGAAAGTGATGGGCGCGCGCGCTTTACGCCGCATACTGCGATTGAGGTGCCGAACACACCGGAAAATGCCGCGCCGCGTCAAAGCATCGAATCCCGGCTATTTGCTTTCTTTTGATTCCCAGCCTATGCGGCTTTTGCTGATAGGGAGCACTGACCGCGATCGGGATTAGGTTCAATCTCACGCTCAAGTAACGTGCTGAGCTGGTCGGCGCCGCCGACATAACGTCCATCCAACCATATCTGTGGCACCGTTATTGGTGTCTTGGGACCGACGATTGGTTTTACCCGGGCGAGCATTTCATACAAGGCGCGCGGATTACGGACGACGTCGTAATAGTCGTAATTGATTCCCGCTTCGTCCAGGTACTCCTTGGCCCGAACGCAGTGCGGGCAGGTCGCTTTGCCAAAAAGAACATTGCTGCTGACTTCCGACCTTCTGGCGTAGGCATCGATGATGGCCTCGGTGAGGACGCCGCGATTGAGGGCGGCACCCTGGCTAACCAACTTGCCGTCTACAAGAACAATCGGCGCGTGCCAACCACCCTTTATGAGCGGTTTCCACCATTCGGTGAGCCAGTCTCGTAGGTCCAGTTCTACAGGAACGCCCTCGAGCTCTGTTTCGAAAGTGTCCTTTATGACATCGAGCGTAAGCGAGCATTCACCGCAGGGAATATTGACTTTGAATGGTCCCCAAGCACCTGCCCAGCGAAATAGCGTTACTTTTACCGGTTCGATTTCATCAGCCATAACCTTGCCCCTTGGTTGGTGTTGTCCAAATGACATAGGTAGGCAAAAAACGTGCCGCTATAGCGTCAGGCTTCCGATGACGATCTTGTGAAGTGGCGTGAGGTGTTACGCTTCGGTCCAGACGACCGGGTATTGATCGCTATCCAGCGGACCACCGGCCACCAGATCTGGGCTATCGGTGACGGAGGGAATATAGGGCCTCGGCTGCCAGGTTACGTCATCACCAGCAAACCGGATTGAGACTGCGCGTCGACGCGTTCCCGTGGACACGTTGGGTGATGCGTAATGCAAGACCGCTGCCTGAAATGCTAGACAATCGCCGGGCTCCAAATCATCGAAGGTGACGATATCGTATTTTTCCGGCTCTGCTTCAATATCGGGGGCCGGACCGTCAAATGTCTCGGCCTCCTCCACCAGATCGCCAAGGCCGATGCGAATTGGCTGAAATACCTTGCCCCATCGATGTGACCCCCGGACAAAGCTGATTGACCCGGATTCCGGGCTTGTCGGGTCCATCGGTATCCACATTGAAATGATCTGGGTTCCGGCAATTTCGTAGTAGGGCAGATCTTGGTGCCAATAGCTTGGATTCTCTGTGCCGGGTTCTTTGACGAGAAGGTGTTCATCGAAAAGGTTGAGCTTTTTACTCCGCATGAGATGTCCACCAAGATCTTTAACCGTCGAGTCATCAAGAAACTTTTTGAACTCCGGTATACGGCGATGCATGTGGTGATCGGTAAAAAACCGTCCTTTACCTTCTTCGGCATATTCCTTGGATGTCTCGCTTGGCTCCGACATTGCTTTCTCGGTTCCAACACGCAACAGTTCCATCATGTCTTCCGAAAAGGCGCCGCGGACTGCAACAAATCCGTCATCCAGCCAGTTTTGTGAAAGTCTCTCAGAGGTCATACTTCTTCTGACTCCGCTAAATCGCCAATTTCCTTACAGCCTCTTCAAACCCGTCGGGGTCAAAAAGATGTGGTCCCAAACCGCATTTCCATGTTACCCGGCCGTCGGCGTCAATCATATAGAGACGTTCAGGCATGGCCTTATAATTTCCTTCAACCTCGTTAGTCATATTGTCAAGAACCATCGGAAAAGAAAAGTTGAAGCGTAACATGCACGCTGCGGCAACCTCCGCGCGCTCGTCTTCTGTCGTCGGCTGGGCATAAAGAATTTTGTCATCGATATTTGGTGGCGATTGTGAGCCATCAGTCGGATGCGCTTCTTTAATATAAACGCACAAAAAATGAACTCGGTCGCCAAACTCTTTTGCAATGTTGTCGAGACGCACGGCCTCACGACGAAAGGGTGGTCAGGTATAGGACCCAAATATCAATCCAACCGGTTTGCCGCGTAACGAGCTCAGCGTCAAATATTCTCCTATACGCTTACCTTCAGCGCTGAGTCTTTCAAGCCGAAAATCTGGTGCTTGCTCGCCCACTTGTGGTGAATTTATGTCGTCCTCGAGCCTTTGCTGGTAGCGCATCCGCATGCCTTCCTTCGTCCAGCCGCGAAAGGCTAGTTCTTCATCGCTCATCATTGCGATTCGGTCTTCTATCTCTTTCGGCAGCTCTATAGGCATATCGGTTCCCTTGCTCAGTCTTTGGCCGGTTTGACGTCTTTGACTGCGCCGCGCCATCCTCCCGCGGTGATATCAAATATTTCACCTGAGGGCATTCGGTATTTAATTTCATAGAAACTATTGGGATCACCGGATTTGTTTCCCATTATGTGTTCTGCTCCGGCTGCCTCGACCTGTTCGCACGCTTTTTCGACATCATCAACCCAAATTCCAAAATGATCGATACCGAAGAACGGCTCGTCACCTTCATATCCAAGCGGTTTTCCCTTGCGATTTAGCAGTGCAATATTGACGGTGCCATCCGTTAAATATTTTGTACCGGTTCTTGAATGGCCGATTTCCTCCATGTCGAAAGCCTTCTTAAAAAACTCGCAGCTGGCTTCGGGATTTTCTACAGAGAGTGCAATGTGACGTAGTTTGCCCATAGGAACCTCCTGACCCATAGGGTTTTCTGTACACCGACTAAATGTTCGTTGAGCGTTGGAGTATCGTCAACAATTATCGATGCGTTGGCGACAATGACGTTCTTACGGTAAAACCTATGCAGATGCGCTTGGGGAGGCGGAATGAAACGACAGCTTTTGGTATTGCGCCATGGCAATGCAGAGGTCGGAGCCGATAAAGACGACTTTGATCGGGAATTGACCGCAATGGGAATTTCTCAGATAGAAACCGTTGCAAAATGGCTAAAAAGCATCGGAAATATGCCTGATTTGATCCTCAGCTCTTCCGCAGAAAGAGCAGCGGCAACGGCTTGTCGGGCTGCGGACATCATGGAAATTCCAGACAGCTGCGTGGTCCTTAGTAAAGATCTCTATTTAGCCCGTTCAGGCTTGCTTTTGAATGCGTTGCAGGCTGATACCTCAGATGCCGAATGCCTAATGATGGTTGGGCATAATCCAGGTCTTGAGAACCTGGTCGCAGACCTGGCAGGGCTCGCGCCTTACCTCAGTGCAGGTGGCGGATTATCGACTGGCGCCATTGCCGGAATTGAGTTTGACGGCAAATGGTGCGATCTCCGCCAAGAAATCGCTGATCTAAAATTTATCAAGGGACCTATGAATCTTAGTTGAGAAAACCTATTTCGCCGCAACACACATAATTTCGACGAGTGTTCCCGGAGTGAGTGTAACGCCAACCGCAGCGCGTGCCGGCGGGCTGGCAGGGTCCATCCAAGCCATCCAAGCCTCGTTCATTTCGTCCTTTTGATCCATATCAGCAAGATAAACGACAGAGCTGACAATCTTGGATTTGTCTGACCCTGATTCTGCCAGTACAGCATCGATTTTTTGCAGAACCTGTTCCGTTTGCCCTTTCATATCGGCGGATTTGTCGTCCGCAACGATTCCGGACATATAGATTGTGTCTCCATGGATAACAGCCTTGCTGTTCCAGGCGCCAGGCTGAACACGATTGAGTGCCATTGTATTCCACCATTTGTTACAGAACGATTGTTTCATCGGCTACAAGCTTCGTCCAGCGCACTTATCATCTTGAAGCCTGTCCCCCGTCACGGTAGGTTCTGCACAGTCGCGATTTGTAGGACCTATGTAATGGACGGCATACAAACACCTTTAGACAAAAAGGATATTTGGTCAGACGCGGGCACGACGCGTGTGCCGTACCAGATTTATCAGAACCCGGAAATTTATGCGGAAGAACTTGAACATATTTTCTATGGTTCGTCTTGGAACTATGTCGGTCTTGAATGCGAGGTGCCGGAATCCGGCGATTATCGTCGCAATTTTATAGGTGAACGCGAAATCCTCATGATCCGCAAGAATGACGGATCGATTTCCGTTGTTGAAAACCGATGTGCCCATCGAGGAGCCCAGTTATGCCAGGGGCTTTTCGGAAATACCGGCGCTGCCCTGATGTGTCCCTACCATCAGTGGACCTATACCCTTGATGGCGAACTTACGGGTATGCCATTTAAGCGGGGAATCAAAGGCAAAGGCGGCTTAAATTCGGATTTTGATATGAAGACGCGCGGCCTTACGAATTTAAAGGTCGAAATATTGAACGGTGTTGTCTTTGCCAGTTTCGATCACGATGTCGTGCCGCTTGAGGAATATCTTGGCCCCGACATGATGCAATATTTCACCCGCATTTTCGACGGACGCGGCTTACGGGTGGTCGGGTATGAGAGGCAGATAATCGACTGCAACTGGAAACTTCAAATGGAGAATTTGAAGGATCCGTATCATGCCGGAATTCTACATCTGTTTTTGATCTCGTTTGGTTTGTTCAGGCTCGATCAGGAGTCTAAATGCCTGGTCGACGATAACAAAGGTCACTCGGTTTTGATGACAATCAAGGATTCCGAAGAAGGCAATGAAGATACTGGCGGTGTCCGCATTGCAGCACCGGATTTCACCCTGACAGACCATGACCTGATCCAGCCGCTTTTGGAATTTGGAGATAGAATATCGCTCTCCATTCAAACTTTGTTCCCGTCTTTAATTATTCAGGCTCAATGCAATACCTTGGCCACACGGCATGTTCTTCCCAAGGGGCCGGGAAGTCATGAACTCGTCTGGACGTTTTTCGGATTTGAGGACGATGACGACGCGATGAATGACCGGCGCTTGAGACAGGCAAACCTCATGGGGTCGGCCGGGTATGTAACACTTGATGATGCTGAGGCGCTTGAATTCAGTCAGCTTGGTTTGGCGGGGTCACCTGAAGACGAGGTCGCGGTTCTTGAAATCGGCGGTAAAGACTGCGAATCCAATGATCATCTCGTTACCGAATCCCTCATCCGCGGATTTTACATGCGCTATCGCGACGTTATGGGTCACGGCAAGGCTATCACTTAATGGACCAGACTGAAGCGGCTCAGCCGGTTACCGATGAGTCTATATTGCGCCGGATTGAGCGTCTGCAACTCGACTATATTTCATCTATTGATGACGGCCCGCTGGATAATTGGCCGCAATTCTTTACGGAGAAGTGCCTTTATACCGTTGTCTCACGCGACAACCACAGTCGCGGAATGGAACTTGGCGTGATGCGGTTCGAATCTGTGGGGATGCTCATTGACCGGGCGACGGCAACGCAACACGCGGCTGTTTTTGCACCCCGCATCATTCGCCACGTTCTCGGCCCAATGATTGTTGATGAAACCGGTGAAGGATACCGGTCGCGTTGCAACGTTGTAATCTATCAAACCTCGCCGGATGGCGACACGATGCTTCTCATGGCAGCGCAGTATAATGACATAATTGTCGAGCTGGATGGCGTGCTGAAATTTAAAGAAAAGCGCGTGGTTTATGATACGCACCGAATACCGGATTCGATCGTATACCCGCTTTAAATTAGTTTGGTTTTAAATCAGGCCACACGCTTTGCTGTCCGGCACCTGGCCACGCCGCCGGCGCTGCTGCTTTGTCGGCGGCCGCATGCCCAGGAAGGCCTTTATCCCAGCCCGTTCCCGTTAGTCGATTGCCATTAAAACCGTCAGAATCATCCGACATTAGCCAGCAAATGGGCGCTTTCATGACTTCCGGCTGAACCATGGCATCGCGGTCTGGAGACGAGGCGGCTGGAACCATACCTGTGTTCGCCGGTCCGCCCGGAACGAGAACGTTGACCGTTACGCCCGAACCTTCGCAGTCTTTTGACCAACAGGCCGATTGCGCCTCAAGTGCCCCTTTTGAGGGGCCGTAAGGGGTCCAACCGCGGCGGATCATTGTGTCCATACTTGTCGTCACGTTGACGATCCTGCCCCAACCTTGTTCCAGGAGATGAGGCATTGCGCCTTTGGAAATTAGAAAGGGCGCTCGTGCGTTGACCTCGAAGATCGCCTGCCAGCGTTCTTCCGGGACGTCCCAGAATTTAATGTTATCGACATAATAGTTTTCACGGATAGTCGAGAGACCGACGCCGGCATTATTCACTACGCCGTGCAGTCCACCGAGTGCATCGATCGTACGCGTGGCGATAGCAGAGCAGGCAGCAGGGTCACGCAAATCTGCGGCCAACGGCATCACCTCTCCCGGGCCTTCAATGTCGGTGAGTGTTTCCAGACGAGGTGCAACGACATCGACCGCCGCGACCTTTGCACCCTTGGCAACAAGCGCTTCAACCATAGCTTTGCCGAGGCCACCGGCAGCGCCGGTAACCACTACAATTTTTCCGTCGAGTTGTTGATCCGTCATTTTTGATCCCCGCCTATCCCTGAAATCGATTTTGGCGAAGGTAGGAGGGCTTGCTGGAATTGACAATGGCGAACTTGAATTTCTCGTCCCAATCGGTGCAATATAGTGAAACTTCCGTCTGAAAGGAACGTTCAAATATATGACAAAACATCTGACAGAGGAGCAGGTGGAGAGTTTCAACCGAAACGGATTTATTTCGCCGATGAACGGAATTTCCGCGGAGCATGCCGCAGAATGCCGCAAGTGTGTAGAGCATTTTGAAGAGGAGACCGGCCATCACGCGCAGGATGCCCTGACCCTGAAGGCGCATCTTCCCTACAGAACGTTGTCCGAGGTCGTTCTCAATGAAAGAATTCTTGACGCCGTCGAAGATTTGATCGGGCCAAATATCTTGTGCTGGGGTTCCAGCATGTTTGTGAAAGATCCGGGCGGTGGAAAGTTTGTCTCGTGGCACGCGGATACTTATTACTATGGCGTTGAACCTGCGAATTCGTTGACGCTGTGGGTGGCGTTTACACCTGCGAATCCGACAACCGGTTGCATCAAGTGTATTCCAGGGTCGCATTTAGAAGAAACCGAGTTTGAGAATACGCCGACTGCAGATAATATTTTGTCGCGCGGCCAGACAACCAAAGACGTGGACGCGTCAGAAGCGACTTTTATGCCGCTGGAGCCCGGGCAGTTTTCAATTCATCACGAAAAGACTGTTCACTCCTCAGAGCCAAATTTGTCGGATGATCGCCGGATAGGAATGTCGATACACTACTGTTCCACCCAATGCCGTCAGACAAAGTATGCTGAAGGAGAAAAGCCGTTCGCTGCATTGGTGCGTGGCGTTGATGAGTATGGACATTGGGAAAATGAAAAGATGGCCGAACTCGACTACGACGCCGCGGCGGCGAAGGAGATGATTGAAATCCGCAACCGGTTTATCGGCCGGTCGAGGGAGGGGTGAATGCCCGACGGAATGACACGTCCAATGTTACCCGCTGTTGAAAAGTTCATAGAGGATATGCGCAAGGTATTCGCCGATGGCATCCCCGAGCCAGAGCGCTGGGAGATTTGCCGCGAACTTCTGACAGAGCTCATTGCCGATCCAGACGTCAAGGAACATGCAAAAGATTGGCCGGTTACGGGTTTTAATCCGAAGACAGATCGCGTTCAGAATTTACTTTTCTATGAAGATCCTGATTACGGCTTTGTCATTAATGCGCTGATCAAAAATCCTGGCGGTTCCGCAATGGTTCATGACCATGGTTCCGCCTGGACAATTTATGGTGTTCTTTCCGGCGAAGAACGGATTGTTCATTTTGACGCTGAAGAACAATCGGACGGTAAGATTAAAACCAGTGAAAGCCATTCAGAATATTGCGGGCCGGGGCAAGTCGATGTCGTCAAGCCCTGGCTAATTCATTCGGAATATGCCGGTGACGAAAAATCCATCGCCGTGATCGTCCGATCTAAAAGGTCGGGTACCTTCGAACAGTATCGTTATCTAGAAGATGGCAGTCGCGTGATGATCAAGGGACCCGAACAGGTTCCCTACTCTTTGGCGTAAGGACGGAAACTTAAATATCATAGGGCGGCTTTGGTGCCGCCCTTTTCATTTGTGTGTGTCTTAACTAGAACGGTACTCGCGTAACTGCAGGGGGAATAATTTTGAAGTTCGGCTATTTCACGCTTTCAGACAATCACTACCCGGACAACCCGCGAACAGCCTCTCAATTCGTTTTGGAAATTCGGGAGCAGGCAATCCTCGCCGATCAGCTGGGATATCATTCAGCCTGGATCGGCGAACATCATTTCGACCGGCTGGGCGTTAATTCCCGACCTGATATTTTATTGGCGAGCATCATTCCTGAAACCAAAAACATACGCCTCGCGCCAGCGGTTAATGTCTTGCCGATCCATCACCCAATCCATGTTGCAGAAATGTGGGCGACACTGGATTTGCTGTCTGGCGGGCGTGTCGATTATGCCTGTGGGCGGGGATACGACCGCGCGGAATATGACCCTTTCGGTGCCGATTTTATGACATCTGCCGAGGTTTTTGAGGAAGGTCTCGACGTGGTCCACAAAGCCTGGACCGACCCTGGTGTCTGGTCTCATCATGGCGCGCACTACCATATCGACGATATGGAAATAACGCCGAAACCTGTTCAACAACCGATCCCGATTTATGTCGGTTCCTTTTCAAAAACGTCCGTTGAAATGGCGGCCCGTAAAGGCTTTAACATCATCTACGCACCGTTCGCGGCATCGATGGTGTTTGGCGGTTTGAAGGAAGCGGTCGACGGATATCGTGAAGCGACGCTGGCACAGGGCAATGCGCCCGGCCGGGCGATGTGCAGCTATTTCATTTATATCGCGGATACGCCGGAAGAGGAGGATCGAGGGCGCCAATACCAGATCGACTATTTTCAGAATTGTGTGTTGCGCGCTTTCCCGGATGACCCGAGCAAAATGCCACCAACGATGCACTACTTTATGAAGATCAACGAGATTTTGCGTAATACGAAGAAGGAAGATCTCTCGGACCGCTCTATCCTCATCGGATCGCCGGCGAAGATTATAGATAGCTTGAAAAACATCGAGGCGGCGGGCATCGACGAAGTCATCCTCTACTTTAATATTGGCCGCAAGCCGCATGAAATGGTGAAAGAGCAGATGCACCGCTTTACCGAAGAAATTGCTCCGGCATTTGCGGATTAGAGGCCAGCTCAGCTTTCCAGAGTAAATGAAATTTTCGATTGGTTGTGATTGGCGATTAATCGAACGGGCTCATTTTGCTTGAGCTCTAAAGGTTCTGACTGTGTATAAACGGCTTGATGCCAATGCGTCGGAGCCTCACTTGGTGATGTAGATATACTGATCTCCGCATTTAAATGGAGGTCAAACCAAAACGCGATGCCGTGCGCCAGCCCGTCTGTATGCGGCACCAGGCGAATCTCAGTCTGACGCGTCTTAGGCTCGGGACACGAAAAATCAAATGTGAAAACTTCCACAGGATTGCTGAGCAATCGCCAATCGTATTTCGACAGATTCGTTTGAAGATAAATATTGGGGCGGAGCGAATTGAACGGTGATATTTCAAAACCGGACGCTTGGCTGACTTGCCGCTCTCGTGCCAATTCTTCGCTTTCAATCGGAGCAGCGAAAATGGACGCACCACATGGAATGATAGTGGCGCCTGGTTTGCATAGCCGGTTTAGAGTGTCGGTTACGATTGGGAGAATGTTTTCGCCAAGGAGTCCGACATCTACAAGTTCAGCGATCAGAATATCGGCCGGCGCATCCAAATCTTCTCCCAAACTCAAATCCTGTGATCTTTTGTGAACAATTGAAATACGATCGTCGAAACCGTTTCGATTTACAATTTCCTTTGCGGTCTTTGCCAACATGCCAATGGACTCACAGCCTAAGACTTTTTTGGCGCCGGCCCGTGCGGCCATCATCGCCAGTAGACCAGTGCCTGTTCCAATATCGAGAACCATTGAGTCAGGGGTGACCGCCGCAGCAATGGCAGTATCAAACGCCCGGTTTCTAAGCTCATCATTCAGCATGGCGCTGTGCCATTGCGGCAGGACAAGAGCGAGGGTTAGATCCAGCCCGGTGCGGGCCGCAGCGTTTTGTGGATCAAGCTTCAACGCCGCTTCGTAACACTTGGCAGCCGCATCCGTCATATTGGCTGAGCGATATTCATCGCCCAGCGCAATATGGGCGTCCACAAAATTGGGTTGTAACAATGTCGCGCGAAGTAAATCGTCAATAGCGGCTGAAACATCGCCCGCTTCCGAATAGGTTTTTCCACGACGCAGATGAGCGTGACTAGCGTGTGGTGCGACTTCAATCGCGCGATCAAACGACTTTATTGCGGTTTCATAGTGTCCGAAGTGCCTCGCGAAATCGCCGTTGAGGCAGAGAACGTCAAATGCGGGTTCCGGCGCATCAACGGCGGCTAAAAACTTGGCTTCACTTTGTTTCAGCTCTTGTCGTTTTCCTGCGACAACGCCCTGCAGCACGAACGCGGCAGTGGGGGAGTTCCCCGTTGTTTCTCCGATTGCCTTGGTCGCGTCTTCGAATTCACCTGCTCTAATAAACTTCAGAGCCGTCAGAATTTGATTGCCGGATGTACTCCTTGCCAACCCTGATTGATTTACAGTCGTTTCGAACTCCTGAAGCAGTTGGAGAAATCTTTCGTCAGATTTCATCGGCTGAGGGCAAATAGGGCCACCGCTGCGGCATTTGAAACATTTAAACTGGTTATGGCTCCTGAACCTTCAATTTTTACCAATTCATCGCAATTTTCTCGGACCAGACGACGCAAACCGGCTCCTTCTGCGCCCAGTACAAGTGCCGTTCGATTTTGCCGCTCAACAGATTGGATTTTTTCTGCAGCCTCGGAATCAAGTCCGACACACCAAAAATTAGCTGATTTGAGGGTTTCCATAGCCCGAGACAGGTTGGTGACCCGAATTACCGGCACGTCCTCAAGTCCACCGGAGGCTGCTTTTGCGACAACGCCTGTAACCTGGGGCGCATGGCGGTCCTGAACAATTACCCCCATTGCACCAAAAACTGCTGCGGATCGAATGATCGCACCGATATTTTGTGGATCAGACACTCGATCCAGTATGATAACAAGCGCATCTGACCGGCTGTCTGCCTTGGCACATAGATCGTCAATTGTCGTATTTGGGAGTGGGTCTACAAGGGCGGCGACACCCTGATGGACCGCACCTGGCGGCAAAATCGCTTCGAGTTGATCACGCGACACGGTTTCGGGTTTGATGTCGAGTGTAGAATTTATCTCATTGAAATCATTAACTTTATCATTGAGAACGAGTAACCGTTGCGGCGTCCTGTCAGAATTTGATAGTGCTGCTGAAACGGCATGAAGACCGTAAATCCACAAATCCTGCGAATTTCCGGGCGTCCGGGGCCTTTTTTGACGGCGCGAACGACCTCCAGCCATACCTTTGTTCTCCTTGCACTTGTCGTTTTACCCTTCTATATTGCGCCCCAATTGAATGGTAAAGCAAACCTCCCGCCCGTTACTGTAAATCAATGGGTAGGGGGTCTTTTTTGTTTGGCTCATTTAGGACATTGACAAACGAACCTAAATTCCCGTATTTGCTCGCTAATTCTTCCACCTGACCGGATTGGACCGAGGAGGGGTGCCCGAGTGGCTAAAGGGGACGGGCTGTAAACCCGTTGGCTTACGCCTACGTTGGTTCGAATCCAACCCCCTCCACCATTCCGATTGGTAGAGGTATATAAGGACAGAAAAACGTTGGTTTGTAAGGGTTTGATAGGTTTTTTGAACAGAGGTTTTGGACGAACAGATTTTGATTGAACAGCACTGGCTTATTGCGCGGGCGTAGCTCAATGGTAGAGCCCCAGCCTTCCAAGCTGGTTATGAGGGTTCGATTCCCTCCGCCCGCTCCAGCCTTGGAGTTAGCTTAGTTCTTGAAATTTCCGTTCACCGTAATGATTTAACGAAGGCATGACGGCCCAGATATAAAAGGGAAAATACGATGGCTAAGGAGAAGTTTGAGCGCACGAAGCCGCATTGTAATATTGG
>CEUN01019850.1_pt1 | contig 124293 bp, 114 predicted proteins | sample 361501 | NCBI WGS metagenome assembly CEUN01 (sample SAMEA2622801, study PRJEB7988) | marine metagenome | biome: marine biome (ENVO:00000447); feature: marine epipelagic mixed layer (ENVO:xxxxxxxxx); material: "saline water (ENVO:00002010), including plankton (ENVO:xxxxxxxx)" | depth 120 m | reverse complement strand
TGTAAGACACGGTAGGGTCCGGATATGGCCAAAAAGAAAATACATTTCGCGCAATTTCTGGTTCACGGACCAAGCTATCACAGTCTCGCCATGTGGCGCCATCCAAAGACCACGTTTACTAGGGATAACTGGGCTCGGCCCGAGCTCTATCAGCACATTGCGAAGACCTGCGAACGCGGCTTATTCGACATGGTTTTCTTCGCAGACCTCAACTACATTTCAGACACATTCAGGGGCTCGCTGGAGCCAGCCATACGATATGCCGCGCAGGCACCGGAGCATGATCCAATTGTCCTGCTAGGCTGGCTTGCCGCAGTAACTAAACATATCGGCCTCGGTGCTACATTCTCGACCAGTAACCAACATCCATTCTATGCGGCGCGTATGTGGGGCACATTAGACCACCTGACTAACGGCAGAGCTGCCTGGAATGTTGTCACCTCAATCAACCGGAATCAGCAGGCCAACTATGGGACCGAGCGTGCCGATGCGGACACTCGATACGATCAGGCGCACGAGTATATCGAGGTTTGCCGTAAGTTATGGAACAGTTGGGACGAAGAAGCGGTGATTTTGGACAAGGATGGCGCGATTTTCGCCGACGCCTCGAAAGTCCGACGGATCGATCATGAAGGTCGTTTCTTCAAATCCCGGGGACCACTGAACGTCGTCCGGTCGCCGCAAAACGGGCCTGCTATCCTACAGGCAGGCACCTCGCCAAAAGGCATGGATTTTGCTGCCAAGTATGCCGACGGCATTTTCGCTATACAGCCCCGTGTGGAAAACGCGGCCGAATATTTTGCCGAGGTGAAGGGACGCATGGAGGCGCTCGGTCGCAACCCCAACCATTGCCGCATTCTGTTCGGCGCGCAGCCGATTATCGGCGAAAGCGAAGAACACGCAGTTGAATTACAGGAAGAACATAATGCGCTGGTGCCGCTCGACGCCGGCATGACGATCCTCTCCGCCCATCTCGACTATGACCTTTCAAAAATTCCTCTCGATGCCAAAATGACCGAGCGTAAGGAGCCAGAACTGCAGCGCATGCGAACCCGCTTCCTGAAGCCAGATGGCAGTAGTATGACACTCCGCGAGGTTGCGCGCCGGCACGGACAGGGGGTTGGCCTGCCACAATTCATCGGCACCGTTAAAAGTGTCGCTGATCAGATGGAAGCCTTCATAGAAAAAGTCGGCGGCGATGGTTTTATGCTAACGCCAATTTTTACCCCCGGAGCTATAGATCAATTCGTCGATCTTATGGTCCCTGAATTTCAACGCCGGGGTGTCTACCGCACAGAATACAAGGGGAAAACCCAGCGCGAAATTCTGCGTCAGGAAGACTAATCTTTCGGCTTGCCTCACGCTGGCCCCTAAATCTCTGATTGGTGCGCTTAGAAGCAGCTTCGCTGCCATCGTGGCAATTGCGGAAATTTATTCGAAAAAACGGTGGTGCAGAACATGAAAAAAATCACGAAGCCTCTGATTACAAAACCCTAGATTTTGAAAGATATACCAACCTGGGATTTGGTACATTCGGCTGGTAACTCCAAATTTTTGCCCAACGCTGCTTCGAGGGTATGCTCCCATCATACTCATTACCCTAACCGCAACATCCAAGTGGCTTGATCGTCCGGCAAAATTAGCGTCAATTTTTAATTCTTAAATTGGTTTTACGATTGGAGACACGGAATGGACGTCAAGACGGTCGAAGCGGGTGTGTTACGGGTTCAGTACCAGGAATACGGCCCGGCACATGGCTGGCCCTGTCTTATGATGCACGGCTTTCCTTACGACGTTCACGCCTATGCAGCGTCCGCGCCCATACTAGCTGACGCAGGCGCACGCGTCATTGTGCCTTATATGCGAGGCTATGGAGGGACGTCATTCCTCTCGGACAAAACACCACGTTCGGGCGAACAAGCTGCCTTTGGCGCCGACCTATTGGCGCTGATGGATGCGCTGGGCGTCGATCGTGCGGTGATCGGCGGCTACGACTGGGGCGGGCGGGGTTGCTGTGTCGTCTCCGCGCTTTGGCCAGACCGCGTTATCGCTTTGGTCTCAGGCAATTCCTACAACATCCAGAATATTGCGCGCTCGATGGAACCAGCGCCCGCGGCCGCCGAAGCCGCACATTGGTATCAGTACTATTTCCACTCTGAACGGGGGCGGCGGGGCCTTACCGAGAACCGCCGGGATCTCATACGGCATTGCTGGTCCCTTTGGTCGCCCAAATGGAACTTTAGCAATGCAACATTCGAGCAAAGTGCCAACGCCTTTGAGAACCCAGATTTTGTCGATGTCGTAATACATTCCTATCGACATCGATACGGACTCGTGGCAGGCGACCCAGCGGTCGCACATATAGAAACGCGATTAACCGCACAACCGCCAATCACTATTCCAACCATCACGATCGATGGCGATTCGGATGGTGTCGCAATTCATTCTACATTGGAGCAAGCCCATTTCTTCACCGGGCCACACGAGCACCGTGTGTTCAGCGATATTGGACATAACATACCGCAGGAACATCCCGCAGATTGGGCCCAGGCGGTGCTCGACGCCCGCGCCATGGCAATCAATCACTAGTGGGGTTTCAAACTTAAGACCGCCAAAACTCATTTGAAAATCTTGTTCGTCAGATACCCGCAGAACGGCGGACACCGAGTTTAGATATGCCCATGCGAAAGGATTAGTCCTTCGATTTTGGAATTTCAACGCCCGCCGCTCGCTCGATAACCTTTACAATTTCACTTAAGTCGCCACCGCGTAGCCCCATCGCCAAAGCTTGTTGAATGGTTTGATAGGTTGCACTCGCAACACCTTGGGGAACTTCGAGGCGCTCCGACTCCATACGCCATAGCATCGCGTCCTTAGCAATAATGTGTAACGGCGCTTGCATATTAAAATTTCCCTTCATCACAAAGTTGGGGATCTTCGTCAAAGTGGCACTATTCTGGCCAGAGCCAGAATTGATAACATCAAGGACCTTTTGCGGATCAACACCGCCTTTCGATGCCAAAGTCAGGGCTTCCAGTCCTATCACCATATTCGTAAAGGACATGATGTTGTTACATACCTTGGCAATTTGGGCCTGACCCACCTTGTCGCCAACATAGTGAATGTCGCGGGCAAACGCCTTGAGAAAGGGCTCGACCTGATCGTAGACGGCTTTTGGGCCCGAAGTGATGACCGTAATATCTGCGTCCCACGCCCTTTGCACGCCACCGGTGATCGGCGAGTCGAGCATCGGGATGCCATTTGCCGAAAGAGTTTCCTCCATCTCTGCGACTGCTTCCGTTCCCATGGTGCCGAGGTTGACGAAGGTTTTCATCTGCTTACCGTGAATAACACCTTCTTCACCTGCGACGACTGTTCGAAAGCTCTCGATACTCGGCATGCAAGCGAAAACTAGCTCGGATTCGTCCGCTACGGCGACTGGCGAATTAACAATCCGCGCCTGCTTCTCCGCAAGTTTTTCTGTCGCCTCCGGATTTATGTCGTAGGCGACAAGCGACTTCTCTTGATCCAAGATGTTGGCGGCCAACGGTGCGCCCATGCTGCCAGTTCCAATAAAACCCGCTTTCATATCCTGTACTCCCATATTGTACCCGATGAACGAGATACCCCTAAACCGAGACCAATCCACCATTGTTGTTGCTTAATATCTCGCCGCACCGGCAATGCGTGTGCCGAGGCGATAATAACCTCCGGATCGCTCATTCGGTTTAACGCGATAGGTTTGATCAAGTTCTCCATAACTGTTCGACAAGGATACCATGCACAGTGGCTCGCCAAATCCAATTGCGCCCAACAAGATGGATTATTCTATCACCCCATCCCACCTAGCACCAAAAGAGAAAAGACCATATTGAATGTCCTATGCATTGCCTTGAAAGGCGATGTTTTCGAGAGGCTCACGCCGCGCCAAATGATCGAGGTTCCGAGGGACGGTCATCCAACGTCGCTCCCGAGACACACCGCTTCGGGAGCTGCAATGCGGCGTCATAATGACATTGTCTAGCTCCCATATCGGATAATGGGAAGGCTTTCGCTCCGGGTCTTCCAGCGTAGGATAACCGTACCAGACATCGATAATAGCCCCGCCGATACGCCTCTCTGCCAGAGCATTGTATAGATCTTCCTCCACGATAACTGGTGCACGACCAACGTTTACAATCACCGCATCCGATTTCATGCGACCGAACTTGTGAACATCTATCAAGCCACGTGTCTCGGGCGCGGTGGGAAGCGTGATGACGACATAGTCGCTTTCGCTCAACAGTATATCGAGCTGATCGAGCCCATAGAACGCCTGCAGAGGCGGCGGCACATTTCCAACCGTGCGATTGACAGCGACCGTCCGCATACCAAACGCAGCTGCACGCAACGCAACGGCCTTACCGATATGCCCATAGCCGACAATGCCGATGGTTTTACCAGAGAGTTCGCCATGGTTTGGCCCGACCCCTGGCACCCGGCCCTTCCATCCGAATTCGCGGAACTCTTGGTCATATTTCGAAATGCCAATCTCGCGTTCCAGCATGCCCAACATGACGAATTCAGCAATGGCGACTTCATGGCCATAAGAATTACAGAGCGTGCAACCTCGCGGCAGGTCCTCTGGCTTCAGGAATTCGTAACCTGTAAACGGCACCTGATACAGCTTCAAGTTGGGGACGGGCGGCCAATCACCCTTAATTCGCCCTCCAACAACAGCATCGGCTTGGACAACCAATTCCGAGAAACGGTCGAACGGCTCATCCTCAGACCAAGTATCAATCCTCCAATTTGTGGAAAGTTGCTTAGCCAGCCACTCAGCGCGCGGTTCAGACATTTGTCCAGCAAGCAAAACGGTCAATTGTTCAGTCATGGCCACACGACCCCAAGTATTTACAGGCGCCGTTGAAACCTGGATGCCTACACGATACCGCCGCTTTGTCTTCCGCGTTATCAACTATCGCTTCGATGACCTGGCCAATTTTTGATGCCATGTTGCACACTTCATGAGCGGCCGCTCCAAGAACGACTTCACCTATACCTTTCATCCACACGTTAATCCCCATGAAAATCTACCTCCTCACCGTGGCAATCCCAAAATCGCTCCCAGCGTTGGCAACGGCCGCTGAGCGGCCAAACTTAAATGCCAGATGCGGCATAATTTCCTTTCAGAAATTGTACAATCGATTTTGATGCTTGGTAAGCATTCCGGTATGCTGCAGCAATAGGAATTGTATCTTCTAAGGCCAGTCCGATGGACTTAGGCGACAGTAGGAAGGGAGCACTTTGCTATGATCATCGTGCAAATTACCGATACACACATAGAAGAACCCGGCAGCTTGGCCTATGAGCGTTTCGACACAGCAGCCAATTTGCGCGCCGCAGTCGAGGCAATCAATCGGATGAAGCCATCGCCAGCAATGGTGCTGCATACTGGCGATATGGCACATCACGGTTCTTTGGGGAGATACCGATATTTCAGGGAATTGATCGCGGATCTAGAAGCGCCATTTTACGCGATCCCAGGAAACCACGATGGGCGAGACCCATTTCGAAAAGCCTTTTCCGATACGGACTGGATGCCGAAAGAGGGAACATTTCTGCATTACACGATCGACAATCTTCCAGTCCGTGTCGTCTGTTGCGATTCCGTCAGGGCGGGCGAAGTGTCGGGCGGTCTCTGTAAAGAGCGACAGGACTGGCTGGATCAAACTCTCGCCAAATCGCCAAACAAACCAACAATTGTTGCGATGCATCATCCGCCCTTTGGCTCTGGGATGACTGGCCCAGTTAGTAATGGCCTCATCGAGGGTGGCGCTGATTTGGCCGCGATTATCCGACGGCACCCGCAGGTAATTCGTCTTATCGCCGGCCATGCGCATAGGCCATTTACATGCCAATTTGGTGGCACCATTGGATTTGCCGCACCCACGACTTGCTATCCGTTTGCATTGGAGATGGGTGAAGAGCGCACACTATCTATAGCGGGCGAACCTCCCGCCTTCACCGTCCATCTCTGGATGCAGGATGCAGGCATTGGCGAAGCGGGCTTAGTTACCCACATAATACCAATCGGCAATTGGGGTGAACCGCTGACGTTGCTGCGAAATGGCCAGCGCGTCTTGTCAGCCGCTTAAAATTCGCAAACTCAAAAAGTTAGATCGAAAGAATGGCGTCCATTTCTATTCAATAGACTAATGCTGCTCGATTTCCGCCACCGTCGAACACCCTATTAACATCAAGCAATATATCACCGCACTTCCGGTGCCACTCGTTCACCAAGCAACTTGATCGTGCGTAAGACAATATCCTGATCCATCCCGAGCCACTGAACTCGCGCCACCAAGCGCGTGAGATTGGTTCCATCTTTAAGCGCTATAAGCTGTTCTACACATTCTTCAGGCGAGCCGATTATGACGCGGCCTTCAATCAATTCCTCTATATCGAGTTGCTCCTTATCGCCCCCGACTGGACCCGTAAAGAGGCCCCATTGACCAAAAATTCGATAGCTAGCCGCGAGAAATGGCCCTGCATCGCGTAGGGCGGTCTCGCGGTCTTCAGCAACAACAATATTTCGCAGCAAAGGAAACTCTTGCGGCCGCGATTTGCCGAGTTCGTCCAGACGGTTCTGAAAAACACCGGCCTGCTTGGTAATCACGTCAGCGACAAGATGCGAGGACGCCACCCAACTGTCACCAAGTGACGGGTCCGCCAATTCCGCCGCGCGTGCAACAGCGTTAGCAACGCTGCCGCCAAACCACATCGCGGGGCGCGGACGTTGCACCGGTTTCATTGAGAGTTTCAAACCCTCGACAGAAAAATGTTTGCCTTGGAAATCAACTTCTTCATCCGCGAATAAGCGTTGTATCAAGGTTAAACTTTCGACATACCGACTAATTCGCGTCTTATAGTTCAGGTCCATGACCTTGAATTCGTCCTCGGTCCATCCGGGAGCTACACCAAGAATTAATCTCCCACCTGAGATGATGTCGAGATACGCCGCCTGCTGCGCCACAAGAAGGGGGTGGAAAAGTGGCAGAATAAGCATACTTGTCGCAAGCGACATACCCCTCGCAACCGGTGCAAGACTGGTCAATAGTTCAAGCGGCGGGAACCAAGCGGACGAGCCGTATGAGAGATGCATGCCAACCGCCACACCGTCGAAACCCACATCACGCGCGACCCTCACCTGCTCCGTATGTTCAGCAAATCGGTGTGTAAGATCATCGCCTTCCTTATGTTCAGCGTTGATAAAAAGAGTGAGTTTCATGACGCAGGCTGCCTATGTCACAGTTACTCAGCGGCTTCCGCAGCCGCTTTAGGTCCATCAAGGATCTCAGTCTCAAAATCCGCTGGAGAGACAATCTCCAATACCTGGAAATCTTCTGAACAGGCTATCTCACGGTGCCGGATGCCCGGCCGTTGGTTAATTACGTCGCCCTTCTCAATGCGCCGAACACCCTGGCCTTCATATTCAAACTCTGCCCAGCCCTCGAGCACCATCACGAATTGAAAATCACAGTGATGGACATGCCAATGCTGCACTTCATCCGGATTCGATGAACCCTTCGAACGCACAATATGCGCAACATAATCCCCTTTCGTAGCAGCCTTAATGCCAAGGTCCCTATACTCGAAAATTTCCCTCAGGCCAGGCGTCCATTCCGCCTTAGATGCTAAATTATGAGAAAAATCCCAATCTTCTTTCGCCATATTCGCCTCTCTTTATTGTCCTTTGGATAGACAGTATTTCTGGACATTATCCTCGCTAGTTGGTGCTCTGCGGTGAGGCCCAACTGTGCTTAGAACGATATACTTGCTTAAAGGTTTCGATCTTATCCTCGAATTCCATCGTCAAACCAACATCATCAAGCCCATTCAAGAGGCGGTGTTTATCAAAAGCATTGATTTCAAAGTTATAAGTCGTCTGATCGGGGCCAGTGACACTTTGCGCGTCAAGATCAACAGCCAATTCCGCCCCAGGATTATTGCCCAATTGCTGACGCAACTTCTTACAATTTTCATCAGAAAGCCGAATGGGCAGGACGCCGTTCTTAATGCAATTGTTATAATGTATGTCGGCGATACTCGGCGCGATAACGCAGCGCACGCCATTGGCGGCCATCGCGGTCACCGCGTTCTCGCGCGACGATCCGCAGCCCCAATTGACATCCGCAACAAATATGCGACCATTTCGGAAAGGTTCCTTGTTATAAACAAAATCTTTTTCCGAGCCATCTTCTTCAAAACGAAGGTCGTGGAATAGAAACTTTGGATATTCGGGATCGTCCTTGCCCCGACGGAGAAACCGTGCAGGGATAATCTGGTCTGTATCGCAATTAGCTATATTTATCGGCACGCCTACGGAGGCAAAAGTTTTAAACGGTTCCATTTTAATTCTCCTCCATAAGCTTGCGCACATCCGTGAAATGCCCGGTGACAGACGCAGCCGCTGCCATCGCTGGGCTCACCAAATGGGTCCGGCTGCCAAGTCCTTGGCGGCCACGAAAATTTCGATTGCTGGTCGAAGCCGAGCGCTCTCCAGCTGACAACATATCGCCATTCATGGCAACGCACATGGAGCACCCTGGTTCGCGCCATTCCATACCAGCCTCCACAAAAATTTTATCGAGCCCCTCAACCTCTGCTTGTTTTTTTACAATGCCTGACCCCGGCACTATCAATGTCCGGACTTGAGCTTTTCGGCCTTTCGCGACCGCCGCAGCCGCACGCATATCTTCAATCCGACTGTTCGTGCACGCACCAACGAAGACGGTATCGATTTCAATATCTGAAATCGCCATACCCGGCTTCAAGTCCATGTACTCAAGTGCCGCTTCCATATCAGCCCGAACCAGTGGATCGCTCTCGGTCAACGGATCGGGAATGGTCTCGGTAATGGGCAGGGCCCATTGCGGGCTGTTGCCCCAAGTGACCATTGGCGCAATTGCGTCGCCTTTTAGCATGACTTCCTGATCAAAAACTGCATCCTGGTCAGACGGCAGCGTCCGCCAATAAGCCTCTGCATTTTCCCAATCTTGACCTTTTGGCGAAAGTGGACGTCCTTTACAGTATTCAATGGTCTTGTCATCCGGAGCAATCATACCAGACCGGGCGCCTGCTTCGATCGCCATGTTACAAATGGTCATTCGACCTTCGATAGACATTTTTTGAATGGCTGACCCCGCAAATTCAATGGCATGACCTGTGCCACCGGCCGCACTAATCTTTTGAATTATCGCCAGGATCACGTCCTTGCCACTAACGCCAAACCCCAACTCCCCGTCAATGTTAATCCGCATTTGTTTCGGTTTACGCTGCCACAGGGTTTGCGTAGCCATCACGTGATTCACTTCTGTCGAACCTATGCCAAAAGACATACAGCCGAGCGCGCCATGGGTTGAAGTATGGGAATCCCCACAGACCAGGATCAAACCCGGCAATGTAATACCCTGCTCCGGCCCAACCACATGCACGATGCCGTGACGTTCATCAGTCATCGGATAATGCACGAAACCCATCTCATCGGCCGCCGAAGCTAAGACCTCGACAGCATCTCGCATCTCTCCCTTTGGAATATCGTCAACAACCTTCGCTGTCGTAGGCACGCTATGATCAGGCATGCCGAAGAGCTTTTCGGGTTCTTTGATAGATAGACCCGCGGCTTTCAAAGCACCAAATGTCCGAAAATGAAGATCGTGCGTCAAATGACGGTCGATATAAAGCAGAACGTCGCCATCCTCACGTTCGAAAATCACATGTTCATCCCAAATTTTCTCAAAAAGTGTCTTACCCATGATGTTATTCGCTCGCTTGATTTGTTCGGCCGACCTAGAGTTACTAATAGAAATGGTGCGCCGCACACTCACGGCGAGGTTAAAGCAGCCGACATACGGCTAAAAACAGGGAGATACAAGAAATGAGTATAAATTTAGCAGAGGCTAACAAGGTCATCTCGGGCGCAATTGCCAAAGCAGAAGAAATTGGTGCCAAAATGAATATTGCCGTCTGTGACAATGGCGGTCGACTGGTTGCCTTTCAACGAATGGATAACGCCATGTGGGCCGGCAGTTTTGGAAGCCAAGGCAAAGCGATGGCATCTGCTGCATTTGGGCGGCCGAGCGGCGACCTGACAGAACGCGCCAATCACCCTACCTTACGCGGCATCGCCCACGCTGAGGGTGATCATATGTTTTATGGACAAGGCGCCGTACCGCTCTTCCGCGGCGACCAACTCATCGGCGCCTGTGGCGTAGGCGGTGGTACGGCGCAAGAAGATGAAGATTGCGCTCAAGCAGGTGCAAACTGCCTTTAGAAACAGGCCTGAAAAATAAGTGAAATTAAACATTACAAAGGTGCATCCGCGACTAATCTGATCACTCCCCATTAAACGCGCCCGGTTTAGATTACACATTGGTAGAGTTTGACGAGGGACTAAGACATGAGCAATTTCGATGGAAAGGTAGTCGTAATCACGGGCGCCGGGCGTCCGCAAGGCGTTGGACGAGCCGCAGCACTTCGCTATGCGGCTAAAGGCGCAAAATTGGTACTGGCGGACCTTGGAAGTAGGGACGATGCCATCGGCGATATTGAAGGAACCTCTCCTGACCTTCAAGCCATCGCCACCGAAGTCGCCGACGCGGGTGGTGATGCCATTGCGATAGCGACCGACGTCAGTAATGAAGATGATGTTAAGCGTCTCATTGCAAAAGCCGTAGACAAATATGGCCGAATAGACGCAATGGTAGCGAACGCCGCAATCCTCGCCGGAAAGGGCGATCCTATCGACATTTCACTTGCAACATTTATGCGTATTCAAGAGGTAAATCTAGCAGGCGTATTTCTTTGCTTACGCGAGTCGGTCCGCCAAATGCTTATTCAAGGGAACGGCGGTAGTATCGTTACAATAGGTTCCCGCGCTTCGCGTCGCGGGGATGCAAATATATCGGCCTATTCTGCTTCTAAGTTTGGCGTTCTTGGGCTTACTCAGAGCTTTGCAATGGCCTATGCTAAGGACAGAATCAGGATTAATTGCGTTTGCCCTGGAGCCGTCGACACGGAAATGTATGTGCGACAAACGAAAGATTTTGCGTCTCGGGAAGGTATTGACATTGAAACTGCCAAGAAAGAAATGGGAAATCTTATACCACTGGGCCGACTTACAACCGGTGAGGATGTCGCAAAGGCCATTATGTGGTTCACTAGCGATGAAACCAGTCATGTGACCGGTCAGGCCTTTAACGTCAATGGTGGGTCTTGGATGAACTAGCATAGGCTGCTTGGAAGTTCTAAAATCCGACCACAAGTATTTAGTAATCGAGAACTTTGAGAGAAAACGAATGTCCGACCAGCAATTTGAAACCTTCGATGCCATTATTATAGGCGCCGGATTTGCGGGACTATACTCCCTTTATAAACTGCGCAAACTGGGCCTGAACGTCAGGGTCTTCGAGGCCGGTGACGGTGTAGGCGGGACCTGGTATTGGAACCGTTATCCGGGCGCGCGCTGTGATGTCGAAAGCATGGAGTATTCTTATTCCTTTGACCCTGAGCTCGAGCAAGAATGGGTATGGCCGGATAAATACAGCAAGCAATCTGATATATTGCGATATGCAAATCATGTTGCCGAACGGTACGATTTACTGAAAGACATTCAATTCGAGACCCGTATCAAGTCTGCTTACTACGATCGAAATATCAATACTTGGACGATAGAAGCCAGCGGGGGTCAAAAGGCCACTGCGCAGTATTGTATCATGGCGGTCGGTAATCTCTCGACACCTCGAGTGCCTGATTTTAAGGGTGTAGATAGCTTTGCAGGTGATTGGTATCACAGTGGTCTTTGGCCAAAGGAGGAAGTCGATTTTTCCAGCAAGCGGGTTGGTATCATTGGCACTGGTTCAACAGCAATCCAAATTATTCCGCACGTGGCCAAACAGGCGAAGCACCTAACCATTTTTCAACGTACGGCAAATTACAGTTTACCCGCACGCAACGGTCCGTTACCTGAGGACGTCCGCACAGCGCATAAGAAAAAATATCGGGAGCTGCGCGAACAGGCCTACTTTACGCCCTTTGGTATAGCAGGATACCCCCCCCCGGAGAAAGCCGCCACCGACGCCACACCTGAAGAACGTGAGGCCAAGTTTCATCAAAAATGGGCCGAAGGCGGCACGATTAGCTACCTATTCTCCTACAACGACTTACTGTTGAGTGCAGACTCAAATAAAACCGCCTCAGACTTTGTGCGCGAGCGAATTAGAGAGATCGTTCATGATCCGAATACGGCAGAGCTTTTGTGCCCAAACGACCACCCGATCGGAACAAAACGGATTTGCCTTGATAGTGGTTATTACGAGACGTTCAACCGAGATAATGTGAGTTTAGTTAACGTTCGGAGCGCACCCATCGAAGAAATCACGCAAACGGGCCTGCGAACAACCACAGATGCGTTTGAACTCGACTCCATCATCTTCGCGACCGGTTTCGACGCCATGACCGGAGCCATACTTGAAATGGACGTGCGTACCTCTGATGGCTTAGACATGAGAGAGAGATGGAAAGACGGTCCAAAGACTTATCTTGGCATTATGGTCGCCGGTTTTCCAAATATGTTTGTCATCACTGGGCCAGGTAGTCCGGGTGTAAAATCGCAGATGATTCTCTCCATCGAACAACATACGGATTGGATCACCGATTGCATAAAAAACATGCGTGCCAAAGGGATTAATCGCGCCGAGGCCCAGCCCGAATCCGAAGCAAAATGGGTTGAACATGTCAATGAGGTGGCCGATACGACTCTCTATCCGCAGGCGAACTCCTGGTATGTTGGCGCTAATATTCCGGGCAAACCACGTATATTTATGCCTTATGTCGGTGGGGTTGAAGCATATAAAAAGATATGCGACGAGGTTGTCGAGAACGGTTATGAAGGTATCTCGCTCTCACCTTAAACCTGGCCCACCTCGAGTATCTTAAATAGACCTATCGTCGATATTTATAACTGCGCCATATCGATAGCAGCGGTTTCGGCGAAATTGATAAGGAACGGCGATGAGCGAAAGAATTAGAGTCGAAGTTGACGGTCCGATTAAGACAGTTACATTGACCCGCCCCGAAAAACGCAACGCAATGGACACCGCTATGCTCGACGCGTTGCATGACGTTTTTACAGAAACACCGGCGCCTACGGACCGAGTTTTAGTGCTGCGGGCCGAAGGCTCGACTTATTGTGCCGGCGTCGACCTTAAGGAACGTCTGGCGAAAGGCGTGAACTCCGGTGAAAGCCCGGTGGAGCGGGTTTTCCACGCTATGGAGCATCATCCGCTCCCAATCGTTACCATCGTCGAAGGCTCGGCGATCGCCGGCGGCTGTGAGTTAGCTTTGCACTGCGAATTCGTAATAGCGTCCGAAGATGCCATGTTTGGTATGTCCTTGGCACAAATCGGCCTTGCGCCCACATGGTTTTTGGCCAAAAAGCTAATGGAAGTTGCGGGTCCCGTGGGCACACGAGAAATACTCCTGCTCGGTAACCCTATGCCAGCACAATGGATGTACGACCGTGGCTTGATCGCTAGGGTTGCGCCGAAAAATCAACTCGAAGATGAAGTCCAAAAAATTGTTGGCCGCTTATCTAATAATGCACCACTTTCTTTAAAAGCTATGAAAGCGATGATTGTGCGCCAACTTTCCTTCCGAGACGGAGTGATGCACGAGGACGTGGATGCGCTTGTCCAAGCCGCCCGCCAGAGTAACGATTCGAAAGAGGGCATATCCGCAAAAGTTGAAAAGCGATACCCCAATTTCACCGGAACCTAGAAGGCACACCCAATGCCAGTACGCATGGACAAACCCTGGGCGCCACTCAACGAAAATTCACTCAAAACGGTGGCATCCCACCTTGGCGTCTACCAACTCGCTAACGACACAGACGACATAGTCTACATCGGCGTGGCAGACGCTCGAACGTTATTTGGCATCAAAGGTGAACTGCAAAAAGCTATTTTGAAGCCGCCGGCAGGTGCGAGCAAATTTCGCTATGAAGTCAATATGGCCTATCGCACTCGGCACGCAGAGCTGCTTCAGGCTTACCAAAACGACTACGGATCCCTGCCAGTCGGGAACACTGATGTGGATTCGAGAATGCTTGGGCGTCTGCGTCCCGGCGGTTGATGTTAAGAAAAGGATAAATCAATGGATCTGGCCCTGACCGACGAGCAACGTATGATTGTCGACATGGTACGTCGCTTCGTGCGAGAAGAAATCATCCCACTCGAAGAAACGCTCGACCCTGACGCCGATGAAGTCCCACCAGAAAAACTCTCAGAATTAGTAAACAAAACTATGGAGATGGGTCTGCATGGCCTCGACACGCCACCAGAGTACGGCGGTCCGGATATCGATCTTGTGACGCGATGTCTGATTGCCATCGAATGTAGCCAGCATCGTGCCGGACTATATGCACCCTGTTATTACGCTTTCGGGGGCGCCCGCCAGGCCCAGCTGTTTGAGGCGAGCGAAGCGCAGAAAGAGAAGTATCTTTACCCGATGCTCAAGGGCGAGAAAAAGGTGTTCTTTGGCCTTTCAGAGCCATCAGGCGGCAGTGATCCAGGCCGTTCTATTCAAACTCGTGCCGTTCGTGACGGCGATCACTGGGTGCTGAACGGAACCAAACTTTGGATCAGTGGGGCCGATCGGGCGGATTACGGCCTCCTTTTCGCGCGGACCGGCGGGCCCGGACGCAGCGGCGTCACTGCCTTCATTGTTGAGACCGAGTGGGAAGGTTTTAATGTGCGCCGCGTTGTGCACACTTTGCGCTCGGCGAAATACGCAACAGAAATTCAACTGGAGGACTTGCGGGTCCCACACGAGAATATTCTTGGCAAGGAAGGTGGTGGCTTCGCCATTGCCAACGACCGCTTGTCGCGTCAACGTGTGCCCTACTCTGCAGAGTGTATCGGCATCGCCATCAAGGCGCATGAGATGGCAACCGAATACGCAAAAATTCGGGAAACTTTTGGCGCTCCGCTTGCACACCGGCAGGGGATTCAATGGATGTTAGTCGAGAATGAAATCGATATCCGAGCTGCCAAACTTTTAGTTTTTGAAGCCGCAGCTAAAGCCGATCGAGGCGAACCTTTTCGCACCGAATCCGCAATCGCAAAACTAGTTGCAAGCGAAAATGGCTTCCGTGTTGTCGACCGTTCAATGCAAATTCATGGTGGCCTCGGCGTCGCCAAGGACCTTCCTCTTGAACGTTGGTTCCGTGAGATGCGTATCCGACGCGTCGGCGAAGGCCCAAGCGAAGTACAGAAACACGTCATCGCTCGCGATATTTTGAACGAGTCACTGAGGTAATTTCTCTGATCCAGTCGCCGCATGCGGCGACTGGATCAGAGTAGGAAACTTCGCATGTGAGGGCAAAAAGCGCCTCATGCTGCTGCAGAAGCGGAAGAAATTAAAGAGGAAGCCATGACCGAACAACCACGTTGGCCGCTTGAAGGGGTGAAAGTTCTCGACCTTGGACAGATATACAATGGGCCCTATGCCGGTTTTTTGCTCGCCCATGCGGGAGCAGATGTCGTGAAAATAGAACCATTGGGTGGCGAAGTACTGCGCAAGCGAGGCGGCATGGGCGTGCCTTTTTCACTAACGATGCTGAATACGAATAAACGCGGACTGGCGATTGATCTCAAACATCCGGATGGTAAGCAACTGCTGAAGGATTTAGTGAAAGAAGCCGATATCCTGCTTGAGAATTTCGCGCCGGGCGCAATGGAACGCCTTGGTCTCGGTGCTAATGTCCTATTGGAAGAGAACCCACGTCTGATCTACGGCTCAAGCAGCGGCTATGGTCTATCTGGGCCGGACAAGGACAATCTTGCCATGGATCTCACTGTCCAGGCGATCGGTGGAGTAATGAGCATAAACGGGCCAGAAGACGGCCCGCCTCTCAAAGCGGGACTTGCCGTTTGCGACTTCGCTGGTGGTGTACATCTCTATGCAGCCATTATGACAGCACTTTTCGAGCGTTCAGTTACCGGCAAGGGTCGCGTTGTCGAAGTGGCTATGCAGGAAGCCGTGTATCCGATACTAACTAGCAACATCACGAGCCTACATCGAAATGGTTGGAAACATCCAAAACGCCGAGGTAACCAACATCCAACCAATGGATCCGCGCCATATAATGTCTATCAATGTGCGGATGGTCACGTTGCGATTATCTGTGTACAAGAATCGCATTGGCATAACCTTTGCGACCTTATGGCCCGTCCGGAGCTTAAGGAAGATCCGCGCTTAGAGACACAAGCATTACGCGCTGAAAACGAGGATATTGTCGACGAAGCAGTCGAAACCTGGACCCGCACTATGCCGAAGGCAGAAGCGGCCCGCCTGATGCGGGAAAATCGCGTACCAGGGGCGCAAGTTCGCAATTTGGAGGAAGTGACGGCCGATCCACATATGCATGAACGCGGCATGTTGCACGATGTTGATCACCCGGAGATGGGGAAAGTTGTGCTGCCTGCCAGCCCACTACGATTTCACGGTAGCCCAAGTCCTTCGATTGAATTAGAACCAGCTATTGGTGCGAATACAGACGACATCTTAAGGGAGTGGCTCAATTTAGATGAAACCTCGGTCACTGAACTCAAGGCATCGAAGGCCATCGGATGATTATTATGCGACAAAGGTCATGTGCAGCAGCTAAACATCAGGTTTTGTATGGAAAATTCTCAGCGATCCCGTCATCGAACCGCTTTAAAGAGCAGGCATCATCTCCATTCGAACTTTAAATGTGGCCGCCGGCTGATCACCCCCTAAATTACTCTCCAGTTTTATTAGGGAGCGACATGGGGAATGACACAGATTCGCATAGGATTTGTTGGTGACAGCATCACACATGGAACAGGTGACGAAACACTGCTCGGTTGGACATACCGCGTGGGTCAGGCAGAGGCCGCAAAGGGGCATGATGTTACAGTTTACAATCTTGGGATTCGAGCCGACACATCAGCGTTAGTCGAGGCGCGATGGGATATCGAAGTCAATTCGCGCCTAAAAGCAGAATTGAACTGTGCAACGGTATGGGCCATTGGCATTAACGACAGCGCACATGAAAAAACCGCGACCACCGACGGTTTACGAGTTCCTTTGAACGAATCCCTTGATAGAATTTCGCGAATGATTAATGCCGCGAAATCTGTAGGGCCGGTACTTTGGGTAGGGCCTACCCCGGTAATCGAAGAAATGATGCCAATCGACCGTCTCCCCGGTGTTATCTACGATTTCCGTAATGGAGTGATCGAGACGTACAACCATGCGTTTGCACAAAAAGCTTCAGAAATTAGCGTGCCGTACCTCGATCTTTATAGTGATCTTGCAGGCGATCCCGATTGGGATGCGAGTCTCAGAGCCTCTGACGGTTTACACCCTAATGCGGACGGCTACGTCATGATGGCGGCCCGTGTCACGGCATGGAATGCCTGGCGCGCTTGGTTCGACGACTGATGCTCTCAACGAATTGTACCCTTCGATAGATCGAAAAGCTTCTCTGCAACCTGGGATACAGTGCCAAAGGAAATCGCCGGGTCGCGAGTCGCCTCAACCTCATCATAATAAGTATCCAGCAGAACATGGTCACAACCCAGTTCTTCTAGCGAGGCAAGATCACTACGTATCTGATCGAGTGACCCGTTCCCCATTGTACGGTCTTCATCCGCCAACGGCGTGTCGAATATGCGCAAGCGAATACGCGGACAAATTACCGGCATCGCTTCGCCCTCTTCGTCCGCAATTTTTCGCAAACGCGGAATGCCATCGTTCCGGAGCCAATTTTCATCGAAGCGGATCGGATGCCATGCATCGCCAAGCCGGACCGTTCGGCGCAACGCAGCATCGCTCGATCCACCTACCCAAATTGGGGGATGCGGTTTGCGCATTGGCAGTGGCGCGGTGCTCACATCACTAAATTTCACATATTTACCCTCAAAACTAACGACCTCTTCCGCCCAAAGTTTCTTGATCGCAGTAAGATACTCATTCGTCATCGCACCCCGCTCGCGAAACGGTAGCTTGAGGGCGGCAAACTCTTCCTCGGCCCACCCGATCCCAACACCAAAGATTAGGCGGCCGCCACTCAAATGGTCGATATTAGTTAGCGAACGGGCCGCCTCAAGGGGATTGCGGTACGGCACGATCATTACGGTCGTCCCGATCTCGATCTTTTCGGTAACCCCAGCGAGCCACCCCAGCGTGGCAACCGGCTCGAAGAACGGTGCCGGATATTTTGTTGAGACATCTTTTGTGATCGCGATGTGGTCGGAAATCATGATGGAATGATAACCAAGCCCTTCAACAACCCTTACCCATTGTTTGAAAACATCCGGGCCCGCTGACGGACCGAAGTTGATCAAATTAACACCAAGTTTCATGCAAACACCGCCTTACTGTCTTTCAGTGTCACCGTGATATGACCCATCACGGTGTCTATCTTTGCGCCATGCCAGTGGTTCTCACCAGCCTTGATGTGGACGACATCTCCAACATTAATTTCCTGCTCTTCATTTTCGGTAGCGACCATACCAGAGCCATGCACGACGACGAGAATTTGATCACAATCGTGCGTGTGCCAACCAGTCGTTGAGCCTTTCGTAAAGTTTACGACACTACAATTGTAGTTCTTGGAATCACCAGGTTCGATAATATTTTGGCGTGATCGACGCACTTCACCGCCCGACCAACCTTCAATTGGCACGGCCTCTCCTAAATCGATTTCGGGAATGTCCTCTAACGTAACGACACGCATGATTGAACCCTCTCTCCATGATAATATCAATTATGTAGCGCTTATTCGAAGTCCGTCACCGGATATGCGAGAGGTGCGATTTCCTGACTAGTCCGCCCAAGAAAGTCCTTAGCTTGGACTGCCGCCTCCATTCGAGCTTGCCCTTCCACGATACGCTCAGCAGCCCCCCGATGGTTTAGGGTTAGAACCTCGCCACCGCGAATCGTTTGCTTTCCGTCAATATAGACATCACGGATCGCCCGATCAGCAGCGTTATGTAACAGGCAAGCCACAGGATCGCGAGCCGGCAACATCATCGGATGGGTGCAATCAACAACAAGGATGTCTGCTTTCGCACCGACCGCGAGACGACCGATATCGTCCCGCATCAAGGCCTTGGCCCCACCCGCCGTACCGGCGTAGAAGACGTCGCCGGTCGAAGCCGTATTACCGTCATGCTCTGCTACGCGGCCAAGGATGGCAGCAGAGCGCATATCCTCGATGAAGTTATGCGGAATGGTGTCGGTGCCGATCCCCATTACCACTCCGGCATCAAGATAATGGCCAAAGCTCTCCATTGTCGTCCCATAACGCATAAACGGCGTGGGGCAATGGGCCACGCCAGTTCCAACGTCGCCAATGAGCTCTATATCGTTTCGGCTGTGCCATCCGATCCAGGTACTGCTATCCGGAAGGATCGCGTGCCCGAGGATCGTACCTTCGCCCAAGAGGTCTCGCTCTGCTAAAAATTGAATCGGCGTGACGCCATGGCGCTCTACCATAATATTAAATTCAAGGACAGACTGGCTGGTATGGGTAGTCCATACAAATCCGCGCTCAGAGGCTTCAGCTCGGCTCTCCAACAACATCTCTGGCAACACTTTATCGATGGTCGATGGAGAAATTATGCCATCTAGCCTGCCCGACGGATGCCCCCGCGCCTCTTCGACTAAATCCAAAGCCTCGGCAAACATCTGCTCACCCTTTGGAATATCTTCATCAAACTTAAGCCGGTGAATATTTTCCCGGTACCAGCTCGATGTCTCAAACGTTGGTGCGGCGAAAATGCGCAGACCGCTCTTGACCATCACATCCATCCAACCGGGATAAGGAGCAGTGATGTCGACCAAAGTGGTTACCCCACTCAACATCAATTCCGCGTATGATGCTTCCGCACCAAAGGGCAACAACGCGCGGTCTATATGCGGGGAATACGCGCAAGACCGTTCGTATAGGCCGGTCATGTAGTGTTCCGGTACACTATGGTCCTCGCGAAGACCACGGTAAAATATTTCCGTCGCCGGATGGGCGTGAATATCGACAAACCCTGGCATCAAGCAAAGGCCAGCACCGTCGACAATGATATCCCTATCACCAAAATATTGCCGGCCGATAAAAGAAATAGAATTTCCTTCAAACACCAAATCGCCACCGCGCAGGTAAGTGTGGCTTTCACGAGCCGCGTCCCAAGCAACGATCCAGTCGACACCCTTGAAATGTGTGATCGTCATCGCTCAGGCCTCCCCACCCCTACTCTGCGCTAAAGTATTCTCCTAACCAACTAGAGGCGTTATCTCCTCAAGTCGTCTCATACACGCGTCGCGGTCGACGGTTGGCATTTGCAATAACGCGCAGTCGATACCGGCCTGCTGGTATTTGTCGAGTTTGGCCCGGTCATCCGGTGCGCCGAAGACCGTAATCGACAAGGAAGACGGGTCGCGTTCCGCACCTTCCGCCATTGCGGTTAAGCGCTGTTTCGACTCCATGGGGTCAAATCCGCCACGACCGCGGGGCAGCCAGCCATCGCAATATTCGACGACCCGCTTCAACGTATAGTCCGTCTCGCCACCTAGAATTACCGGTGGGTGTGGTCTCTGTGTCGGTTTCGGCTCGGAGTAAGTGGGATCGAAGTTCACAAACTCACCATGATACTCACCCTTCTCTTCCATCCAGAGCTGCTTCATCGCAATAATGTGCTCACGCATTTGCTTGAAGCGGGATTTATGCTCAACCCCATGGTTCTCCATCTCATCTACATTCCAACCACCTCCTATACCGAACACGAAGCGGCCTTCCGATAGCTTATCGAGACTGGCAACATTCTTGGCTGTAACGATAGGATCTCGTTGTGGAACCAAACAGATACCCGTTCCAACCTTTAGCTTTTTCGTCGCTGCAGCCGCGAACGAGAGCGCCACGAACGGATCATATGTACAATAATACTCGCGCGGCAGATCCCCGCCGCCCGGCCATTCAGTCTTCCGACTTACCGGTATGTGCGTGTGCTCCGGTTGCAGCAGCGTCGTGAAACCGCGCTGCTCAAGTTCAACCGCCAGTTCGGCTATATCAATCGAGTAGTCGGTTGCAAAAAAGAAAACACCCAGTTCCATACCCCAGTCTCCTGTTATTTATTCATTGCCACCATTAAATCCCGCTGAAGACCTGCTGTCCATGAAGGTTCCAAACATGAGAATTGGGCAATTACAGAAGTTTGCGGAAAACTTCGATCAATATGGTGGCTCTACGGTAGCAATATCACCGCCATCAACTAACAATATCTCCTTAAACAATCGCTCAATGATCCAAACGTCCTCATTGGGAGCGCGGCTAATGTCCCGTGAATAGCAAGGCCCAGACGCCGTGATTACGGCAATGATTGAAGCGAATAAGTGATTATCCCAGCAGTAAAAGATTTCCCGTTGAGGCAAAAAATAAGAAATTAACTATCCGAGAAGACAAAGTTGGAATGAGCCTGAATGAGAGTTGCATGTCCGCCCATTTGGACTGCCTCAATCCTGCTTGATGATTAAACTTTTTGTCATTTATGAACCAACCATTAAAAAAAACGTAGATAGTTGGCATAGAAGAGAGAGAAGCTTTGAACCACTTAAAAAATCCGCAATTGAGTATGGTTCTTTTTCAATTCCTGGAATTGAAAATGTCAGTTTAGCTGGATTGACAGACCATCCAGATGGTGGGGTTTCCGCTCTAATACGAATGCAAAAAGGGTCTGTAATTCCACATCACGAGCACAAGCACTTCGAGGAAACGTTTCTGCTTAAAGGCTCCATAGACTGCGGGGGTACCATAATAGAAGCTCGCGATTACGTGCGTGTTGATGCTGATAAAACACACCAGATAGCAGCAATCAAAAATTCGAAGTTCTTAGTCATTTTGCATCAGGGAGTAATTCTTGACGGCTTGGAGCAGTAATTCAGTAGTCTGTATTGGCCGAAATATTACGCCTGAGTAATGCCACCACGAAGTGCGCCAGCCTCAACGTTCCGCCATAATATGGACTGTTCCTCCGGCAAAGCACGGCTGTTAGGCATAGAAAGCCATATTCGCTTCAAACAGCGCGACGCCTGTGAGGCATCTTCATAGGCGGTGCGTGCGTGATAAATTACATGGTTGTTGATGAGCTGGATATCGCCCGGCTCAAGCAGCATTTCCATGCAAACTTCTTGTGCGACTTCCGCCAAGATGTCGAGTGCGTCCCACTGTTCCTTCGACATTCGCGGCACACTGTCCAACTCTTGGGCGGCTTCCACATAGGTACGAGAATAATGGCTTGTGAACTTGCCATCCCGCACGCCAAAGACGGGGATGCCGTAAACTGCCTGAGACCCGTTTTTCTCTTCTCCATGCCGAGAACGGAACACAATGTCGTAAAGTACGGCCGCCACATCAGGCCACCGCTCGACAATCTCATTATGGACACGAACCGAACTGGCGATTTTCGAGATGCCGCCTTTCACCGCCTGTCGGACGCAGAACAAGCCAACGACATCAGCCCGGTCCGTATGGAAGCGAAGCGGCCCATTGCTCGCCGTCCGGGCGCGAGACGAATGGAAGACACTGCCATCCTGAGCGAAAAGCCGATTATCGTTCGTGGCGTCTGTATCTTGCCGCTCATCAACGATATCTCGTAAAAGCTCGCCGCGATAATTCTGGTAAATCGGCGTTCCAATATTAAGCGCTACGCCGTACCATATCCTATTGATGTCCTCGCCCACATAACGGTCGACGGGAAATCCCTTAATATTGACAAGACCGCAGCCTTCTTCGAGTTCATCCGATACAAACGCCAGCCTTTCCAGCACCCGATCCAGTGGAAAGTCTGATGCTCTCGTCATATCGCTCCAAGCCAGACCACGCTCTTTCACATTTTGCAGCGCACGATCAATCTCCGCGATGTCGCTATCGTCGAGATATAGCCGCCAGCGCTGATCATTCACCAAATCTTTTCCGTGCCAAGCTTCGGGGCCGTTAATCACATGAATGTCTTTGTTGCTCATGACGAGTTCCCAGCAGTAAATCTATATCGCTATTCTTCCAACACCTTGTGAACACAGCAAGAGCCCCGCAAATTAAATTTATTGGGTGGAGGATTGCCAAAAAGACGTTTCAGATTGAAGTCCGATAAGATGAGACAGCCTAAGCCAATGGCGACCACTAACTCATCGCAACATAATCCGCGAGATTATATTACGTTGAATCTGATTCGTTCCCTCAACCACCTGCAACACCTTGGCGTCGCGGAAATAGCGGTTGATTGGGTATTCGTTCGAAATACCTGACGCGCCGAAGAGCTGAACGGCATCGGTCGCAACCTGCATCGCGGTGTCCGTCGCGTGACACTTCGCGATAGCAGCTTGGATTGCGAGGTCATTCCCTTCAAGACCCGCATCGACGCTGGTCGCAACTTTATAAACAAGCCCACGTGCCGCCTCGGTCTGAATCTGCATATCAGCCAATATCCAACGGACGCCTTGGAAGTCCTTTACCGCCTGACCGAAGGCGCGCCGCTCGGAGATAAAGGCTTGCGCATGATCGATGGCGCCTTGTGCAAGGCCCACGCCCCGCGCCGCAATGACCGGCCGAGCCTTGTTCAGTGCCTCCATCACAATTTTGAAACCCTCACCTTCAGGACCCAGGCGGTTCTCCTCAGGAATGAATACGTCTTCGAAGAAAATTGCTGACGAGGGAACACCCCGGGCACCAAGCTTGTCTTCCTTCCGGCCAACACTGAAGCCCTCCATTCCCTTCTCAACGATGAAAAAATTGATATTTCCACGCTCTTCACTATCACCAGTCTTCGCAGCAACAACAATGAAGTCAGAAACAGCGGAGTTTGTGCACCAAACCTTACCGCCACTCAACTTATACCCACCATCGACACGCGTCGCCCGAGTCTTAATGCCTGCTACATCGGATCCACTCTGAGGCTCCGTCAGCGAGAAGGCGGCGCGCAAATTGCCACTAGCGAGACCCGGCAGGAACCGCTCTTTCTGTTCTTTTGTGCCGCCCGCTAGGATCGCGCTAAATGGCGTCCATTGCACTACAAGGAGATAAGCTGTGTTGTAGCAGACCCGGCCAAACTCCTCGACCGCTACACATGAAGAAAACATGCTGTTAGCACCCCCGTAAGCTTCGGGAAAAGGCAAGGTAAAAAGGCCGAGTTCCTTCAATAATTCGTACATATCCTGCGGATAATCGCCCGTTGCATCGATCTCCGCCGCACGAGGAGCGACCCTCTCTGCAACGACGCGGCGAACCAGATCGCGGATGGCGCGTTGGTCTTCACCAAGTTCGAAAGATGATTCTGTTGTTATCATAAATTTGCTCGTTGCTAATGGGGCATCAAAATCAATTGATCGAAAGATGAATTAGACGACGTAGTGCCAGAATCCAACGACATTCAATTTATCGCGCAATTACTAAGAATTTTACCCTCGCAGGCTTTTATCCTATCGTAATGGCACCAATCACCAGCACAACTTCGATGACAGTTCTTTTCCGGATTCCATATAATTACGATCTTCCGCTTCTGCCCGGTTATCGGCCAACAGCTGCCGCCATCTGAATTCCTCCATTCCAAGAACATTTTTAGCTGTGCCATAAAACTAGTGCCGCAAGATCAGAATAGTATTTGAGCCGCTCTCTAGAAGCAGGGTCGCCACTGATACTGCATCACACTAACTTTTCAAATACTTCTCTAGCAAAGTTGGCTTCGTAAAAACACAACCCATCATTCGAGAGTTATTAGATGGTCAATATGATTAACGAACTTGATGGCAAGGTAGCAATCGTCACCGGGAGCGCGCGGAACATTGGTCGGGTCACAGCTGAGGAGTTGGCGCGCGCCGGAGCTGCTTTGGTAATCAATTCGGTTCAAGCCAAAGAACTATGCGAAGAGGTTGTCGAAGGCATCCTTGCCTCCGGTGGCAAAGCTATCCCCTTCATGGCTGATGTCCGAGACCCGGACGCAGTCAACGCCATGGCTGCCGCAGCAGTAAAGGAATTCGGCGGTATCGACATTATGGTCCACAACGCAGCGGTACGAAACAATACGAGCTTTGAGGACATGAATTTCGAAACCTTTTCGAACACCGTCGAAATCTCAATCTATGGGATGTTCCATCTCGCAAAGGCGGTAATTCCCTCGATGAAGGACCGCGATGGTGGCGTCATCGTTGGCGTCGGCGGCATGTCATCGACCCGCGGTACCAAAACCCGGTCACACACCATGGCAGCGAAGATGGGTCTAAACGCTCTCGTGCGAGGACTGGCGCTTGATCTTGCACCCTACAACATACGTGCCAATCAAGTGGTAGTTGGCAAGTACGATACTGTCAGAGAAAACAACCCCTCCTCTGCTCCACGTGCTGCCCTTAACCTCAGCGCGAACGCTATTCCACTTGGCCGTCTTGGTGTACCCCAAGACATGGCAGACCTTATCCGTTTCGTCGTGGGACCTGGCGCTGCTTACATTACCGGGCAAACAATTCATTCAAACGGGGGCGCCTTCTTAAACCTGTGACACTAATCCGTAGGTCGCGCTACCCCCGGATTTAGAACGAAAACTAATGCCTTAACCTAAAGCGGTGCAGGCTCCGTGAAATCCTATTTGTCGTGCCCTTACCACGCCCTATCTCCTTCATAGCTCATAACAAACACACACTTAGGGAGATACATGATGGGCATTCTAGATGGGCGCGTTGCAATTTGTACCGGTTCAGGCCGCGGGGTCGGTGCCGAAGTTGCTAAGCTGATGGCGAAAGAAGGAGCGAGCGTGATCGTGAACGACCCAGGCGTGGGTGGTGGCGGCGAAGGTGGTGAGCAGGGTCCGGCTGAAACTATCGCAAACGAAATAAAGGAAGGTGGTGGTAAAGCTGCGCCAAACTTTGGATCAGTTGCCAGCTACGAAGATTGCCTCGGGATGGTGCAACAGGCACGCGACGAGTTCAGCGGCTGCCACATCATCTTTAATCCCGCTGGCATCCTGCGCGACCGAATGTTCCACAAAATGTCTCCCGATGACTGGCAGGCGGTGATGGATGTTCACCTAACCGGTCATTTCAATACCGCGCGTGCAGCTATCAACTTGTTCCGCGAACAGGAATATGGCCGCATCATCATGGTGGGATCGACTTCGGGATTGCTTGGTAATATCGGCCAAGCAAACTACGGTGCCGCCAAGCTCGGTATCGCAGGCCTATCGCGTATTGTTGCAATGGAAAACACGTCAAAGAACGTGACGAGCAATGTGATTTGCCCATCGGCCGATACACGTATGACCCGTTCTGTGCCAACACCGAAAGATCCCGATGCAGCAGCGCAGCGTGAAGAGCGGCTGCGCCTTAGCCCCGCGGACGCCATCGCGCCCCTCTGCACCTTTCTTGCGTCTGAGGATGCAGGTCATGTCACAGGGCAGATATTTCATCAACGGGGTGCGGAGCTATCGCTCTATAGCCAACCGCGGCCAATACGAACCATTCACAAAAATCAAGGCTGGACGGTAGAGACGATTCGCGACAAGGCGATGCCATCGCTAGCACCGCACTTCATCGATATCGCAAATTCCCGCAATGTTCACCCAGGATTGCCTTTAGAATAAAGGGGGATTCCCAGGCGTAAAACGATAGGGCGGCAAATATCTTTGCCGCCCTATTTTTTAAACCTCTTGCGGATCTATGCGATCGTACCGGTTCCCATATTTAAAGAGTCCGTATTTTTAATTCTGGGCATCTGGTACAGTATATTTTTTAGTTAAAACAAACTAATACAAATTTGGCGTCCCCCATCGTACCGTCTGCGGGCTTAAGCCCCCGCAAAATTGAGCATATAGCCACTCACATCTCTTCTGGGTAAATCGTAATTGATAACAAAGACTGCCCGATTAAAGATACAATTTTTACAAGAAGAACCGATACTATAATCCGAAACAGAGTGGTCATCAGCTTCAACTAACAACATCTCCCATAAACCTAAAGGAATTGTCAGAGGCGAACCAATCCAATTAACTAAATGAGTTGAATTGCCAAAATGGCGTGCCGAAAGGTCTACCTTTTGACCTCAAAAATCAGACCAGCGATCGCACGAAAACATAAGCACCGAGGATAGCGACACTAATAAAAAACACTTGCCGAAAGAGTACCTCCGAAAGTCGGGCGCGTACCTTTTGGCCTATATACATACCGATGAATGCAGGAACCAAGCCTGCAAAGGAGAGTATCCCAAGGTCGACAGACAACAGACCACGCCCCATCATGGAACACCCTAGAGCGATGGTTGAGATGGTGAACAATACCCCCATCGCCTGGATCAGGATATCACGGGGCCAGCCAAGCGCTTGCAGGTACAGCACGCCCGGAACGACGAACGAGCCGGTAATGCCGGTTAGCCCACCATTGACCGCGCCGATCAGTGGAGAAAGCCACTTTTCCTTTTTGCCGGGTTCTGGAATCTGCGGACGCGTCAAACTCAGCCAGCTATAGAGGCAGAGTGAAGCCCCCAGCACTGCCGAAAGAATAGCGGTGTCTCCATCGGTGAGAACCGTTGATGAAAGCCAGATAGAAATGCATGCAACAACTAGTAATACCCAGATTCGCCTCAGGATCTCCATCAGCGCACCACCAGTGAGCCCCTGTACAACATTGGTGGCGAAAGATGGCACCAACATAAGAGCAATCGCAGCCTTCAAACCAAAAAATGCCATCAATAAACCAAGCGAGACCGTCGGCAAACCAAGACCGACCACACCCTTTACGAACCCCGCCAAGAATAGTACGGCGGCCACAATAGTAATACTTTCGGCGGACCAGAGAGAGTTATCGAACATGTTTTTTATAACACCTATCGGCGCAAATTAAATTGGATGCGGTTGAACTATACCTCGGTACAACAAATAAAAGGCCTATTTTCTATGTCGATAGGAAAATCGCTACACCGCAAGAGGAGCACATTTTATGAGTGTTGGAGTTTCTTTACCACTGCCTGCCTATACATTTGATCCTGCAATCATTACCAAAAAGGCTGAGGATCTTGGTTTTGATTCGATATGGTATGCGGAGCACCCAGCAGTACCGATCGAAAGCACTAGCCCTTTCCCGGCAACCGGCGGCGAGATCCCATGGACTTACTCGCACTTCAGCGACCCTTATATAGCCCTAGCCCGCGCGTCGGCAGTAACGTCAACGATCAAGCTAGCGACGGGTATTACGTTGGTCCCTGAACGCAACCCGTTACTTCTCGCAAAAGAGATCTCCGTCCTCGATTTACACAGCGGTGGTAGATTCATATTCGGCATAGGTACCGGGTGGCTCAAAGAAGAAACCGAGTTGATGGGCGGCAACTTCCCGCGCCGTTGGTCACAAACCCGCGAAGCACTCGACATCATGAAGCTTTGCTGGACCCAGGAAGAAACGGAGTACCACGGCGAATTCTTCGACTTCCCACCAATTCGATCTTTCCCAAAGCCGCTTCAACAGCCGCGCCCACCAATTTATATCGGCGGCTTCGCTCCAAAGGTCCTGGAACGCATTGTCGCCCACGCTGACGGCTGGCTACCAAACCGTATTTCTCCGGAAGAGCTTAGCGTTAAACGCAATGAAATAAACAAACTTGCCCAAGAGGCGGACCGCAATCCTGCTGAAATCGGCATAACAGTCTATGGCCAACCAGCCGACAAGGCCTTGATCGACTCCTTCCTAGCAGCAGGTGCCGAACGTGTCATCGTGCGCCCGGAATGGGTGGAGACAGACGACGAGATGTGCACACAGCTTGAAGATATTGCAGGTATCGTACTTTAAACCTATTTACACATCGGCACACTAACCGTGAGAATTATACTCAACTACTATACTGAGCCTATCTGCCTATAAACGGCGAAACCGCAACAAAACAATAACCCAATTGATTCCGTGATTTATTCCTTTTCTGGAATCTTCTGTAGCATTAGGTTCCCGCCAAAAGCGAACGCATTGAGGATAACGTTCATGACTTGGTTACAGCCCGTTAACTTAAATGGGAAGCACGTGACGCTCGTGCCTCTCGATATGTCACATTGCGCCGACTTGGTTGAGGCAACCAAGGACGGTGAGCTTTGGAAGCTTTGGTACACATCAGTACCCACGCCAGACAAGGTTGCCGAGGAAATTGAACGGCGACGCGGTCTTCAGGAATCTGGTTCCATGTTGCCGTTCACCATTATCGAGAACACCACAGGACAAGCCGTTGGCATGACAACCTATATGAATATCGATCAAGGCGCTAAGCGAGTCGAGATCGGCTCCACGTGGTACCGTGCACGAGTTCAACGTGGTCCGCTGAATACCGAATGTAAATTCATGATGTTGCGACATGCATTTGAGGAACTATCCTGTATCGCGGTCGAATTCCGGACCCATTTCTTCAATCACACCAGCCGAAAGGCCATCGAGCGCCTCGGCGCAAAACAAGACGGCGTGTTGCGTAATCACATGGTTATGGCTGACGGTTCACTCCGTGATACCTGCTGCTACAGTATCATTCAGAGCGAGTGGCCGGCGGTAAAGACGCATCTGACTTATCAAATGGAAAAACCGCGTGATTAGTTGTTAGCAATTGTCTCCAAAAAAATATCCGCGAAGTCCCGTAATTTGGCTTCGCCTACACCGAAGACACCTGCAAACTCATCGCGAGTTACTGGCCGCTTGACCGCCATATCTGCGAGCGATTTATCGGAAAATATGACATACGCCGGCACACCGCGTGCTTCAGCCAACCGTAATCGCTTCGCTTTGAGCACGGCAAGAAGCTCGTTGCCAACCACGTCTAACACCTCGTCTTTAACTGCCACAGCCCGGCTGCGGCGTGAAGGTGTCTTCACGATCCGGTCGGGCCGGTAGCGGAATTCGCCCTCACCCCGAGTCATCGCCACACCTGCCATTGTAATCATGATCCCTCCATAGCCAGAGACGTCGATCTCCAGCAAACCAGAGGCAACCATCTGCCTGATGATACCCTGCCATTCTTTCTTGCCCTTCGCGGCTCCTGCACCATAGACGTCAAGCCGGTCGTGACCCTGTTGTTCAATCTTCTCGTTACTCTTACCGCGTAACACGCTGATAATATGTGCCACACCAAATCGATTGCCCGTCCCCTGGACGACAGCGAGCGTTATATTGGCTTCGCGTGTTCCGTCCATCGTCTCAACCGGATCTAAACACAAATCACAGTTCCCACACGCCGCTTCGGTAACTTCTCCGAAATAGCGAAGTAACATTCGGCGCCGGCAATCTGGCGCCTCACAATAAGCGATCAGGGAATCAAGGCGTTTATGCTCACGCCGCTTATGCTCATCGGGGGTCTCTGCCTCTTCAATGAATAAACGGCGCATGCGGATATCATCGAGCCCATAGAAAAGCATTGTGTCCGCCGGTGCGCCATCGCGGCCTGCACGCCCGATCTCTTGATAGTAGGCCTCTGGGCTGGCGGGTAAATCCGTGTGTAACACATAGCGGATGTCCGGCTTGTCAATCCCCATACCGAACGCAATAGTCGCAACCATCACGATACCAGGCTCGCTCATAAACCGGTTCTGGGTGGCTGCTTTTTCAATGCTATCCATACCCGCATGAAAGGCGAGGGCTTTGTGCCCCTTGTCGCGTAGCATAACCGCGACCTCCTCCGTCTTTCTCCTGGATAAGCAATAGACGATCCCCGATGCGCCCTTCCGTTCTTCTATGAAATCGGCAACCTGCACTTTCCAATTGTTTTTGAGCATCACGCCGAGGGATAGATTCGGCCGGTCGAAGCCAGTAATGATTTTAACAACATCACCGCCAAACATACGTTGCTCAATATCTTCTCGCGTGGCGCCGTCTGCCGTAGCGGTCAATCCAATGATCGGCGTGCCAGGGAAACGGGTCCGTAAATCCGCCAACATTGCGTACTCCGGCCTGAATGCCGGGCCCCACTGTGAGATACAATGCGCCTCATCGATCGCGAAGAGGTCAACGTCGAGTTTCTCAAGTGCCGCCAGCATCCGGTCCGTCATCAGCCGTTCGGGCGAGAGATAAAGCAGACGGACATAGCCGTCGCGTACCGCATACCAAGTCCGTACATTCTCTTCGCGACTCAAATCCGAATTAATTGTCGCTGCTGCAATATCATTAAGACGCAATGCGGCGACCTGGTCGCGCATCAGGGCGACAAGCGGCGAGACAACGACCGTCAGACCGCCGCGCACGATGGCTGGTAATTGATAGCAAAGCGATTTACCCGAACCCGTAGGCATGACCGCCAAAACATTACGGCCGGCCATAACCGCTTCAATGGCTTCTCGCTGCCCAGCCCGCAACTCCGAGAAGCCAAAGGCATCGTGTAGTGCCGATCGAAGGTCGGCAATATTTGGGGTTAAAAAGTCTGGTTCAGGCGGGGTCATAAGTACAAATCAAACATACGTGGTTTGAGCTTGGACGAAACCCCTGAAACAAAATATTACATCCAAATTCTCGAACTACCACATTGATCGGAATGCAGCATTGCACTTCACACGGACGACAAGTCTGGCTCACCGCCAAGGAGATAATTACCAACCGTGTGATAGTGAGATCGACGGCCCTGCATTTGTTGAGTGACGGTCCGTATATCGCGATAACGACGCTCGAACGGGCTCGAATGGAAGACGGCAGAGGCCCCCGCCGCATCATAGACAAGGTCGGCGACTTGCTTCGCCTCATGAATGCCGTGCGTTGATGCCAGGCGGATCCGCATCCGCTGATCGACGGTCAGCCTATCCGTCTTCAAAACCGCTGCCCAGATATCCTCAAGTTCAGTGTTAAGGAACCGCCATGCGGCATTCAATTTCGCTTCTGCCAACGCCACCTCGTGTTGGACGACCATATTCTCCTTCAAAACCGTTTTTGCGAGACGCGGGCGTTTGTCGATACTAAGTTTTTTAAAGGCTTCCAACATGCTCCGCGCAGTCCCTATCGCGACACCGGAAAAGCCGCAGGCATATAGATTGGTCTGCCGAAATAGATAAAGCGATGTGCGGTAGGTAAGTTCTTCTTCCTTATCACGGATCACTGAATGCTCTAATGGCACGAAGTGATCCTTTAAAAGGTAACCGTCGCTTCCCGTTGCCCGCAAGCCAATTACGTCCCAGGTATAAGATATTTCAATTTCGGATTTCGGGATCAGCATTGTCCGGATGGTTGTCTTGCCGCTAGAATCCTTCTGTGGTTCGCCATTTTCCAGCACCATGCAATGCGCGCCAAGCCAAGTCGAATTATGCATACCACTACAAAACGAGAGGTCGCAGGTCACACTGTACCCGCCTTCGACTGGAACAGCCGTGGCTTTGCCCGGCCCCCAAGCCAAAGCACCACGTGGATCGTCTCCCCATATAAGCGCTGCAACATCCGGACGGGCAATCGCCGCCGACATTGAACAACCATTTTGCTGGCACAGACACCACGCTGTACTGGCATCGTGGCGCGCTACAGCTTCGATGGACCGCATGAAAGTCACAGGCGTAACCTCGAGTCCGTTATACGGCTTTGGCAGTAACATGCGGAAGAGTTGCGCCTCATGCAGCGCATCAACAAGTCTTTCAGTCAGGTGACCTTCTTGCTCAGAATCATCAGCACTTTCCTCTATAAACGAACCTAATTCTTCGATCCGTTTCAGCATTTGTTCGGTCGTCGGTGTGCCGGCGACCTCTGCGAATGAATCAGGCATAAACTCTTCTCCCGCACGCTACCCTAATTTCGCGCCTCCAATAAGGGCTACATTACCATGTAGATGCAGCACTTGCATGACCAAACTGGCGTCCGCGAACCAGCTCGCATAATCAATTAATCGGCCGGGCCGGTTATTCGGCGCGATATCCGCTTCGTACTGATCAAACGTTTCCGCAGTGCGCATGCCCCGGCCATGTTCCCGCTCAATGCGGGCCCAGACGCTTTTCTGAAGCGGAAACGTATCTGCGTCTGTCAAACGCAACCTGTCGTACAGCAAGAAATAACCATCCGATGTCAGACGTTTCGCAGCGAATGAAATCACCCCTTGCTTCGCCTCATCGGGCAGATCATGAAAGGTGAGCGCCGTCATCGCAAAACGGTAGGGCCCATCTGGGATGCCAATTTCATCAAGTGTTTCTAAATTTCCGGCAATTCCATCGAAGCGATCACCATATGGCGACAAATTTTTGACCGCCGCCTCAAGCGATTCTGGCTTCAAATCAACTCCAACAAATCGTAAATCGCTTCGCTTCTCAAAAATTAACTTTTCGAGGTAACCCGTACCACAGCCGAAATCAAGAATTTGATCTTCCGGCGCCGCGTGATCGGCGACAATGCTGGCTAAAATGTCGAGTTGTTCAGCGCGTGTCGGATGACTGCCTATTGGGTCTTCCATATCAAGAGTTTTCCTAACAATCGTTAACTGAAATGCATTGCGCCGTTTATATCGAGCACCGAGCCCGCCACGTAGCTTGCTGCAGGCGACACGAGAAATGCTAAAGGACCCGCTATTTCTTCCGCCTGCGATATCCGTTTCATAGGAAACGACACATGTTCGAATGATTGGCTCTGTGTCATTGGTGTTGCAACGGGCGCTGGCGCAACTGCATTAATTAGAATGTTATGTGGTGCGCCGCGGCGCGATGCCCAACGCACAAAACTGTGAATACCCCCTTTTGCCATAGCATAGTGCGGCGCAGCCGCAACACCGCCGATACGGCCAGCAATCGAGCCAACAAGGGCAATTCGGCCGCCGTTACCACGCTCAATCATACCATTCATAAAAGCGCGCGTCAGATTCAGGGGCCCTTGTAGATTAATGTTAAAGACTTTTGCCGCGACATCATCCCAACCTTCGTCGTTCCAATCGTCAAACGGACAGATTGCCGCACAGTCGATCAAACTTGTCGTCACACCGCATGCCTCAGCCCAGGTTTCTACCTGTGCCCGGTCAGTCACGTCCAGGGTAGTTGCAGTCGCTTCGCGACCCTTCGAGACGATATAGTCCGCCAATGCCTGGGGCGATTCCAAATCCGCAAGCATGACATCGGCGCCCATCTCCGCTACCAGTTTGGCCGTAGTCGAGCCAATCCCGCCGCCCGCGCCTGTAATGGCTATACGTTGCCCTGTTAGGTCAAATTGCGCCGCCATCTTCCGGTTCCTTTCTATTTTATAGATGTCTTATTGATCTCGATGGGCGACAGGCTGGGTCAACCTTTTGCGCGAAAATCTGCTTCCGGCATTCCAGAATATTAGGTTCGTGTTATATCAAAGGCTTCGATACACTCATTGGCCAACGTACAAATCGCCTTAACGTCAGACCCTTATGCCAATTACCGCGCGCAGCTATCTCGGAATCTTGGTGCTCGGCCTCGGCACACTAGTTGGCCCACTCGACAGTGCGGTCAATATTGCCTTTCCTTACATTACGAACGCATTTGGGTTACCACTCACCGATATTCGCTGGGTCATCGTGAGCTATGTTTTAACATATAGCAGCCTGATGCTCATCTTCGGAAAACTAGGCGACTTATTCGGACATCGCCTTATTTTTGCCGCTGGTCTAATTGTTAGCGCTATAACGTTCGTATTGTGCGCCACCGCCAACGAGTTTGGCTGGCTCCTAACCTTCCGAATTTTCCAAGGTGTGGGCGCCAGCCTCGTGTTAAGTTGCGGACCCGCAATTGCAACGTCACTCTTCCCCGATCAATACCGAAGCCGAGCCCTTGGCATTTACCTAATGATGTTTGGAATTGGCGGTGTGCTGGGTCCGTTAATTGGAGGCATGATAGTGGAAATTTGGGGTTGGCCTGCAGTGTTTTGGTTCCGCATGCCCATTTCAATCATCGCGTTAATATTTGTCTTTATCCTTCCTACTCCACCCAGACGAAAAGAGAGAGAACCCTTCGATACGATCAGTGCCGCACTTCTCGCCATCGCCGTCTCGGCATTTCTACTGACAGTCACTCAACTACAGCATGCCGGAGATACACCGCTCCAATTCGCAGCACTAGTTATCATGACCGGAGTTGCAGCACTCCTTTATCGCAAACGTTCTCGGCACCAAACCTCACCTGTAATCCGGATTAGCATTTTTAAAAGTTTGCCGTTCGCCATTTTGAATCTCTCTGGTATAGCCGTGAATTTGACAGGGTTCGCAATCCTTCTACTTGTGCCCTATTACCTCGCAAAAATATCAAGTTTTACGGTGGGACTTGGCGGCTTTGTGTTGGCACTTTCGGCAATTGCAACCATGCTAGCTTCGCCGGCTGGTGGTTGGCTCATCGGACGACTTGCCCCGAACCGGATGGCCTTCTCCGGAATTGTCCTGGTCGGGCTTTCAGCAATTTTAATAGGTATGTGGGATGACACCCCCGGTATCTTGGCCATGTCAGCACCACTGATCGCCTCAGGTCTCGGCATTGGCTTGTTTCAGGTCGCTTATATGAGCACGGTGACAGGGACGCTGCCGGCCAGCGAACGCGGTGTTGCAGGCAGTCTTGCGCTTCTTACCCGCACGATTGGCGTGGTGTGCTCCGCTTCGTTTCTGACATGGACACTTTCCGCATTCTCGATGCATCATGCCGGCAGAGGGTTGAATGTAGATGCAAGCTTTTTAGCTGCATTTCAGTCGACGTTCATCGCAGTTGGTACATGTTTATTAGTGTTTCTCTTTGCTACTTGTGCGCGACCATCCATTTGGTTTGGGCGCCAAAACGAAAGAACATAAACATGAAAGATAAATTAATCGTCAATGGCAAGGCGCTTCACCCCGACATGCAAGCTATGCTCGATGCCCGCAAAAATGCCGGCCCGGCAGAAACTATCGCTGAACAAAGAAAGGCGTGGACCGCTTACAGCGAGGCGCTGTCGCGGCCACACCCGGACGACATGAAGGTTGAAGATCGTGAACTTCCACTTTCGCACGGCAACGTCACCGTCCGTATTTATACACCAGCCACTGCAGGTGAGAATGCCGCTTGTGTAATTTATTCCCATGGTGGGGGTTTTATGAAAGGCGATTTAGATAGCTCTGACACTTTCGCTTGGGGTGTCGCACAAGACACCAATTCTATTGTCGTCAGTGTCGATTATCGCCTAGCGCCGGAACATCCGTTTCCCGCCGCCTTCGACGATGTATACGAAACACTATGTTTTGTCGCAGGAAATCCAGCCGCCTTCAGCATAGATCCAAACCGTATAGCGGTCTGTGGTGACAGCGCCGGCGGAAATCTCTCGGCTGCTGCGTGCCTTGCTTCGCGCGATCGAGGTGGCCCACAGATCATCGCGCAATCATTGATCTATCCAGGAACCGGCCTTGAACAGTCCGGCGGTTCCTACGAAGAAAACGCCGATGCGCCAGGGCTAACGAAATCAGCCACGGTTAAATATCGTGAGATGTACATTCCGAAGAGCGAGAGCAAAAACCCCTACGCGCGTCCGGTTGCAGCTAGCGACTTTTCCAACCTTCCTCCGGCTTACATACACACCGCGCAACACGACCCGATCCGTGACGATGGTGAAATATACGCTGACAAACTTCGTGCTGCTGGAAATGAAGTTGTTTATCACTGTGCGGAAGGCATGATCCACGGTTTCCTGAGGGCTCGTCTTCTTGGGCCCGGTGGCACAGCTGAATACAATAAAATCGTAGACTGGCTGCGCAATCAGCTACGATGACTACCACTGTCATTCGTAATGCCGATTGGGTCGTCGCCTGGGACAAAGTAAACCAATCTCATACGTATTTGCGGAATACTGATATTGCCTTTGACAGCAGTGGAATTGTAGCTGTCGGTGGTTTTTACAATGGTGAAGCCGAGACAGAGATCGACGGACGACATCTCATGGTCATGCCCGGCCTCGTAAATATTCATTCCCATCCAACAAGCGAGCCGCTGAGAAAAGGCCTAACCGATGAAACCCGTAGTCAAGGTTTTTGGCATAGTTCACTCTATGAATTTCTCACCGTCTTTGTAAACGATTACGAAGGCAACCTCGCCGCCATGCGCGTTGCAATGGCGGAGCTTCTGATGAGTGGTGTAACGACAGTCGCTGACTTGTCGATCCCCTTCGATGGTTGGCTTGAGACGTTAGCCGAAAGTGGTATTAGGGCTGTCGCAGCACCCATGTTCCGAGATGCTAGGTGGTTTACTCGTGACGGGCACTCGTTGGAATACGATTGGGATAAGGGTGCTGGGCAGGAGGCGTTTGACGAGGCGAAAAGGCAAATAGACTTAGCGCATCAGCATCCTTCTGGCCGCCTTTCCGGCATGGTCTGCCCAGCGCAGGTGGACACCTGCAGTGCGACGTTGATCGAACAGGCTTACGATCATGCGAAGGGCCGAAACCTTCCCTTCCAAATTCACGCGGCACAGAGCGTAAATGAGTTTCATCAAATGACTTCCCGGCACGGAAAAACACCGATCCGATGGCTTTATGAGGTTGGTGGTCTCGGCGATCATTCAATTATTGGTCACGGCATTTTCCTTGACCATCATCCGTGGCTGCATTGGACAACTCGCGAAGACCTTGATCTGTTGGCTGATGTCGGTGCCACTGTTGCCCATTGCCCTACCGTTTTCCTTCGACGCGGTATTACTTTGCAAACATTCGGAGGCTATATGCGGGCGGGCGTCAATATGGGGCTCGGAACGGACACGTATCCACATAACTACCTCGAAGAAATGCGCAGTGCGGCAAACCACGCCCGGACAATTGCTGAAACCGTCGATGATGTGGAAACAGCTGATATATTCAATGCCGCAACAATCGGAGGGGCAAAAGCACTTTGCCGAGACGATATCGGTCGTCTGGCAGCGGGGGCTAGAGCCGATCTTGTATTAGTCGACCTTCGTCATCCGTCGATGATGCCGGTTCGCGAGCCTTTGCGAAGCCTTATTTACGTCGCGGCAGATCGGGCTATTCGCGACGTTTATGTCGAGGGGCAGCTCGTTCTCGAAAACGGTACACCACTCAACATTGACCTTGCCACGGCAGCTCAAGCCTTGGAAGAAGCCCAGCACCGTTCTCTAAAGCAGGTGCCAGACCGGGATTGGGCCTGCCGAAATGCAGATGAGCTTGCCCCTATGGTATTTTCGACTTCGCCGAACCTCAATTGACTGTTATTGAGGAAAGGGAGTGGAAGTTATCGGTATAAAGACCGTTTTCGTTTCCAACGGGACGCCATTGTCCCTGATCACAGCGCAGGCGCTTAACGCCGTTCAATGTATATGCCCCCGTCAATACCACACAGAGTGTCTTATCAATTAGGAGAACAACGTTATGAGTAATGCCCAAGAAACGGTTCTTGTCGACAGAAACGGACCCGTCATAACGGTCTCCATCAACCGTCCCTTTGCACGGAACGCCTGCGATATGACAACGGTGCAAACACTTCATGACGTATTTCATGCATTCGAAGCCGATGACGATGCCAGTGTAGCGGTACTCACCGGCGTCGGCGAGACTTTCTGCGCAGGGGCCGACCTGCACGAACTGTCATCAGGGGCTTCCATCGGATTTTCCTGGGCCGGGGAGGACCGAGGCGTCACGCGCCGACGTTTAAAAAAACCTGTCATTGCCGCAGTTGAGGGGCATGCAGTCGCCGCAGGACTGGGCCTCGCCGTCTGGTGTGACATGCGGGTTGCAAGTGAGACTGCTATTTTTGGCGTCTTCTGCCGACGCTTTGGCGGTCCAATGCCCAATGGGTGCACAGTGCGATTACCACGTATCGTTGGTGAAAGCCGCGCACTTGATATGCTGATGACCGGTCGGCCAGTGGCCGCGGAAGAGGCACACCGCATCGGCCTTGCTGATCGAATTGTATCGGCGGGCGAGGCACGCAATGCCGCCGAAAGGCTTGCTACGGAACTCGCATCTTTTCCACAACTAGCTATGCTGTCCGACAGGTATTCAGCCATTACCCAATGGGACTACAGCGAAGCAGAAGCAATCCGCCTTGAAATTGATGGTAGCCAGCCTGCTTTTCACCAAGATTTCCAATCTGGCGCCAACCGCTTTGTTGGTGGGGAAGGACGGCACGGAATGTTTTAAGACAGTTTTAAGGACGTTCGTATTGTCCGAGCTCTGCGCGCCGAACGATGGCCCAGCGGTATTGATCAGGCCAAAGAGCAAATGCATCTGGTTGATCCAAAACTTCAGCGGCATGCAACGCCCAAAATGGATCGTGCATCAACTCACGTCCGATGGCGATGAGGTCGGCTCGGCCATCCACCAGAATATCCTCCGCTTGTTGCGGGTCGACAATCCGGCCGACTGCCATAGTTGGGATGGCTGCCTTTTTCCGAATAGCCTCCGCATATGGAACTTGGAAACCAAGCGGCCTTTGACCAGTTTTTGGCAGCGGCTTGCCATCGTCCTGGGCACGGAACGCCGGCGCACCCATGATGCCCCCGGCTGAGCAATCTATGACGTCAACCCCGCGTGCCTTCAGCGCGCTAGCGAGCACGATCGAATCATCTATACCCCACCCATGATTGTCGACCGCCGACAGTCGAAAAAAGAGTGGCAACTCATCCGGCCATGCCGTCCGCACGGCTTCAGTAACTTCAAGCGCAAATTTCATCCGTCCTGCTAAGTCGCCACCATAGCCGTCATTTCGCTGATTGCTGAGGGTCGAGAGGAAACTATGAATTAGATATCCATGCGCACCATGAATTTCTAACACCTTAAAGCCTGCCTTGTGGGCGCGGCACGCGCTTGCAGCAAAGGCTTCCACAATCTCGGCGATTTCCATTTCACTCAAGGCATGGGGTGGCTCCCAACCCTCGGCAAGTGGGACGGCTGACGGTGCTACCGTCTGCCAACCCGGATCACCCCAAGTCGTGTCTCCAACTTCAAGTGGAACACCACCGGCCCATGGTGGCGCTGCAGAGGCCTTGCGTCCCGCATGTGCGATCTGCAGTCCCGGGATTGAACCCATCGACGATATAAATTCGGTAGTCGTCCTAAGAGCTTCCGCCTGCGCTTCCGTCCAGATGCCAAGGCACCGTGGTGTGATCCGGCCGCGCGGCTCGACAGCTGTCGCCTCAGCAAACACCAAACCAACACCACCACGCGCGAATGTGCTTAAATGCGCGAACTGCCAGCTCGATGCCAACCCAGTATTTGCCGAGTACATGCACAAAGGAGAGAGTACCACCCGGTTTGGGAGTGTGACGCCACGTATGGCGAAGGGTGAGAAGAGCTGTGTTTCAGTTGTCATAGGTATTTTCCTAAACATCATTCCTACGATGGCGCGGATCTAAAAATATCGCGGGCTGTAATGGATTGTTGCCTACCCAACGACACAAATAAAAATCAGTGCCCCAATCGCTTAGCTTCTTCATCCATCACAACAGCAACGCGACCAATAGCATCACGGCCGAGGACCGCAGCCATAGCGTCTTGGAAATCTTCAAGTTTAAACGTTTTCCAAATTCGAGGATTGAGTTTTCCAGCTTCGAACCAGTTGAACATCTTTCCCATTAGTGGGTGAATGAATTGTGCCTTCTCATGGCGTACATCATTGGGGCTCCAACCAACGTAGTACCCCATATTTAAACCGGTCACCGTGATATTTTTGACTAACAGGATATTCGCAGGAATTTGAGGAATGTTCCCGCTAGCGAATCCAACCGGCATAATCCTTCCTTCAGGAGCTACGCAACGAAGCGATTGTGCAAAAACGTCACCGCCGACAGGGTCATAGATCGCATTCGCTCCTATTCCACCTGTTAAATCGTTAACAACCGTCCGAAAGTCTTCGTCCTGGTAATTAATAACATGATCGGCACCATGCTCTTTCGCCGCCACAATTTTCGCCGCCGAGCCGACAGTCGCAATCACAGTGGCGCCAAGAATTTTGCCAATCTCGATTGCTGCGAGGCCAACCCCACCAGCCGCGCCGTGCACGAGTAAAGTTTCTCCTATCTCCAGACGCAAAAGGTGCGGCCATGTTAAGGCAGCGGCCGAGGTTGCATAGGAGTTCGTGAAACTAATTGCTCGGCAAAACTCAAGATTATCTGGGATTTTAAAGGTATTCACTTCGTTCGCCACAGCGATTTCGCCAAGGCCACCCCAATCAAGCACAGCACACACACGATCACCTACCTTGATACGGTCACAGTCATCAGCGACATCTGTCACAATACCAGAAACCTCGGCGGCCGGCACGAAGGGCAGTGGCGGTTTCCGTTGATAACGGCCCGACACCATCAGACTGAGCGCGAAGCTAATACCCGTCGCTTGCGTGCGTATACGAACCTGGCTCGGCTGCACCTCCGGCTCAGGACAGTTAGTCAACTTCAAATTTTCAAACTCGGTAAATTCCTCAACCAGCACAGCCCGCATCGGCATTCCCTTCGTCCCAGCTAATTAGTTTCACTGACAAAATAGATGAAGTACCGCCCCTGACATCCCTTTTCCATGCCTTAGTTATATTCGAAACAGAATTTAATTGGAGATTGCCATGTTGGAGGGTAAGCACGCCTTGGTGACCGGATCGACCAGTGGGATTGGACTGGCATACGCCACAGCACTTGCGGCTAAGGGTTGTTCTATCACGATAAACGGCATGGCCGATCAACCAACAATCGACGCTGCAATTACACAAGTCGATGCCGCAGGCACGGGGTCTGTACGCTTTTCCGGTGCGGATATGCGGAAGCCGGACGAAATTCGTTCTATGGTCTCGGATGCAGTATCGGAGATGGGTGGAATCGATATCCTAGTTAACAATGCAGGTATCCAACATGTAGCGCCAATCGAGGAGTTCGCCGACGAAATGTGGAACGACATCTTGGCGATCAATCTCTCGTCACTCTTTCATACAATCAAGGCCGCTCTGCCGCAGATGCGAGAGCGAAATTGGGGACGAATTATTAACACCAGTTCGACACACGGTCTTGTTGCTTCGCCGGAGAAGGCCGCTTATGTCGCAACAAAACACGGCGTCGTGGGCCTCACCAAAGTGGTTGCCCTTGAGACAGCCGAAACTGGGATTACGTGCAATGCAATCTGCCCTGGGTCTACACGAACGGCCCTCGCCGAATGGCAAATTGAAAAATATGCACAAGAGCAAGGCATTGATTTCGAAACGGCCGCAGCAAAACGGCTCGCCGAGCGCACACCAAGCAAAACCTACGTCCAGGTCGAACAATTGGCCGGCCTCGCAGTTTTCTTGTGCAGCGACGCGGCCTCGCAGATGACAGGGGTTGCCTTGCCAATGGACGGCGGATGGACCGCAACTTAGCCCTGAGGAAACAAAAATGCCGATGATCGACGTTAACGGTCTCAAAACCAACTACACATTAGATGGCCCAGACAACGCACCCACCCTTACCTTTGTGCCGGGCCAATCTTTCACTCTTGAAACTTGGGCGGGACAAGTACACGCCTTTCGGGATCGTTTTCAGGTCCTAACGCTGGATCTGCGCGGCCATGGTGGGACCGCACTCGGCGATATCAAGGAAGAGATGACGCTTGGCGATCTCGCTCAGGATGTTTTGGGTCTCTGGGACGCTCTTGAGATTAAGAGATCACACTATGTTGGAAAATCCTTAGGCGGCATGATTGCTTTCGAATTAGCACTCGAACACCCCGAACGCTTACACAGCGTCACTTTTGTTGCAACGCAAGGCCAAATGCCGAATGGCAGCCTAGAACGGATGCGAGGATATGTGGAAGATTTTCACAATTCCAAACGCAAGATGGGCCTGGCGGCGGAGCGGCTACTCTCGCGCTATCTGCCAGAAGACTATGCTGCACGCGAGCCCAAGAAATTCGCTCAGCTCGAACGCAGCATCACAACACTCTCGGTTGAAAGCTACGCCTATACCACTGAAGCGTTGAACCGGATGCGCTACGACGAGCGCCTGGAAGAAATTAATTTACCTACGATGGTGATTGCAGGCGAGATAGATGCCCCAACGCCACCGGCACGAATGGAAGTCTACCGTGACCGCATAGCTGATGCAAAATGGGCAATAATTGAGGACGCTGCGCACCTCCCTAATTTCGAAAAACCGGATGCCTTCAACAAAGCGCTCGCCGGTTTCCTCGAGACGCTTTAATGACCGTTTGATGCCAGAACCCTATACCGGCGGATGCCAGTGCGGCCAAGTCCGCTACAAGTTAAGTGGTGAACCGATACGGCTGATCGCTTGTCATTGCACCGAATGCCAACGACAATCCGGTAGCGCCTTTGGCATGTCTATGCTTATTAAGAAGGAAGACTTAAAACTCACCGGTATTACAAAAAGTTTTATTCGGGTTGCCGATAGTGGTCACAAAAACACCGGTGTATTCTGTCCAAACTGTGGAGTACGTATTCATAATACTCCACATTACCTTCACGGTGTGTTAACACTTAAACCAGGAACATTAGATGATACGAGCTGGCTAAAACCAACGGCGATGCTCTGGACTAAAAGCGCGCAGGGCTGGGTCTCAACCCCAGAGGGCATCAAGGAAATTGAAGGACAGCCTTAAAGGTAGCCGCATATATGTGTAATCATTTTAATCCAACTCCAATCTGCGCAGCATTAGTATTGTCCAACCAACAAACAGCCAAATATTGCTGACATGGAATAAGCAAGGAGCGACCAAGTTATGGGCTTTTCAGTAACAAGCAGTAGTTTCAAAGACGGCGATTATCTCGCTAACGATCATGTTCTTTCAGAAAGTTATGGGTTCGGCTGTGCGGGCAACAATCAATCGCCCCATCTAATTTGGACGGAGCCGCCAGCCGGCACCGAAAGTTTTGCCGTCACCTGTTTCGATCCAGATGCGCCAACTGGAAGTGGTTTCTGGCACTGGTTAGTTATTAACATTCCATCGGATATACGCGAGCTCAAACTTGGTGCGGGCAGCGGCAAAGACATGCCAGAGGGAGCACTACAAACCCGTACAGATTTTGGCGCGCCCGGATACGGCGGTCCCTGTTCGCCAGAGGGCAGCCACCCCCATCGCTATCTCTTCAATGTACATGCAGTAAACACTAAGCTGGATCTCCCGGCTGATATCATGCCCGCGATCGTCGGTTTCAACCTGCACTTTGCGACCTTGGAAAAAGCAACACTCATGGGGCTTTACAAGCGTTAAGACACTGCCCAAGTTGACGGCATGAAACGCTACCGAATATCGGAAATCTTTCATTCCGTCCAAGGAGAAGGCCGCTATACGGGGGTGCCTTCTTTATTTTTGCGCTTTTGGGGTTGTAATTTCCAATGCCGCGGCTTCGGTAAGAGCACATTGCCAGAGGCAGGAGTTGATCGTCTTGAAGATTTCCCAGTCCTGGAAACAGGTTGTGATACCGAATACGCTTGGAATGCTGCTTTTCGTCACCTCTCAGAAGAGATGGCAGCCGATGAAATTTGTGACCGGCTTGAGGCTCTGGTGCCGTCCTTTCAACATCCTTATTCGGGCCTAGAGACTCATCTTGTTATTACCGGCGGAGAACCCATGCTCAACCAGGCAGGGATCGTAACGGTACTCGACGCATTGGCAGTACGCGATAACCTACCCAGCTATATCACGATAGAGACCAATGGGACCCAGGCACCGCGTCAGGAATTAGCTGACCGCATCAGTCGTTACGAAGGCTATGGATCGCGTGAGTGGTTCTGGTCTGTCAGCCCGAAACTCTCCCTTTCGGGCGAAGCCTGGGATGCCGCTATACGCCCGAACGTCGTCGCAGCCTATCAAATGCTATCGAATGCTGGACAGCTGAAGTTTGTGGTCGATGGCAGCGACGCTGCATGGAACGAAGTCGCGCGTGCACGTAACGCCTTTCGTTCAACAGGCGTCCAATGGGAAACTACGATAATGCCGCTTGGCGCTACACGGCAGCAATTGGAAGAGACCCAGACAGACATTTGCAAAGGCGCTCTTGCCCGGGGCTATCATTTCTCAGCCCGACTTCATGCTTGGATCTTTGGTAACACGCCTGGAACCTAAACATACGCTTGATGGCAATTGCGAGCCAACCTTCGGATACGTAAGCCTGTTCCACATTTTTATGGACGCATACCCTGGGATAACGCGACCGATCTAAACAGCACGTTATTCCGCAGCAACACCAAAACCTGTGGGGCAACTGATACCAGTCCCACCGAGCCCGCAATAACCGCTAGGGTTCTTCGCAAGGTACTGTTGGTGATAATCCTCCGCATAATAGTACGGCGGCGCATCAAGGATTTCCGTTGTAATTTCCGAATACCCAGCATTCGCAAGTACTCGTTGGAACGCATCCCGCGATGCCTCTGCCTCAGCTTTTTGTTCCGGTGAATAGCAGTAAATGCCAGAACGATATTGCGTTCCAGTGTCATTACCTTGTCGCATACCCTGCGTGGGGTCGTGTCCTTCCCAAAACTTGCGCAACAAAGCCTGGAATGAGACTTCAGCTGAATTGTATACGACCAGCACAACTTCATTGTGGCCTGTGCGGCCCGAACAAACTTCTTCGTAAGTTGGATTGGGCGTAAAGCCTGCAGAGTAGCCGACCGAGGTTGAGAAGACACCCTCAGTCTGCCAAAAGATTCTCTCCGCTCCCCAGAAACACCCCAACCCAAACATGGCTTGCTCAGTGCCTTTCGGAAACGGTGGTTTCAATGGGTTCTTATTTACGAAATGGCTCGCGGGAACAGGCATCTCAGTACTGCGTCCCGGTAACGCTTCATCAGCTGTTGGCATTTGCATTTTATGCGGTGAAAAGAAGAACATGGCTACTAACCCCCGGCCGTGCGTAAAGTAACTAATTGTATATTGGGCGCCCTTGCCCCATACGACAAGATGTTAGCTGAAACCAAGTTTTGTAAATTTGGGAAAGACAAAGAGTGGCGAGTGATCCTCAAGTTGCAATAGTCGGTGCCGGCGCAGCCGGCCTAGCGGCTGCCCGCACCTTGATCGACGCTGGGATTTCGGTTCTAGTCCTAGAAGCTAAAAACCGTGTTGGTGGGCGTGCATTTACTGATAGCAAAGCCGTTGGTATCCCTTGGGACCACGGTGCCCACTGGCTTCACGACCAAGAAAATAATTTTTTCTCAGCCTACGCCTCAAGTTTAGGTATACCGCCCGAGCCAGCATTCGAAACCCAGCACCTCTGGCTAGGAAATCGTTGGGCAAACGAGGCTGAGGTCCGCGATTACAACGCGTATTGCGATCTTGTCTACGATCGCGTTCAAGTTATAGGCCTAAATGCGCAAGATGCTCCAATCTCCGACGCCTTACCGCCACATTTCCTATATCGCGATATGTTCAATTCCTGGTATGCCGCACTTTCAGGCATGGAACCCGACCAATCATCCGTCCACGATGACCAACGCTATTCTGATGACACCGGAAACGCACGTGTCCGTTGTGGTTATGGGGCCTTGCTAGAGCGTTTTGCATTTGAAATTCCCGTAACACTGTCAACCTCAGTCCAACGCATCGATTGGTCGGGAAAAGGTGCATCACTAGAAACGGCGGCCGGAACCTTAAATGCCGCGATCGCAATTATCACAGCGTCAAACAACGTACTCGCCGGAAACACAATTCGATTCACACCTGCTTTGCCACTTTCACTTAAAACTGCATTTGAAAATGTACCCTTAGGCGCTGCCGAAAAAGTCGCCATCGCCTTCGACCAAAATGTATTTTGCCAAAAGGATGGGCATTTAGCCTTCGCTCACAACACGTCTGAAGCGGCACGTTTTCAGATTTGTCCGTTTGGCGAGAATATTGCGGTTGCCTATATGGCAGGTAAATTCGCAGAAAAGATCACAATTGAAGGTGCAGAAGCGATGAATGACTTCGCTCTATCGCAGCTCATTGGGGTCTTTGGCACTGATATTCGGAAATCAGTGGTTAGTATACAGTCAACGGGTTGGTGCATAGATCCACATATTGGTGGTGGCTACTCATCAGCACGTCTCGGCTACGCCGACGCGCGTTTCACTCTCTCCGAGCCTATAGCAGAGCGTCTATACTTTGCCGGCGAGGCGCATACAATCGACGCCTACGGCACTGTTCACGGCGCTTACCGTTCTGGCGTGGACACCGCAAAGCGAGTGGCAAAGCGATTGCGGCTTTAACTTACTACTCGCACTAAGGGGGAAGTGATCCATACTTATTGAAAAAGATGAACAAATTGAACTTGGAATTTACACCATGGCACTCGATCAAGTTCGTACTTCCGATGAAACGGTAATAGAAAGATTTGCGAATTGGGCTACTGACGTATCCGATGATTGGCCAGCACTAGCGATTGATCGTTCAGCACGCGCGTTTGAGGATACGATCGCCTGTATGATTGCGGGTGCCGACGACCTAAGCCCAGTTAAAACCCGCAAAGGTATTGCTAATTGGGGCACTGGCTCATCGACAGTGGTGGGCCAATCTGCGGGTGCTCCAGCACCTTGGGCTGCAATGGCGAATGGAGCGGCCGCACACGCACTCGACTATGACGACAATGTCACTATTGTCCTGGGACATACATCGGCAGTCCAAGTACCTGCACTCCTGGCGCTTGGCGAACTCATAGGTGCCAGCGGTCGACAACTGATAGACGCCTATATTGTAGGGTTCGAAATTCAGATGGCACTCGGCCGAGGTGTGAATTGGTCGCATTACAACATCGGCTGGCATTCGACCTCAACAATCATCGAAATCGGTAGCGCCGGTGCCTGTGCGCGTTTACTCGGGCTTGGCCGGTCTGGAATGGCTCACGCGTTAAGCCTCGCAACTTCAATGGCATGTGGCCCAAAGGCGCAATTTGGGTCGATGGCAAAGTCTTTCCATGCGGGGCTAGCGGCACAGCATGCTGTAACGTCGGCACAGCTGGCAGAAGTTGGGCTTGAAGGAAGAATGGAAGTATTGGAAGCACCGATGGGTTTCCTGGAACTTTTTGGCGGTAATTTTCCACCAGGGTGGGAAAACGCGCTTAATGGCTTCGGCGATACCCTGGCGATCCTAGAACACGGTGTCGTGCCGAAGCGCCACCCCTGCTGCGCTTCAACACACAAATGTCTGGATGCCGTAATCGACTTACGGAATGAGCACGGCTTCATGCCAGAAGAAATAGAAAGCGTTCACACCACCGTCGGCAGCTCAAATGCACGAAACCTCTCTTACGCCGACCCACAAAACGACCGGGAAGCTAAGTTCTCAATGCAATACTGCATAGCGCTTGGCCTCTTGCAAGACCATCTGCGGATCGCCGATTTTGCGCCAGAAGCCATTTTTAGACCTGAGATTCGAGAACTGATCCCACGCATTACAATGACGGCTTTCCCCGTAGAAGCTGAGCGAGCGCCGACACCCCCGGATCACGAAGTCACTATCCACCTTAGGGACGGTCGTGAGTTGAAGGCAACGCGTTCCCACCCACGCGGAACGATCCATGATCCGCTCAACGCCGTCGACCGACAGGCAAAATATATCGATTGCGTAAACGGCAAACTTGATAAAAAGGATGCCAACGACTTGCAAGATTTACTTGGAACCTTCGAGACGATTGAAGATCTAGGCGCGATCATGAAGTTTCTTCAATTTGACGCGAGTTAGATTTAATGGGTCATACGATTACCGAAAAAATTCTCTCCGCTCACTCAAAAGAAAAAATGGTATCGCCCGGCGATATCGTGATGGCAGATCTCGATCTTGTCGTCGATCTTGATATCGTCTTCGGGATCACCGGAGGCCACCAAACCCCCACCCGCGTCTTTGATCCAGATAAAATTGCCGTCGTTGCGGATCACACGGTACCAGCGCCAAGCATTGCAGCAGCTAATGCAATGGCCCGCATGCGAGAATTTGTTAAAAAATTTGGTATCAACAAATTCTATGCCGAAGGCCGGCATGGAATTGCCCATGTCATCCTTGGCGAAGACGGCTTGGCTTTACCAGGCATGACGCTCGCTTGTGATGATTCACACTCATGCTCATCCGGCGCGCTTAACTGCCTCGCACGCGGCCTCGGCCTTGCCGACATGATGTACGCACTTTGCAAAGGTCAGGCGTGGTACATGGTCGGTCCAACTGTTAAGCTTTATATCGATGGCGAACTCAGAGAACGGGTCTACCCGCGCGATATCTTACATCACATCGCGCATGTTCACGGCGCCTTTCCAGGCCGAAACCTCGAATGGGACGGCGATACAGTTGCCACAATGCCGATGCAGGGACGTTTCACACTTGCGACTTTGTCGGCTGAGCTTTCCGCTGAATTTTCTCTGTTTCGTCACGACGAAGTCCTAAAAGATTATCTCCAGGGCCGCGCCTCTAAAGAATACGAGCCAACTGACCCGGATGCGGATGCTACTTACGAAGAGACCATTCACGTCAACGTTTCCGACCTTCAACCGCTTGTTGTTCTACCGCACAAGGTCGCCCACAACGCCGCAGCGGCAAATTCGTTAAGTGACACAAAAATTGATCAAGCGTTCATCGGCTCTTGTGCGAATGGTCGCATCGAGGATTTCGCCATCGCGGCAGAGATACTAGATGGTCGTCAGGTGGCCCCCGGTGTGCGGATGATCATCACGCCTGGCAGCCAAAGCGTACTCCAAGAGGCAATAGCAAATGGCTATGTCGAGACCTTAATGAATGCAGGCGCTGTCGTAACCAACTCCACCTGCGGGGCCTGCTATGGCGGCCATATGGGTGTTCTCGGTGATGGCGAAGTTTGCATTACCGCGAGCACCCGAAACTTCCAAGGGCGCATGGGAAGCCCGGAGGCTGATATCTATCTAGGCTCACCCGCCACCGTCGCAGCTTCGGCTGTTCGTGGTGTCATCACCGACCCAAGGGAGGTGTAAGCGTGGCCCTTCGAATTGAAGGAACCGGTTGGGTCTTCGGTAATGACATAAATACCGATCTTATTCTGCCAGGTGCCGCCTTCCTCTTGCCGGTCGAGGAGCAAATTAAATACTGTTTTTCTGCAAACCGGCCGGGTTGGAGCGATGAAGTGCAGCCAGGTGATATCGTCGTGGCTGGATCGAATTTCGGGCTCGGCTCCGCTAGACCGATCGGTAACGTTTTCGCCCGCCTTGGGGTCGCCGGCATAATCGCATCAAACTTCAACGGCCTCGGCCTCCGCAACTGCGTGAATTACGGTGTTCATGTCCTACCTTGCCCCGGAGCCATCGATGCAATAACCGATGGCGACCGGATTGCCGTCGATTGGCAAACTGGCACAGTCCGGAACATATCCCAAGGCCGCGAGATTGAGGGAAAAGCGCTGCCGCAAGCCCTCTTGGATATCGCAGAAGCGGGTGGTGTGATCCCAGTACTTAAAGCGGAAGGCCTGCTCGAAGACGCCGAATAGCTAAAAAAAAACAACTTCCCCTTTTCACGCTGCAAATGACAACTTAATAGTTGCTTATTATGAGTGAATTTTTAGACACTAAAGGTCTTGCCTGTCCTCTACCGGTTCTAAAAACCCGACGGATTTTGAGGAAAATGGTAGAGGGTGACATTCTAACTGTGGAAGCGACTGATCCTGCCTCTGTGATTGATTTCACCCATTTTTGCAATACGACCAATAACGAGATGGTCAAGCACACTGAGACGGAAGGCATTTTCACCTATGTAATCCGTCGCGGTGCCTGATCGATTGCTCTTTCATCCATTAGACCAACGTTGTAAATAACGTTACGAGATAAATGAGGTGACACCATGGCCGTGTCGATCAAGCCGCTTTCGGCAAGAATCGGCGCCGAGGTTAGAGGCGCCGACTTTTCAAAAATAGTACCTCCGGCTGATTTGGCCAATATTAAGCAAGGGCTTCTCCAACACCTTGTAATGGTCATACGAAACCAATCTCTGAATCCAGAAAACCTGTTGGCCGCTGTGCGCCTCTTCGGTGAAACCATGGAGCAACACCTGACGGATACGCTAATGCAAAAACACCCGGAGATCGCTGTACTGGATAGCAGCAAGATGCCACCGGACAAGCAAAACCGCGTAATTCCCTTCGGGGCACGCACATGGCATACGGACCACACCAATCACAAATGTCCACCAAAATACACTGCCCTCTATGCTGTCAATCTGCCAAGTTCTGGTGGCGATACGAGTTTCGCCAATATGCACTTTGCGTTCGCATCCCTTCCGCAGGAAGAACAAGCATCCCTCCAAGAGCTCCAAACGGTCAATAAGATTGAAGATTTCGGTTATATCAGCGCAGAAGCACAAATTAAATTTGGATCATTACCGATACACCCATTAATCCGTACTCATCCAGAGACTGGGAAGAAAGCAATTTACGTGCATCCCGGAAAGCTTGAGCGCATCGTCGGGCAGGAAACCGAAAAGAGCCAAGCCTTAATCAGAAATCTGTTGGAACGGGTCATCACGCCAGAGAACACCTATCGCCATCAATGGCAGCTAGGCGACTTGCTGATTTGCGATAATCGCGCCGTGCTTCATAAAGCTCACAAAGATTATGACATGTCGGAAGGCCGAGTGATGCATCGCATTATCTTGCGGGGAGACCGCCCTGCCTAAATACATAAGAAAACGGCCCACTCAGCTTTGAAGACCTCCTCTATCAATCTTAAATCCCCTGCAAAAGCTATTCTGCTGCGGCAGCCGCTTCCTGGGCGAATAATGTACCAACATGATAGCCATAACGCGTCATAGAGGCCTTAAATTCAGGTACAAATGTCTCCGCGACAGAACCAGTCACCAAATCGCTCGCCAATAACGCCTCCATCCAAGCCTTGACCAAGGGAAATTCATCTAACAGCCCGGTGCTCAATTTGGCTTCCGCAATCATGAAACGCTGCAGGAACGGCGCGTAGGCAGCATCAACGAGACAAAGCGTATCGCCGTTGAAATACGGACCGTCATTGATGCGTTCACTTTTTATAGCATCCTCCAACTTACCAAGAACTTTCTTGGCATCCGCGCGGCCTTCTTTCATTTCCTCTAGCGTATCCCGCCGATAGGCAGCACTTAGGCCCTTAGAGAAATCCGGAACAAAATCTGTCCATGCACGATTGCGTGCACGCTTAATCGGATCCGCTGGATGCAATTGCGGTAAGACGGTTTCATCCAAATATTCTGCAATGGCATTGGATTCAAACAAAATTTCGTCGTCAACCTTCAGCACCGGCACCTTGCCGTGTGGTGAAATTTTCAAAAACCAATCTGGCTTTTCACGCAGATTGATATATGTGACGTCAAATTCAACTTCCTTAGAACGCAGCACGATCACGGCGCGCTGGACCCAAGGTCAAGTAACAGAGCTTATCAAATGAATATTTTTAGCCATCGGGCTCGCTCCCAAGCATTTGGGGTTTCGGTTGTAGATTGACCATAGGTCGGAGATCATATCGAGTCAAAATACAAGCGAAGTTGCAGGAGAGTCACCGCTATGAAGTTCGGACTCTATTTATCGACACAATGGCCAGAAGGCGCGGATCTTTCCTTCGAACTGAAAAACATGATCGAGCAAGTTCGGGTCGCCCGCGACAACGGCTTTTCGTCAGTTTGGATGGGCCAACATTATATGGTTGCGCCAATGCAAATGATGCAAGTCATGCCGCTTATGGCGCGACTTGCCGCCGAAGGCCAAGGGATGACTTTTGGCACCGCGGTTGTTCTTCTCTCAATGCTCAATCCAGCTGTGGTCGCGGAAGAAGCAGCAACCCTCGATTGGATCACGGAAGGCAACTTCATCCTCGGTGTCGGCATGGGTTACAGGGACGAAGAGTTTCGAACTCTTGGCGTGCCAAAAAATCAGCGCGTTGGACGGCTTGAGGAGGGTATTGAAGTAATTCGACGGCTCTGGACAGAGGATAGGGTCGACCATAAAGGAAAGTATTTCACTGTCGACGGCCTGGGCAGTAGCATCAAACCAAAGCGATCCGGCGGCCCACCCATCTGGCTTGGTGGACAGGTACCAGCCGCCGTTGCGCGAGCCGCGCAACTCGGCGATGCCTGGATGGCTGCACCAACAGACAGTGTCAGACGGGTTGCGCAATGCCTCGAGACGTTTCGACAGGCACTTGCGGAAACTGGGCGTCCTATGCCGGAGAGCATGCCAATCACCCGAGAATGTTGCATTCGTGGAACTAAGTCCGAAGCGCTGGATGTGTGCCGGGCGGCACTATTCGACAAATATAATGCCTACGCATCTTGGGGCGCAGCCGGTAGTGGAGAAAAAGCGAACACTTTCGCGGACGCATTTGACGATTTCATGGCCAACCGCTTTATTGTTGCCGATGAGGCGGAAGCAGAAGACGAATTTCTGCGTTACCGGCATGACCTAGGCATCAATACGTTTATTCTTCGGATGAGCTGGATCGGGCTCAAACAGATAGAAATGCTCAAGACTATAGAGCATGTCGGACGTATCTCAGCCCGTATTTCTTAAGGCCCAATTCTAATATTTCACTTCAATAGATTGACTATAGCTAATTGGCCCTAAGCTGTTAGCAATATTTTACCGAAGTGTTGATTATCTTTCATGTATTGGTGCGCTTCAGCCGCTTGGTCCAGCGGGAACTCCTTGTCAATCGGAATCGACATCTCTCCCGCTTCAACCCCCTCCCATAGATCCGCTTTCATCGCGGCGATGATCGTAGCTACTTCTTCCTCGCTCCGTGTCCGGAAGGTAACGCCTATATAGTCAATCCGCCGAAGCGCGTGAAGATCAAAATCGAGCTCGCCTTTAAAACCACCGAGACGGCCAACATTAACAATGCGCCCCAAGATCCGCGTCGCTTTCAAGTTGTCATTCATCACTCCACCCGAAACCTGATCGACAATGAGATCGACACCCTCGCCGTTGGTAGCTTCCAGAACCTTATCCACCCAATCAGGGCTGCTGGAATCAAGTGCCATATCCGCACCATATTCCTTCAATTTAGCCCGGCGACCTTCATGCGTCGATGTGCCAATAACTAAACGTGCACCCATAAATTTGGCGATCTGCATGCCAAGAATACCAACTCCGGAACTGGCGCCCTGAATTAAAACGGCGTCACCTTTCACCATCCGTCCAGCAGTGACGATGGCGTTGTGCATGGTCTGCAACGAAACCGGGAGGGTCGCCGCCTGCTCCAAACTCATGTTATTGCCAGGAACCTTCCAGGCGCGTGCAGCGGTCGTCACTGCGTATTCTGCGTAAGCGCAATTCCCAGTACACATCACCCGGTCACCAATGGACAGTCCAGTCACACCATCGCCTAAAGCCACAATCTCACCCGAGAATTCCCGACCGCCAACGCCGCCAGCTGCAAAACCCCTAGCTCCCTGCAACGCCAAGAGATCGGCACGGTTTAACCCTGCTGCTTTCACCTTCACCAGGACTTCGCCAGTTCCAGCTTTTGGTTGCTCGACATCCTTCGTCTCTAACCCATTCTCTGTTATAACAGCAGCTTTCATAGTGCTTTTCCCTTAATGTTTATAAAAAACGCGTGACCCTCCAATTAATTCATCAGCCCAGCAAATTCGTCTAAATTCTGCAAAATGATGTCACGCTTCAGGCTCTTGAACTGCAGCAAACCGCGTTCAATTCCAGCTTTAGCATACCGTTCCACCTCAGCTTTAATCGGCGGCAGTCGGAATACAGTGACGGATAAACTCGCTGGGTCACGATTGGCTTCTTCGGCAATCCGTCGCAACCGTGCCATACCCTCTTCGGGGTCGAAACCATGTGTCGGCCGGGGAAACCAACCATCACAATACTCGACGACTCGTCGCAATGTGTGATCAGTTTCACCGCCCAGAAGCAAGGGCGGGTGGGGTTTCTGCTTCGGTTTTGGCAGCGACCAAACCGGTTCAAAATCAACGAATTCACCGTGATATTCCGCCTCTTCCTCAGTCCAGAGCGCTTTCATCGCCAAAACGTGTTCCCGCAGTTGTGCGAAGCGGCTCTCGTATGCAACACGGTGGTTATTCATTTCTCCAATGTTCCAACCGCCGCCCATGCCGAGCACAAACCGCCCGTCCGAAAGAACATCCAAGCTTGCGACGGTCTTGGCGAGGACAATAGGGTCGTGTTGCGGGACAAGGCAAATACCTGTGCCGACTAGCAATTTCTTCGTCGCAGAAGCCGCCGCCATACAGGCAATAAAGGGGTCCATCAATTCCGCATAACTGCGCGGCATGCGTTCAACACCGCCACGGAAAGTCTTTTCGCTATCAACAGGAATGTGAGTATGTTCCGGAATGAATACGGATTCGAGACCACGTGCCTCCAATTCCCTTGCCAGCTCAGTCACCGGCATACCTCGATCACTCGCCGGAAATATTACTCCGATTTTCATTAATAATACTCCGATTGTGAAGCTCGCCTTAGATTATCCGCCTTCAATAGCAGGAATGAAGGCAACCTCACTATTAGGCCCGACCGGTTCTAACAAGACGTTCTGATAAATATCCCCGTCAATGGCGACAGCCATATCGGTTTTTAGAACTTCACCGAGCCCCGGAAAACGTCCATCCAATTCACGAATTACTGCGCGGACATTATCTGAACTAACCGCTATTTCTGTCTGTCCGTTCGTAAATTGGCGAGCGATTTCCCGGTTGATAATAACAATTGCCATCTGCGGATCAATTCCCGTCGAGTGCTGCCAAGACTTTCGGCGGCGACATTGGCAAATCGGTCATACGAACCCCTGCGGCATCTTTGATTGCATTTGCGATGGCTGCCATTGGCGGAATGATTGGCACTTCGCCAACACCACGTACGCCAAACGGATGGGTTGGATTTGGAACCTCAACCATTACAGCTTCGATCATTGGCAAATCAGAAGCAACGGGAATTCGATAATCGAGAAATCCACTATTCTCCAATTGGCCTGTTTCGTTATAAATGTACTCTTCGTTCAAAGCCCAACCCACGCCTTGCGCGGCACCCCCTTGGATTTGGCCCTCGACGTAGCTTGGATGCACGGCTTTGCCCACATCTTGAACCGCTGTATAGCGGAGGATCGTGACGTGGCCCGTATCCTTATCAACTTCAACATCAACAATGTGGGTCCCGAAAGCCGGACCCGGTGCTTGCACGTTTTTTGATTTCCGCGCACCAATTGGCCCACCCGTTTCAAGCGTCTTTCCTGCAATATCTTTCAGGGTCAGCGGCTTAAATTCACCCGCATTGGGCCCCGCTGGTCGGGCTTCGCCGTCTACCCACTCCACCGCCTCTACATCTATATCCCAAATCAAGGCTGCCCGTTCACGCAGCTGCTCTACTATATCCTGAGTGGCTTCAATGACCACAATACCAGCGGCAAAGGTCACACGACTACCCCCCGTGTGCCGGTTATAGGCAAGCGAACTGGTGTCAGCAATAACCGCTTTCACGTTCGAGATATCGCAGCCGAGGACCTCCGCTGCCATATTACAAAGCGACGCCCGGGACCCCCCGATATCGGGCGAACCCGAAGTCACCATGATCGTACCATCTTCCAACAAACTAACGGCAACACTGGTTTCGCCTCCTACATTAAACCAAAAACCCGAAGCCACACCGCGGCCTTGGTTCTCACCAAGAGGGGCGCTGTAGTGAGGATGGTTTTTCGCCGCCGTCATCGTCTCAATATTACCAACAACCCCTAAGGTTGGACCGTAGGATGTTTTTGTACCCTGCTTCGCAGCATTCTTTAGCCGCATTTCCATCGGGTCGATATTCAGCTTTTGCGCCAGTTCATCCAGCGCACTCTCGATCCCATAAGCGCCTATCGGTGCACCCGGGGCGCGATATGCTGTCGCTTTCGGACGGTTAACCACAACGTCGTAACCAACACTAGAAACGTTTTCAATATCATAGGGCGTGAACCCGCACATGCAGGCAATCTGAACGGGCGATCCCGCATAAGCACCCGCCTGGAACTTGTACTCGGCCTGACCGGCCGTGATCGTACCGTCCTTCTTGGCACCAATCTTGACTTTCATCCAGGCACCAGAGGTTGGACCCGATGCACGAAAAACTTCGTCACGGGTCATCTGCATTTTAACTGGGCTATTAGCCTTCTTCGATAGTAAAAGGGCATGCGGCTCAAGCCAAACCGTCGTCTTGCCACCAAAACCACCTCCAATTTCCGCTGGCGTCACTCGGATATCGGATGCTGGTACTTCGAGCAGGCCGGCACAGTATTGACGGATCATGTAATGTCCCTGACTACTCGACCACACGGTAGCTGAGCCATCTTCAGACATATTTGCAACGCAGGCACTTGGTTCGATATAGCCCTGATGAACCGGTTTCGTCGTATATTCATGCTCAACAATCTCATCGGCTTCCTTGAAACCCTCTTCGACGTCGCCAATCGAGAACGCAACCCGGTTGGCAATATTAGAGGGTTTCGTCGGTTTTGGATCGACACCGCCAGTGAATAGATTGTCGTGCAAGATCGGCGCATCCGGTTTACAAGCCGCCTGCACGTCGATGACGTGCGGCAGGACTTCATACTCGACCTCAATTAGTTTCAGAGCATGTTTAGCGATACGAAGGGTCGTCGCCGCGACGGCGGCAACTGCATGCCCATCATACAGGACTTTCTCTCGTGCCATTAAGTTGTCAGAGAGATGTTGGAAATTTACCGGCGCTGTGCCTTTAGTTTTATCAGCGTCGCAAATTTTTGGCCAATCTGCGGCAGTGATGACGGATTTCACGCCTTTCAATGCTTCCACTTTTGAGGTGTCGATCGCAAGAATGCGCGCATGGGCGTGGGGGCTGCGCAGAACCGCTCCATAAAGCATTCCAGCCATACTGTAGTCAGCGCCATAGGCCGCACGGCCAGTGACTTTGTCTACACCATCCGGTCGTACCGTCCTTTTGCCAACCCACCTATATTCTCCACTCCCAGGAATTGCTACGTCGTTCATGTCCCGATTGCCTCGTCAAATTTATTGATCTTTAGTAGTCACCAAATCCAAATCAGATAGGCGACGCCCTGAAAAGAAATATAGAACACTTCATCAGACTCGCTAATGAAATAAAAAAGACCAATTTAAACAGAGAACTGTCCCTTGATTGAGCCCATAACCGCGCTTGAGAGGCCCCAATGAAATCCGCCGAAGCTATTTCTGAAATTCTAAAACGCGAGGGCGTCGAAATCGTCATCGGGTATCCTGTGAACCATATCCTCGAGTTCGCAGCACGTGCTAACATTCGACCGATTATTGTCCGACAAGAACGCATCGGACTGCATATGGCAGATGCCATTTCACGCATGACAAGCGGGAAAAAAATTGGGGTTTTCTTGATGCAGCACGGACCAGGTGCAGAGAACGCCTTCGGCGGCGTCGCGCAGGCCTATGGTGAATCAGTTCCGATCTTGGTGATGCCAATGGGATATGCGCGTAATATCGCCCACACCGACCCCCAGTTCAACTCAGTTCTCAACTTCAAGCATGTCACAAAATCAACCGAACCCGTCACCAACGTCCAAGACATTCCCGACATCATGCGCCGCGCCTTCACGCAATTACGAAATGGGCGTGGACGACCAGTCTTAATAGAAGTGCCGACAGACATTTTTGGCGAAGATTTTGAAGGTGAAATTGACTACACACCTGTCTACACCACCCGCAGCGGCCCAGACCCAGACGCAGTTAAGAACGCTGCTACAATATTGATGAAAGCCAAACGGCCCGTGATCTATGCGGGCCAAGGCGTGCACTACGCAGAAGCCTGGCCTCAATTAAAAGAATTGGCACTCCTGATAGGTTCGCCGGTGACGACTAGCCTCGAGGGCAAGAGCGCCTTTCCGGAAGATCACCCGCTGTCGCTAGGATCCGGCGGACGGTCGATGCCCCGCACAGTGCATGAATTCTTGCAGAATTCAGATGTTATATTTGGAATTGGCTGCAGTTTCACGACGACAAACTTCGGCATCACGATGCCTGAGGGTAAAACGATCGTCCACGCAACGCTGGATCCAACTGACCTTAATAAAAATGTTGTTAGTCAGCATGCGCTGGTAGGCGATGCCGCTTTAACACTCGATGCATTGATCGCGGAAATGAAGGCTCAGGGACAGACGCCACCCAACACCTCAGCTGTTGAAAAAGAGATTTCAAAGATGAAATCCGCGTGGCTTGCGGAGTGGATGCCGAAGCTCACATGCCCGGACGCCCCGCTTAACCCGTATCGGGTGCTTTGGGATCTCGCCAATACAGTGGATCGCGCAAATGCGATTATCACGCACGATGCCGGAAGTCCGCGCGATCAGATTTCTCCATTTTGGGAGGCTACAACACCACTTTCTTACATTGGTTGGGGTAAGACGACACAGCTTGGCTATGGCCTCGGTCTTGCCATGGGCGCCAAACTCGCTTGCCCAGACAAACTTTGTATCAATGTCTGGGGCGATGCAGCAATCGGATTTACAGGAATGGATTTCGAGACGGCTGTGCGTGAACGTATCCCGATCTTATCGATACTTTTAAATAATTTCTCGATGGCGATCGAACTTAAAGTCATGCCGGTTTCCACTGAAAAATACCGCAGCACAGACATTTCCGGCGACTATGCCGCAATGGCTCGTGCCTTCGGCGGCTATGGCGAACGTGTCAGCACACCGGAGGATATTATCCCCGCAATCAAGCGCGGGATCGAACAAACCGAGAATGGCACACCAGCATTGCTCGAATTCATCACATCAAAGGAAGTCGATATTTCTATCTTCTAAGGCACTCGATATTGTGCCGTCACAGAACTACCTCATCAGCGACGGCGAGCAAAATTAAACATCCCCAAGATCCCGTGCCAAGCCGGCGCTGCGAATTGCCACTCATCATAGCCATACGGCAATTGGATATTTTCTCGTTTTGTGAGACGAAAGCGAGGTTGAGATCAATCCAAGGCGAGTGCGGCCGCGACACAAACAGCACTCGAGCAATATCGAGCTGCTTAAAGCTTTCAAGCGAATCATGATCGTCATAACGATGGATGACTTTTAATGTCTGTTGATTTTGCTAGTAATTTTAGAAACTTTTTTGAGCTGGCATCCAATGATTAAAAACACAAGTTGCAGAGAGACCACAGACTTCAAAAATTAAAAGCAAGTTATTGATTTTTTAGCTCTGCTAATGCACGCATCAAGACTGCGCCGATAACCAATAAACCGCCAATCAGCGTCATTTGCGTCGGCACTTCATCGATGAACAACCACACCCAAATCGGTCCCAAGACAAACTCAAGTTGCATCACTAACGTCACCTCCGCCGCAATTAACCGCCGCGAAGCAATGATAAACATCCAATTAGCAAAGCCCGATAAAATACCACCCCAAAGCAAACACAGTGCTATATCCCTAACCGGAACGTCCAAGTCACCGCCCGTCACGATGACGCCGAAAACAATAATGATAGATGACGAGAGAACAAGAACGGGCAGCATATCGATATCACGCCGCCATCTGACAATTACCGCATAAATCGCGAAAGATACCGCCGTCAGAAGTCCCATTGCATTACCAAATATCGCGCCGGAACCGAGTCCCTCGCCCAACATAACTAGAATGCCAACAGCCGCGATTACCATTGTCAGCACCGTTCTTCCTGGCAGTAACTCTTTGAGAAAAAGCAGAGCCAACGCAGCACTTATAAACGGAATTGCACACAGCATGAACAAAGCGTTTGCAACAGTCGTATGCGTAACCGATTGCACAAAACTGATACTCGCCGTCGCAACAAGAAACGAACCGAATACGCCGGGCCAGCCAATATCACGAATTCGAAATATGGTGTGGCGACGATATCGCAACATCAAAATGACCGAGATCGAAATGAGCATACCAATGGCGCGATAAAAGACGAGCTGCCACCCATCTGCCTGCTCGATATTACGGATTACCAGACCACCAAAACTAATAGCTGTCGATCCCGCGGCCATAAAGCCCAGCGCAATTAAACGTCGAGCGTGTGGAGAACGTTCTTGCCACATCAAGCTTTCCGCCCACGGCGAGCAGAAAAATGAAGAATGGCAACTGGTATTAAACCAAGTAACGACACTATGGCAATTGCAACAAAACCATCTTGAAAGCCGAGCGTATTCGCTTGGGCATGAACCATATCGCCCAAATAATTGAGTGCGACTGGTGACCTCAGAGCTTCGGCAAATCCTTCCTCACCAAGTACACGGGCTACACTGTCCAACAATTCACGAGTGGCCGGGTTGGCCGATGTTTGTGTAGCGGTCAGGGCTTCGCCGTGAAATTGCGTGCGCCGGTCCAGCAAAACAACCAATCCGTTGATGCCAATCGCACCTCCAAAAAGCATCATAAAGTTCACAATAGCTGAGGCTTCACCTATCTTGTCGGAAGGCACCGTATTTAATGATGCGCTCATCATTGACGGTGTCATAAATGCCAATCCGATCCGTCCTAAGACAATCAGAAATGCGACAATCCAAAACATCGTACTTATATCAGAGAAAGACAGAATGATGTTGCTAATACCGAAGAGGCAAAGGCCAATACCAATGCCAAACTGTGGCGGCACTCTATCAGCAAGCTTCCCCATAAACGGTAAAATGAGGACAGCAAACAAAGCCCCCGGTAGGATCAAGAATCCGGCCGCCGAAGGCGTGTATTCCTGAACAAGCTGACCAAAAATTGGGTAAAGATATATCGCCGAAAAATTCACGAGCCCGTATACCAGTGAAATTGCAATAGCAGCGGCAAATGGAATATAGCGGAATAGTGATAGTTCCATTATTCGGCTGTTACCGTAAATCTGAGTTAGAATAAACGCAGCTCCGGTCGCCAAAAAGATCAATAACGTTAATAAGTTCGAGTTGGACAGCCAGCCATCCCGCTGGCCATCCGCGATCACCGTCATCATGCAAAATATCGACACACTCAATAGAGCAAAACCAAGCCAGTCAAATGGGGCATTTGTTCCTTTTATCTGTGACGGCAAAAACAATAACCCCATGACGAAGGCGAAAAATACAACCGGTAGCGGTAGCAAAAAAATAAACCGCCAATGGAGCCCATCAATTGTCAATCCACCCATATACGGGCCTACTCCATGGGCGCAAACAATACCGAGACTGAATAATGCCATCGCCAAGCCGCGACGTTCCGGTGGGAAGGCCTGAACTAAGGCCATCATGACTAGAGGCTGCATGACGCCAGAAGCGAAGCCTTGCACAACACGTCCGAAGATAATGGCGGGAAGATTTGGACTGAAAGTACTGATCAACGCACCGACAGCAAACAAAATAAGCGAGACCGAAAAGGTTAATTGAACACCGAGCTTGTCGACGGTCCATGGACTGACCAGAAGACTAACCGTCATCGTGGCAAAAAAAGCTGTTGCTATAAACTGCACTTGGTCCTGCCCGACACCAAATGCGCCCATCACGTCCGGTACGGCTACGTTGACGATACTACTCGTCAGGACAGCAGTCGAGAACGCGGATAAGACCGTAACAGCGACTAACCATGGATAGGCAGCGCCGTAGCGGGTGGCAAGATCCTCTAGTGAGCTACCGGCCGATGCACCCATTTCGGCTTCCGCCATGCTCCCTCGCGCTCTTTCATTTGCCTAACTTGCGCTAATCATCCAACATTCGCACGAACTAAGACAGGTAGAATATGGAACAATGCCCAAGTTTCGCTATGGAAATGCGACGGTTAACTATGGTGACAATGGCAAAGGTAGCCCCTTGCTGTTGCTTCACTCCGGTGGCAGTTCCGGCACACAATGGCGTAAAACAGCAGAAAACCTGAATGATCGCCGTCTATTGACGCCAGATTTTTATGGCTACGGTAGCACAGACGCATGGCCATCACCGGAACCACTACAGCATGACAATCAAGCTAATCTCGCTGCCTCTGTGTTATCCGATGCCAGCCTGATGAAGACCACCGTTGACATTGTTGGACATTCCTATGGCGGAGCCAGTGCTATCAGAATGGTGTTGCGCCAGTTGGCAGATGTCCGCAGCCTCGTCTTAATTGAACCCATGCTCGCATTGCTATTAGTCGAATCTGGAGATAATGAACTCTTCAGCGAGTATGAATTTCTTGCACACGGATTCCTTAAGCGCATAAAAAATGGAAACGAAAGAGCGGCCTGGAAATTCTTTATCGATTATCGCAATGGTGCGGGCACATGGGACGAACTCCCGAATAAATCACAGACACGCTTTCTCAGCCAATCAGAAGCCACCTACCAGGCATTTGAATCAAACTTAACCAATCCCACTACACTCACCGATTGCCAAAATTTATCAATGCCCGTGACCGTCGTCTGCGGTGAAAAAACAACTGCGCCAGATCAACGTGTTACGGAGTTATTGCGTGATAACTTGCCGAACGCCCGCTATGTCTTAATCCCAGGGGCCGAACACATGTCGCCTTTGACCCATCCCGCAGAGGTTGCAGCGATCATCAAATTACACTTGGAGTGCATTGAAAACGGCGAGTGGTCGTGATTAATTTTCCAATTTCTATAAATCATGGCGGCATCGGCAGAACCAATACAGCTCCAACATTCAATCAAAAAACTTCACAATCTACGTGCTCAAGAAGCCCCCGCGAATTCGGCGAGATCAATGCCAACGTCCAAAGATAATTCTTGTTGCCAACAACATAATCCGGTTCGGCTTTTCAGATCACCTGTTGCACGAAATACCCAGCCCATAGCGTAAATTTTTTAAATAACCACTAGTCTGTGATCGCACGAATTGCCGCCAAATTCTTTTCGCTCGTATCATTAACCACGAGGACAATGTGATCGAATCCAGCCTCGGCGACCATGTTAAGCCGCCGTTTCGCTTCATCCGCATCGCATTCAAGGGTAAACCCCTTTGCTCCCTTGAGGCTAGTGGCTGGTTTCGTGAGATCGATGCGGATATTTGCCGCAACGGCAATGCCGCCACCCTCACTTCGGAAACGGTCAAGACCTTCCTTCATAGTGGCAATATTTGTGTAGTGTCCGGATGCAATCCAGCCATCAAATTCTTTAGCAGCACGCGGTATCCAAATGCTACCAGCCCAACTACCGATGAGTATCTTAGGCGCTTCTCGTACTTCGGGCCACGGTTGCAGGTTTGTCCCATCTATCGTCTCACCGGCCCAGAGTTGCCTCATGGTCGGCAAGGCTGACCGCAATTTCTTAAATCGGTCCTCGTAGTCTTCACCAACTGCGGCAAAATCATCTTGTGTCGAGCCAGCGCCTACGCCCCACAGCAATCGATCACCAGCTAGCATATTCACAGTCATCATCCTGTGCGCCAATTCCACCGGATTGCGAAGCGGTACCTGATAAATACAGGTCCCAAGCGTAATACGGTTCGTCACCGAGGCGGCGACCGATACTGCAATCAAAGGATCAGGCAGCGCACGCGCACGACCGATAGTGTCAAAAAACCAAAGCCCATCGAAACCCAATCGCTCTACAGTTTTAGGACCAACAACTAATTTCTCGCGGAGATTCTCCTCATCTTCCGACAATGTAATACAAACACCAATTTTCATTGACTATGCCCCCCTAGTGAACGTCTTCGGCGTCACCCATGGCTCTCTTAAGGCGTTCGAAATTAAAGCCAGGCTCTTGCGCCGCCCCAATGGTCACGGCTTCTTTGCGCGCAATCATCGCGGCCGCCTCACACACATCTCTCGCAACCCCGAGCGGAATTACAACTGCGCCGTGTTGATCTGCATGCACAATGTCCATAGGAGCTACGTCCATGCCATGGACCGAAACTTCAGTGTCAAAATCGATCAGGTGGACCCAGGCATGCGATGGGCCAAAGGAACCTGCAATCATTTGAAATCCTTCAGCGCAATCCGGAATATCCCGCACGCTGCCGCTGGTGACAACACCGAGACAGCCGAGCCCTTTATGAATATTCGATTGGACCTCACCCCAGAACGCACCAAAACCTGCGGGCTCGTCCAGGTCTTCAATAACAGTGATCGAAGGCTTAGGGCCTTCATCGATGTATTTGTAGTAATCAAGTCGCTGCTTCTTCATTACAGCGCTATCCCGTTGTGGCGGCGTTTTTGCCCGAATTCGGGCGGTCCGCGCGTACCCAACAATGGGTGCCAGAGACGGGTTAGCACTTACCATCGGCTTGGTGGTATAGCCATATCCACGGCGTTCAGGCGCTACGACCTCCAGCGCATTGCAAACCGTCGGAGTGTCCAACGTCGCCAAAGCTGCTAATTCTTCCTTTGTTAGTTCAGTCATCGTCTAATTATCTCCTTGTGTCCCGAGCTTACACCCACCTAACTCTCAACCGGGAAATAATCGAGATTCGCGATGCATTGCAAGCGCTTGCTGACAGGTAAGAATGCCCTATAATCCGCGCCCGTTTATAAAACGTTTTCACGGCGGAGAGAGCCCATGGCCGACAGCCTAACGGACATCAAAAAAGTCGTACTTGCCTATTCGGGCGGCCTCGATACCTCAGTCATACTGCGCTGGCTACAGGACACATACAATTGTGAAGTTGTAACCTTCACTGCTGACCTAGGTCAGGGTGAGGAACTTGAGCCTGCTCGGGAGAAGGCTAAGCTCATGGGCGTAAAGGAAATCTACGTCGAGGACCTACGAGAGGAATTTGTTCGCGATTTCGTCTTCCCGATGTTCCGTGCCAATGCCACCTACGAAGGCGTCTATCTGCTCGGAACTTCGATCGCCCGGCCTTTAATTGCAAAACGCCAGATTGAGATTGCCGCCGAAACTGGCGCCGACGCCGTCTCGCACGGCGCGACAGGCAAGGGCAACGACCAGGTCCGTTTCGAACTGGGTTACTATGGTCTTAACCCAGACATCAAGGTAATCGCGCCTTGGCGGGAGTGGGATCTCACCAGCCGCACTCGCCTGATCGAATATGCCGAGGCACACCAAATACCAGTGCCGAAAGACAAACGAGGCGAAGCTCCATTCTCAGTTGACGCTAACCTCTTGCATATTTCTGCAGAAGGTAAGGTTTTAGAAGATCCGTCGGAGGAAGCGCCGGAATACGTGTATTCGCGCACCGTTTCACCAGAAGAGGCGCCCAATACGCCAACTTATTTAGAAGTAGGCTTTGAGAAGGGTGATGCAGTGTCCATCGACGGCGAAGTGATGTCACCTGCTGTGCTGCTAACGAGGCTAAATGAACTCGGCGGCACAAACGGTATTGGACGACTAGATTTGGTTGAGAACCGCTTCGTCGGAATGAAATCACGCGGCGTATATGAGACGCCCGGCGGCACCGTGTTGCTGGCGGCACACCGGGCTATAGAATCTATCACCCTTGATAGGGGCGCGGCGCACCTAAAAGACGAATTAATGCCGCGCTATGCCGAGCTAATATACAACGGCTTCTGGTTCTCACCCGAGCGCGAGATGCTCCAAGCGCTGATCGATGAAAGCCAGAAACATGTCACAGGCAACGTGCGCCTGAAACTTTATAAGGGCGGCATATACACTGTCGGTCGCACGAGTCGAAACAGCCTCTATAGCCTGGAACATGTCACATTCGAGGAAGATGCGGTTTACGATCAACGCGATGCCGAAGGCTTCATTAAGCTAAACGCCCTTAGGTTACGGCTGGCGCAAAAACGGGCTCTTTAGCTTACCTGTACCGACGGCCCAATTCATTGGCGTTTAGAAGTAGGATACAAAGCGCAAGAAATTTATTGTTCCCTATTATACAAAACTATCCTTGCCGAGGTTCAGAGCAGTGATTTTAGGGAATTAGTCATAATCCGTAAATTTTCTCAGAATTGGGCCGAACGTCCAGTTATATGGTAAGGAGCCTGTATGGATAAAAACATAAAGTCCGACGCCTCAGTAGTCGACGACGAAAAGCTTGACCCCGTAGCCGTCTCTCTCCTGTCGTCCCTTTCGGAGGTAGGTATCGGCAAAGCAATTTCACCAGAGACGGTCGCGCGCACTTATGCGGAAACGCGACGACGCAATAGCGACCCGCCGGATATTTGGCGCTGCTATTTGAACGCAGTTCGCCAGCAAGCAAAATATTTGGCGCGAAAGGGCCATATCGAAATATTACGTAAAGGAAAGCCCGTTGACCCAAATGACTTCAAAGGCGTCTATCGTTTACGCCTGAAAGTGGATGAACCTTAGTGGATCCGACACCAGCCAGTGAACACGGTGTCCAGCAGTGGCGACGGATCGCCATCGGGGGTGGGGCTGCCATGTTCATTGGAATTGCGATGGGTCGGTTCAGCTACACCACTATGGTGCCCCCTTTGATTCAATCGGGCCAACTCAGTGAGCTAGAAGCCGGATATGTTGGCGGGTTGAACCTCACCGCTTTTTTCTTCGGCGCCTTCTTTGCGGAGCGTCTGCGGAACGAGTTCCCAATACGGACAGTGCTATCAACTGCAGTTTGGCTCGGCCTGCTGGCACTCGCAGCTTCCACCTTACCCTGGGGGTTTATTTGGCTTGCCATTTGGCGGACTTTGCTTGGCGCCATAGCCGGATTGATTATGGTGCAAAGCATTGCCTTCTCAACAGCAGCAGCGCCTGCCGACAAACGTCCCATCGCCGCTGCATATGTCTACTCTGGCGTTGGAATCGGTGTCTTAATCTCAGGCCTTTCCGCACCTTGGATGCTGGAACAAGGCATCGTTTGGGCCTGGAGTGGGTTCGCCTTTGCAGGGTTCTTCGCCGTATTAATTGCGCAGTGGGGATGGGCAGTCGCCGACATCCTACCAAAGAGTGACAACATTAAACCCAGACGCCTTCCAAAAACTTGGCCTTGGCATGGTTTGGTTGCGGCTAATTTCCTTTTTTCCTTCGGGATCGTACCGCACACGATCTATTGGGTTGATTTTCTAGTTCGCGACGTGGGTCTCAGTATGGAGATGGCTGGTTGGCATTGGAGCATCGTCGGTCTATCTGCCTTTCTTGGTCCTCTCATAACCGCAGCAATCGCCGGGCGCATTGGCATTTCGCCGACGCTACTTATCGTCTTTACGTTATTGGGGTTCGGCGTCATCGGCCCTGCGTTTTTAGCTCTTGCACCAGTTCTATGGCTTTCATCCGTATTTTACGGCGGGCAGCCGGGCCTTGCCTCGATTTTGGCGGCCCGCGCAAGGGAAATGGGGTCCGCCGCCGAAATGCCACGAATGATGCGAGTGACTATTTTGGCCAATGCCTGCGGCGCCGCAGTTGGCGGACTAGCATTCCCATATCTTTTCGAAGTTAGCGGCCATAGTATTCTCTTCTTGCTTGGCGGGGGTGCGATGTTCCTCGGCGCACTCGTTAGCTTACCGCGGACATACTGCATTAAACGATCACGCTAGAATGATGGTGGATTAATACCCTGTTGCCGACAGGCTGCCGTAACTGTATTGGCAAGCAAACAAGCGATTGTCATTGGGCCAACCCCACCTGGTACAGGTGTGATCGCCCCCGCGACCTTTTTGGCCTCGTCAAAGGCAACATCACCGACAAGACGAAATTTTCCATCTTCACCTGGTTTTGGCACGCGGTTGATACCCACATCAATTACTACGGCGCCCGGTTTGATCCAATGACCGCGAACCATTTCGGATCGGCCGACAGCCGCCACCAAGATATCGGCGCGGCGGCATGTCGCGGCCAGGTCCGCCGTGCGAGAATGGCAAATCGTAACTGTACAATTCGCATCTAAGAGTAATTGTGCCATCGGCTTGCCGACGATGTTAGACCGGCCAAGGATTACGGCTTCCTTTCCGGAAAGATCACCGAGCCGGGCTTTTAACATCAACAAACATCCGAGTGGGGTGCACGGCACCATCGCCTTCCCGCCAGTCGCAAGGCGGCCATTATTTATTACATGAAAGCCATCCGCATCCTTCATAGGGTCGATCGCATCAATCACCGATTGTTCATCAATTTGATCCGGCAACGGAAGCTGCACCAAGATGCCATGAACCGCGTCATCACCGTTCAGTTGGTCGATCAGCGCCAGCAGATCAACCTGGGAGGTGTTTTCGGGCAAGACATGTTCGAAACTTCGCATTCCCGCTTCAAGCGTCGCCTTGTTCTTATTGCGCACATAGACTTGGCTTGCCGGATCGTTACCGACCAAAACTACGGCGAGCCCAGGTGTGAGACTATGCTCGACTTTAAGTGCTGACACGGCAGCACCAATCCTGGAACGTAGGTCTACCGCGAAGTGCTTCCCGTCGATAATATTCGCATCCACCATAACGCAGATTTTCCCTCTACTGCTCAGTCACGCAAGACTGGTAATAGCAAGCCTGTTTTGCGCAAGAACGTTCAAGCAGGCCAATACTCATGTAAGAGGTTCTGAACGAAATAAAGCAGAAGAATTAGCGCCACCGGCGATATATCAACCCCGCCCAAGTTCGGCATATACCGACGGATTGGTTGCAACGCGGGTTCCGTCAATCGATAGAACATATTGCTTAGCGAATAGACGAATTGGTTCTGAAGATTGATTACCTTAAAGGCAATCAACCAACTTAGGATCACCTGGATGAAAATAACCCAGATGTATATCCCTATAACAGCGGAAATCAGGTGCAGGAAGGATTGCATGGTTCGTCCAAGGGGCGTTAAGACCGTTGAGCAGTGACACTACCCAACAATGCCGAACCCCCGCAAGTCTCTCGTTTCGCCATACTAACTTGACAGAAATGCACCCTGTCCACATATTCCGCTGGCCTGAGCGATAGCCGGGCGTTTGTCGGGCCGTAGCTCAGATGGGAGAGTGTCGCGTTCGCAAGAAGACGGTTTGGGAGAAAGTTTCATAAAAACATCGCACTAGATAGTTCCTAAACGGTTTGTGAACGATATGTGTAGTGTCCCAAGGTGTGAAAGCCTGACAAAACTTGTGTCTAATCATCTGATGGATTAGTCACCTGAGAGATTCAAAATGAAGGGGCCGTAGCTCAGTTGGGAGAGCGCTGCCTTCGCAAGGCAGAGGTCGGCAGTTCGATTCTGCTCGGCTCCACCATTCTCTTCATTACGTCGCTTTGGGATGACCTGTCGCATAAGAGCAAGGGTACTGTTGTCTGACATTGCGAAACTCGCAGGCACCTCTACCAGCCACGTTGAGGATACATATGTTCACTATGATGATGATATGTTGAGAGATGCATCAGTAAAAAATTTTACCGTTGATACCTACGGTATATCCTACAAAGATTGACCTACCAGTTAAGTCATCAAAAAGGTCGATCAGATATAAGGGTGGGGCCTTCGATATAAAGTTTTAGTAAAGTTCTACATATTATAGCTTTGGATTTAATACGGGCCCTGTTAAGTCGCATGTGTTCCGTGTAAGGGGAACCGATCGGCCTGCCTACGAAATTCCAAGAGGCTATTGAGGTTACCTACTAAAACCCAGAATCTACGGCATGACAGTAAATTGAACCGCCAGCTAAACGGGAGGCAAAAAATTTTCGAACGTCTATTTGAACCAATAACCAAACCTGAAGTCGTTGCCGCACAACGGCATTGGGTCCAGCACGTCACTGAGCAAGACGTCGAGCGGCTACTCGGCCTTTACGATTTAGGAACACCGGACCAACCGATTCTTTTTAAGCCAACCTTCGCAGACGTCATTCGTTCCGACTATGCAGGAGTGCGCTCATATTTTGTAGGAGGCGATCCGAACTATCCACATGACCAAGGCTTTCTCAAAAGGGGCTGGAAACAGGTAGAATTTCGGAGCGCCATCGGTCCAGTCCTAAATGCAGGCGGCCTCAGCTTCGGAGACATGGGGCATTACACATTTATCGATGGGAATGGCAACGCGACGAATGCCGAATATACATTTATTTATCACAAACGAGACGGACGTGTCCTCATATCGCTACACCATTCATCACTCAAATGGTCTCCGTCTGAGGTCGATTAGGAGGCTGCGAATTTGGAGACAATCCATCTTGGTACGTGAGTTATGAGGGTCGATGACTAGGCCGCCACTGCAAATTCGTCCCATTCACCGTTGAACTGTTCATGGATTTAATCTCCGTCACATTGCTGACCGGCTTTCTGGGTAGCGGAAAATCGACACTCCTAACGCAAATCCTACGGAAACCATCGTTCGGGGATATCGCTGTCGTTGTGAACGAATTTGGCGAGGTCGGACTTGATGGATTCTTGGTGGAGCACGCCGACGACCAGATCATTGAAATGACGTCTGGTTGCCTTTGCTGCACCATACGAGGTGACATTCGGAAAACGCTTTTGGCGCTCTGCGATCGGCGAGACAAGGGCGAGGTTCCGGCTTTCAGGCGCATCGTCATTGAATCTACAGGGCTCGCTGACCCGGCTCCCGTCATGCACACGCTAATGAGCGACCCTTCGCTCGAACGCCGATACATGTTAGGTGGAGTTGTCGCCACAATCGATTCGATCAATGGCGCGGCGACGTTGGATTACCATCCAGAGTGCGTGAAGCAGGCGGCCGTAGCCGATCGTCTTGTCATCACCAAAACCGACCTCATTGAGCCGTCTATTGTCGAAGTCGAACTGGCTCAACTGAAAGCAAAGCTCCGCACATTCAATAGCTCCGCACGGATAGTCGAACGCCATGACCCGGCTTTCAAATTCGAGAGTCTGTTCGATACATCCCTCTACGACCCGAATACCAAGAGCATAGATGTCCGCCAGTGGCTAAACCTAGAAGCTGAAATAGACGACAGTGGTCAACATCATGATCATGCACATCATCATTCTCACGGACCCGACCAAGACCCCCACGACATAACGCGGCATGGAACGGATATTAGGTCGTTCGTGCTAACGTTTAACGACCCGCTACCCATTGAAGCCTTCTGTAATGCTCTTGAAGCGCTTACTCGCACCCAGGGTGCAAATATGCTCCGAACCAAAGGCATCGTGTGCACGACGGAGCGTCCCGGTCGCCCTTTCGTTATTCACGGTGTCCAGCACGTGTTCCATGATCCTATTTGGCTCGACGACTGGCCTGACGAGGACAAGCGCACACGCATTGTGTTCATCACGCGCCGTATTGAATGTGATACCTTGGAGAGGTATTTCAGAAAGTGGATCAGCGCCGAGCAGGGTACTTAGTAGCTCAGATGGCAAAGTTTCGTGTTCGCAATACTAAGGTCAGGAGTTCGATCCTCGTCGGCTCGACCAAACCTCTCAATTATTGAGGAAATTTTTGGAAAACTCATAAAATCCCCATAGCCTACCGCTATAGCGAAAGAAAAATGCAAAATTTTTATTTGAAAATACGTTTGCAAATGGCACGACTAGCTTCCGTTGTGATAGGGTGTAGGAAAGCTAGATAAGATAATTCTAAGGCTTACTTATGGCAGTAATCACTTGTATCGAAGACCAACGACAGTTGGCCATGCGTAAAGTGCCACGCATGTTTTATGATTATGCCGATTCTGGCTCCTGGACGGAATCGACTTATCGATCCAACGAACAAGACTTTGAAGCTCTAAAGCTCCGGCAACGGGTTGGGGTCGATGTAAGTGATCGCAGCACTACAATGGAAATGCTGGGCCAAAATCTGCCGATGCCTGTCGCCCTTGCACCTACAGGCCTGACTGGCATGCAACGTGCGGATGGGGAAATATTAGCAGCAAAGGCCGCGGAAGAATTTGGCGTTCCTTTTACACTTTCGACTATGTCGATATGTTCTATTGAAGACGTAGCATCGAACACATCAAAACCATTTTGGTTTCAGTTGTATGTAATGCGCGATAGAGATTTTATTCGAAGATTGATTGAGCGGGCCAAAGTTGCAAATTGTTCAGCCCTAATGATAACCCTCGATCTTCAAATTTTAGCGCAGCGGCATAAAGACCTGCGTAATGGCCTGAGCGCACCGCCTAAACCGACAATTAGTAATATGCTTAACTTGATAACAAAGCCCTCTTGGTGTTTTGGCATGCTGCAAACGAAACGCAGGCAATTTGGTAACATTGTAGGTCACGTTGAAGGTGTCGATGACATGTCATCTCTATCTGATTGGACAAATAGTCAATTTGATCCAAGCCTTAGATGGGAAGATGTAGCGGAGCTGCGCAAATTATGGAATGAAAAACTTATCATCAAAGGAATAATGGATAAAGAAGACGCTAAGGCTGCCGTTCAAATTGGCGCAGATGCAATTGTAGTGTCTAATCATGGTGGTCGCCAATTGGATGGTACAATTTCATCGATCAGGGCCTTGCCGCAAATTTTAGATGAGGTTGGCAACAAATGTGAAGTATGGATGGATGGCGGTATTCGAACCGGTCAGGACATACTTCGGGCAGTTGCCTTGGGAGCTCAAGGAACATTGATTGGCCGTGCATTTCTTTACGGCCTAGGGGCAAATGGAAAAAAGGGGGTTACTCAAACTTTGGAGATTCTCCATAAGGAACTTGATCTAAGCATGGGTTTATGCGGCAAGAGAAGTTTATCCGAAGTAGACAAGTCAATTTTACATCAATACCAATAACAAGCAGATTACCGCCACCAAACAAATAGGACCGCAGATAACCAAAATTTTGAATCGGAAAGGCCATTTTCTTCAAAATAGTTACCTCTGCTCTGGAATTTTTAATTTCATGCTATAGTAAAAACGTTGGCAATCTTTTTAATTAATTTCTTAGCGCAGCCTTCCGGCACCTTAAAACGCCCTCACGGGGGGAAAATTACATTCATCTGAATAAAGTATCGAGAAAAGAGAGAAACGGTTTCGGATAAACTCGCTTTAATATCGCGTTACCTTTTAAAACAATAAACGTTTGCCAACTGGGTGAACCGGTTTTCTAGTCGGATAACCGATATTAAGCAACTTTCTCAGTTTCGGCGTCTGGGACCAACCGGATTAGATAATCAAACGCTGAAAGAGAGGCTTTTGCGCCATCTCCCATACTTATAATGATCTGCTTGTGAGGAACTGTCGTGGCATCTCCAGCAGCAAAAACACCAGGAATTGTGGTCTGCCCGCAGCTATCGATTTCTATTTCACCGAATTGAGTCAGACCAAGGGTGCCCTTCAACCATTCCGTATTGGGCATCAATCCTATTTGAACAAAGACACCTTCTAGCTCAATCGATAACGCTTCTCCAGTTGTTCGGTCAGTGAAAACTAAGCCCGCTACACGGGTCCCATCACCAACGATTTCATTGGTTTCCGCGGAAATAATAATCTTCACATTTTTTAGCGAGTTTAGTCGCGTTAAGAGTATATCGTCCGCACGCAGCTGATCGTCATACTCTATTAATGTGACATGATCCACGATGCCGGCCAGATCAATTGCCGCTTCAACACCAGAATTCCCCCCCCCAATTACAGCAACTTTTTTTCCCTTAAAGAGTGGCCCATCGCAATGAGGGCAGTATGCAACGCCTTTGTTCAAATATTCTTCTTCACCAGGCACGCCAAGTTGTCGCCATCGTGCTCCAGTGGAAAGTATCAAAGACCGTGCGCGAAGGATTTCTCCACTCGCCATTATGACCTCGTGTAAACCTCCAGCATTTTCCGATGGTACCAACTTTGTTGCTAACTGATTATTAAAAATATCTACATCATATTCGTTTACATGGGCCTCCATTGAAGCAACAAGATCTGGGCCCTCGGTGTGCGTTATCGATATTAGGTTTTCGATGTCCAATGTGTCTGCTACCTGTCCACCAAATCGATCTGCCGCAATACCAGTACGAATACCCTTTCTTGCAGCGTAAATCGCTGCCGCGGCGCCCGCCGGCCCTCCGCCAATAATCAACATATCAAACGGATCTTTTACTCCAATTTCTTTCTCACTATCCGTGATCGAACTGGGCTCTAGCCGAGATACAATTTGCTCTAGATTCATACGGCCTTGCCCAAAAGGCTCACCATTTAAGTATATTGAGGGCACCGCCATTACGTTGCGGTTTTCAGCTTCTTCAGTAAATAAAGCCCCATCAATAGCAGCATGAGAGATACTAGGGTTTAACGCACTCATTATATTCAAAGCTTGCACGACATCGGGACAATTTTGGCAAGACAAGGAAATGTATGTCTCAAATTGATATTCGCCCGAAATTTGACCTATCCGATCCAGAAGGCTCTTTTCTTCTTTAGGTGGGTGCCCACCTGAATGAAGCAAAGCCAGAACAAGCGATGTAAACTCGTGTCCTAACGGAATGCCTGAAAATGAAATACCGGTATCATCACCTTCGCTGTAAATTGCAAAAGATGGTATCCGATCTTTACGCTCATCATCCTCTGCAATTCGCCAGCTTACCAAATCTGATAACTCAGTAATTTCAGCAGCAAGATCTCTCGTTTCAGTTGATTTTTGATCGTTACCCGTTGATACAACAAGTTCAACCGGCTTGCGCAAATTTTCGAGATAGCCTTTGAGCTGGAGTTGTAAGTTTGAGTCTAGCATAAACCTTATTCATTATTTTTTATTAGCGCACACAACCCACACGCAGGCGGCGACCCCTCGATAACTATTGAGGGGTCTATCACAGCCTGAATATCTTAGATTTTCCCAACCAGTTGTAGGGAAGGAGTTAAAGTATCAGCGCCTTCTTCCCAATTCGCAGGGCACACTTCGTCAGGGTGCTCCCGGACATATTGCGCGGCCTTAATTTTACGCACCAACTCTTGCGCATTACGGCCAACGCCTTCACAGGTGGTTTCCATGATTTGGATAATACCGTCAGGATCAACAACAAATGTACCACGATCAGCGAGCCCTTGGCCTTCACGCATCACATCAAAATTCCGAGTGATGGCGCCCGTCGGATCACCAATCATAGCGAATTTTATTTTACCAATTGCATCCGACGTCTCATGCCACGCCTTATGACTGAAATGCGTGTCGGTCGACACAGAAAATACTTCAACACCCATAGATTGTAAGGCAGAATACTGGCCAGCCAAATCTTCTAATTCTGTTGGACACACAAAAGTAAAGTCAGCTGGATAGAAGAAAAAAACAGCCCACTTACTGTCAATTTCAGCATCAGATACAGTGATAAATTTGCCATCTTTAAAGGCTTCAGCGGTGAACGGCTTGATTTTAGTGTCTATAATGGACATTCGTTTTTTCCTATTGGACTAGAGTAATTTGCAGCTTCGTGAATAAGCATTTGCAGCGAAATATTGATCTCAAAAACTTTCGCCGGCATGAGAACCATCGATAGAATGCATGCATCTTTCTGAGATTCTTAGCGGTCAGAATTTTCTAATTTCTCTTCAGATCGGTCTCACACCAAGCAAATGCGCCATCCAAGACGGCCGGTGGAAATTGGTTAGCCTCCCACAGCTAGCCTACTTAGCAGCCTAATAAGATATAGTGTTAGAGAACACGCATGTCATTATTAGAATCATTAAAATTTACGTTTGGGCCGAATTTTTTAGTTGGGAGTTGGAAGCAACACACTTCCCGGTCCAATGAAATTACAATTTATTGAATACGGGGCGCTTTCGTCGCATCGTAAGGTGTTTTGCAATTTCAGCAGATATCAAACGGGAAGACCACTTTGTGCAGCAGTTTAAGCTATTCCTACCAAATGGAGTATAATTTAAGCTAAATAATGCCAGAAATGCATTGGAGTGAGAGATCCAGTCGCGTCCTAGCCTGATTTTTTTTGCTACCTAGGCTGGGATCCTTTTTTAAGCAAAATATTTAAAAAATATCTGCCAATCGGGGACTTAGCACCAGATCTTCGATATTGAGTTTTAATATGAGAAAGTAAAAATAAAGGGCATTTGAAATGCTGAAAGCTTACCCGAGCTAACATTTTTTTTATCATCTGATTCTATTACCTCTACTTGGAAATTCGCGAGGCTCAGTTGGTAAAGTTTAGCGTTCGCAACTAAAAGACCAAGGGTTTGGTTTACCCTCAACTCCGCCAATTTCCCAAATACTTATCAGAACCTCATAAAACCATTTTATTGAATTTTCCCACGCTCAGTTAAATCAGATTCTAAGAATACAAATTATTAGTTTATTTATTTACTTTGAACCCTCGTAGATGCGTCGGTCTCAGTCCGCCACACCTTGCTGCCTCAGCATTTGCCCGACGAATTTTGAGAATTTCTTGGTAATCATCCTCTCCACAAACTTCGAGAAACCTCTCTCGGAGAGGTCCTTCCATACGCTCAATTTCAGCCAAGGACAAATCTACGTACCAATCGTTCTTATCTTCCGCCAAGACATTAGCGAACCCAACTTCATACAGCATTTTTTCAGTTTGAGCTTTAGTCTGCATAGCAAATTTATGAGGTGATATTTCAACCCATTTTTTGAATTCAGGTAATTTGTCAGAATTATCGCTAGTTAGCCAATCACTTGCGGCAAATATACCGTTTGGTTTCAACACGCGTAAAATCTCTCGGAAGAATGTTGCCTTATCCCGAATGTGGATTAAGGAATCCTTGCTAAAAACGACATCGAATTTTTCATCAGAGAACGGTAAAGGACCTGGTTTTATCAATTTTAGTTCTATTGCGGATCTTAAATCAGCATTTGTAACGTTGAGTGTTCCCCGTGCTATCACTTGAGGCTCGACGTCAACTCCAACAACTTTTTGCGCATACATATCACGAGCCATTACGATTGCTGGCCCCGCGATACCGCATCCAATATCCAGAACAGACCTACCTCTGATTGGAATACCTCTCAAAATCTCGAAAACTTCCGAAGGCCCACCTGGTGATAAAAAGCCAGGACCCCAAAAAACCTCAAGACAATTAATAAGTTCTACTGGGTAACTTAGTCCTTTGCTCATTTCTGTTTCCCAATTTCAGGGTCCGGCCCTCAGAAATATTTTTTGAGGCAGTATTATAATCAAACTGGGCTGAAATTTTTTACCCTTCTATTTCCAAACTTGTTCTGCAACACGTCTAAAATTACCGCCTAAAACTTTTTCAACTGTCGTTTCTTGATAATTCCGCCGAAGTAATTCTTCCCCAATTTTAATAATTTGGGGTGGATCCACACAACGGAGACCTTCAGCTTGGTACTGATGTTTTGGCCAATAATTCGTATTTCCCAAAACAGACTCCTCAAACCCTGACCCAGCATCGGATTGTTGAAAATAGTCGAGCCCAATGCCCACATGTTCATCACCTATCAATGACAAATAATACTCGATATGGGCCACCACCGATGAAATTTTTACTTCTCTATCTCCAGTGAATTGGCTGATTCCATTTACGCCTATGACGCCACCTGTGTTTGCACAATGGATTGCTTGTTCGTCGAAAATATTTCTCTCATGATCCCAAAGCTTTCGCGCATTTGAATGAGAAAAAACAACCGGATCTCTGGAAAATTCCATGATTTCCAATGTCGTTCTGTACCCACAGTGCGAGCAATCGACCATCATCCCAACATCGTTCATTTCACTTACAACTGAACGGCCAAATGCAGTCAAACCACTATCTTTATCATGGCAACCTCCACCTGCCGCGTTGTTGATGTTATAGGCGAAGAGCATCTGACGAACGCCAAGGTCGTAGTATATGCGCACCATTTCGATGGAATCGTTTAATGCCTTAGCACCTTCTATATCAAAAGCGACGGCCATGTCGGCATCTGCAACAGCAGCATCGACTTCTTTAACAGTTCCTGCAAGCCGGTAGCCGTTGGTTTTGCTTACCCAATCTCGCGCATAGGAGAGAGCTTCAATGGTCTTGTGCCACTCATTGACGTCGTAGCCAACATTAATAGATACAAAATTTATACCGGCATTTTTCCAAGTCTGAAGAATATTGAGATCGTTAATACACCTCAGTTCGAAGCCAGCATGGGCATCCCAAATAAAGACTCCTTCAGCAAGCGTAGCACTCATCAAAACTAATCTATCACTTGAAACACGACCTAAGTTTTTCTTCCAACGACGACCCATCCTGGACGTTTTATCTTTTGCATGTAGTTGGACTTTTCAATGAGAAGTAAGTCCAATTCTCCATTCGCTTCTAGCGATTGAAAATGTGAATGATAATTGTCCTGCTCGTAAGGGATACCGTTAATATAAAAGGTTATGAGGCCGTTAGACCGGACACAGCCAATTATTCCAAGGATGTGTTCAGTTCCTAAGTGACCTCCGCCAAAACATCCTACACCTATCGCAGCGTCATAAATTTTTCCACCCAAATCCAATGTTTGAGTCATATCGCCAATCAGAAGGTTTTTATAAATCCCCTTACGGCGCGCCTCACCAAGCATATTTGTCGAAATATCGAGGCCATCCAGTTGGCTAAAGCCGCGCTCAGCGAGCTCTTTGCCAACTAATCCTGTTCCGCATCCTAAATCCAGAATTTGCGCATTTTGATCGGTACAATACTCGGCAAACGAATCTACTGCGATTCGTGGAGCAATATAACCATAATCTTGTTGTAAGTTATGTTCGTACGTCGGCGCCCAATGCTCATAAATTTCACGTGAATCCCCAGAACCACCGCCCAGTGCAGTTAATTTAGCAACAAATCCTTCCATTTTTTTTTCCACGGCAACCATCAGTCCAATTGATCATGCGAAGGAAGGTGCCTCACCACCCTCTGCTCTGCTAAATTTCTCAACAATTTAACAGAAAAAGAGACGGCTAACAGGCCAATCTGGCCAACTGAGGGTTCATTTGACGATACTACAAGTTCAACTTTAAAGGCCTCAGACGACTATAAAGCGGTTTGGTTTAAAGCCAACCGCTATCAAATTTGCCACGTATAGCGCAGATTACCTACCAAGCATCTACCATCGTACGTTTCTTGCCATCACGTGGGGCCGATGGACGAATCGAAGACATAATACCGACCAGCCAACGCCGCGTTTCTGATGGGTCGATTGTATCATCGATGGCAAAACTCCTGGAACGGGATAAGGCCTTGCCCTCCTCATAGGAATTAGCGACCAGCTCTTCATAAAATTGTTTTCGCTTCTGAGGGTTTTCTATAGCCGCAAGTTCCGCGCGATAACCCAATTTAACCTGTCCCTCTAATCCCATCGGGCCAAATTCCCCGGTTGGCCAAGCAACGGTGAAATACGGCGCCCGAAAGTGACCGCCAGCCATACCAATAGCACCAAGGCCATAAGCTTTTCTCAATACCACCGTGAAATAGGGAACCGAAAGATTGCACCCTATTAAAAATAGCCGGGCTGCGTGCCGGACCAACGCCGTCTTCTCTACCTCCGGCCCAACCATGATGCCAGGCGTATCACAAAGATTTAATACTGGAATGTCGAACGCGTCGCACAATTGCATAAAGCGGGCGCCCTTATCCGAGCCATCACTATCGATGGCACCACCGAGATATCGCGGATCATTAGCAATAATCCCTATAGGCTTTCCTTCTATTCGTCCCAATGCGGTCACCATTGTACGACCAAAATCACGGCGCAATTCCAATACAGATCCTTCATCCGCCAATGTCTCAATTACACGTCTAACTTCATAAACACGCAGACGGTTCTCCGGCACAATAGAGCGTAAAAGTCGCTGGTCAGGCTCCCGCCAATCACCAACATTACCTTGAAAATACGAGAGATATCGTTTGGCTACCCCTACGGCTTCCTCTTCATCCTCCACGGCAATGTCGATGACGCCACTTGATGTCTGTACTTCGATAGGACCTATATCTTCGGGTGCAAACACTCCTAAGCCCCCACCCTCAACCATAGCCGGTCCACCCATGCCAATATTAGCATTCTTAGTTGCAATTATCACATCACAGCAGCCGAGCAGTGCTGCATTGCCAGCAAAACAACGGCCGGAAACAATCGAAATTAACGGAACCAGTCCGGATAGTTGGCCAAAATGGTGAAAGGTGTTTTGACCAACAAAACCCCCGTAATCCGTATCGCCGGGCCGTCCTCCACCACCTTCAGCAAAGACAATCATCGGCATGCGGCCTCGCTCAGCAATATCCAGGAGGCGGTCAGTTTTCCAGTGATTGTGCACACCCTGCGTCCCAGCAAACACCGTATAGTCATATGCCATTATGGCAGCGCCAGCTGCGGTCTCATCGAATAACTCGCCGTTTATCTTTCCAACACCGGTTATGAGGCCGTCTGCGGGACTACGAGTAAGTAGGTCTTCAAGCCCGCGACGTTGACGCTGCGCGGCGACGACTAAAGGTCCGTACTCAATAAAAGTTCCAGGGTCGACCAAATTTTCGATATTCTCGCGCGCAGTTCGTTGATTGGTCTTCCGCCGGCGGCTGACAGCGTCAGGGCGGTTCTCGTCATACGTAAGTGACTTATTATCCAAAACTTCCGCTAAGTCCGAACGGATCTCATCGAGATCGATCTCTTCCATAATTTTAACTGTTTCGCCAACCCCAGCGCTTGGCTCTAAACCCATCAACACTTGCCCCTCCCAGAGGGTATCGCCTTCGCCGGCATAAATTCCCCGAACAGTGCCGCCTGTGTCGGACGCTATTACATGCTCCATCTTCATTGCTTCAATCACAGCGACCTGACCACCAACTGAAACCGTGTCTCCTTCCACGACCGATAACGATACAATCGTGCCTTGCATCGGAAGGCGCACCGCAACCAACCCCTCATCGAGCTCATCGCGAGAACGCTCCGTTCCACTATCGCCACGTAGTTCAGATTTGCCATAATTGAGGACAGCTAGTGGATCTTTTGCATCAACTTTCACACCAACAGAACCGATCTGACGGCTTTCTAGAATGCCATTAAAGTTCTGTGAAAAATAATGATGTGGATGTTTTTCTGATTTCTCACTAACCAACTTCGCCACATTATTCTCAATAAAGTTCGTATCGAATTTTCCTTCTCTCACGCCTTCGAGATTCAAAAGGTTTTGGAGAAATTCTAAGTTTGTCGGGACCCCGGCTATTTTAAATTCACATAAGCTTCGATAGCCTTTGTTCATAATTTCCGTTAATCGCTTTGAACCGGCGTGCACAATCAATTTTGCCAACAATGAATCGTAAGCAGGGTTTGTCGCATATCCAGGATATCCATAACTATCGACCCTGATACCTCGCCCTGAGGGGGCTTCAAATGCTGTCAGGTATCCGCCACTTGGTTTGATACTCCCGTCGGCCAATATTGACTCTGTATTGATGCGAAGCTGCATTGCAGTCCCACGTGGCATAGGCACCTTTTCTTTGGTCAGACCTAAATCAGCAAGGCTGAGTCCCCCCGCAATTTGCAGCTGTAATTGAACTAAATCCAAACCGGTAATTTCTTCAGTCACCGTATGCTCAACCTGCAACCGTGGATTGGCTTCGATAAAGTAAAATTCGTTGGTTTCTTGATCGACAAGAAATTCTATTGTGCCGAGGTTTCGGTAGTTAACCGCATCAGCCAAACGCAAGGATGCATCAATTATTTGATCGCGAACCGCAGGGTCGAGGTGCGGCGCTGGCGCAAACTCCACAACTTTTTGTCGACGGCGCTGCAAAGAACAATCCCGTTCCCAGAGATGTGAAACTTCAAGACCATCACCAATTATCTGAACCTCGATATGGCGGGCATTCCTTACCAAGCGTTCCACATATAAATCCCCATTACCAAACGCCGCCAAAGCCTCTGATTGGCACCGTTCATAGGTCTCTGCGAGCGCATCGGCATCGCTGACGGAACGCACCCCGCGGCCTCCACCACCAGAAACCGCCTTTATCATCACCGCGTCATTGAGACCAAGTGCATCTATGAAAGACCTAGCTTCGTCGAGGCTCGTCGGGCTCGCAGTACCGGGCAAAATCGGTACATGTTGCTCTTCAGCTAACTGGCGGGCGGCATGTTTATCCCCAAACAGAGATAAGTGTTGGGGAGCCGGACCAACAAAAATAATGCCTGCATCGACGCAGCTTTGAGCAAATTGTGCATTTTCTGAGAGGAACCCGTATCCAGGATGAATTGCGTCGGCACCTGCATCTAACGCCGCAGTTATAATTGTATCACCGTTAAGGTATGCCGAGACGCCACGGCCTGATATCCGAGCAGCTTCATCCGTCTTTTGCGTATGAAGACTAGTCGCGTCATCGTCTGGAAATACCGCAACAGTCGCCAGTCCAAACTCGGCCGCTGTGCGCGATATTCGCGTAGCAATTTCACCTCGATTGGCGATTAACAGTTTACCGCTAATCATAATCGCAACCCCTATACAGATAATCTTTTTAAAACTTTAATTTACAGCCACAATTAACACTCAGGGTCATAACTCTTGATTTTAAGCTTTATTGAGAGTGCAGCCGGTAACTGACGACCGTAAAGATTTTTATGGTTGAATATGTTAAAAGGGAGTCCGAGGCAAATGCTGGTATATAAAATTTATGCCATGGGTAACCCAAAACGAGATATCGGACGGATTCCTCTGCTTTTAGGAGATTTGAACCCCAAATTACACGTATTAAAGGACAAAATTGGCGTACAAATCAAAGGCAGTTGACACAAACTAGTATTGCCGTAAATCAAGCAAGCCAATGCACTATCGTTTATAATCTTCTTCAGAAGTCACCTAATTTATGCTGATCTGCCAATATATTTTTAACTCGTTAGAAGGTAAGAATGCCCGAAACTCACCCACATGCCGAATGGTCCGGCAAAATGTTTGATTTAATGCGCGAAGCCAACGTGAAACTCTTCGCGCATGTGCCAGATGCCGGCAATGACCGATTGATCGCGCTCGCTGAGGAGAATAACGACACACGCGCCGTTTTACTTACGACAGAAGAGGAAGGCGTAGCGATTTGTGCCGGAGCCGATCTCGTGGGGGAACGTGCTGTTTTGTGTATGCAATCCAGCGGACTTGGTAATTGTCCAAACTATCTGTCCCTGGCGAAGGGGGCTCGCTTTCCGCTGCTTGTGATGATCTCAATGCGCGGTGACTACGGCGAGCAAAATCCTTGGCAGTACCCGATGGCAAACGCTGTCGAGCCACTCTTGGAGGCAATGGGTGTTTTAAGTTTTAAGGTTGAGGAAAAAGAGGACCTTGAAAAAGCGACCATCGCCGCGTTACATGCGACAGGAAAGGGTGCACAAGCCGCCGCAATAATCCTGAGTCAGAAATTTTTGGGCGCAAAGGGATTTTAACTATGACTGCACCAAAACCTGGTAATATTGACCGTCGCGAGCTTCTACCCCAACTATTCCCCAATCCCGATGAATGGCTCTTTGTGAGTGGCCTTGCTGGCGCCTCAAAGGATGCCGCTGCACTGACCAACGACGGCGCTAATATCTATACTATGGCCGGCGCGATGGGAGCTGCTGTTTCTATGGGGCTTGGGATGGCTCTCTCAGCACCCAACAAGAATATTGCCGCTATTAATGGTGATGGCGAAATGCTGATGGGCATTGGCTCACTTGTCACAGTCGCTACAGCACAGCCACAGAACCTCACCATAATCTGCGAAGACAATGCCATGCACGGTGAAACAGGCCGCCAGACCGGTCATACCGCCGGAGCCACAAATTTGGAGGCAATTGCTCAGGGTGCTGGCTTTTTATCTACTATGTCAATTTCAGAGCCTGCACAGGTCGCTGATGCCGCCGCATTTATCCAAAATGCACCAGGCCCTCGGTTCTTGTTAGCCCGCGTTCTACCGACGCTGCCAGCTGCCTTTAAACGTGACATGGACATGGCGGCATGCCGGGTTAGATTTCGCGATCACTTTGCTACAAACGCCTAGTACACCTTTAGGAGGGGACAAGTCATGCAACACCGTATCGACACCATAACCGTCAACGACAATCCGATGGAAGTCTTTATGTATTTGCCTGACGGAGAAGGACCGCATCCGGGAATTGTGCTGGCGATGCATATTCCAGTCGGCCATACAGGTATCGAAAACGATACATTTACAATGAAGACTGCAGAACGATACGCAGAAAGTGGCTTTGCGGTCGCAATCCCGTTCATCTTCCATTGGTGGCCAAAATCAGATGATATTCAGATCAAACGGGATGAGTTCCGCGACGACTGGACAAAGCTCGACTTGCAGGCAGGCTTTGATCATCTGGCGGCGCAAGACAACGTGGACGGTTCTCGTATTGGCATTGTTGGCCATTGCTGGGGAGGACGTGTTGCCTGGCTTGGCGCTTGCCATAATCCGGGCCTTAAAGCGTGCGCCATATTTTATGGCGGCCGTGTCAACCAACCGATGGGCCCTAATACGCCACCAGCCATTGACCTTGCCGGACAGATTAATTGCCCCGTCGCAGGATTTTTCGGAAACGAAGACGAAACACCAAGCAAAGCGGACGTTGACGAATACGAGGCAGCCCTCAAAGCGGGTGGAGTGCCGTTTATATTCCATCGCTATGACAACGCGGGTCATGCCTTCCAATCATTTAATAACAAAGACTACTACCGCCACGACACCAGCGAGGACGCCTGGACAAAAGTGCTCGCATTTTTGAACGAGAACCTTGTCTAAACACCTTTAAAGTTTGGCTTCCGTTTCTCAACGAAGGCTTGACGGGCCTCCTTGGCATCGGCAGAACTCTGCAAAATACCGCCCGCGTTAGACGTAAGAACCATTGTCGTCTCCAGGGTACTGTCCATCGCGGCCCGCATTATTCTCTTGCTCGTCCATTGAACTAATGGCGGCAGTGCAATGATTCGTTCACAGAGTTCGCGCGTCGTTTTCTCGAGCTCATCAGAGGAAACCAGATGGTTGAGAAGGCCCCATTCATGGGCCCGTTGCGCGTCGAGCGAACCAGTGTAGGAAAATTCTAGTGCTCGCCCGAGACCAACCATCTTTGGTAAATAGTAGGAACCGCCGTTTTCCATAATTTGTCCCGCCTGCTGATAGCCAATAAAGCGGGTTTTCTCGCATCCGATCCGTATATCGCAATGTAATGACATATCCATGCCGGATCCAACGGCCGCACCATTAATCATCGCTATCGTGGGCTTACGGATAACGGATATATCGCGGTGCAATTTGGTAAAACCGTGATAGAAGTGTTGCCGCATAGCATCGGGACCTTCATGAGAGCCGCGGGCACCTTCTACATTGGGGCCTATTTCATCTTTTCCTGGACGCTCTTTTAAGTCCGCACCCGAACAGAACCCACGCCCCACCCCAGTTAGAACAATTACCCTTACATCGGGATCGTCGTCTGCGGCCCGCATATATTCACCGACCTTCGCTACCGTACCATTATCCTCTGCCGTACCGTAAAGGGCGTTCATTTTTTCTGGACGATTAAACTTGATCCAGAGAATACCGTCGTCTTCTTTTTCATAAAGCAAGTAATCTACAAGCTGCGGTCCCATATCGAGTTTCTCCAAAATTAGGGAATATTAGTGCTCAATATAGGGGACGTTCCGGTCGCGTCACCCAAACGACATAACCGCCTAGTTAGCTAGACTGTCGATTTGACGCTGAAGGGCGGCTCGTTGCGGAGAATTCTCGGGCAAGCTGGACTTCGCTTTTTGCCATAGGCGCCGCGCCTCTTCTTTATCGCCAGCACTGCTCGCCGCCAAACCAGAAAAGAAGAGCGCTTCTAAATGATCCGGATCCAGCGTTAGGATCCGTTCCATAATTTGAGCCGATGCGGCCGTCGGTTTATTGCCGGCCACTGTCCGGATCGTTCGGGCATAGAGCAACAAAATATCAACGTTCTCCGGTGCCACTTTCGCGGCACGCGACATCGCATTCCGTGCCTTCATTGGTTGCCCCAGAACATTATAGGACCGCGCCAAACGGACCCAACCCTGCAGATCATTCGGATTTTCTTCCAATTTCGCGGCGAGGCCGGCAACCATTCCTTCGATCATCTGCTGGCGGTCGTCAGCGCTCATATTCTGGGCTTCGCGCACTTGTGCAGCCGTTGGCCCACGTGGCGCAGACACTTCTTTTTTAGTGTTATCGTCGCCAACATCGACCAGGCCAAGTTCGCCACTCAGGGCTAACAATTTCTGTTTTACAAAAGGCGCGCGTTCGAATTGTTTTAAAGCCTTATTAAGTGCATCTTTTGCCTTCGCCTTATCTTGCAGTACACCGTAGGACCGAATGAGTTGCATCCAACCTTCAAAGTTTGCCGGGTTTTCCTCAAGTTTCGCAGCCAGGCCGGCAACCATGCCTCGGATCATTTCCTGGCGATCTTTGGGTGACATTTCCTCCGCAGCCGCAATATCCGCTTGTGACGGGCCAGCTGCATCCTCATTTTCTGTCTGGGCAGCTGGAGCTTGCGATGGTCTCGGTAGCAAGGATACGTCCAGACCCAATTTCTCAGATGCTTCAACCAAACGTTTTTGCAACATTCCCGCCCAAGGCGCATCCGCTCGGGTTTCCCCCATCAACACAACCCAGCGGTCATACGCCTCTTGGTACAACCCTGATTGCCAATCAGCAAGACCGAGATAGAACCGAGACGTTGGTTCATTTTCATCCTTGCTAAGCGCTTGTTCAAAGGCCGCACGGCCTTTCGGTGTAACGCTCCCTTTCGCTTCAAGCGTGATTGCTTCCGCATATGCGGCATAGGTGCCTGCATCTCCCGGTTGTAGTGTCATCAAATGCTCAAAAGCCGGAATAGCATTAGCAAAATCACCCATGGTCATATAAGTGCGCGCGAGAAGATGCCATCCATCAACACTGTCTTTGTCCCCTTTAAGTCGCTTCTTTAGCCGGTCTGCAAGGCTCGCCAAATCCATCTGGCCCCGGTTTTGTCGGTCTGCATGGTGTTTACGTTCTGCCGCGCGCTCAGCAAAGGGGCGAGACGGTTGACTGGGTGACCCCATATAAAGGTAGGCGGTCACCGCGCTACCAAAAACCAAAACGGCCAAGGCAACCGCCGCGGCAGGCTCCCGCGCATTAGCTTCAGGCCGCTGCCTGCGAGCTGCGTCAGCAGCTAGAATACGTCGGCTGATTTCGGCTTTTGCAGCCTCCGCTTCGGCATATTCCAAGCGGCCTTCCTCGTGTTCACGGACAACCTCAGCAAGCTGATCGCGAAAAACCTCGATATCAAAATCAGCTTCTTCGCGCGCATCTTGACGCGCGCGGAGCAGTGGCCAGGCGATAGCGGCGACAACCACACTCGACATGATGATCACAGCAATCCAGAACAACATGCTCCGACTACTCGCTTATTTTGTTTTTCTTATCAATAAGCGCCGAAATGCGGCGTTCTTCATCTTCACTCAAAGCCATAGTCTGTGGTGCAGCCAACGGGCGCCGCCCACGCAAAAAAACAATCAGACCAATCACGCCAAAGATAAAAATAACAATTGGTCCATACCACAGTGCATATGTCGATGATTTAACCGGGGGTTTCAATAGAACAAAATCTCCGTAGCGATTTACCAAAAAATCAAAAATTTGCTCGTCGCTATCGCCTTTGGTCAGGCGCTGGCGCACAAGTACCCTGAGGTCACGTGCGAGGTCAGCATTCGAATCGTCGATCGACTGGTTTTGGCAAACGAGGCATCGGATGTCCTTCGACAAGTTCCGCGCACGAGCCTCCAATTCTGGATCTTTTAACACTTCATTCGGCTGCACAGCGTCCGCACCAACAACTGGCAAAGCCAATAAGAAAAGAACGGCTAGTATCAAAGCCCTCATCGGCGCAAATCCTTCAGAAGCGGCTCTATCGTTTCAAGGTAGGTTTCCTTAAACAGGGGACCAATATGTTTGTACCGAATTCGCCCTTCTCGATCGATCACATAAGTCTCGGGAACACCGTATACGCCCCATTCGATCCCCGCTTTGTTTTCAAGATCAAATCCAATCCGATTGTACGGGTCTCCAAGCTCTTCGAGCCAGTCAATCGCCGCTTTGCGTTGATCTTTCCAATTGATCGCGTGGATCTTTACATCACCGGTTTTGGCCAGCTGCATCCAGAGCGGATGTTCAGCTCGACATGGTACGCACCACGATGCAAATACGTTGACTAATGCAACCTCGGCTATCAGGTCAGCGGTCGCCAATCCGGGCTTTTCGGGCTTCAGCGGTGGCAACTTAAAATTGGGCACCGGCTGATCGATCAGTGCCGATGGCAGAATTCGCGGATCTTTTGTGAGTCCAACGCCGAAGTAGATGGCCATGCCTAGGAATATGACAAGCGGCAAAACAAAAAAAAGGCGCTTCATCTATGGTCCTATTCTGCTGCCACCGCGGTTGCCCGAGACAAACGGCGCGATGGAGCGCCAATTCGCAAGCGGCGGTCAGTCAATGAAACAATCCCGCCCAGAACCATTATGATCGATCCAATCCACAGCCAAGGCACAAGAGGCTTATAGTATAAACGCGTCGTCCAACCGCCTCGTCCGTTAGGTTCCCCAAGCACAGCATAGAGGTCATACATAAACGTGGTATAGATGCCAGCCTCCGTTGTCTCATCGCCGGAGACGAGGTAGCGACGGCGTTCACCCGACAAATTAGCGACAAACTGGTCGCCTTCTCGGACCGAAAAGTTTCCACGTTCCGCCGCATAGTTTGGTCCGCGGATTGTTTCTGCCCCCTTGAATGTGAATTCGTAGCCAGAAATGTTGACTGTGTCTCCGGGCCGCATAATCTGAATTCCCTCGACCTGCCAAAGTCCGGCGCCTGTAACGCCCGCCACGGTGATTGCCAATCCGAAATGTGCTAAAGTCATGCCCCATGCAGCGCGCGGCAGCCCCGCAGCACGCTTTAAGGAATCTAAGACCGAAATACGACCAAAAGCAATCCGCTCGCCGAATTCCAACAAAACCGAAACGCCAAGCCAGGCCGCGATACCGATCCCCATAACGCCAAAGACGCTTTTACCCCAGGTCAGATAGGCGGTGATCAGCGTCAAAATTAACGCCGCCGCAAAGGCGAACTTCAATCGTGTGAGCACACCGGCAAGGTCGGCCCGTTTCCACGGTAACATCGGCCCAATGCCAAGTGCCAAGACAAGAGGGACCATAAGCGGTATGAATGTCGCGTTGAAGAAGGGCGGCCCGACCGAAACTTTACCACCGCCAAATGCTTCCAAGAAAAGTGGATATAAGGTTCCAAGAAAGACAGTAGCGGCCGAGGTTGTTAGCAACAAATTATTCAACACAAGTCCGCCTTCCCGACTAAGTGGCTGGAAAAGACCGCTGCTTTGTAGGTGTGGTGCTCTCCAGGCATAAAGCGCCAGACTGCCGCCAATAACAACAACCAAAAGCAATAGAATAAATACACCACGCTCAGGATCGGTCGCGAACGCGTGGACTGAAGTCAAAACACCCGAACGCACCAAAAACGTCCCAATTAGGCTCAGCGAGAACGTAAGGATAGCAAGAAGTATGGTCCAACTTTTCAGAGCATCACGTTTTTCCACCACAACCGCCGAATGAAGTAGCGCTGTACCCACCAACCAAGGCATAAAAGAGGCGTTCTCGACTGGGTCCCAATACCACCAACCGCCCCAGCCAAGCTCGTAATAAGCCCACCAGCTGCCTAGAGCGATTCCCGCGGTCAAGAATAACCACGCGAGCAAAGTCCAAGGGCGCACCCAACGTGCCCACGCAGCGTCCACCTTACCTTCGATCAAAGCCGCCACGGCGAAAGAAAAGGCGATCGAAAACCCGACATAACCGGCGTACAAAATAGGGGGGTGTAGTGCCAATCCTGGATCCTGAAGTAATGGGTTTAGTCCTTGACCGTCGAGGGGAGCGGGCACCAAACGCTCAAACGGATTCGACGTCAGAATAATAAAAAGAAGAAATCCAACCGAGATAAGGGCCTGTACGGCAAGCGTCCGCGCCTTTAAACCCGGCGGCAAATTGCGGCCAAACCCACCGACGATCGCACCAAACAGTGCAAGAATAACCACCCACAGTAGCATCGAGCCTTCGTGGTTTCCCCAGACGCCGCTGATCTTGTAGATCATTGGTTTCATCGAGTTGGAATTCGCCGCTACGTTTTTCACACTGAAATCACTTGTCACGTATGCGTACATCAATGCGAAGAAAGAGATTAGTAATAACACCAATTGTACCGACGCGGTCGGCCCCGCTACCGCCATCCAACTGCGATTGTCCCGATGGGCACCAATCATCGGAACAGTGGCTTGTGTGAGCGCAACACACATGGCAAGGATTAACGCAAAATGGCCGATTTCAACGATCATTTCTGATTTTTCCCTCCAGCATGTTTCCATTTCCCCGTTTTTTTCAGGGCTTCGGCGACTTCCGGTGGCATGTAATTCTCATCATGTTTCGCTAATACTTCGCGAGCGACAAAAACGCCGTCCGTACTCAGCGAACCTTCCGCCACCACACCTTGACCTTCGCGAAATAGATCAGGGAGGATACCGCGATAGCTGACTGCAATCGTATAATCGAGATCAGTGACCTCAAAATTATGAACGAGACCATTTTCAGCCTTGGAAATAGAACCTTCCTTAACAAGCCCGCCCATTCGAAAGTGCTGCCCTGGCTCAATGGCGTTTGTTTGAATGTCACTGGGGCTGTGAAAAAAGACAATATTATCCTCAAGCGCAACCAGAACCAGGGCCGCTGCTGCACTAATCATGGTGAGGCCCGCAACAACGGCATAAAGACGGCGGCGTTTGCGCAATGCCGCCGGTGGCCGGCGTTTTTCTCGCGTGCTCATGCCTCACCGTCATCCAAACCGTCGCGCCGTTGCTTGCGCAACATATCTGCTAGGCGTTCCCGGCGTCGCATAGTGATCACTGTCTGCGCAAGTAGACCCCCAAGAATAATGATCGTAATCAAATAGGCAGGCCAAATGAAAGCCGCATGGCCTCCCATATTGAAGAAGTCATTCATCCGCGGGCCTCGAGTGATTGGATATTACGGATGCGAGCCGCTGCGACCTCGCTCCGAACCCGGAGAATAAGTATCGAAAAATAGAATAGAGTGAACCCAAGTGCCATAAGGAGGAGCGGCCAGAGCATCGAACTGTGAATAGCCGGTGCATCCAAGCGAGTAACGCTAGCAGGCTGATGCAGTGTATTCCACCAATCGACTGAAAATTTTATGACAGGCAGATTGACCGCCCCCACAAGCGCCAGAACGGCAGACGCTTTAGACCCGCGAACTTGGTCGTCAAAAGCGTTATTAAGGGCAATATACCCGAGATAAAGGAAGAATAGAATTAACACCGAAGTTAGCCGGGCGTCCCAAACCCACCACGTTCCCCACATTGGCTTGCCCCACAGGGAGCCGGTAACAAGACAAATTAGAGTAAACCCGGCGCCAACAGGGGCACTAGCCTTACCAATAAGGTCCGCCAAAGGATGCTTCCAGATTAGCGCCGTTGCGCTAGCAATAGCAATCGACGAATAAACAAACATCGCCATCCAAGCGGCCGGCACATGCACATACATAATTCGCACCGTTTCCCCCTGCTGATAGTCTGCGGGAGCCACGAAAAGGCCTAAATAAAGTCCACTTGCAAGACACAGAATGGTAAATCCAGCGCTCCAAGGGAGTAAAGCTCGGCCCAATTTAAGAAATCGGTTTGGATTCGCGAAACGATGCATAGACTTTATATAAGGGTTTCGGCGCGGTGGCGCTCGTAAAATTTACAGCATCTTCCAAAATATGCTGCGACCAAATACCTCATTCGCATGATTGCCTCAACGCTGCTGAAGAGGCCCAGATTGCCATCGGTAACGCCGCAGCGAGCATCGCGGCAAGAATGAGTAAATAAGGCCGGACCGGAAGCCCGCCGATTGCCGCATCGACAGCCGCAACGCCGAAAATTAGCAAGGGAATATAAAGCGGTAACACAAGTAGCGATATCAACACCCCACCGCGTCGCGCACCCAAAGTCAGAGCGCCTCCGACCGCCCCGATTAGGCTCGCAACCGGCGTACCGAGAAGCAGGCTTAGGGTCAAAATGCCTAATCCGCTGTTCGGCATATTCAAGAACACGGCAAGGAGCGGCGAGACTACTACTAATGGCAGACCTGTCAGAAGCCAATGGGCAACGACTTTTGACAGAACTACCGCTTCGAGCGGGACTGGCGAAAGCAGCATTAGCTCCAATGAACCGTCTTCATAGTCATGTTGGAATAGGCGATCGAGCGATAGCATGGTCGAGAGAAGAGCCGCCACCCAGATGACACCAGGTGACATGCGCGCGAGGAGGTTGGACTCTGGCCCGACACCTAGCGGAAATAAGGTGACTGTGATCAAAAAAAACATTATCACCATCACTGCATCAAGACCTTGTTTCAGCGCCACACGCAAGTCGCGCAGGATGATTTTGAGACACGCCATCATCATGCTGGGACCGCCCCAGGGACGCCATATTCCGAGACGTTTAGCGTTGCCGCATTCTGAAGATGGAGATCTCTGTGTGTGGAAGCAACGACAATACCCCCCCTACTCCGATGGTCCACGATTTGTGTATGCAAAGCATCGAGCGAAGCCGTATCAAGCGCGATACTCGGCTCATCAAGAAGCCAAATACCAGTCTCAATTGCAATAAGTCGCGCCATTGCAAGGCGACGTCTCTGCCCCGCAGATAGAAATCGCACGGGGACCCCGGACAACCGTGACAGGCCGAATGCCGAAAGCCCGGCATCGACATCTCCACCATTGTGCATCGAAGTCCAAAAGCTCAAGTTCTCGTATACGGTCAGTGCGGGTTTAGCGGCATCATAGTGGGCGATATAGTGTAGATTAGCGCGGTGCGTACTCGGATCATCGCGAATATCCGACCCGTCTACACGGATGACGCCTTCCGCTGGCGCAGCCAACCCGGCCATGAGACGTAGTAGGCTTGTTTTGCCGCTTCCATTTGCTCCAGTAAGTAAAAGTGCCCCGCCGGGAGACAATTCAAACGACAAGCCTTTAAAAACCAGTCGACTCCCGCGGATACAGGTCAAATTATCTCCATTGAACGGCGTAGACATAGATAAACTGATTTAGTTGCGGATTTTCGTGAGAATAAAGAACCGGACGGAGGATTGAAATGCAATTAACTAGTATCAAAAACATCTCCCACGGGCGGGACTAAATCCGTGAATCTAGACCGACTAATGATCAGGCCAAACTAAAGATTGCTAGCACTACTAATCAAGAGGGAGTGGTACTCATATAACCAAGTGAAACTATGCAATCCCAAAAAATTTTCCCTCAAAAAAAGCCAATTTTATCGCAATTGCTTCGGCTAGATCAATTGACCTCCGATTGTGGTTTATTCGTATTGACGAATATCATCGATTACCTTGCCGTCATTCGGCAAAGCACCGACATCAACGAATTCTACTTCTACCCGCACTTTGCATTCGGTCTGAAAAGCAGCTGCGATCTTAACAGACAGCGCCTCGTCACCAGATAAGGTCTCGCACTGCAAGATTGACGTATCCAAGCCATCCTTTTCAGAAACCACCAATCGCATTTTCACGAGATTGGGATAGCCTTTTAGAACTCGGCCAATTTGCACCGGATCTACAAACATCCCTCGAACCTTAGTCCGCTGGTCGGCACGGCCCATCCAACCCTTTATACGCGGCGCAGTTCGGCCGCAGGGGCTTTGCCCGCCCAAAATTGCGGACAAGTCGCCGGTCCCAAAGCGGACCAACGGATAATCCTTGTTAAGTATCGTCACGACCACTTCGCCAACTTCGCCTTCAGCAACCGGCTCGTCGGTTCCAGGTCGCACAATTTCCACAATTACACCTTCGTCTAAAATTAACCCTTCTTGCGCCTCGGATTCATAAGCGATGTTGCCGAGATCCGCCGTGCCATAGCATTGCAGAACTGAAATTCCGCGGTCTACATAGGCTCGTCTCAGTGGTGGCAGCAGGGCGCCACCCCCAACCAGCGCCTTTTTTATGCATGATAGGTCAGCGCCGAGCTCATCTGCTCTCTCTAGGATAATTTTAAGAAAATCAGGCGTTCCCGCATAACCGGTAGGTTGAAAATGTAAAATGGCCGCTACCTGCTGGTCCGTTTGACCAACACCGCCTGGAAACACGGGGCAACCTAAAGCGGACGCGCCACTGTCGAACATCATGCCCGCTGGCGTAAAATGGTAGGAAAAGCAATTGTGGACCCTATCTCCTGCTCGAAATCCCGCCGCAAAAAGCGCCCGCGCGACGCGCCAGAAATCCGGACGTCGGCCCTGTGGCTCGGCTATCGGCCCCGGGGAGAGATAAAAGCGCTTCATCTCGTTGACAGGTGTCGCGTTTAGTCCACCAAATGGGGCATCCGGTCTTTGCCGCTTAATCAATTCCCCCTTTCGGGTCACAGGTACGGTGGCTAATGCTTCCCGACTAGTAATCCAATCCGGGTCTATTTCGGCTAAGGCGTCCGCGTTACCAGGTGTTAATTTTGCCAAAGCCACTTGTCCCGGTAGAGCAGCTAACTGTGCCGCTTCCCGTTCCTCCGGGTCACGCGTCTCCAACTCATCATAATATTCAGTCATTGGCCCTAGGGTCAGGCGAGCCAGCGCTTACGCCGACGGTAGGATTTGACGTCACGGTAATTCTTGCGTTCGCCGCTCGAAATACCGAGATAAAACTCTTTGACATCTTCATTTTCACGTAACATGGCAGCCTCGCCATCCATTACAATACGACCATTTTCAAGAATATAGCCATATTTTGCATAGCGTAGCGCCATGTTTGTGTTTTGCTCAGCAAGCAAAAAAGTTACGCCCTCTAACTCATTGAGTTGTTGTACGATTTCAAAAATCTCTTCAACCAATTGCGGCGCCAATCCCATTGAGGGTTCATCAAGCAAAATCATCGACGGTTTCGCCATCAACGCACGCCCAATAGCCGTCATCTGCTGTTCACCACCCGAGGTATAACCCGCTTGTGCGCGCCGACGCTCTCTTAATCGGGGAAAATAATTATAGACCATTTCCAGGTCGGCATCGACCTTGGCTCGACCGTCAGAACGGGTATAAGCGCCCGTCAAAAGGTTTTCCTCGACTGTTAAGTGTTCAAAGCAATGCCGGCCTTCCATTACCTGGACGACGCCTTTCTTGACCAAATCATGCGGCGTCAGGGTATCAATACGTTCACCCTGGTATTCGATCGAGCCCTTGGTAACGTCTCCACGTTCGGCTTTAAGCAAATTAGAAATCGCCTTCAAGGTCGTGGTCTTACCAGCGCCATTGGCACCCAGCAGCGTTACGATACCCCCTTTTGGTACATCAAAGGAAACACCCTTTAGCACCAAGATGACGTGGTCATAAATGACCTCGATGTTGTTGACCTTCAGGATCGCTTCAGCATTTTCGTTCATGTCGCGCCATTCCGATTTACCTTCGAACAAATTCCCCGATAAAATTGGGCAATTTGCGCCATATTAGCGCGAGACTGCAGAGGCCAGTAATATTCTGGCACTCCGCATTGTCTCGCAACCAATCAAGCCGCGGACGGCTCGCCTAACAGTCGGTCCGCTTCTTGTAGTCCCATTTTTCAGCTTCCTTAACGGCCGCTGCCTCAAGCATTGGGCGAACGATTTTACGCATTGGAGGGACCCAATCCGAGATAATTTTCCATTGCTTACCGTCCCACTCCTGGAAGAGGACTGGGCCGCTGCCCTCATGGTCAGAGCAAGACACCTTAATCGGCTTGCCGAAGCCCTTTGCGCCCAATTCTTCCAGACGCGCTTCAGTTAAGTTGAGGTTCTCAAGGCCCCAGCGCATTTCTTTACCGGTGATTTTCGGACCGTACTTCTTAATCGCTGTGCGGGCCGCTTCGATGATTAACATCGCGTTGAACATACCGCGGTTATAAAGGACGTCCCCAAAACTATCTTTTTTAGCAGCTTCCATATCACCATTATAAACAGTCTTCAGAACCCGCTTGTGCATTTCCGAAAAAGTGCCCGGTGCATGAAAAGTCGCTGCCCGATAGCCTTTGGCTTTCTCGCCCGACGGCTTTGTATCAAGCTCGTCGCCCGACCACCACACGCCGATAAATTTGTTCAACGGAAAACCAAACTCATATGCGCGCGAAACCGCTGTTGGATTCATGACGCCCCATCCCCACATAAACAAATAGTCGGGGTTCCAGCGAGTGATTTTGCGCCATTGGCTTCTCTGATCCGCCATCTGCTTGCCAGGAACCGCCCAGTGCTTGAACTCGTAGCCAAATTTCTTGCCGAGCTCCTCAAACAGCGGAATTGGCTCGCGCCCATAGCCTGATTCAAGAAAAATCAAACCAATTTTCTTTCCTTTCAACTTTGCAAGTCCGCCGGATTCGGTGCCAACATATTGAATGAAAGCTGAAGCTTGCGACCAATAACTTGTCGGGAAGTTGAAGGCCCATGGAAAATATCGGCCATCGGCGGCTCCGCTCATGCCATAACCCATGGTGAAAATTGGGATTTCATCAACCGGCGCTTTTGGGACCAGCTTATAGGTTAGGCCCGTGCTATTTGGGTGCGAAATGATGCTACCCTTGCTTTTCATACGCTCGTAGCATTCGACACCGCGGTCGGTCTTATAGCCGAATTCACATTCCTCGAACTGAACGTCGACACCTTCGACACCACCTGTCTGCTGAACATATTTGAGATAGGCGGTGTGGCCATTGGCCACTTTGGTGCCTCCCGGCGAGAATGGTCCGGTCCGATAACTAAAGACTGGGATAAAGATCGATTCTTTTGCGAAGACTGGCGTCGTCGCGAAGGACCCGGCGGCCACCACGGCTGCCAAAAGTCCGGTCGCTAAGTTCTTAAATTTCATCTATTCCTCCCTGGAAAATGAATTGCCTAAACATTATTTTTTTTTTGGCATAATGACCCTAACACGCTCCCAATTCGCATAGCAATTAATGAGGAAACGGCCAGAGCCGCAGTTTCTCCTTAACGATTTGCCAGAGACGGGCAAGTCCGTTCGGCTCTACGATAAGAAAGAACACTATAAGCCCACCGAATAGCATGAACTCGATGTGCTGAATCACATGCGATGGCACATCCAAGCCAATCGCCGGGAAAACGTTTCGCAGAAAGACTGGCAATAAGACGATGAAAGCGGCCCCCATAAAGGAACCCATGACACTGCCAAGGCCACCAATGATGATCATAAATAGCACTGGGAAAGAAGTAGTCAGAATTTCGAAAGCTTCCGGATCGACACTTTCCAGATACATCAACACGTACATCGCACCCGCGATGCCCACATAGAAAGAGCTAACCGCAAAGGCCAGCAGTTTCGTGCGTAATGGGTTAATGCCGATCAACTCAGCAGCGATATCCATGTCCCTAATTGCCATCCAGGCCCGACCAACGCGGCCACGCACCAAATTCTTTGCTATAACTGCCAAGGCAACTACAACCACAAGCATCAGAAGATATTTGGCCGCTGGCTCCGCATTTGGACCCATAACGGCAATCCCAAACATGTCTCGATTCGGACCGCCAATTGTATGCGATGGGCTGTAATTGGAAAGCCAGTCGATACGGTTGATAGACCATTCTACGAAAAAATGCGCAGCTAGCGTTGTCACCGCGAGATAGAAGCCTTTAATACGAAGGCTCGGCAGACCGATGAAGAGACCAAATATCGCACTTATAAGACCTGCAAACAAAAAAACAATTAGGATGTTCAGATCCGGAAATGCCGTGGTGATCTTGAAAGCGGAATACGCTCCAATCGCCATAAATCCGCCGGTACCAAGCGAAATTAAACCACAATATCCAGTTAATATATTTAGCCCAAGCGCAGCCAAGCCAAGGGAAAGTACTGGAAAGAGAATCACTTCATAATGATATTCTTGGGCGAAAAATGGCGGAATAATAAATAGAAAGGCCAAGAAACCGTATATCAACCAGCGATCCTGCGTAATCGGAAAGATCTGTTGGTCCGACGCATAGCTTGTCTTAATCTGGCCTGCTTCGCGATAAATCATGACCTAAACCCTCTCGATGATCTTTTCGCCGAATAATCCCTGAGGTCTAAACATCAGGAATATCAGGGCCAGAACGTAGGCAAACCATTCCTCAATCGAGCCACCGAGGGCATCACCCCAATAGATTTCAGCAATCTTTTCGCCAACGCCAATGATCAAACCGCCAACGATGACGCCAGGCACGGAAGTAAAGCCGCCGAGAATCAAAACGGGTAGCGCTTTGAGCGCAATAAGGACGAGGCTGAAATCAACACTGCTGCTGGCGCCCCACATGATGCCCGCAACCAGCGCTACAAGACCGGCGACCGACCAGACGACCACCCACATCCATTGCAGCGGAATACCGATGGATAATGCCGCTTGGTGATCGTCCGCGACAGCGCGGAGCGCTCGGCCAACCGGGGTTTTCTGGAAAAACAAAGCTAATAGCCCGACCAACAGCGCTGCAATAACACCGGCCGTCAGGTCCAACTGCTGAATTCGAATACTACTGTCTAACATCGAGATAATGATGGGATCACGACCGATATGCAGTGCGTCGGTTGGAACCAATTTTGAGCCTCCGCCAAAAATCGTTTGCCCAAATCCTTCCAAAAAGAAAGCGAGCCCAATCGTGACCATGAATAAGATAATCTCTTCTTGGTTCACCATGTGGCGCAAAATAATTCTTTCTATCAAGTACGACAGCAACACCATGACCGCGAAGGCAATAATAACCGCTGGAACGATAGGTACGCCGTATTCGAACACCGTGATCAGGCACAAAACCGAGAACACGATGAAGATACCTTGTGCAAAATTGAATACGCCAGAGGCCTTGTAAATCAGGCAAAAGCCAAGTGCCACCAGTGAATACATAACGCCCGCCATCAGACCTTCAGCGATCACTTGGATAAAGAAGATCGGGTCTTCAAAAATCTGGAGGAAGGGATCGATGCTTACGTTGTATAGAAATTCCATTGCTTAAAGCTCTCACTCCATCCCTGCGCTCAATTGTGCGAGACGCCAAGATAAGCGTCGATGACATCTTGGTTGCCACGAACTTCATTTGGTGTGCCATCCGCGATTTTGATGCCATAGTCGAGGACAACCACCCGATCGGAAATATCCATAACGACACCCATATCATGCTCAATAAGGGCAATCGTGGTTCCAAATTCATCGTTTACATCAAGAATAAAGCGACACATATCCTCCTTCTCCTCGGAGTTCATGCCCGCCATGGGTTCATCTAGTAACAACAAATCCGGCTCTGCGGCCAAAGCGCGGCCAAGTTCAACACGTTTTTGCAAGCCATAGGGCAGTCGACCGACCGGCGTCTTTCGGATCGCCTGAATCTCGAGGAAGTCAATTATACCCTCGGCCTTTTGGCGGTGTTCTAACTCTTCCCGCCGGGCTGGACCAAAATAGATCGCCTGCCACATGAAATTTTTATTCATGCGTGTGTTTCGACCGGTCATGATATTGTCAAGTGTCGACATACCGCGAAACAAAGCAATGTTCTGAAATGTCCGTGAGACGCCTTCCCGGGCAACCTCTGACGGCTCCATCTGCGGCCGCGTGATACCTTTATAGGTAATAGATCCTTCATTCGGTTTATAGAAGCCGTTGATAACGTTCAACATGGAAGACTTGCCAGCCCCGTTGGGTCCAATAATCGCTCGGATTTCACCCTTGCGAATTTCAAAGCTGACATCCTGCAGTGCCTTCACACCACCGAAACTCAGAACGACGTTGTCAACGGACAACATAAGTTCACTATTTTCGTCGGGGCGCCTTTTCCGGCCGACCGTCGTATCAGTCATTCTGCTGCCTCGGTTGTATTAGAAGCAACAGTCGACACATCCCGCATTGTTAACTCCGCACTTATCGACCCTTTCCGGCCATCCTCAAATGTTACTTCGGTCTCGATAGAGCATTTGTCTTTGCTGGAGTACAACGCGTCGACAAGGGGGGCATATTTTTCCGCTATATGACTGCGGCGTACTTTCTGCGTGCGTGTCAATTCACCGTCATCCGCGTCGAGTTGCTTATGCAAAATGAGGAAGCGTTTGATCTGCGAGCCTGACATGTTTGCATCATTCGCCAAATCTTGATTCACCTGACGAATGTGCCCCTCGATGATGTCATAAACCTGTGGGAGGCTTGCTAATTCTTGATAGCTCGCGTAGCCGACTGCATTTCGTTCCGCCCAATTACCGACCGCTTCAAGGTCAATATTTACAAAGGCAGTTACATAGTCTCGTTCAGCCCCAAAGGTAACGACTTCATAGATATCTGAGAAAAATTTCATCTTATTTTCGATGTATTTTGGCGCAAACATGCTGCCATCGTTCAGCTTACTTACATCTTTCGCCCGGTCGATAATCTTCAAATGACCGTCTACATCGAAGAAACCTGCGTCGCCGGTACGGCACCAGCCATCGGCCGTCTTCGCCTCAGCCGTTGCTTCCGGATTCTTGAAGTACTCCTGAAAGGTCCCAGGGCTTTTGAAGAGCACTTCGCCATTTTCGTCGATCTTTATATTAACGCCTTCCGCCGGTTTGCCGACGGTATCTGGTTTGACTTCTCCATCCGGCTGAACGGTCACGAAGACACTCGCCTCAGTCATGCCGTAGAGTTGTTTCAGATTGAGACCAATACCGCGGTAGAAATTGAAAATTTCAGGACCAATAGCTTCGCCCGCGGTATAACCGAGCCGAACACGACTTAAACCCAGAGTATTCTTCAGCGGACCGTAAATACATATGTTACCCAGGGCATAAAGCAGCCGAATATTCGCGGGAACAGGCTCGCCATCGAGAATTTTAGAACCCCATTCCCCAGCTATATTCATAAAGTAACGGAATAATTTACGCTTCAGCGAACCTGCATCCTCGATACGAATCATCACTGAAGTAAGGAGGTTCTCAAAGATCCTTGGTGGGGCAAAGAAAAATGTAGGCCCAATCTCAAAGATATCATTTAGAACGGTATCAGCTGATTCTGGGCATGCGACGCAAAAACCAGAACAAAGAGCTTCACCATAGGAAAAAATATGATCGCCTACCCAGGCCATTGGTAGGTAGGCCAAAATCTCATCGTCCTCGTTTAATCCTTCAGACTTCACCGCGTTTAGGGAACTGATTAGAATATTTTCGTAGCTCAGCATCACGCCTTTTGGCCGGCCCGTTGTCCCCGACGTATAGAGCATGATCGATGTGTCAGAACCCTTACCAATGGCGACCTCTTTTAGGTATGTATCGCGATATTCATTGGCGTTTTTACCTGCGTCGACAACAAGATCATCAAAGTTGTGCAAATTGGGAAGTTGATAATCGCGGAGGCCTCGCGGGTCGTCATAAATTACCGCTTCTAGCAATGGGCAACGGTCCTTAATTTCTAGGACTTTATCAACTTGTTCCTGATTTTCAGCTATTACGAATTTGACTTCAGCATTTTCAAGAACGTACAGCATTTCTTCCGCAACAGCGTCTTGGTATATCGGCACCGGAACGCCGCCAAGAGCTTGTGCAGCGTAAACCGACCAATAAAGCCGCGGGCGGTTGTCACCGATGATCGCAATTCGGTCACCGCGTCTGACACCAAGCTGCATAAATCCAATTGCGATATTCCTAACTTCGTCCGATACTTTGCGCCATGACCACGTTTGCCAGATGCCCAGATACTTCTCACGCATCGCAGGTCGGTCAGCGCGCATTTCGGCATTCCAAAGAAGCAGTTTAGGACCTGTGTCATTAGCAGTCAGGTCCGGCCATCCGGCATTAACACCAGGTGTCGTCATTCAATCCCCCCTGGTTCGCAAACGACAAAGACGACCCAGAATTTCCAATGCTAAAAGGCGCGTTGCATCGAAAAGCCGACATCACACGTCTCCCAGATCCCCAATGCCCTCATCCCGCGCCTATTTTTTAGGCTTTGATTTTTGTAACGAGGACCTGTCACTCGTACCGTCTGTCGACTGGGCAGTCAAGGACTCGCGGCACCCTAGTCTGACGGGAAAAAAGTAATCAGCGTTCTAAGTCAGCCAACTCAGAACTAGAGATGAAGTTAATTTCGTTTATTCGAGGATCTGCGGCCCGAACTCTATTCCCAGTTTCATAAAGGCTTACAAACCCCTCGCCTAAAATTGGTTGCATGAGAATTTCAGTTGCACGTTGCTGACCTATTAATTCGCAATCACGAAATGATAGCGATAGCCGGCCTAGACCCCTAACCCCAAATAATTTTACTTGGTATAGGCCAAGGCCATGATATCGGCCATGCGCTTTGCGTATCCTGTTGGATCCGGCAGTACTTCACCTTCTATGATCCGCGCCTGGTCCAAAAGTAAATGGGCAGCATCCTTCAACTGTGACGCAGCGCCACTCTTAGCAGCGGAGGCCGCTAATCCAGAAATCAACACATGTTTTGGATTTAGTTCCAAAACCCGCGGCGCTACTTCATTTAACTGGCCGTGCTGCTTGAGGATACGTTGTAAATTCATATCAAGATCGTCGTCGTCGGCAACGAGGCAGACAGCGCTATCAGTCAATCGGGCCGAACTTCGCACGTCTTTAACCGATGCGCCCAGCTCAAGTTTGATTTGCGCAATAAGGGCATCCATTCCTGCTACCGTTTCGTCTGTATTCTCTTCATCCTTCGTTTTTGAACCAGTCGTATCTATCTTCTCTAGATCCGCACTACCCCGCGTCACCGACTTAAACGGCGTCGTCTCGTAAACCCCTACGGAGGGTAACCAGAATTCATCAATCGGATCTGTCATTAAAAGAACCTCGATACCTTTTGCGCGGAACCCTTCTAATTGCGGACTTCGTCGAACGGCTTCGAGTTCATCTCCAGCAATATAATAAATGGCTTCCTGGCCTTCCTTCATCCGCGCTTTGTAGGCATCGAGACTGATCAATTCATCGCCAGCAGTTGTTCGAAATCGAAGTAAATTCAGAAGTTTCTCCCGATGCTCAAAGTCTTCGTAGAGCCCCTCCTTCAAAACAGGACCGAAGGCCTCCCAAAACTCCGCGTAGGCTTCAATTTCCTTTTCCGCCTTCTCCGCCAGCGCATTCAAAACGCGACTCGTGACGCCAGCTTTAATACGAGCCAAAACAGGATTGTTCTGCAATAATTCGCGACTGACATTCAAAGGAAGGTCTTCGGAATCGATAACCCCTCGCAGAAACCTTAACCAAGATGGTAATAGGTGTTCACAGTCGTTCGTGATAAACACGCGTTTCACATATAGTTTTACACTACACTTTCTTTCCGGATGAAAAAGATCGAATGGGCGGCTTGTCGGCACGTAAAGCAGTCCAGTGTATTCAATCATGCCCTCCGCTCGGAAATGCAATGTGAGCCATGGATCGTCAATCGCGTGACCAACGTGGCGATAAAACTCCTTGTGGGCGTCTTCATCGACATCACCTCGCGGGCGCACCCAAATTGCAGAAGCTTGGTTCAGTTTCTCGCCAACTGGCGCTTCTTCACCACCTCCTGTTTCCGTCAGTGAGATAGGGAACGAAATATGGTCCGAATAAGTCTTGACGATGTGGCGTAAACGCGTCGCATCAAGATACTCGTCCGCCTCCTTCTTTAAATGCAACGTTACTTCTGCGCCGCGCTCCGCATCAGCAGCCTTTTCAATCGTGAACTCTCCCATTCCATCGGACTTCCAAATCCAACCTTCATCGTCCCCCGCCTTACGCGTGGTAACCGTAACTTCATCCGCAACCATAAAAGACGAATAGAAACCAACACCGAACTGGCCAATCAGATTGACGTCGCCAGACTTCCCATCTTTCCCTTTATTTGCATCCGACACCGCTTCAATAAATGCCGCCGTTCCAGAACTCGCTATAGTACCCAAGTTATCAATGAGTTCTTGATGATTAAGACCAACCCCATTGTCCGCCACCGTCAGCGTTCCTGCCTCTTTATCAAATCGGATGTTAATTTGATATTCACTATCTCCCGAAGCCAACTCAGCGTCGGTCAGCGCAGCATAACGCAATTTGTCGCAAGCATCCGAAGCATTTGAAATCAGTTCACGCAAAAATATTTCTTTTTCGCTGTAGAGCGAATTGGCTACAATATTCAGCAGTCGGCTAACTTCAGCTTGAAATTGGTGCCGTTCACTTCCGTCCGTAGGTTTCTGAGAACCCGTTTTTGATTTTGTATCGCTCATGGTAGAATCCCCAAAACTTCACTTATCCTCGGCCGCTATATGAGGCGCAATAGTCCTTCTCGCAAGTCCCCTGTGTCTAATGAGGTTACTTTAAACGTCGACTCTATCTTTGCGCGCAAACGTCTACTGGCTGAAATAGCAGGCGACGCTCGGCGCACGCGAGACTATACAGGTCGGGCCGCGTTTGCGAGAGTTGTTATGCAGGCATTGGCGATTGTACCGCGCGAAGCCTTCGTCCCAAAAAACCAGCGTCGCAAAGCGTACGACAATTGTCCGTTACCTATCGGTCAGGGACAAACGATCTCCCAGCCATATATTGTCGCGCTGATGACGGATCTGCTGGATATAAAGTCAGACGATCGAATTCTTGAGATCGGTACGGGCTCCGGATATCAGACAGCCGTCCTCGCGTCATTGGCACGCGAAGTTTTTACGGTCGAATTTATTGAAGACCTGCACCAATCTGCCAAAGAACGTCTATCAGCCCTTGGCTACAAAAACATCCAATTCCAACTCGGAGACGGTTGGGAGGGTTGGCTCGATCATGCGCCCTATAACGCAATTATCGTGACCGCTGCCGCCTCCCGGGTGCCTGAGCGTCTCAAAAAACAGCTGGCGACGGGCGGGCGTCTCGTAGTACCCGTTGGCTATCAGAATGAAACGCAATTCATCACAAGGATAATTCTCTCGTCAGACGGTATCCACAACGAAGAACGCGGCTTACCGGTGACGTTCGTACCTCTGGTCGAAAGTGATTAATGCAATTGAATTTCTCCCAATACAACGCATAGTCCTCTCGTGATCTCATCGTCACCACACACTAAGTTGGACATGAAACAAGCACTCGATTTCAACGACGCTTCGCTCGCATTTCTAAAAAATTGGGAGCCGACGAAACGCGATCAACGCCCACTTACGGAAGGTGGTCAAAAGTTTGAGCTTGTCTCCGGGTTCGAGCCGGCGGGCGATCAGCCACAGGCCATCGCTGAATTGACAGAAGGTATCGAAGGAGGTGCACAGGACCAAGTTCTGCTCGGCGTCACCGGCTCAGGCAAGACCTTTACCATGGCACATGTCATCCAGAAAGTTCAGCGTCCAACGATTATTTTAGCGCCAAACAAGACGCTGGCGGCACAGCTCTATGGCGAAATGAAAGAGTTTTTCCCCGGCAACGCGGTCGAATATTTCGTCTCCTACTACGACTACTACCAACCAGAAGCCTACGTTCCACGGACCGACACTTATGTCGAAAAGGAAGCGTCTGTAAACGAGCAGATCGATCGTATGCGCCACTCGGCCACTCGGGCGTTACTGGAGCGGGACGATGTGGTGATAGTAGCCAGCGTGTCCTGTATATACGGTATTGGCGCAGTCGAAACCTATTCAAAAATGGTAGTCACCGTAAAGTCCGGTGCACAGATCGACCCTTCAGATCTGCTGCGAAACCTTGTTGAACTGCAGTACCGACGCAATGACGGTAACTTTCATCGCGGCACATTTCGAGTACGTGGCGATACAATAGAAATTTTTCCTGCCCACTACGAAGACCGCGCCTGGCGTATTTCGCTCTTTGGAGACGAGGTAGAGGCGATTCACGAATTTGATCCACTAACAGGCGAAAGAGCTGGAGATTTAGAAACCGTTCGGATCTACGCCAACAGCCACTACGTAACCCCGAAGCCAACTCTCCAACAAGCCGTTATTGGCATAAGAAAAGAACTTCAAGTTCGGGTTCCTGAACTCGAAGCCGCTAACCGTATCCTAGAAGCCCAGCGACTGGATCAACGCACCACGTTCGATCTCGAAATGATTGAAAGCACTGGTTCCTGCGCTGGCATCGAAAACTATTCCCGTTATCTCACAGGCCGCAACCCCGGCGAACCGCCACCGACTCTAATAGAGTATGTGCCCGACCATGCACTAATGATTATCGACGAGAGCCATGTTACAGTGCCGCAGATCGGCGGTATGTACAAAGGCGACTTCGCGCGCAAGTCAACCCTGGCGGAATTTGGTTTCCGACTGCCTTCCTGTATCGACAACCGTCCCCTTAAATTTGAAGAATGGCGAGCGATGCGCCCACAAACCGTGTTTGTCTCAGCAACACCTGGGCCATGGGAGCTGACACAGACTGGTGGTGTCTTTACGGAGCAAGTCGTCCGCCCGACTGGCCTTACCGACCCCGAGTGCATTATCCGACCGACCGAAACGCAGGTCGACGACGTGATGACGGAGTGCCACAAGGCAGTTGCCGCGAATCAACGGGTCCTGATTACCACGCTCACCAAGCGAATGGCGGAGGACCTTAGCGAATACATGACTGAGGCAGGACTTAAAGTCCGCTACATCCACTCGGACGTCGACACCCTAGAACGAATAGAAATCATCCGCGACTTGCGGCTTGGCGTCTTCGATATTCTTATTGGCATCAACTTACTGAGAGAAGGGTTGGATATTCCGGAATGCGCGCTCGTGGCCATTCTTGACGCAGACAAAGAGGGCTATCTCCGCTCCAAGACGTCACTTGTTCAGACCATCGGGCGTGCCGCCCGAAACGTCGAAGGCCGTGTGCTGCTCTACGCCGACCGCATGACTGAGTCACTCGAATATGCGATTGGCGAAACCAACCGTCGTCGCGCCCGCCAAGAAAAATACAATAAGGCGCACGGCATCACACCGGAATCAATAAAGAAACAAATTGGCGATATTTTGGAAAGCGTATATGAACGTGATCGGCTGACTGTCGAAGCTGGTCCGACCGCCAACCACTTAATCGGGATGTCGCTCAAGGATTACATCTCCGAGCTTGAAAGCCAGATGCGCCATTCCGCTGCCGACCTCGAGTTCGAGACCGCGGCGATGCTCCGCGACGAGATTGGGCGCCTCGAAGCTTATGACCTAGAAATGCCAGTTGATTCAATACCAATCAATACAGAAATCGCAGCAACTATCCAAGGCATGCCAACCGCTTTGGCACCAAAAGCAAAAAAGTCGTATGGAACACAAAAGCGAGGCAAGCAGCGCGGCAAACGCGCACGGCGCGGCCCAGGACGTATGGTTTAAAAAAAATCCCACGCCGGTATTGCGCACATCAATTTTGCGGGAAAGTATGCCTCATTGTATACTAATTAATAGAGGCACTTTTGACGAATTAGAAACAACAAATCCGCCGCGAATTAATTGAACAAGCATAAGGAGCTAAACAGATGTCCTATACGTTGGAAGAATTTGCCACCGATTGTCGGAATGCGCTGCGTGCCAATTCCGGGCAGGACGGACAAGAAAAAATTTTGGATTATGTCCGAAAAGCTCTGAAAGACCAACAATTTATAGCCACCAACGTGCCTGAATCGTTACCCAAAGAACGCAACGTCATTTATCGGGATGAAGAACTCGGCTTCCTGATATGCGCGCACAACAATCCAGGTGCGAAGAAGGGCTACCCCCACGACCATGGCTCGACCTGGGCGATTTACGGTCAAGCCGTCGGTGAGACTGAGATGACTGACTGGAAGGTCATCGAAAAAGGTGACAGCCCTCGGACTGCGACAAAAGTCGCCTTAGAGAAAACCTATCATCTAAGGCCAGGCGACGCCCATCTCTATCCAGCCGGCGCTATTCATGCGCCAATGCGTGATGGGCCAACCCGCCTAATCCGGATCGAAGGTATGGATACAGAAAAACTGGAGCGGACCCGTATCGAACCAGCCTAAACGTCGGTGTGTTGACCGCACCTAAATTGGAGAGAGGGACGAAACGATGCACGATCTCGTGATTAAAAATGCTGTACTCGTCGACGGCATCGGCACATCAGCATTCAAAGGTGAACTCGCCGTCAGTGGTGGTAAAATTGCAGCGGTCGGCAAAGGTAAAAGCGTTGGCGATGGGCGCAAAACAGTCGATGCCGAGGGCCTAACGCTGGCACCGGGCATCATAGATTTACATACCCATTTCGACGCCCAACTGACATGGGATCCCTATGCAACGCCTTCCAACCGCCTCGGCGTAACAACAGTGGTGATTGGCAATTGCGGTTTCACCATCGCGCCATGCAAACCGAGGGACCGCGACCGCATCTTGAAAAATCTAACCCATGTCGAAGGCATGTCACTCGAAGCTATGGAAGAAGGGATCGATTGGGACTTTGAAACATTCCCCGATTATATGAACTCCTTGGAACGCCGGGGCTTGGTTCCCAACGTTGCAGCTTTCTGCGGACATTCGTCTGTACGCACCTGGGTCCTGGGCGAAGAAGCATCAGATCGGGCTGCCACGCCAGAAGAAGTAGAGCAAATGAAGAAGCTCGTACTGGAAGCACTCGATCACGGAGCATGTGGTTTCGCAACATCGACCCTGGAACAGCACAACGGTCACGCCGGTATTCCAATGCCTTCACGACTTGCCGGCGAGCACGAGATGATGGAGTTAACAGGCGCCCTTGGTGAGAAAAATAAGGGCGCTTTTATGCTAACCAAGGGTATGACTACAACAGTACCTTGGCTGGAAGAAATCTCCGCCCGCAATGGCCGACCAGTCATGATTGCTGCGATGTTTGTCGACCCGGGTGACCCAGAACGCGTCTTCCGGGAGATCGGTGAGATTGAATCGGCGCGGAACCGTGGCCGCGAACTTTGGTCGCAAGTCGGATGTTTCCCGCTAGGAATGGAATTCAACCTCATTCATCCCTATCCACTTGAAGCGCTTATCAATTGGCGTCCGGCGATTGAAGCAGAAGGTAGTGAAGACTATAAACGCGTTCTTGCCGACACGTCATTCCGGCAATCCCTCAAAGATGAAATGCAGACGAGAGGTGTACCAAATCGATTCTCGTCAAATAATTGGAACCATATGAAGATAACGTCTGTTGGGAAGGCCAAGCACCAAGACTTGGTAGGAAAAATCGTTGGCAAATTGGCGCGTGACGATGGCAAGGACCCCTGGGACTGGTTTCTCGATTTTGGTCTGGCGGATAATTTAGAAGCGGAATTTGAATGCCAGCTTTTCAACATAGACGAAGACCGGGTTGTAGAATTACTGCGCCACCCCGCTGCCGCCGTTACTTTGTCTGATGCCGGCGCACACCTGTCTTTCCTTTGCGACGCCGGATTCGGACTGCACCTTATGGGCCACTGGGCTCGAGACCGAGGTGATATGTCACTCGAAGAAGCCGTGATGAAGCTCACTTCACGTGCCGCAGATATCTACCGAATTAAAGATAGAGGCCGCCTGCAAGTTGGTGCTTGGGCCGACCTGATGTTGTTTGATCCCAAGACAGTTGGCCGTGGCGAAAAGCGCCGAGTTCAGGATTTACCCGCTAGCGCAATACGCGTCGACACACCGGCCGTAGGCCTTCACGGCGTATGGGTTAATGGTGTTCGAACGGTTGACGATGCCGGCGATAATATTGCGAATTGCGGCAGACCAGGCCAACTGCTTAGAGACTTTACCGATCCCACCTGAGATTTAAGCATGCTGTTTTAAAGTACGCCGCGCAATCACCATTTGGTGCACTTCCGTCGGCCCTTCGTAAACACGTGACAAACGAATACGCTGGCCCATCAGGCTGAGAGGCAACTCCCGTGTCATTCCCATAGCACCGAAGCTTTGCATGGCATTGTCAACGACTTCCGTTGCCATTTCCGTAGCGTAGACCTTGAGCATCGAAGCTACCGTGCGGATGTCCTCCCCGCTTTCCGCCTTACGAGCTGCATCTTGCATCATCAGGCGAGTCGCGTGGATCTTTGTAGCTGCATCAGCAATCCACCATTGAATGGCTTGGCGGTCAGCAAGTTTCACGCCGAACGTCTCACGCTGCTGTGTGTGCTCGCACATCATCTTGAGAGCTCTTTCCGCCATGCCAATGCATCTCGCACCAATCTCCAACCTCCGCACTGTTAAGCGCATCTGCATTGGCGCAAATCCCTGACCTACTTCACCTAACACTTGGCATTCCGGTAGCGTGAGGTCGTCCATCACCAGCTCATAGGTGCGGGAGCCACCCAACATCGGGATTTCACGTTCGATGGAGAAGCCTGGGGTGTCCTTTTCGACTATAAACGCCGTTATACCGCCGCGCGCACCTTTACCTGGATCCGTAGCTGCCATAAGCAAAATGAAGTCGGCAGCGGGTACGTTCGAAACCCAAATCTTTCGGCCGTTAATAACCCAGTTATCCCCCTTCTTAACAGCACGGGTTTTCATTTGCGCTGGGTCGCCACCGGCACCAGGTTCGGAGATTGCTATACAAGACTTCATTTCACCCTTCGCATAAGGCTCCATATATTTCTTCTTTTGTTCTGGTGTGGCGACCGCATCTAGCATCAACAGATTGGGCGAGTCCGGCGGAAACGTGAAAGGCGTCACCGTGCTCCAAAGTTTTTCGCAAATCGCCAACATTACTGTTGCCGGCAAGTCGGAGCCGCCCATCTCTTCGGGTGCATCCAACGCAAAGAGCCCAAGCTCTTTGCACTTGTCTAACAGGGGCGCCTCTTCTTCCGGCAGCAAACCAGCTTTTTCACCGTTAGCCTCCCGCTCCATGACAATGTTCTCAAAGGGCATGAGTTCATTCTCCACAAATTTCTCAACCAGATCGAGAACCATTCGGTGTTCTTCAGCAAATTCAGCGGTCATCCTTCATTTCCTTCGATTAAGAATTGTTGCGCCAGGATCGTCATACACATCGACAACACAATGCCTTATGACAAGTCCACTGATAAAATAATTGCTGAACCATCATTTGATTAGCAAATTCGAGCTATCCTGAGCAGTCGTTCCGGGGAGCATGAAAGGCTCCTCGGAATCAATAAAGAAAACTCCGTCATGCAGATACGTAAAAAAGGCAAGACAAATAATAAAATCTCTTGACGATATTTACGCGTGTAAACGTTATGTTTACATCATTGCTCACTAAATCGACCCTGAAAAGGGACCTCAAGTACCTAAAAAATAAGTATTCTTGACCGTGCGAAGCATGGGAGTTGTGCACAGTACCCGAGTCGTCAACTAAGTTGAAGATTTCAAAAGAAGTCTTCGTAAATGTAATCGCGATGTAACAAACTCATTAATAATTTTACAATATTTATCAATGTGTTATCTTTTTTGCCTAAATTTTATGCAAACAGAAAAAGATCAAGGGTATCCGGGGCCCTTGCGCCAAATCGACAAGCTATCAACAAGGTTATACACAGGTTTCGTGGATAGAACGCAGTATGACTAATTAAACAGCGAAAATTTTGGCAAGATTACATTCTAAGAGACCAAATTCTGGAACTTTCGCTTATAATGAGACCATGACGAACAATACTCAAAAACGCCGTCCTGCCGAGCTAGCCATAGAGAAGAGCGCCAGTATAGCTGCAGGTGCAAAGGTCATCCGAGGGTATCTTACAACCCTGCCCGGCACGCCGGGTGTATACCGGATGCTAAACAAGCGTGGGGACGCGCTATATGTCGGAAAAGCTAGAAATCTAAAAAAACGTGTAGCCAACTATACACATCCAGCAAAACATTCTTATCGGCTACAGCGAATGATCGCCGAGACAGTCACGATGGAGTTTGTGACCACACACACCGAAGTTGAAGCCTTGCTGCTTGAAGCGAATTTAATCAATAAGCTGCGCCCGCGATATAATGTGCTGCTTAAAGATGACAAATCGTTCCCATACATTCTTATCACTGACGATCATAAATTCCCGCAAATAGTCAAACATCGCGGCGCTCAAAAAAATAAGGGCTTTTACTTCGGACCGTTCGCAACCGTCGGAGCAGTCAATCGCACCATCACCGCATTACAACGAGCATTCCTTCTTAGAAGTTGTACGGATACGATTTTTAGAACCCGAAGCCGCCCTTGCCTGCAGCACCAAATCAAACGCTGCAGTGCGCCATGCGTCAATCGTATCTCTCCTGAAAACTACAAAGAATTGGTCGATCAGTCCCGTGCCTTTCTTGCGGGCCGCAGCACCAAAGTTCAGGAAGATCTTGCAGACCAGATGCAGACAGCGAGCGAGAATCTCGCTTTCGAACAAGCCGCCGCAATTCGCGACCGTATTCGAGCCTTGACCCAAGTCCAGGCACACCAAGACATCAACCTAAGTACCCTGGGTGAAGCCGACGTAATCGCTCTTCACGAAGAAGGCGGACGAGCCTGTATTCAGGTCTTCTTTTTTCGAGCCGGGCGCAACTACGGTAACCGGGCTTATTTCCCAAGTCAGAGCGGAGGGTTGGACGCGCCACAACTTATCGCCGCTTTCCTTGGGCAATTTTATGAAAAACATCCGCCACCTAGTCGGGTTTTCCTAAGCCATCAACCAGCACAGCGTGCTCTTGTTGCTGAGGCACTATCAGTTCGAGCCAAAAGGCGGGTCGATCTACTTGTCCCCCAGCGAGGAACAAAAAAAAGAGCCGTCGATCATGCCACCGTAAACGCCCGCGACGCGCTTTCAAGGCGCATGGCAGAGAGCGCCTCGCATCGTCGTCTTTTGGAGGATCTTGCAAGTCGCTTAGATCTCGACACAGTGCCTGAACGGATCGAAATATACGACAATTCCCATATTCAGGGTGCAAATGCAGTTGGCGGCATGGTGGTCTCCGGCTTGAACGGTTTTGAAAAAAACGCCTACAGAAAATTCAATATTAAATCGGAGGAAGCAGCTGGTGACGATTACGCCATGATGCGTGAGATTATCACAAGGCGCTTTCTCCGGGCGTTAAAAGAGGATCCGGATCGCGAAAAAGGCTCCTGGCCAGACCTGGTCATCCTTGATGGTGGACGTGGCCAGCTAACAACCGCCGAAAAAATCTTCACTGAATTAGGCGTGGACAACGTGGCCTTGCTGGCCATTGCCAAAGGACCGGAGCGCAACGCCGGACGTGAACACCTCTATCGGGTTGGAAGGCCACCGATGATGCTTAAGCCGCGTGACCCCGTCTTATATTTCTTACAGCGTTTACGTGACGAAGCCCATCGTTTCGCCATTGGTACTCACCGGGCACGCCGCTCTAGAAATATCTCAGCCTCTCCGTTGGATGAAATTTCCAGTATCGGAGCGAAAAGAAAGAAAGCTTTACTAATGCATTTTGGGTCAGCACAAAGTGTCGCACGTGCAGGACTATCCGATCTTGAAACGGTAGAGGGAATTAGCCGTAGAGTAGCCCAGAAAATTTATGGCCACTTCCACGAAGATTAGTAGTATCTTCGTCACAGCAATAACTAGGCATTCCATTGTTAGTTCAGTCGGGAACGCTGCGTTTGAGAATGAGATGATCACGTTACCGAACCTTCTGACACTTTCGCGTATCCTCATCATTTTGCCAATTGTCGGCTTGTTTTGGTTTGAGGGTAATTGGCCACGATGGCTAACACTCGGCCTCTATACAGCCGCTTGCGTTACGGATTTCCTGGATGGATACCTTGCTCGTACGAGAGGTGAAATCTCGCAATTTGGTCGATTCCTTGATCCTGTAGCCGATAAGCTTCTCATCGCATCCGTTATTCTTATGCTCTGCGCCTTTAGTCAAATTGAGGGTGCCACAATTCTTGCCGCCGTCGTAATCTTATGTCGAGAGATATTGGTTTCCGGTCTTAGAGAGTTTCTCGCCGGACTTCGCAAAGGCCTGCCTGTTAGTAAATTAGCCAAATGGAAAACAACGATCCAGATGTTCTCTTTGGGTTTTTTAATCGTAGGCACATCAGCGCCAAATTGGATACCGGCCGTGTTGATAGGTGAGATTGGACTATGGGCTGCAGCGGTTCTCACATTAGTTACAGGATACGATTATCTTATCATCGGGCTGAGGCACATGCGCGAGGATAAAAACAATTCGGCCAATTCTCTGCCCAGTGGCAAGTCATCAAGCGGTGCAGAATAGTTCGAACCGGGCATGAAGATATTTGGACTTACAGGATGGAGCGGCAGTGGAAAAACGACGCTATTAGTTCGCTTGATACCCGAATTTACAGAGATTGGCATCTCCGTCTCTACCATAAAACATGCACATCACAGCTTCGATATCGACACCCCCGGCAAAGATTCATACGAACATCGCCGCGCGGGCGCTACCGAAGTTATGGTGACATCAGTTGACCGTTGGGCCTTGATGCATGAAAACCGCGGCGAAAATGAACCAAAAGTCGATGCGTTGATTCAGCGCATGTCGCCAGTCGACTTAATACTAATTGAGGGCTTCAAAAGCTATCCCCATGACAAGCTAGAAGTCCATCGGCCATCAATCGGCAAACCGATTATGGCGCGTGACGACCGGAGTATTGTTGCAATTGCAAGCAATGCCCCCTTGACCGATATTGATTGTCGGGTGCTCGAACTGAGCGATACTACAAGTATCGCCATGTTTATTGCATCGCATTGCGGCTTGAGCGAGATGACTGGAAATGGCGCAACTAAGTGACGATTGCTTTTCGGGAGCCGACCGGCTAATCACGTCGTCGGAAGCGTTGACGATTCTATCCAAGCAAATCCGTCCAGTAACCAATATTACAACCGTGCCACTCCGTGCGGCTATTGGGCGGACACTAGCAGAAGATATCGCAGCGCAAGTTGACGTGCCGCCATATGCAAATTCGGCCGTCGATGGATATGCTGTGTTTTTCGACGACATTAATTCTTCCACTCCAACGAAACTCCCAATTGGCGGTCGCGCCGCTGCAGGACATCCGCTTGGGCACTCCGCGAGGCGAGGCGAGGCAATCCGGATATTCACCGGAGCACAGATGCCGGTCGGTTTGGACACCGTCATGATGCAGGAAGATTGCTCTGAGGCAGACGGTATAGTCACCATCGCGCCAGGTATAAAGTTTGGCGCTAATTGCCGGGCTGCCGGTGAGGATGTAACAAAGGATCAAAAAATTTTAAACTGTGGACTTCGCCTCCGGCCTCAGGAAGTCGGCCTTGCAGCTGCCATCGGGCGCACTGAATTAAAAGTGTTTGAAAAAGTCCGTGCCGCCATATTTTCAACAGGCGACGAAGTCATCGAGCCTGGCGAAGTCCTGACGGCAGGCAAGGTTTACGACTCAAATCGTTATATAGTAATGTCTGCTTTGGAATGCCTCGGCTGCGAAGTCAATGACCTTGGCATATTGCCCGACAGCCCCCACCAGATTGCCAGAGCTATCCAAACGGCAGCAAAATCACACGACGTGCTCATCACTAGCGGTGGCATGTCGGTTGGTGAGGAAGATCATGTTGGCAAAGCAGTCTCCCAAAATGGTCACCTGCATTTTTGGCGTTTAGCGATCAAACCAGGACGCCCGGTATCTTTGGGGCAAATCAATACAAAAAATCGAAACGCTGCTTTTATTGGACTACCCGGAAATCCAGTTGCTGCAATGGTCACTTTCCTTTTGATTGGCCGACCTTTGCTGCTACGCCTTGGCGGAGCTGCCGAGATTGCGCCAACAGTCTATCGCGTTAAGGCAGGTTTCGCACATAAGAAGAAACCAGACCGTCGTGAATATGTTCGAGCCCGACTCGAAAATGCGCCAAATGGGGCAATCCAAGCGCAAAAACATGGCGCCAGTGGAGCCGGCATTTTATCATCACTCGTCGGCGCGAATGGTCTGGTCGAATTACCGGAAGACATGACTGAGCTTACAGCCGGATCGCTCGTTGACTTCCTGCCTTTTAATGAGGTTTTGGGATGAAGATACTTTACTTTGCTTGGTTGCGGCAAAAAACTGGAATAGATGCAGAAGAAGTCGAAATACCTCCAGAAATTTTGGACGTAGCGGGTCTTCTCGAATGGTTAAAAGATCGCAATTCTAATTTTGCAGATGCATTGGCCGATCTAGATTCAATCCGCGTTGCCGTCAACCAAGAGTTTGCCGAGTTGAATGCGCCAATTGCGCAGGATGATGAGGTCGCTATCTTTCCTCCGATGACGGGCGGTTAAAATATGAGCGTCAAAGTGCAATCTGAAGATTTCGATATAGGCAGCGAATTAGCATATTTGACTAAAGATAATATAGATATCGGCGGAATGGTAAGTTTCGTCGGACTGGTCCGGGACCTTGGCGGGAATGACGCCTTAAAGGCCATGACCCTGGAGCATTACCCTGGCATGACTGAGAAGATGCTGCGGGCAATTGAGGCGGAAGCAAACGAACGATGGAACCTGGAGGCCAGCCTAATCATCCATCGTTATGGCCGGCTTGAGCCGGGTGACCGCATTGTGTTGGTGGCAACAGCAAGTGCCCATCGTCAAGAAGCCTTCGATGCCTGTTCATTTCTTATCGATTGGCTCAAGACTAAAGCGCCATTCTGGAAACTCGAGGAGTCAGAAAAAAAGGAAACACAATGGGTCGAAGCAAAGGAAACTGACGACCTTGCCGCCGAGCGTTGGGTGTACGATAGTCAGAAGGCGTTAAAATAGATGGATGGGATCGTCAATCTTCGAGCTTTCCGAAAGAAACAAAAACGACAAGAGAAAGCTTTAAATGCTGAGCTAAATAGACGCAAACATGGGCGAACGAAGACGGAAGCTGCCCGCGATGAGAGAGAAAACAACCGGATCAAGAAGTTGCTCGACAGTAGCCGTATCAACGACCAAAATTAAAAATTCATGCCAGATATTAAAATGCCGCAATCAGGCATATTCAATTATCCTAGCATTGACCGTATTGTTTTTGGCGAACCCTTTATTAAGGCCGTGCAAACAGAAGCCAACCGGCTCGCGGTTGAACGAATTTTTGTTCTCACCAGCGGGACATTGGCGCGGGAAACAAAGTGTGTCGAGGAACTTTGTTCCGCTATGGCAGGACAGGTCATTGGGGTCTACGACCGGCTCCGCCCGCATGTCCAACGGGATGACGTGATAGAGGCGACTGCAGAGGCGCGCGCAGAGAAAGCAGATTTAATTCTGACGATCGGCGGCGGTACACCTACAGATGCTGCTAAGATGGTCTCCTTCTGTCTCGCAAATGACGTGACCAAATACGAAGATCTTGATCCGCTCCGCTGGATCAGCAACCCGGATGGAACTTCCGTGCAACCACCATCCAATCCACCAACTGTTCGATCAATTTTTGTGCCTACAACTCTGTCTGCGGGCGAATTCAGTGCGGGGGCCGGCTGTACGGATAACCGACGACACGTAAAGCAAATGTTCCGCCATTCGTTACTCGCACCGCTAGTCGTGATCCTGGACCCCGCAATTTGCCTACACACGCCAGAGTGGCTTTGGCTATCAACCGGCGTACGCGCTATCGATCACGTTGTAGAGGATCTATGCTCAATAAACCTGCAACCCTATGTCGAGGGTACCGCGCGACATGCACTGCGACTATTGGCAAATGGGCTGCCGAAGTCGAGGGAGAACCCTAGCGACCTCAATGCCCGCCTCAATTGTCAAACAGGTGCCTGGATGTCGATGATCGGCGGTGCAGCAGGCGTAAATAAAGGAGCTAGCCACGGTATAGGCCATATGTTGGGTGGGGTCGCTGACGTGCCTCATGGCTATACCTCATGCGTGATGTTGCCAAGTGTCCTGGCTTGGAACGAAAGTGTTAACGGCCCACAGCAGGCCATAGTAAGTGAAACCTTGGGACAGCCTGGCGAGGCCGCTTCAAAAGTGATCGGAAATTTGATATCGAACCTTGGTATGCCTAACTGCTTGCGTGACGTCGGCGTGTCAAAAGATCAATTCCAAGAAATCGCGGAAGCGTCGATGCACGACCGTTGGATACCGAGTAATCCCCGCAAGATTACCACACCCTCGCAGATCGTCGAAATTTTAGATATGGCTTGGTAAAAAAGATATGAACAGGCAGCAGCGACGGCGTGCCGCGCAAAAAAATAAAAAATTGCAGAAAGGCGACGATGGCCGGCGAATTGAGACTGCCAAACAAAAACACAATGACGGTCAATGGAACGAAGCAGAAGTACTTTATGAAAAATTGCTAGCTGATTACCCGCGGCATCCAGAAGTCTTACATTATAGTGGGTTGTTGGCTTTTCAGCGGGGTCGAAACAACGAAGCCCAAAAGCTTCTTCGCAAGTCAATCACAATAAAGTCGCAAAATCCCGTTTATATCGGCAATTACGCAAATGTTCTATTCCAGTTAGGTGATTTTGAGGCAGCGGAAACATACTTCCGGAAAGCCATCACATTAGACCCCAACTATGCAACTGCCTACAGTAATTTTGCGGCCTTACTTACCAACTCTAACCGGTTAGCAGAAGCGGAACGAGCAGTACGGCGAGCACTGGAACGAACACCTAAAAACATTGAAACCCTTACAAACCTAGGATTAATTCTACAGCGTCGCGGAAAACATGGTGAAGCGGAAAAAACATTCCGGCAAGCACTGCGGATCAATCCAGATTTTGAACGTGCTCATAGTAGTCTCATTTTTTCACTTGATTTCATTCCCGCAAAAACGTTCAAAGAACAGCAAGAGGAGCGTCGCCTTTGGGCGGAACGCTTTGCAGACCCGCTCACGCCACACTCTCCCACGTATTCAGTGTTACCCGATCCAAACCGCAAATTAAGGATTGGATACATCTCGGGCGATTTCCGACAGCACTCGGCCGCCATAGCTTTCGGACCGGCTATCTTTAAACGGGATCCCAAGAATTTCGAAACCTTTTGTTACTCAACCTCTGCGCAACGAGATTTAATAACAAAAAAATTCGAAAAATCCGCGGACAACTGGCGCCCATGTTGGACAAAACTCGATCACGAGATCGCGGAAATGGTAGAAGAAGACGCTGTAGATATTCTCGTCGATTTATCCGGCCATTCAGCTGGAAACCGTTTGTTGGCATTTGCGAGAAAGCCTGCGCCTATCATGATCAGCGCCTGGGGGCACTGTACCGGGACGGGCATGAAGGCAATGGACTATATATTTTCAGACCGCATAACAATCCCGCCAGAACATGCAGCGGATCTTTCGGAAACAGTCGTCGAACTATCTTGCGCCTTATGCTACGCGCCACCGGCAGACGCACCGGCTATCAAGCCCCTACCCGCGCTCAGAAAAAAATATATCACATTTGGCTGTATGAATCGATTTGAAAAAATCAGCGACGAAGCTCTTTCTTCATGGTCAACAATATTGCGAAGAGTCCCAGATTCAAAATTGATATTCAAAACCATAGCATTTGACGAACCAGAAACTGTAGAAGAATTCGAAGCTCGTTTGCAATACCAAGGGATCGAGCGAGACAAAGTCGAATTGCGCGGACGTACGCCTTGGCTTGAACATATTGAAACATGCAATGAATTTGATATCGCACTGGATGCCTTCCCAAATAACGGCGGGATAACAACGCTCGAGATGCTTTGGATGGGCGTTCCAGTTATTACCCTAGAAGGGCAGGGCGCAGCCAATAGAATTTCGGCAGCTATTGTCACCGCAAGTGGTCACCCAGAATGGGTTTGCCTGTCACCCGATGACTACATCAATCGTGTCACCGAACTGGCAAATCGACCAACAGATTTAGAACGGATTCGAAGCACGCTACGTGAAAAACTCTCTCAAAAACCGCTCGCCAATGCTACCCTCTACGCCCGTGAAGTTGAAGATCAGTATCGTCGTTTGTGGCAGAAATGGGTCTCACAAAACGCAAATTTTAATGAAGTAACCCCAGAGCCTACAGATAAACAAAAACCTGCCCCGGTAATACGGATCAAAACTGAAAATATTGACGCAGTTATTAAAAAAGCTGCCGCGCTACATGGCACGGGGCAACTCGCTGAGGAAATAGCGCTTTATGATGAAACGCTTACCAGATTCCCGGAGAATTGGGAACTTTTGTACTTAAAAGGTGTCGCTTTAGCCCAATCGGGTGATCTCGACCAAGGCATTAAATTAGTGAGCGCTGCGGCTAAATTAAATGAAACATCAGTCGACATATATAAAAACCTTGGTAGCTTGCTATTTCAGGCAGGCCGCTTAGACGAGGCGGAAAAATTCTTGCTTCAGGCAATTGAAATTTTACCGACACACGCAACCACCCATAACAATCTAGGGGAGGTTCTAGAACAATCCGGCCGACTGGAAGAAGCTCTAGCCGCCTATCAGGCGGCTGCTGAACTAGAACCAAGAAACTCGTCAATTCATTGTAATATTGGCATCGTCTTTCAGCGACTCCAGCGTTTTGAGGATTCTTGCTCCGCGCTGCGTCGAGCCGTTAACCTAGACCCAAACTCGCCAGAGGCACACAACAATCTCGGCAATGCGATGAAAGGCACTGGCGACCTGGAAGGTGCGACGACCGAATTGCGGCGGGCAATTGACCTAAATCCAGACTACGCCAACGCCCACCAAAATCTAGGTAGCGTCTTGGTTGAACTAATGGACATCGATGAGGCAGTGACATCCTTCAAACGAGCGCTGACACTGGTGCCAAACCACCCGCAAGCTCTGGTAAATTTGGCTGCCGCACTCAATCTCCAAGAGTGTTTGGAAGAGAGTGAAAATTTTTCCCGGCAAGCGATCGCTATTGCGCCCAATTTAGCAGAGGCGCACAACAATCTTGGCGTCTCACTTCGAGGACAAGGTCGATATAAGGAAGCGGAAGCATGTTATCAAAAAGTGGTCGAACTCGATCCTACCCACGCTACCGGACACAGCAATCTTATTTTCGCAATGGACTTTAATTCGGCGTACAGCGTCATCGATCACCAAGAAGAACGCGTCCGCTGGCGGAAGCTACACGCAGCGGCGCTCGCGCCAAATATCAAACCAAACAATAATAATACCGATTCAAATCGTAAATTGCGAATAGGCTATGTCTCGGCCGATTTCAGACGCCACTCCGCTGCCAATTGCTTTGGTCCGATGATTTTATTTTTCGATCGGACACAATTCGAGACCTATTGCTATTCATCTAACTTACAACAGGATGGACTAACAGAGAGGTTCCGGGCAGCGGCAACGGTTTGGCGGGAATGCCGACGACTATCCGATGCTCAGTTGGCAGAAAAAATCCGCGAGGATGAAATTGATATTCTCGTTGATCTCTCGGGCCATTCAGCAGGTAATCGAATGCTGACTTTCGCGCTCAAGCCTGCACCAGTTCAAGTGACGGCGTGGGGCCATGGTTGTGGCACTGGTCTCACTGCAATCGATTATTTCCTGACCGACCCCATTATCGTTCCCGAAAAAGAAAAGAAATTATACGCGGAAGCCATTCGATATTTGCCAAGCCATATTCCTTATCTGCCACCACGGGCGGCACCCCAAATTGTCGATGCACCGCATCTTGAAAAAGGCTTCATTACCTATGGCAGCTTTAACCGTCTAGAAAAAATAAACGACCAATCGTTAAAACTCTGGTCAAGAATATTAGGCGAAACTGAAAACGCTCATTTGGTAATAAAGAGCCAAACACTCGACCGGCTAGGCGCCAGAACTGATTTCAAGCGACGTCTTCAAGAAGCGGCATTGCCCGCCGATCGTATCACCTTGCTTGGCTCAGATCCGCAACCCGAGCATCTGGCAAATCACGGCTTGATAGACATTATGCTCGATCCATTCCCGCACGGTGGAGGGGTTAGTACATCGGATGCATTGTGGATGGGCGTACCGGTTATAACTTTGGCGGGAAATACAATTCCGGGACGGCTCACTGCCTCCACTCTTCATGCTATTGGCCTATCGGAACTGGTGGCCACTTCGCAAGACCAGTATATCAAAATTGCGTCAGAGTTAGGCCGAGACTCCGCCCTAATTATAGCGTTGCGTCATTCGTTGCGTGATCGCGTAAAACACTCGCCTGTTGGCGACTCCGGGCAGTATGTCCGCGCAGTCGAAATTCTATATCGCAAATTTTGGGAAGAATGGTGCGCCAATCAGTGACACATCAGGACAGGAATTTCTGCAGCCTCCAATATGTGGCTAGTAACTCCACCAAAGATCATTTGGCGGATGCGACTGCGCGTATAGGCACCCTTCACCAATAAATCTGCGCCCAACTTCCCCGATTCTTCTAGCACAGCTTCACCCGCCGTGCGCCTGCCTGCGTTGACGTTCAATGACTCTGCCTTTATACCGTTGCGACGCAGATGAATTGTTGCATCTTTAGCTGTAGGACCTGGTACCATTCCCTCTTCAACTTGCAGAAGCGTTACTTTTTCGGCACCCCGCAAAAGGGGCATGGCAAAGGTAATGCAGCGCGGTGTCTCATAGCTCCCATTCCAGGAAATTACGACATGTTCCGCCAATTTGGTCGGTACCTCCGGTGGCGCGATGAGAAGCGGTCGGCCGCTTTCGAACAAAGCGGCCTCAAGCAAACTCATAGTTGGCGTCGCGGAGCCGCGAATAGGTCTTCCTACAACAATTAAGTCAAAAAGGCGTCCTCGATTACCTACCAAATCACGGCCCGGGATATCTTCCTCAACCCAGCCAGCGGTCACATGGTCCTGCGTATCACCGCCACAACTGAAAGGTACGCCTTTTTCGTCCATGAACGTTTTAAATAATTCATGCGCACGGACCGCTCGTTCTTTTTCCTGTTGCTGAAATGTTTCAACCAGATCCGGGGGTGTCACACCCAACCCTTCGCCCGCAACGACGACTTCTGTTAACCCCGGCTGTTCGTATAGGCCTTCGATATAACTGCCAAAACGTTTAGCTACAATATAGGCCGACGCTAAGGTCGAGGACAGTACATCACTGTCCTCTAGCGGTATCAGGATCGTCTTCATCACATCCCCCAAAAAAAATTGGAAACCAGAATATCCTACACCACAGGTGGTACTAGATTAAGTGACTTACAGTCCATACTATTTTATTGCCCCAACAACCATTTTGGGCGTCTCCTCCCAGCCAACACTTAGGTCTCTAAACTTAGCATCATTTTCAAACCGGATAGCGAAATCGTATAGATTAAATCAAAGTCTCAGCGTAGGTTTTCTTTTCCAAAAGTGGACAAGCAGCTTCTAACAGCAAACTCCAGAGGAATATCAAAATGACAATAGAACGCCGCCATTCCGGACCCCGCATGAGCCAAATTGTAGTACATAACGACACGGTCTACCTAGCCGGCATCGTCGGCGACGACAGGTCAGCCGACATCGGGACGCAAACCGAACAAGTTCTCACTAAGATTGACAGCTATTTGGCCGAAGTCGGCACCGATAAATCAAAATTGCTGTGTGCCGAAATTTGGATCAGCGACATGACGCTGTTTAACGAGATGAATGCGGTTTGGGACGCGTGGATCGATCCGGCGAACCCGCCAACCCGGGCTTGCGGCCAGGTACCACTTGCACACCCTGATTTTAAAGTCGAAATCATTGTGCGCGCGGCAATAGACTAAAGGTACAGGTTAGGATGTCCTCGATTGTCTACTAAATCACGGTCCGGGATATCCTCCTCAACCCAGCCAACCGTCACACGGTCCTGCAGATCACCGCCACAACTGAAAGGTACGCCTTTTTCGTCCATGAACGTTT